>Ga0209475_10001806_pt1 | contig 24427 bp, 21 predicted proteins | sample tdDd471_FD_187128 | JGI IMG/M metagenome (GOLD analysis project Ga0209475, IMG submission 187128) | Marine sediment microbial communities from the Atlantic coast under amendment with organic carbon and nitrate - tdDd47.1 (SPAdes)... | ecosystem: Environmental > Aquatic > Marine > Coastal >... | reverse complement strand
TCCACGTGTCGGTGCTTTCGTTATAAAAAACAATTCCCCACCTACCCCAAACGGCAACCCAGCCAGAATTATCGACCTGAATACCACCAGCAATATGGTAGCCATCAGGCATGGGAGCATCAGGAATATCGAAATAGAGCCACTCGCCAGCAGGATTACGTTTAGCTAATCTGTTCTTTTGTGCCAACCAAATTACAGTACCAGAATCTGTGTTCAAGCCATCCATAGCAAATGCTGTCTGGCTAAGAGCAAGGTCGCAGGTAAATGTTTTTTCTGCCTCATTATAGATCCAGACAAAATTAGCATCAGACTTGCTTTCAGACTTTTTAGAACCTAGATAACTTCTATCGACAAAATACATCAGGCCATCGTCATCACCCCAGACAAGTCTGTTGACCTCAGTGGCAGGAGGAACATCATCAGCAGGATTCTTTGTTGCGCAAGCTGTAACAGTAAGCTCATCGTAGGGCAAGGTCTCTATTACTGTCGGTGGGTAGACCACTTGCTCGACCTCGATTTCTTCTTCAGCTTCCACAGCATCATTATCAATGAAATCAGAATCAAGCTCATCTTCTGCTGCATCAATGTCATCATCACCATCCGGCAATTCGTTTTCAACAGCTTCAGAGTCAGCGTCCGATTCGTCACCATCGCTGGAGGTATCGGTCGTATCAGTCTCGCCGGAATCTGTTTCGGTTTCCAACTCAAGCTCGCTGGCATCAGTGTCACCATCGGGCGGGTTGGTAGAATCGGAGTTGCAGCCTAACAGCAGAAGAGCCAGTAAAGCAAATAGCATTAGGTATTTTGACATTATTAATTCCCATCCTGATAGTTTTACAGTCTGTTAAAATTCTAAAGAAACACAATCGGTATAGCAGTTGATAGCAGCAGGTTGCAGGCAGAATACCGTTGACACTATTAAGCCGGCAAATAAAAGCCAGGCATTGTTCCACGCTCACCCTGAGTAATTTTTACGAAGTAAAATTGTATCGAAGGGTTCCTCGATACAACATCCTGCGGATGCTACTCGGAATGAGCGAGCTTGAAAAGAATGGTTTAAAAAAAAGTGATCTAGTTATCATATTAATGGCTATAAAAACAAACTCATTCTGATAAATTGTAGAGCCAATTAAATACCATTCTTACTTGACACTACAGCTTTATGTCTTTAAATGTCAACTGCAAACATTATATTTTAGTCAAAGTAGTTAAAACCAGATGCAAACACAGCTAAGGCATGTCAAAAAAAAGGCCGAAAGCATCTCGCCTTCGGCCTTTTGATTATCTTTTAGCACACTAACCGCCAGGAGTAACCAATATGGGCATTCCCATCAGGGGCCAAACCAGCAGCACAAAGAGTCCCAAAACTATCAGCAAGAGAATACTTGCCGGGATACCGGCCAAAAAGAACTCGCCAGAAGTGAATTGTCCAGAACCATAGGCAATGGCGTTTGGTGCAGCACCAACCAGAAGTAAGAACGGCATACCTGCGGTAACCAGTGAACAGAACAGAATAACATCGGGTGCAACACCTAAATACGGAGCGATGACCAGTGCCACCGGTAGCGAAATTGCAATTGCTGCCACGTTCATAATCAGGTTCGTCATGACAAGCACGAAAACCGAGATTCCCATGATAAAGACAAAAGCCGGGGCATTCTGGAACAACAAAAGCCAATTGACCGCCAGCCAGTTTGCAGCACCTGTCTGCCAGAGACAAAAACCGATACTCATTGCACCACCAAACAGCAGGACAATGTTCCAGGGAATTTCTTCCAGATCTTTAAGAGAGAGAATCTTGAAGACGAAAAACAAGATTGTTGCAACCAGCAGTACAGCACTTTTGTGCATCGCTGCAAAGGCAGGAACAAAAGATCTTAGACCCAATATGGCGATGGCAGAGAAGACGATTACCAAGGTGATGATTTCTATTCTGGTGATCGGGCCAAGTTCCTTATAGAGCTTGATGGAGCGTTTGCGCAGGCCGGGGATGCTTTTCTTTTCAGGCTTGTAAAAGACCATGAAGAATCCCCAGAGCAAAAAGGTCATCAACGCGCCAATCGGCAACATGTAATACATCAAGCCGAAAAATGAAATTTTAACGCCGACAATCTGTTCGTAGAAACCAAGCGCAACAGCACCACGTGCAGCACCAAGCAGGGTGATAATACTACCGGCACCTGCCACAAAAGCCATACCCATAAACAAGCCCTTACCGAACTTGGTGGGTTTTTCGCCTTCGCCATACATGCTGTAGATCGCCATTAGAAGCGGGAAGATTGTTGCAGCAACCGCAGTATGGGCCATTATAAGTGTTAAGGCCGAAGTAAGTGTAAAGCAACCCAGATAGATCATACTGGTTCGCTCACCTACAATAGATAACATTTTATACGCCAACCTGCGTGTCAGGCCGGTTTTGGTAAAGACCATACCAATTACAAGTGATCCAATAATAAACCATACCGATGGATCGAGGAAATCGGTAAAAGCGACTCTTGGTTCGCGAATTAGAAACAGAGCCTGCACCACACCAATGGTAATACCTGTTACACCAATGGGAATAACTTCGAAAACCCACCAGGTTGCAGCAAGCAAAAACAGACCCAAAGCGGCTTTACCCTGCGGGGATAAAGGAAACTCCTTACCTTGCGGATCAACAGCAGGCGCCCACTCGGGAGAAAAGAATACCAGACAAAAAAGTACAACACCCAAAAGCATAAATACCAATCTTTTTAGATCTGCTTTTTTCTCTTCTGGTGTTTTGGCCGAGCATTCAGATTCAATAGTATCTTTAACAGCTTCAATTTTCATTCTTGCTTCGGTCATTCATATTCCCTTTCATAATACGGGTGGAACAACGCAACTCCCCACTTGTAAAAGCCGCATTATTCATTTAAAACAAAATTCTATTATCCTTTATCCAACAGCAGACGAGCCAGCTCCTGGAACACTTCAACGGAACGCACCACTCCCAGCACCCTGTCACCATTGAGCACGGGCAAGACACTAACGTTATGATCTACCATTTCATAGATTGCCTTTAAAACATGGTCATCGTGATTGACGTACATTTTAACCGGACGCATAACATCTGTAACAGGACTTTTAGCCTGTTCCTTGGCACCGGACATCATTTGTTCGGGAGACATTTCTGATAGGTTGGGATCAATTTGCACATCGAAAAGTTTTTTTCTGTAATCCAATTCTCTATGCAGCAGAAACTTCGGTTCCAGACCACGGAACAGGTCTCTCCTTCTTAGCATTCCAACCAGAATATTGGCATGATCAAATACCAACAACATTCTAGGAATGCCTTTGTTTTTGTGATTTTCAGGATCTGCAAACTTATCCATCACCTCAATGGCTTCCATAAGGGTTGCAGTGTCCTTGATCTGTGGATAGCTATCCAGATCCACCATATACTCTTCTACACGTTTCATTTCCATTTTTTTGCCTCACTCTGTATAAACACGTACATACTGCTCCGACCGGCATATTAAACAACACTTTTAGCTGCATCAACATGAACGAAGATTAGTATGTACATCATCTTACCCGGTAAGAATTTCTTATAAATAGCCGGATCTTGGATTATGCTACAAACACCGACAGATTTGTCAAGCGTTTTCAAAGCATTACAATATCACAAACCTACTCACCTATAACTTTTACTAATACTCTTTTCCTCCTGCGACCATCGAATTCTCCATAAAATATCTGTTCCCAGGTACCGAAGTCCAGTTTTCCTTCAGTAATAGCCACGACTACCTGACGCCCCATAATCTGTCTTTTCATATGTGCGTCGGCATTATCTTCTCCGGTGCGATTATGCAAATACTGGCTAACTGGGGCGTGTGGCGCGAGTTTTTCGAGCCATTCCTCATAATCGGCGTGCAAACCTGACTCATCGTCATTGATAAAAACGGAGGCGGTAATATGCATGGCGTTAACCAAAATCATACCTTCCTGAATCCCGCTTTCGTAAAGGGCTTCTTCAACCTGCGGGGTAATGTTAATAAAACCACGCCTTTCGGGGACATTAAACCATAACTCTTTCTTATAGGATTTCACTGTAAATTCCTCCTGGAAAATTATATTTTCGCCTTAATCTTTAGCAGAGATGTTCTTTTTGGGCAAGGTCACTTTCAAGTTTATTTGGCAATATTTTTTACATCTTGCAAATTCACCTTTATCAAAGCTGACAGGATCATCATGCTGTTTTCCCGGCTTTGTATCACAACTACATAAAAGATTCATTTTTTAGTATTTCAACGCTAGTTGCGGGTTTGCCTTCTGCATGATGCTGCCAGATTTTCTGGAAAGCTTTTTCCAAATAGAAGACAAAAGTTTTCTGATCGAATACAGCGACTCGATTATCAGGGTTCAGAAGTTGAACTTTGAGTTTTTTTAACTCTGCCCGATTTTTTGCAAGGAAAATCGCCTTTTCAATGTATTGCTCTTCGTTATCCACCACAAGCTGATCAAGATTTGCCGAACGCAAAATTTCAGTGCCGGTTTTTGTCTGAGCAGTGTCGCCGTTGATGGTGATGTAGGGCAAACCGGCTTTGAGACAAAGCAGACCAGCAGTACCGGCAGAGATTGGTGTATCGAGCCAGAGATCGGCCAGCCTGTGTAACCAACTCTTGCTCATCGCGTTAAATTTTGTAAAGATAATTCGATCCGGGTCTATTCCATAATTTTCTGCAGCCGATTTCAGGTTTTTCACCACTGTTTCGTTTTTATATTTCAGCCACAAAACGCTGTTTTCTGTCTGCTTCAAAATTTCCAGCCAGCAGCTAAAGATCTTTCGAGTAATTCTGTAGGATGCATTAAAACAGCAAAAAACAAAGGTATCTTCCGGCAAGCCATACTCAGCGCGGGTAATTTCGCTTTCTACCATCTTCATCGGGGCACAGGCTAAAGATGTTTCGGGCAAATATACCATCTTTTCACTGAAATGCTTTGCCAGATTTTCAGGAATGTTGTTCTTGTGGGTTATGCGATAATCATAGATATCTGTCCCCATTGTACCGGGATAACCAAGGAACACAAGCTGTAGTGGCGCAGGTTTATAGGTAAATATTTCTGTTCTCGAATGTGTTGTATAACCTGCCAGATCAACCAGCAAGTCGATACCATCTTCCCTGATTTTTTTGACTGAATCCAGATGTGACATCTCGCTCAAGTCAACAAAGTGATCGCAGTTGCTCTCAATATTTTTACGATATTCATCAAAATCGTTTTTCAGAGAGTAGCCAAATATTTCAAACTTGCTTTTGTCATGATACGAAAATAAATCTTTCAGCAAAAAACCAACCGCATGCTTTGAGAAATCAGGCGAGACATAACCGATTCGTAATTTTTCTGCACTTCTTGCCTTTGGTGAATCAAGCAGTTCGAAAGAGATAGCCTTGTAATTTCTAGCATGAGCTTGTGCCAAGCTGTGAAGTTGTTCTGCCGACATCGGTAATGAGATTGCAGCAAAGGGACTAAGATCAGGTGAAAGGCCATCTTCAATCTGTTTGAAGGTCAGAGGTATTAGTTTATTATAATTTTTCTCAAAGTCATCCCAGGAACAGTTATAGCCATATGCCTCGGACAATTGCGTCAATATTGCACAGCTTTCCCCTGCCGAATATTGGCTGGCTTTCTTCAGATATTCTACCGCTTCTTCCGTCTGACCCAGTCGCACCAGCGTCCCGCCTAAATTATAAAGTGCCTCGACCATATTAGGTGCAAGTGCTAAAGCCTGTTGGTATAAGGTAGCAGCCTCGTTTGTCTGACCAATTTTAAGCAGAGTGTTGGCATAGTTATTAAGCGCGGTTGGCGACTTCGTGTTTAATGAATGTGCTATTTTATGATGCTTGACAGCTTTATTGAACTCACCATTTTTTGCATAAGCCACTGCCAGATTATCATGCGCCTGAAGGTGATTATTCTGCAAGGCAATCGTGGCCCCGTATGAGGAAATGGCTTCGCCGATATTCCCGTCCTGCTGATAGGCCACAGCCAGATTGTAATGGGCCGAGACATATTTTTTGTCAAGCTGAATGGCTTGCTGATGCGCGTTTATCGCCTGCTCCAGAGCATTCATATTCTTGTATGCAACACCCAGATTGTCAAAATACTGCGCTTTGCTTGCATCAAAACTGATTGCCTTTTTGATAAAACTTACAGCCTCCTGGTGTTTACCAAGCTGTGAACAAAGCACCCCGAACAAGTGGTTGCATTCTGGATGATCGGGTGAATTTTGCAGAATTTTCTGATAGATCTTTTGTGCTTTTTCAAGTTGACCACTGCGATGAAATTCAACAGCTTGCTGAAAACTATCTTCTGAAATATTTTTATGTTTGGCTTTTAAAGATTGCTTCAAACTTTTAAATGATTTTTTCTTTTTTACCATATTAGGCTTCCGGTTGCTGGTTGATTAAACACCCAGATTTTGACACAGATTAATAATGTTAAAAAGATTGTCTGTCAGTTTTTCCGCATCAAAATTAAATTCACTTTTAATGCGACTAACATCAATCGGTGGAAAGACAACGGAAGGCGCAGCCTTAAGGACATCATAAGTACAAGAGGTGACCTGTGAAATTTGCTCAACAATTTCTTTATGGCTTACATTATATCCACTGGCAACATTATATATGTTCTTTTGTCCTTCAAGAGATATTTTCTCAAGCAGCTTTACAACATCGGAAATGGATACATAATCCTTTGCAGAATCAAGTGCGGTCTGCAATTTTATATGATTACTGGAAAGTGCTTCACGAATTATTGCAAATAAAAAGTTTCCCGAGTTAAAGTCATTACCATAAACGTTTGAAAGTCTGGCTATCTTCACATTGGCGCGACCGGAGTTAAGACAAAGGGATTCGCCCATCAGCTTTGAAAGATTGAACAAATGGGTAACATCATGCGGATTGCAGGTGAGGTTTGAATGTTCCTGCCCCAATTGATTATCTTCATAAACCCTGGTTGAAGAGAGATATAACAATGAGTCAAAATCCGAGTGTTGCAGAATGTTTTTTAAGACGCAAACATGAGCCTCAACGGTATCGAATGGGCGTTTCCTGAAATCCGAGGTTGTTCCGATACAATAGATAACATGATGCAGTGGAGACTTCGAATACAGTTCTTCTCTGGTTGGAGCAAAAACCTCATGCCCCTGATTTTCCAAATGCCGCAACAAATGCGAGCCCACAAAACCTCTGGCACCAAGGATCGTTATTTTCATTTGCGATATCCAATTGTTTTAAGAGGATTTCCGACGTTAATCGAATACTCCGAAACTTCTCCATTTACGAGAGAACTGGCCCCGATGACGCAGCCTTTCCTCAAGATAGCGCCATCTAAAATTACAGAATTTGCACCGATCCAGACGTCATCCTCAATAATAATCCCGCCACGACTGGGCATGAAACGCTGCTCTCTGACGAGTTTGTTTTTATCTTTTATTTCATGATTGGTTGGTGCCAAAGTACAATTGGCAGCAATGTTTACTTCTTTACCAATCTTCACACCATTGCCCAGATAAACAACCGTGCCGGAATTGATGTTTGAATTTTCACCAATCCTAAGATTTCCAGAACCACCAGCAGGTTTGATTTTGACAAAAGAATCCACCATCACATTGGGGCCTATTTCTATCAGACTGCCCTTAATAGAATCCTCAATATCTGCCAACTTGGAAATTTTTGCTGTCTTGGATATTTTCAGCATTGTAAATTATCTTTCTCTTACTTATTATAATACGCCTTGTGCTTTTCAAGATCAAAGGGTGCATAGGACATATCTTTTTCAGATAAAATCGGCTTTTCAAAGGGCCAGGAAATATTGAAAAACGGATCGTTGTACATGATGCCCCGCACGGTATCTGGGCAAAAGGTCATGTTCATCTGGTAAAAAACTTCGATGTCATTTTCCAGTGTCTGAAAACCATGACCGAAACCTGGGGGAATAAAGAGCTGATTTCTCTTTTTGGCCGAAAGCTCAACGCCGATCCACTTGAGAAACGTCGAAGAAGAAGGACGTAAATCGATTATCACATCATATATCGAACCTGCGGTAACTCTGACGATTTTTGTTTCCTGCACCGGTGGAATCTGAAAATGCAAGCCTCTGATGGTGCCCTTCTTTTTTGTATAAGAAGTACTACACTGCACCAGCGTATCCGAAATTCCTGCCTCCTGCATCTCTTTCTGGCAAAAGGTGCGGGCAAAGAAACCCCGGTTATCTTCAATCGGCTCAATCTCTATGGTCATTGCATCATTTAGTTTTGTTGGAGAAAAGCGCATCTAAAATCTCCTGTAATTTAAAGTTCTATTTTCAAACTGCCCATAACCTTTTGCAGCTAGATTATTTTTGGCATCGGCAGAGGAACAATAAATTTTCCTCCGCGCCTGATATATTCTTTTTGCTGCTTCAGTATTTCTTCGGCAAAATTCCAGGTTAAAAGCAGCACATAATCTGGCTGATCCTTAAGAAGATGTTCCGGTTTATAGATGGGCAGGTGCACACCCGGCATATAGAAGCCCTGCTTGTAGGTACTGCGATCAACCACATAATCAATCAGTGATTTATCGATACCGAAGTAATTAAGCAACGTGCTTCCCTTGGCCGCAGCTCCATAGGCAGCAATACGATTGCCATTGTTTTTCAGTTGCCTAAGCATCAAAAGCAAATCTAACTTTATCCTCTGAACCTTGTTTTTAAAGTCCCGATAAAGCACTCCTTCAGAATTATTGACCTGCCAATTGTCCTCTTCAGCCAAAAGAGATTCGACTGCTACAGACCGCGTGGAATGCTCCGCATGGCGTATTTCAAGCTGAATTGTGCCTCCGTGAATTTCGACCTGCTTTACATTACAAACAGTAAGGTCATGTCTTTTGAACAACTTATCTAAGGCGGTCAATGAAAAATAGCAGAGGTGCTCGTGATAAATTGTATCAAACTCGCAATTTTCAAGAAATGGCCTGGCATAAGGAACCTCCACCAGTATCAGACCATCATCACGTAGCAGTTTTTTCATACCCTCTACAAAACCGTTGAGATCCGGCACATGTGCCAGGACATTGTGCGCATGAATAATTTTGGCTTTTCTTTGGCCAGCCAGACTCAAAGCCAACTCTTCGTTAAAAAACTCGACAATGGTATTTATGCCTTTGTCGTTAATGGCAACTTCGGCAATATTTTTTGCAGGCTCAACACCTAAAACTTCTACACCGGCACTTTTGTAATGCTGCAAAAGATAGCCATCATTACTGGCAATCTCAAGCACTAAATCAGCGGAAGTTATATTCTCGTTTTTTATTAAACGCTCGGCTAGGTTTTTGGCATGCGAAACCATTGTATCTGAAAAAGATGAAAAATAGGGATAGCTTGAAAAGAGGGTCTCCGGTGGAACCGATTCAGTTATCTGAAGCAGTGAGCATTTCGGACAATGAACCAGTTGCAGGGGAAAAACTGCTTCGGGCTTTTTCAGCTCTGACTCTTTTAAGAGATTATTGGCCAGCGGAGTGCATGCAAGATTGAGGATTTCCACAAGCCCCTTGTGATTGCACGACCTACAGGTGGCTGACATTTGAGACATAGTTTAGCCTTTGAAAAAGTTTTGATACCATTCGACAGTTTTCCTAATGCCTTCATCAAAAGCGTAAAGCGGTGACCAGCCAAGCACAGAGCGAGCCTTTTTCGAACTTAAATATTGTTTTTCTATTTCGTTGGATGCCTGATTCAAGATCTCTGGCTTAAAAGAGGCATTCATATTTTCGAGAATAGTGTTTACAATTTCAACCACTGACAAGGGGGTATCTGTTGAAAAATTGAATGCCTCGCCATGCAAACTTGTGTCCAAACTCATCTTCTCTGCAAGCTGCATATAGGCCGAGGCTCCATCTTCAATGTAAAAATAGTCCCGCACAAACTTGCCATTGGAGCGAATAACCGGGGCCTCGTTTCTGATGACAGAACGAATGGTACCCGGCACAATGCGGTTCCAGTTCAGATCTCCGCCACCATAGAAATTTCCACACCTTGTCACACAAACAGGCGAGTCATAGGTTTTGGCATAGCTTTGGGAAATAAGATCGGCACAGGATTTACTTACATCGTAGGGATGCTGTCCCGCCAAAGGAGTTTCTTCGGTATAGGGCAGAATTGTCTGCTCGCCATAAGCCTTATCAGATGAAGCCACCACAATCTGCTTAACTGTAGAAGAGTGTCTTGCAGCCTCCAGAACGGAAATGGTTCCGCCAATATTACTGTTGAAAGTTGAGATGGGATTTTTGTTGGCCACCTGTACGATGGTCTGAGCTGCCAGGTGAAATACAGTATCTATTTCGTATTCACCCATAATTCGTTCCATCAACTGCTGGTCTTCGATATCACCTCGGACAACTTTTACCGAGTCAATCATTTTAGAGCGAACAAGCTCTGACTGTGGAACCCAGTCACGCATCAGGCAAACAATATCTGCCCCTTGCTCTAACAGCGCCTTAACCAGCCAGGAGCCAAGCAAGCCAGTGCCTCCGGTAACAAATGTGGGACGATCCTGCCAAAATCTTTTCATTTCCATACCTTCCATGGGGCGGAATCTTCTTTCCAGTGCTTTTCAAGCAATCTTTTGTCTCTTAAGGTATCCATGCATTGCCAGAAACCGGGATGTTTAAAGGCAGATAGTTCACCTTTATCGGCCAGTTTTTCAAGTACATCTATCTCCAGCACATCCTCTTTTGAGTTGAGCAAGTTAAAAACTTCGTTTTCCAGAACCATGAAACCGCCATTGATCCAGCCTTCCCCTATTTGCGGTTTCTCGGTAAAGGTGGAAACGGAATTTCCATCCAACACCAGACCACCAAATCTGGCCGGGGGACGAACCGCAGTTAAGGTTGCCGATTTGCCGTTTTGCTGATGAAATTCTTCAAGTTGATTAAGGTTGACGTTGCAAACTCCGTCGCCATAGGTCAACATAAATGGTTCTGCATCCAGGTATTTTTTTAGATGATGAACTCTGCCACCTGTGTTCGAGTCAAGCCCTGTGTCAATCAGGTTTATTTTCCAATCCGACCTGCTTGTCGATGATCTGGTAACATTGCCACTGGCCATATCAATCGTCATATTGCCCGACAGACGCAAGTACTCATGAAAGTATTGTTTGATCATTTCACCTTTATAGCCAAGGGCGAGAAAAAATTCTGTGTAACCGTAATGGGCATAGTGTTTCATTATATGCCAGATTATCGGTTTGCCACCTATCTCCACCATCGGTTTCGGTCTGATTTCGGTTTCTTCCGAAAGGCGGGTACCATATCCGCCCGCGAGTATAACGACTTGCATATAAGCTACACTCCTAACGTATTTTTAGAAAATAAATCGACCACCATTTTACACGCAAGTATTTAATTTTGCAAAGAATAGTTTAATTTTAGCAAACATTGACATAATATCCACCGCCAACAAACAAATAACATTTGACTAATTACAATTTGTTGCATACATTAACTTGGGATCAGATAAAACACAGAAAGATGTATAGATACTATGAAATTACGTGGCTCAATATTTATTATAGTGGTGCTGCTCGTATTTTGCGGGTTAAACTGCATGGCCTCATCTGATCTCCAGCACTCCATTTCAAATAAAATTTCAAATGATTTTATAAATACCAACCTCCATATATCAGAAGAATTCTCGCCTGACAGATTCGTCTGAACAGTCACAGCCAAACATCTTGTACAGATGTCCGTTGGTAAGGATAACAATTTTGTCAATTTTGAAAAACAAGATCCTGACACTACGGACTTTGCAGCATACAGCATTTCAAAAGCACAACAACATAAGCGGATGAATGTCGATGTAGCCTTGTTGGACATTCGACTTTATCATAGAGCATTTAAAAACCTTATAACCGAAGGGAGGATGACATGGCAGAAGAACAAGCCCAAGGCTGTGTGCAAGCAGCAGAAGGGCCAATCGTTGCTGACCAAGCGTCTGATGGGAAACCAGTAAAGGAGACTGTGAAAATGCAAGTAATGGTAGGAAAAGAAGCACCTGATTTTGGTGCCACGGCTTATCACAAGGGAGGATTTACCAATATTAAGCTTTCCGACTATCGTGGTAGCTGGGTGTTTTTATGCTTTTATCCTGGCGACTTCACTTTCGTTTGACCGACAGAATTATCGGCGGTCGCCGGCAAAGCAGAAGAATTCAGTAAACTCGGTGTTAAGGTACTGGCATGCAGTACAGACAGTCGCTTTGTCCACAAGATGTGGCAGGAGCAGGAACTCTCCAAAATGGTGGATGGCGGATTCCCCTTCCCCATGCTATCCGATGCAGGTGGTAGAATAGGCTCGGTATATGGAATTTACGATGAAGCAGGCGGAATTGACGTTCGTGGCAGATATATCATCGACCCGGATGGCATAGTTCAGGCAATTGAAATCCTGACACCACCTGTGGGCAGAAAAGTAACTGAATCAATTCGCCAGTTGCAGGCATTCCAGCATGTACGTGAAACCAAGGGCGCAGAAGCGTGTCCGGCAAGCTGGGAACCCGGTCAGCCAACATTGAAAGTAGGCCCGGATCTGGTAGGAAAAGTCTGGAAAGTATGGAAATCTGAAGAATAACCCTTCGCTTATGGTCTATAGCTCTATAGTCTGATTTTAACACCCTCATATTATTGACATTTTATGAGGGTGTTTTATTTTCAGCACCTCCCCTTAATAATGTCAAAAAATAAAGTCATTATTTTTTTTTCGACCACAGACCTTGCCAAATTAAAAGTGATCCTTAGTTTGTTGGTATGAAAGAGCGCAAGCTGAAAATAGACAACCGAAAGGATTTACGATATGAGCGAACAACCCCAAGACATGATAGTCAGTTTTCCCGGTGGACAAAAAGTGGATGCAAATCTGTTTGGCTTTGACATTCCAACCGATCAATCAGTTAAATCTGGTGGCGAAGCATCAGCACCCGAACCGTTTTTGCTGTTTCTGGCATCCATCGGCACATGTGCCGGCATTTACGTATTGAGATTCTGCCAAAGCAGAAAAATACCAACCGACAATATTCAGATAAGACAAAAACTGATCCCCACACCTGAGGGAAAAATCGGTAAAATTGCCCTGCACATTGAAGTGCCACCAGAGTTTCCGGAAAAATATTACGATGCACTGGTCAGAAGTGCCAACGGCTGTGCAGTCAAGAAAACTATTCTGGATCCACCCGAATTTGAAGTAAAAACTGTAGTTAGAGAACAGTAGTATTTCTATTCAAAGACCTAAAAAAGCCGGGAGAAAATCCCGGCTTTTATATTGGTAGAGATTATATCTAGTCTCTGCGTCTTCTTACTATGGCCAGCATGGAAAGAGCAAACAGCATTGCGGAAGAACCGGCAACACCGGAGCAACCACTGCTACCTTCCTGATCACTGCCACCATCGTCTCCATCTGTAATGTCAGGCACATCGCCATCTTCGGCCACATCGCCGTCAAGAGAAAAATCGCCGTCAATACTCGGATCCCAGTCAGGATCACAGTTATTGGAATATCGGCAATATTTTTGTTCGCCATATTCACCGTTGCAGCAATATTCAGTCTGGAAACCACTGGCACAGTCTTCATCTGTGGTGCAGAAAGAACTGACAAAGGTGTCGCCTCCACGCTGCTCGTCAATACAGAATTCACCGCCGTAGTTTTCATCTCTCTGGGGATTATCCTCAAAACCATCAGTTTTGCAGGCTTCGCCCGGAAGTGCGCCGTTATAACCTTTCCACATCCCACTATAATCCGCACAGAAGGTATTGGTCAAAAAACAAACACGTTTGCCACTATCGGCAGCCGATTTACCCTCGAAGGAAACCGGCTTACAGCAGGCATCCGGACCAAACTTTTTACAATCGTTATCTACTTCGCAGAAGGAAGTGCAGTAGGGATCAACATCATCTTTCCATAAGCAGAGGTCGCTGCCATGCTCGATGTTACAACGCGGAATATCCCAGGTGCTTGCATCATCCATCACCGGGCAGGGCTCTCCGGGCATACCATCGTAAACCGGGCCTGTGTCAACATCTCCATCCGGTTCAGTGCCATCACCATCCACCACACTGTCGCCATCTACAGGATCTGTGTCGCCGTCTTCGACCGGATCGGTTCCATCACTGAACTTGACTATGGATTGAAATTCACCGAAGCCGTATCCGAGATGTTCGTTGATCATCACCATGTCCCAGATTTGACCAGCAAGGGGGCTTCCAGTGTCATTCATCGGGGTGAAGGTTGTCCAGTTGTTACCACCATCTTCTGTACGATAGAAGTATGCTGCATTCTGATCTGTTTGCTGAACGGTTCCGTAGCTGGCCACAATCCAGCCAACATTCTGATTAAGGAACTGGATTGCTCCAACATGGGCCAAATTACCTTTGCTTTCGACATTAACACCGTTCCAATTGGCACCACCATCGGTGGTTCTTAAAAGATAATATTCCCAGCCATTTGTAGAACCGATAAATCCGTTTTGATCATCCAGCCACCACATGGCCGAATAGGTTTCTTTTCGTCCTTCACTGATAGCTGTCCAGTTTTGTCCGCCATTGGTGGTCTTGAAAATGGTACCTTTGGTCAAGACCGTGGTTGATTCGTTTTCAGTATTGGAGGCTCCCATAGCCACAAAACCAACCTGATCATTTAAAAAGAAAACAGGGCCGGGGCTATTAAGATCGGTTACCGGCAAATTAGACTTGTGCCAGATAACTTTGCTGCTATCGGGATCATTGAAGTTATCTGTGCGTAACATCAAGCCTTTCTCACAACTGACCCAACATTTATTTATATTGATACAGTACACTCGTTCGCATACGGGGAACTCGCCCATTACAGCTACCTGCTGGTCAACAACGCCACCCTTGCTTGAAATTTTCCAGATAGGACCAGCGGTATAGCCAGATGCACTCATACCAACTTCCATACCAACCGCAATACCCACATCTTCACTTAGCATTTGCATATCGGTATAAAGAAATAGCATGCCACCATAATTAACGGGAGATACAGCGGTTAAACTCTCGCCACTGTTCATGGATCTTTTCAACACCGGAGCGGTAGATCCCTGCTGATCTTTTTCCATACCAAAGGCAATAACCATCTTGTCGCCATAAGCACTTCCGCTCATGAATCGGTTATCTGTATTAAAGTTTAAATTTACCAGATCCCATGATCCTGAACCGTCTGCTTTTACAACACCGGTCATTAATAACAATATGGCAATTGTTGTTAATACACGAAAAGCTCTCATCACAACCTCCAGCTGGATTTTCTAACACAAAGAAGAGACAAAATCTGGGAGAGTTTATAACCGTTTTTTTAAACTGTCAAACTGCTTGACGCAGATTTGCATATTTTCTTGCTACAAGTATGAATTTGCTGCATATTGTCCCGGTTGAAACTCGGTCTTGTACATCACTTTCAAATGTTAAAGGGTGTGCTTTTTATTTTCGGTAGGTTTCCCTATAATATAGTCACCCTCCCATTGATAAAGGCCAAATGGAATAATTTGATGCACTTACCGGTTGTGAGTTGAAACAAGGGTGGTAAATCTGAAAAAGTCTTCTTTAATCAAATGTCGAGTGCAAGGCTTTACCACAATACCATCACGTGGTATGCTGCCGGCGTCGTTATGATTGACACATATTTAGCATAAAAGGATGTAATGTTATGAGGTTGCATTGCAATTTTTTGGTATTGGTATTGATTACCCTGCTGTGGTCCGAACCTGCGGTCTACGCTCAGGAAACAATAGACCTGAAAGAAGCGCATACCCAGGCACTCCGGTACAATCACGACTTGAAAAACCTGCAAGAGACCATGCAGCAGGCAGAAATATCCATTCAACGAGCCTGGAGCATACTGCTTCCCAGCGTTTCACTTAGCGGAACCATCACCAGAAACGACGAAGCTATAGCCAACATCAAAGATCAGTGGACAAAGTCCGCTTCGCTTTCAGGTTCGATGATGTTATTCAGCCCCAAAAGCATCCCCTTGATAATCAATGCTCACAAAGGCTCGAAAGCGACAGAGCTTTCGGTGGATCATGCCAAATCAGAGTTATTATTTGGTGTAACCTCTGCTTACTATGCCACTGTTCAGGCCAAGAAATTTCTGATGATTGCCAAGAAGAACCTTGAACGCAGCGAGGAATATGTCAAACTTGCCGAGGCAAGAAAGAAGGCCGGACAAGCCATTCGTGTGGATGTATTGCGCGCTGAAATGGAAAAGGCTGATGCAGAATCTGCCATCATAGATGCCGAGGGAGCATATAAACTGGCCTTGCAGGGTCTAGGTTTTTTGATCGGTAAGGATGAATTCGAAGTTCCAGACAGCATTGAAAGCAAAACTGTAAAACTGGGCAACAAGCAGCAAATGCTTGATCATGCATTGGACAACCGCCTTGACTTGAAAGCCTCCAAGATGCAGGTTGCCATTGCCAAAAGAGCCGAAATACAGTCATGGGTCTCTTTTTTACCGGACTTTCTGATGCAGGGAAGTTATGACTGGACTGATGCAACAAGCCCGTTTACCGGCAATAAGACCGAAAGCTGGCGACTGATGTTTATTGCCAACTGGCCCATATTTGATGGCGGTGCCAAAATTGCCGATGCCAGGCAAAACCACTCCTTATACGCTCAGTCGAAAATAAATAACGACAAACTGGAAAAAGAGATCAGCAACAAGGTAAAAGAAGCCTTGATCAAACTGGAGCAGGCAAATGCCAAATATAACAGCAGTTTAAAAAAACAGGAGCTTGCCAAAGAAAACTATTCTCTGGTAAAACAACAATATGAACTAGGTCTGGTTGACAATCTGGCCATGGTGGATGCCTCTACTTCGCTTTTACAGGCAGATCAATCATTGATATTGGCTGAACTTAGTTATAAACTGGCAGAGTTGAGCCTGCAACAGGCTTCAGGTTTTTACATAAAGGTGAGATAAAATGCGCAATTTACTGTCGATACTTTTTCTGCTGGTCATACCCTGCTCTATGCTGCTTGCTGCACAGAATGATGGCGATGAAGATTTGGAACCGGACAAGGCAGCGCTTAAAGCCTTACCAAACCTCTCCTTATTTACCCCGCCCAAGGATACCAACTTCAAACCGGAAGTCGGTGCCTGGGCAAGTTACAAACTGGAAGATAAAATTTCCAAATCGCACCACAATATCACCATAGCCGTGACAGGACAGGAACGCGTCAAACATGGCATGGCAAACTGGATCGAGATTGCCACAGAAAGCAGCAATGAGACGCCAATTGTGGCAAAATTTTTATGGGTACCCTCAAAAGATGAGCCCTCTGTTTTGAAAATGATTGTCAAAGCAGGAAGTTACGCTCCAGTTGAGGTGGAAACCCACCAAAAAACACATGAGAGCCATAAACATGTCGAAGGCGAGTTCGAAAAGATTGGCAAGGAAACAGTAAAAATAAAAGGAAAATCCATTATTACCAGCACCTATAAGCACAAACTATCAAACGGTGAAACAGTTCAACTCTGGACCTCCAGCCTGATTCCGCCATTTGGCATGGTACGCTCAATCTCTCTGTCACATGAATTGATTTTGACAGATTACGGAAAAAATTATGTCAGCCAAATTACTCAGGAACCAATTCAGCTAAACAGTACAAACCATCCCAACAATCTGCCATGATCAACTGGGACTTTGCTGTTGATTCATATTTAAGCTACTGCAAACTGGAAAGAAGACTGGGCAACAACACCATTAAGGCATATAGCCGTGATCTGGCAAAATATGTTGATTTCATGGAGAAATCTTCCGTTGGCAGACCTGAACTGGTGAAAGAAACGGATGCATCCGCCTTTCTGATTGATCTGGCGGAAAATGGTCTGGCTGCTCGCTCCAGAGCCAGAACAACCTCAGCAATTAAACGTTTTCACCAGTATCTGATAAAACAGGGCTACATGGAAAACGACCCCACCAGCGAGATAAGCTCACCTAAAATTGGCCGTAAATTGCCAAACGTATTGTCGGAAGAAGAAGTAATTCGCCTTATTAAAGCCACCAGCGGAAAAACTCTTTTGTCCAGCCGCGATACAGCCATACTGGAAGTAATGTACGCTGCTGGTCTGCGGGCCAGCGAACTCTGCGACCTCGATCTGGCCTCGGTAGATCTTCAATCCGGCTTTCTGCGTGTTTTCGGCAAAGGCAGCAAAGAACGAATAGTTCCCCTTGGAGAAATCGCCAGCGAGGTTTGCGAAGAATATATTCTGCAAACAAGACCGGAACTCTACAAAACAACTAATCCCACCCAGGCACTTTTTCTGAGCGTCCGAGGAAAAAGGCTGACCCGCGATGCACTAAATAAATTGATCGACAAATATGCCCTGATTGCAGGCATTACCAGACAGATTTCCCCTCATGTACTTCGCCACAGCTTTGCAACTCACCTGCTGGAAAGAGGAGCCGATCTGCGCTCGGTTCAGGCCATGCTGGGGCATGCCGATATCGGTACCACCGAAATTTATACACATCTGGACAGAGAGTTTATCAGGAAAACCTACCTAAAAGCCCATCCGCGAAGTGGAAAAATAGTTTAGCAGCCGAGCATAAGACACAACCCGGAAACTAAAAAATATCATTTGCCTTATAAATACTTCAAACAAAACAAGAGCTTGACAAAAAAACCTCGCATAGGTATTCTAAAAGCACAAATATTACTTTAGTAATTGGGGAAAACAGGCTGTACTCATATCTGTTGCATGTGGAACTTAATGTCATATATCATACATATGTCATATTTAACACTTTTCAATGTTTTATTTGACACGTCAATGTCGAGCGGACATGCAAACACCTGATATTACTACTAATTTTTTGTGGCACAGACATTGCTAATTATGTCAGGGAATATTATCTGCGAATACTTAATGAACTTACAGTTAAGATTCAGTTGCTCTTTTTGCCAATTTTGAAATTTATTGTCCCAGATCTCCAATTTGAGTTGTCTAAGAAACATGCTGGGTGCATTTGAAACCAATTTAATGGTTGGTTATCTTTGAACGTGGAGGAGGCATAAATCGTGAAAAGTAACGGTAGAAATCAGAACATGGAAGTTCCAAGAATGGTGGCAATTGAAACCACCAACAGGTGCAATGCCACTTGCAGCTTTTGTCCTAACAGCAAACTTGCAAGACAACGCACCACAATGAGCGACGAGCTTTTTGAGAGCATTATTGCGGATTGCCAAACATTCCAGCCGGATACCATAGAACCATTTTTAAATGGCGAGCCGTTCATGGACCCGAAAATAATTGAGCGTATGGAATTTATTCGCGCAAAGCTTCCTAACACAAAATTAAAACTTTACACAAATGCCAATCTTCTTACGCCTCAAAAAACGGACAGACTAAAGGGTCTTGGCATTGATCAGATTTTTGTCAGCCTAAACAGCGTCAATGCAGAAACATATAAAAAGGTGATGGGACTAAACCTGCAAAAAACAATGGACAACCTCAAGTACCTCACTTCGCCTGATGTCAGAAGCAAAGTTTGCAACAATATTACTTTCCGCATGACCAGAACCCCTTACACCACCCTGTTTGAACAGGATCAGTTTCTGGAATATTGTAAACAGTTGAAAGTCAAACCGTTTATTGTGGGTCTATTCAATTATAAAGGTGACATCCAGAGCCCACTGCCTATACCGGGCTATCCTTGTGAACATATCGACCGACTGGATATTCTGGCAGATGGGCGGGTAACCTTATGCTGCATGGATCACGAGGGGCAATATTCCTGGGGTGATGTAAAGGAAGACTCCCTGCTGGAAGTCTTTAACAGCGAAATAGCACTTAAATACAGAAACATGCACAGAACCGGAAAAAGACTAAGCATTCCGCCATGTGGCACCTGCAACCTTTTCTGGCCCAGTTTCAAACATATGCCCCTGCCCCGCAAAGCATCGGTAGCGATTGAAGCCGGTTGGTACTTTTTAAGCCATCATCCAAACGGCAGAATCAGACAAAGCCAGGGCGGAGACAACTTCAACAACAATGAAATTTAGGACAGAAATTGAGATATTATCTGTAAACCTATTCATATAAGGAAAGAGTGTAGCAAATGATAGGACTTATAAATGCAACAAAGTATTCTGAGCATGAAAAGGGACTTACAACTCTGATACGCATTGCAGGTACTACCCTTCTGGAGAGACACATTAGAATTATGCGAAAGGTTGGCATCAAACAAATCTATGTTGCAGCGCTAAATCAACGTCCGGAGATTGAAGCTGTAGTAAATCAGATTCCATTTAACGATATCACTATTAATGTAGTAAACACCGAACAGGCACAAAGCACCTACATCTTTACCAATAACGAAAGCGAAACCCCATTGATGTTTTTTGATGGCGCGTCACTTTTCGATGAAAGGTTACCGGAAAGATTTCTGGATGTAAAAGAAGATCAAATTGCCTCTCTGCCGGAATCCGCGCTTTTACCGGATGAAAGAAACAAATCAGTTATAGTAGAGTCAGCAGGAACCGCCTACAGTTTTATGGGAATCGCTGCTTTAAAAGCAAGCTGGTTTAATGAAATAGATTTTGTTGAAGGTGATGACTGGTTAAAAGCCTTGCTGAACAAGGTTGCAGAATCTCCCGAAGCAATACTTGATGCTTCGAAACTTACCACATACGACTATGACATGCGTCGCGATCAGTCATACATGCACATGCCCATTGAGAGCAGCATGGATAATTCCAAAGCAAAATGGAAATTGCTGGATCGTTCTCAAAAAAGCGTCCTCGACTGGCCGGCATGGTTCATCCATCGTCCCATTGAAAAAGGCATTACATATTATCTTTGCGAATACCCGATCACACCAAACCAGATTACCATTATTAATGTGATTGTGGCTTTCATTGCAACTGCATTGTTTGCCAAAGGCTATCTGATTACCGGCCTTGTGCTTGCTCTGGCCTCCGGAATTATGGATGGTCTGGACGGCAAACAGGCGCGAGTAAAAATAATGATGTCCAAAATCGGCAAGCTGGAGGAAGTAAGCGACCGAATATATGAGTATAGCTGGTATCTGGCTCTGGCTTACTGGCTCGTTCAGACAGGACACCCAACCATACCCTATGTACTTTTCAGCATAATGTTCATACTACATGCCATGGACGTGGCCATTGGTGGAATATTCAAATACAAAAGAGGCGTACAGCTAGACGATTACGGCCCGCTGGAAAGAAACTTCCGCTGGATCGGTGCTCGCAGAAATACCAACATGTGGACATTGATACCCTTCATCGCCTTTGGCATGCTCTACGCCGGTTACTGGTTCCTGGTGGTTTACTACACCATCACAGTTGGTTTCAGATTGTGGAGACTGGTACACCATTTGTCACACGATACACAGAGACAATTAAGCTGACTGGAAATACCAAAGCTTTCGATAGCTCGCAAGCTATGTGTAAACATTGAAAAGCACTTTAATTTAAGCACCCTGTTAATGCCAGTTGTATTATTGTTTAATCATTAATGAAAGCAGATTTGATGTCGGCTTCTGCAAGTTTTGAAAAAGATACCAGGGACATTGTGCGCGGTACCCTGGTAAATTTTCTGGGGGTTATAGCCAGAAGTCTGAACTTTATCTTTTTCATTATCCTGGGCCGTTTTTACGGCAGCGAGCTGACGGGGCTATACCTGCTTTCCTGGGCCAGTGTGGATGTCTTTTCAAAGCTGGCAATTATGGGGCTTGACCGTGGTGTCTTGACTCTGGCGGCCAAACACGATGCAGCAGACGATAAAACAGGGGTTTACCGGGTAATTGCACAATCCCTTTTCATCGGCTGCATCGCCAGTGTAGTAATGATAATAGTGGTTCAGCTTTTGGCAGAGCCAATTGCTATCTGGATCTATAAGCAGCCAGAGCTTGCATTACCGCTACGCATTATGGGATTCGGAATGCTGTTCTGGATGATATCCGCCATATTACTGTTTTCTACTCGTGCGCTTAGAATAATGAAATACGAAGTACTGGTAAAGAGTGTCAGCGAACCTATCGTACTTTTAGGCGGTGCGATTCTGTTTTATTATTTAGGGCTTGGCATACTTGGTCTGGCTTTGGCATTTCTATTAAGTACCCTCACGGGTGCGATACTTGCGACAATTGTATTCGCCAGAGAACTGCCGATAGAAAAAGTAGCAGAGCAATTTTTCTCGAAGGAAAAACGTAGAAACCTGATCAACTTTTCGGCCCCAATTGGCATCTACGATATGCTTAACCTGCTCTTGCAACGAATAGACATGTTTATGCTGGGATATTTTGTGCCGATCTCCATGGTTGGAATTTACGGCATAGCCGAAGAAGCTGCCTTTACCATAAAAAAGGTACGACAGTCCTTTGATCCGATTTTTATTCCGGTAATCTCTGCTGCCTCTGAACGTGGTGACATGGAAGGCGCGAAGCAGCAATACAGACAGGTTAGTCGCTGGATTCTACTGCTCGATCTGGCTCTCTTGGGAATCTTCGTTTTATGTGCCGAAAGCATTATGGCTATTTTCAGTGCTGAATTTACAGTCGGAGCCTCAACGCTTATCCTGTTATCACTTTCCATTGTAATAAATGGAACCTTTGGCATCTCCGAGCTATTCATATTGATTAAAAACCCGATGATAAATCTTTTCAATACTATCGGGACCATTTTGATTAATGTCCTGTTGAATATTATCCTGATTCCTCGCTATGGCATGGCAGGGGCGGCACTGGCTATCACCATTTCTTATATTTTCATGAACGCAGCAAGACTTCTCGAAGTCTATATTATGTTTCGCTTACACCCCTTTTCGTCCTACCACCTAAAAGCCTGTGTTGCCTCTACCATAGCTTTCGCCCTGGGATTTATCGGCCAGACATTAATACCGCTGGCCAACACCTATCAGCAGATCATTTCCGCCTTGATCTTTGTAGTGATATACATTTCAATGCTGGCAATCTTGAAACTCTCCCCCGAGGATAAAGTGATATTTAAAAATGCCTTTGCCAAAGGCTAGTATTATTACTTAGTCATACTATTTTTCATACCAGCAAGAGAGTTTTTAAAAAACAGCAATACCCGCTTGCTGTTGTTTCTTCTTGTTGGAACAAAATATTCGACCAGCATGAAAATGGGAAGGAAGCAAAGCACAATAAGAAACAATGCGGATATCACCAGAAGCAGAAAGCAGACAGAAAGCACCATGCCAGCCTTGGCGAAAAGAGACATCAGTCTTATCAGAAAAAGCAAAGCCGGACTTTGATCGTCCGGCTTTGTTGAAATAGTAAACATTATTCTGTTTCAGATTTCCAGCGCAGAACAGGTTTTCTTGCAGCTTTAACCTCGTCCAGTCTGCCTCTGAAGGTTTTAGTGGGGAAGCTTTTGAATTGTTCGGGATCGTCTTTAACAAGCTTGTCAATTTCACGCATGGCACTGATAAACTGATCGCAACTAAGTTTACTTTCAGTCTCGGTGGGCTCGATCATCAAAGCAGCATGAACAATCAATGGGAAGTATACTGTTGGAGCATGAAATCCCATGTCCAGCAGACACTTGGCAATATCCATCGTGGTCACACCGGCTTCGTTCTGATTTTTATCACTGAATATCACTTCATGCATGGAATCGGTTTCATATGGCAAATGATAAAGATCTTTAAGTTTAGCACGAACATAATTAGCGTTAAGCACTGCCAACTCTGCAACTTTGCGGATGTTTTCCTGACCGAGTTCTCTGATGTAGGTATAGGCGCGAACCATTACACCAAAGTTGCCATAATAGCCTTTGATCTTGCCCATGGACTTTTCATTGCTGTAATCCCAGTCGTAGCCATAATCTTTTTTAACAATGCGGGGAGCAGGTAAAAATGGCTCCAATATTTTCTTGACACCAACCGGGCCAGAGCCTGGGCCACCGCCACCGTGCGGGGTAGACATGGTTTTATGCAGATTGTATTGGATTACATCAAAACCCATATCGCCGGGACGCGCAACGCCCAACAATGCGTTCATGTTGGCACCATCATTATACATAAGGCCACCTTTGGCATGAACAATCTCCGCAATGGCACCAATGTTTTTCTCGAAAATTCCAACCGTGTTGGGATTGGTAATCATCAAGGCTGCCACATCTTCGTCCATCGCTTCTTCGACTGCCTCTGGCAGCAGATAGCCATCAGGGCCGGACTTTACTTCCACTACCTTGAAACCACAGAGCGCACTGGAGGCAGGATTGGTTCCATGTGCAGAATCCGGTACAAGAATTTTGGTTCTCGGTTTACCTTGATCAATATGGTAAGCCCTGATCAGCATCAAACCGGTAAGCTCTCCATGTGCGCCGGCAGAAGGCTGCAAAGTTGTTGCATCCATTCCGGCTATTTCGGAA
>Ga0209475_10001805_pt1 | contig 24431 bp, 23 predicted proteins | sample tdDd471_FD_187128 | JGI IMG/M metagenome (GOLD analysis project Ga0209475, IMG submission 187128) | Marine sediment microbial communities from the Atlantic coast under amendment with organic carbon and nitrate - tdDd47.1 (SPAdes)... | ecosystem: Environmental > Aquatic > Marine > Coastal >... | reverse complement strand
CCTTTTTTGGGCCTACGACTATGCCGACATCGACACGATTATCCGGTTAGAAAAGTTGTTGCAAAGTGAATTTTAATTAGAGTGGAAGGCACTATAATTCCTTTGCTATAAACATAAGCTTTGATAGATAAAGATAGTGAGTTTCGAGTATTTATTAATATTGGATATGCCAAGTTAAGAATTCCAGGGCGGGTTTGTTTTACAATGGCTCATGAGTTTACTCACTATAGCATTCGTAGACCATTCATTATCATCCCCTTTACGGCTTCACCAATGCTGATTTCCTGCTGTTCATCCTGATGAATTTGCTGGTCTATTATATCGACTATGCCGAGGTCATCAATGACACCTGAAACAATACCATGGTGATCTAATCGTTTTATTTTCAATGTCTTATACCACTTTAAAAAATAACTGATCTCTATAAATATTTTACCGCCTCCTGAATATGAGGCCAGAAGGTGAGTGATTTAATTCTGTCAGGTGGCGTCTGCTCTATGAGCTTAAGCATATAATTTTTCAAATCATCTAATGTTTTAAAATTAATCTGTTTTAAAGCAGACTTAAACCATGCCCATAATCGTTCAATAGGGTTTGTTTCAGGATTATGTGCAGGTTGCGCGAGCAAAGAAATATTGTCGGGCAGTACTATTTTTTGACCGGTATGAAAACCCGCATTATCGATTTGCATGATATGATGTTCCTGAGGGTATGATTGTGAAAACTGCTCTAGAAATGAAGTGAAACAGTCGCAGTCAACAAGTGAATACTCCATATAGAAGGCTTCTCCCGTTAAGGGCTCTATAGCCCCGTAAAGCCAATAAGCTTGTCGTTTCCATTGTTTGATACCAATGGGTTTGATTCCTTTATTGGTGATAAATCGTCCTGGCTGTGTTTTCAAACCAAATCGACTTTCATCCTGACACCAAAATCGAATCGGTTGCTCAATAAAGGCTGGATACCGACTCAGCAAAATCGGGAGTTTTTTTTAAAACCAACAGCTTCTGTTTCTTCTTTATGAATAGAGCTGGGACGAGCAACCTTCAGTTTTGCTTTAAGGCGATAACGACATTGTTGATAAACGGCAAAGTATCCGACTTGAATACCATAATGAGTTTGTAACCAGTGGTGCACATCATGATAAGAATGAAACTGCTCTTTATTGAGAGCTTGTTTGAGCCCTTCAACTATTTCATCCGTAAAAGTGCTGGGACGCCCAGGTTTAGGCGGTTTGTAGAGTAATTTTTCTAAGCCGCCTTCTCGATAATTTTTGAACCATCTTTTAACTTGGGACTGGCTTTTGTTGATGAGTTCACATAGTGAGGTTAAGCTGAGGGTGGAATCTTTTTTATAAAGATAAAGTGCCTGCAATTTCTGATAGGTCATTTTATCTTGTTCGCTACTGAGCAATTGCTTTAAGTCACTTTCACTTTCCTGGATATCTAATTCAAGTTTTCTTCCCATGCTTTAAATTCATTGAGTTATTATTGATATCTATATTATAGCTCATAATATATTTAAAATGGTATTACCTCCTCCAGACAGAGGGGATATTATAACATTTTCAATATATTAGCTCTATCCTTAATAAATCAATATTTTTGCTTTTGGGCTGATCAATGTGAGCACAACGCTCACGACCACCGCTTTTTACGATAGCCGCTTGTGGTGGTTTGAAACCAGTTCTTGGTAACCGGTTTCGGCGGGCCTACCGCCATCTCTTTTGTAGCTTCGCTACGGCACACTCTTGACGATGGGGTCCACATTACATGGCTAATGCTGTTATCGGCCATTTAATTATTTAAATACATCGGGAATCCATTATGGAGCCGGTTCTGAAAAGAAACTAAGATATCGATAAAGCATTGGAGTTCAACTTCCAGAACCAGACGTAAACTGGCCATCTGTAGGTATGATAAGTATGGGATGGTCTTCCCGGTTTGTGGGGATTATAACTCAGAGTTGCCCCTTCCTGATTACCATACAATGGTTTTACGGTCACATCAGCATCTAAATTCCAAGGGGTTTTCAGTAAGGGGGTATAACAACTGTGTAAATGCTGCTGTAGCCAATCAATACCTAATCTCTCATCGATCTTTTTTAAGGCTCGTCTGGCCGAATCGTCACTGACGACTTTATTCATGCCCAGCAATTTTGAATTGACTTTATCACCCATCAACGCCGTCATATGAGCATAGCGTTTATGACCTGATAAAACGGACAAAAATAGTGAGCCCAAAACATCAATCTTTTGAGGGGCGTTATTACTTCGATAAGCTAACCTAAGTTAAACGTTGTTGAATTTCTCTATCCATAATGCCTGTATTATAGTGAAACGATGTCTATGAATCACACATTTAAATCAATTTATTATGAATCTTTTTGAATGTTAACTTCGATAATTTGTTCAAGAATATGCATCCTTTCTTTTGCTCGGATTTTAGTATTCTCTATACTTATTGCTCTTTTTAAAAATTCAAATGCTTTGGAAAGACGGCGATCCCTCATGTAAAGATTGGCGAGGTTTAATTCCCTCTCTCCATCGTTTAGCCTGCTATCGTCCGACAGCCAATAAAATGGATGTGATTCTGTCCAATTTGGCTTTATTACAGAGTTATATGTTTTTTCTCTGTTTTTTAACCAATAATATGGGCTAGTCATGGGGATTTTTTTATTTGTTAGATTAGTTTTTTTATAATTTGATTTGTTCCTGACACCATTAGTCTTAGGTGATTTCCATCGTTGAATTTCAATGTTATATTGTTTAAGAGGAGCGATTGCTGTTATGTCAAATTGATAAATATTTCCGTCACTATTTACGCCTCGAATTTGTTTATCGTCGGAAGAAAAATTTATATTTGTAAGATATTCTGGAACTTTAAAACTAAATGTTTTTTTTAACTTATTTAAATCAAAAGTTTCCAAAGTAGAATCGGCAATTGAAGCTAATTTGTCGCAATCTTGATTAAAATACAAATCAAATGCACTCCTATTTATAAAAGATTTTTTATAGCTGTTCAAATCCCAAAGTTCAATAAATCTTGGAAATGATACCGCTAATAAATTCTTTTTTTTGCAGTACTTAGCTTCAGTTGGAGCAGTTAGGTATGGCCGCCCCTCGTTCAAGGGGAAATCCTCTCCACTACGAACATTAATATATTTGACTTTACGTTCATTGTCTATTAACAGCATATTTGTGAGATCTGATAACAAAAAGGCCTTTGAGTAATTTGAAAAATTAATTTGCTTCTTTGTTGATATTTTCTTCCCTGTTTCAATATTTAATAAATTCCAATAAGGATCTATGTAGCCTACATAAGAGCCATCTTGTGATAAAAAGACTGAGCGGTAACTATCGTACTGTAATTGTCTAAAAAGTATTTTGTCATTTTTATATAGATTGGCTTTAAGTGTTTTTATTTCTACCATACCGGATTCAATATCAAAAATATGAAGTTTATTATCAACATCTAAACCAATTATTTTTTTGTTTTCTGGAGAAAATGCAATATCGGTGAAGTTTAAGTTTTTGATAGGCCAGTTAGTAATAATTTTTCCAGAGTCGCCATCGGATAGTTGTATTTTTGATTCTGCCCTTGTTACTGCGCTGTTATAGGCAATGTTCTGCTTGCTTTTTCTAAAGGATAAATAAAATTTGGGGTCGGTCCATAGTTGGCGGTCAAATTGAATTTTAGTTTCTTTTGATGAATCCCAAATTATTATGTCGCCTAATTTCGATACAGATAAAAAAGTTTTGCCATCTGATGAAATATCGACAGAATCGATGAATTTGTTACTTGCATTTAAAGAAACAGGCAATTCATCAAATTTTTCATTCCATAATAAAATATTCGAACCAACAGCAGTTACATATTTAATATTACCGTGATGAGAACTGCGAAAACTTTTAGAAATAAGTTTTGGATTTATTTTTATTAATGTCTCTGAAGATTTCACCTCGTTGGACTTTTCAAGAAAGACTTTTTTTATCGTGGCCGTCGGTGTTTCTACAACGACCGCTTTATTGTTTTCTACCAATCCACGGAAAGCCCCTTTAATAGTGTTCAGCTGTTGAAGAGATTCACTGTTTAGGACTACAACCTGTTTTCTATCAACGACGATTAAATTTCCATTCCTATCAAAATTTACTTGCATTAAAGGTTTACAAATTTTCTGTGTATCTAACTCCCTAAAATCATTTTTATTAAGGTGATATAAATATGCACTGTTATCGAAGTAGGTGATTGCTAGGACTGTTCCGTCAGGCGATGCGGATATTGACTTTATAATTTCCTTTCTATTTATGCCATCTATTTCTTTTAAAGAAAATTCGTTATTTATATTGATTTGGAAAACATTTGAACCTTTAAATATATATGCCAATTTATTGTCAGGCGAGACAGAGAAGCCTTCCCCTTTTATACCTAAAGTTTTTATTAATTTACCCATAGGAATATCATAAAAAAAAATGTTTTGCTGTTTCCCAATTAAAATAGCTTTTTTTCCCTCATCAAAAAGAGCTGCTTTAATAGCAGGACTTGATGGATGGGAGGTTTGAAATGTGGGAAGTTTTAGTTTTGCTATTGGAATAGGCTCTTTGGATTTTATATATCCTGATAATTCAGAGATTAATGCAGAGTTGTCGGGGTGAAGGTTCTGTAAAGCTAAAAGGGAATTTATAAGATATTCTCGACGCTTTTTTTGCTTAAAAGCAACCTTTGCTTTTTCAGCATAAAGTTTACCTAAATTGTTCTTGGCCTCGCCAAAGGCTTGATTCTTTTGCGTAATATTGTCATTTAATTGGCGATTAATGTCATTACTATATAAGAATAATAAAAGTGTTATGATAGTTAAAACTGAAACAATTTTTATCACTATGTTTTTTTGTTTTATCGATTTGTTCTTGAGTTTAATGTTATTTTCAATAACAATCCTTTTTTCAGTTGCAATTTTTGCTTTTTCTTCTTCTGATTTTGCGTGGGCAACCAAAGCTTTTTTCTCTTTTAGTTCTTGTGCTTTTACGGCTTCTCGATGTTGTCTTTGTTCTTGTTGGTGTTTTTTATGGATTGAGAAAGAATAGTCTATAAAGTCTAAAATGTTTTTATCGAGTTGCCAGAGTTCTCTAAGTTCGATTGATCGGTTTAATTTTTCACCACTTATTGGTGAAGGCTCTTTACCTTGCTTTATGTCTTTTTGGAATTCACGAGCTTGAATTGTTAAAGAATCTCTTAATAATAAATTAGCCTTTTCATCATTAATTAATTCTTCCATTAAGGGCCAGTGTAAAAAGACTGATTCGTGGACAATTCGAATGAGACCTTTGTCGTTTACTAAAATTTTATTGTTGACAAATTTATTGACGACTTTGAGTTCGTCATTTTTAAAATCATCGATAAAAACCGACATCGCCGCTATATTTTGAGCCTGAGTCTTCGTTTGTATAGTGCAAATTAATTTTGTAAATACTTTTGAAAATACACATTTTTCCGATGTGGATAATGCCTCATAGGCTTCTCCAGCCACTTTACTAATACTGCCTTGTAATTCACCAATGGTTTGTCGATAGGTCTTAAAGGTTAACTGGCCAGATTTGCCATCGTGTTGGTAAAGTCGGTCTAGAGTGTATTCCAAAAGAGGCAGTACGTTTTTTAAATCGTTACCCGCATGTTTTAGAATTTCCGTTCCTAAATCTTGGTTGCCATCAATTACTTCATATTTCAACGGTGTTAATCGCTGCATCTGGGTGGGGCCGTAAATGACGGCTTTTAATACATGGAGGTCCGGAGAGCTAAGTTCATACGAATGGCCTTTGAAAATTTTGTGAAGTTCGTTTTCATCCAAATAAGCCGGAAAAAACGATGAGCGCATGGTTGCCATTATCCAGACAAATTTAGACAAGCGACTTAAGTATTCGTAAAATTCATTAAGCCAGGGTAAGTGTTTTCTGGCATCAGGGCTAAACACCTGCTCAAGTTGGTCGAATAGTAATATGAGCTGGAACTTGTCACTATACGCTTTGAGTTTCTGAATAACTGGGGTATTGTTATCTGAACAGAAGTCTGCTCCAAGCCCATGAGGGGTTTGCCAGGCCTTAAAAAAAATATCCTTACCGTCCTGGATTATATCTTCCCATGTTACTATTGCATAACGGGTACTATCGGGCTTAAACTTAATGGCTTTACCGATAATACCAGCTCTGCACAAAGATGATTTTCCACTGCCCGAGTTGCCGAATACCAGGGCTTTATTGGTTTTTTTTAGTTGCGTCTCAAGCGAATGAATATCCGTATCACGGCCGAAGAACAAATCATAATGCTGGGGTTGAAAGCTACTTAGTGATTGAAACGGATTGCCTTGGAAAAGCTCCAATTTTAAATGCTCTTTGCCCAGTTCATTGAAGACATCGATGACATGTTTGACTTTGAAAAGCCTTATACGTTTGAGTTCTTCCTTAAATTCTTCCTTAAATTCTTCAGAAGGTTCACAGGGCTTGCCGTCTTTTTCAGTATCAGGGTAAATGAACCAACCGCCATCAGGAAGAACGTTCAGTGCATGCTCTAATTTAACGTCAAGATCGTCTATCCATTCGACTTTTCCATTATCGTTAAGTTGCCCAGTAGCGACAATAGGGGGACATGGTACTTCGGTATCCTTTTCGAAGAATAGAAAGAGATAAGCCAGAGCAAAGGCCAAATCGGCCGACTGGCCATGGACATTATTGGGAGCATTGTCACAAAGTATGTAACGTAGGTTGATTTTGGTTCTGAGGAACCCTGTTTTCTTAAGAATCTGGTAAGTGGTTTTCCCTCCTTGCTTGGCAGAGTGATAAAACTGATGGTCAACGTCATAAGAGTCCACTTCTGCTGCGAAATCGTCACTGGTTACCGTCACCCCCCTAAAGCGCTTGGTTTTTATTGATACGACCGCACCTGGTTTGGATAAAACGCAGTAGACAGGGGTGTTTTTAGCACTGTTGGGAGCCATATGGTTATCCAATCGTTAGTTTTAAGCTTTTTTAAGTATCATATCGAATATTTCTACCGGCTTCTAATCAATATATTTCTTGAGGTGTGTTTGGAAATACACAACCATTCGACGTGTTTGAGCATATACCCTTGCGGTAGTTTCTTCTAGTGAGACTTTGTCCGATGGATTCATGCATAGTTCCTGAGCAATGTATTGTGTTTTTTTACCCATTTGTATTAATTCGTAAATATCTTGTTGAAAATATGAGTTGTTTAATTGTTGGAGTTTGGAGCGAATCGATTGTTTCCTTTTTTCTATTTGGGGACCCGTTAAACTTCCTGTTTGAATATCATTGAGTCCGGTTTTTATCGCGTCAACTATTTTTTCTCGTTCCTTTAAAAATAACTCGATTGCGGTTTTTTTTATGGCATTGGAAATCTCTTGATGAGTGACTATTTGATCAGGCTGCTGGCTTGGATTGATACTGAACAAGTTATTAAAGTTGGTAATGCTATCGAGTGATTTAGGGGGCTTTCTTAGTACTCTCTTCTTCATTTGCACGGACACAACATTTTCAGGTGGCACTATTACAATAGTTCCCTCTCTTAATATTACCTTCTTCGTCGTTTGCTTGGTTGAATTCTGCTTGACCTTAATAGGAATGACCTGCGTTTTGTATTCGCTTTGTTTCCAGCGTTTTGCAGCAAAGTGCATATTGTACAGAATCATCGCTATACCACCATAATCAAGTTGTTCCTGTTTTCCAGTAACATACTCGGACCATAGTAACCAACCCTCCTGAACCATTTCTTCTGCTAGGGCCAGGTTGTTTCCAGCATGATTTTTACAGATAGTCTTTAGAATTGGTCTTTGATAAGCCTCCCATAAGATTCTGAATGCTTGGTCGCTATTTTCCCCTTTTCGAGCATATTGTTGAATAATCTCGGCCTCGTTCTCAATGGGTTCTATGCTATAACGTGGTCTATCTTCTTGTTCGTCTTGATTGGATAATGCTGTCGGGTTTTCTTCCGCAATGGCAACTTCAGCATCGTTAGCGTATGTCATAATGATTTCCCCTATCTCTCGTCTCAAAACCTTTTAAAAGGTAATATTCCAGTCTTTATTAAAATCGAATAAGTCAAAGTTTATGTAGTCTGAAACCTGTCCCTTAACAATGTTGCCTTTAAGGACCTCTTTACCACCAACCGTAAAGATTACCTGTCGACCTTCATATTTACCGGTAGCATCGGATTTGACAGCAATTCTTACGTAGGCTTCGGAATCATCGTCTTCGTTAATCATGACGTCGGCAATAAGTTCCGAGCTTTCGCTTTGCCGAGAATAGGTTTGTTGTGTCCCTGTGCTGGCGCTCATAGACAAAAACGTATCCTGATATTGAAACTCTTCTGCTTCTGCCTCTTTAATTTTTCTTAAAGTATCCTCTGGGCCGTATTTCAATTTAGACATGTCTATCGTGACGTCGGGCAATTCCTCTGAAGGACTATATTGGTGAACGATTTCTATAAAATCATCGATATCTTTTTTGTTAGGTATTTTATCCATTATATTTCCCTGCTTTCATACTCAAAATTGAGATGCTGTACTATTATTCTGATAGCCGCAGCAATTTAATGCAACGACCCGACGATTAATTGACTGTCAGGTCGGTACTATCCTCTTTATAAAGAAGAGCCAGTGGCGTGGTTAACCTGACTCAAATTAAGAGGTTGAACGGAGGCTTCCAAGCCTGCCAATTTCATTGCCACGTTACCCCTTAAATTAATCAGTTCAAGCAAGTTGTTACTGAATTGGAGCTGTCCTGACGCCAATACCTCAACCGTTGGTAACTTTATCCATAATGATGGAGGAACTTTTGTAGTCTGCTTTTGGCCATCCTGGGCCGCAGGATTGATAACCTTGGCATACCACCCCTGGGCTAAACCTAATTTATCGCTCAATTTTTCATCCGACAGGTAGGTAAACTCGAGAGGTACTTTAGGAAATAAGGCGTTCAACATCGTATTGGAAAAGTTACCTTCCGTTGTTGCTACCGAGTACTTTAATAAACCATTCTGGACTTTTGATATTTGTTGGTTTAGCAAATAAAGGACGTAATTTTGAGCCATCGTCTGGTTTTTCGACAATACTTGTAGGGCTTGAGAGCCCGTTGCTTCGTCCAAATCAGGACGCTGAAAGGCGTCGCTTAACATGCTAAGGACGATATCGCTGGGGATACTCTCTTGGGCAATGGCGAGATCAAGTCTTAGTAAGGCCGTATTTAACAACCGTTTATTAATGTCTTGTTCAACACTATCCTGGATATCGCTTTTGGATGGTTCTAGGTGGCGCTCAAAGCCAACAAATTGAGAGAAACTCGTTAGCCACATTGTTGCCTCTGGGCTGTATCTTTCATCAAATAAATCCTCTATCGTTAAATCACGTTGATGCAATGGCAGTAAATAGCTTCCCTGTAATACATCCTCAACTCTGGAGGCATTGGATAGGTGGAGGCTTTTAACGTATTTGTGGTGAACTGACTGTGTGTTGCTCACTGGATGGAATAGTGACGCCGCAATCGGTTTCTTGTCCATTTCTAAAGTGTCGGACAACTGCCATAGCAGGTTTCGCTCAGCTACCCAGCGCTCGGTCAAATAATGGTGTGCTGCATTATCTGTTTGTTGTGTTTGATTCGTGTTACGGAGTAAGAAAGGGTAGCTTCCCATTCGAATGTCACCGAGAATATGACCGATGCCGCTGGTACACTGACGGATACGAATATCCTGATTAGCAGCGATTATGTCCTCCTGATTAAGATCAAGCAGTGGTACGATTTGGTGACAAGCATTCAACTGTTGAAGAACGATTTGGTTAACTCCGGCTTTAATACTCGCAACTTCCTGCGCACTTCGGTTCGCAAGGTAAGCAATGTTTTCCGCTTGAAGTGCGAGCTTATCCAGTTTCTTGTCAATTAGGTCAATTTTGAACATGGTTTTAGTCAATAGGAGCTTGACATTATTGACTTCATCAAGAATGGTTTTCTGATTCTTTAACATGGTATCGTAATAGTTCAATTGGACTTGAAAACGCTCTGCTTCGGGGGAATTCTTAGTTTTACCACCAGTTATACCATGGACGAATCCCACAATATTCTTAACCATACCGACATAGTTAGCTGAATAAAAGCTACCCACAGCACCGACTGCATTAGACATTAGACCAATAACACGAGTCATCTCTGGTTTAGCCTCAAACCCTAAGGCTTGAGCAGTTTGGATCGCATCAGTGCTCAAAGCTAAAAACTTTGAAATATGTTGATGGGCTGCTTTGATTTCATCATTAATGGACTTGAATGATTTAGTCTGATGGGGAATATAACTGCCATCGTTCGCTAAAATATTTTTAATAAAATCGTTCAGCGGTGAAGATTTTCCTTGCTTGGAGACTTGTTTTTGCAGGGCTAAGATATTGTCATTAACACTAGAAATTGATTCTACGGCTTGGTTTAACTCGGATTGTATCTTTTCTTGATTTTTTTCGAGTTGCTTTAAACGGTCTGAATTATCAGCTAGTGACGACTGGTTTTCCATCAAGAAATGCATCGCTTCGCTATAAGTCTGGCCCAGCTGTATCATTTGACGCTGATGGATTGCATGATTGGAGACCATAAAGTTAAGCGTAACAAAGGTAGGATCGGCCATTAAATGGTTTTCAATGATGAGCGGAGACTTGTTTAAGGATTGCATGCCGATTTCATTAGAAAACACCAACCCTGAAGGTGGGATATCTATTACGCTATTTCCAAAAGTTGAATTAACGAAACCAACAGTGGTTAAGGCGATCACGCTTACAGTTAACTTCATTCGTTTGATTCCCTTTACCGGGGTAGTTTTTTTTCTAATTTCCATTGTCTTAATTCCTCAATATTTAAATGGCCAACACCGCAGTGCCGGCCGTATTGTCATTATTGGTCCAGTCCGGAAACGGACAAAGCTTTTTCTATTTCCAACTTACGGACTTTGTTCTCCAACTCATTTAGGCGAACAGCGTATAAGTCATCGACCATTTTGACTATCTGCTGGACGATAGCATCTTGTGAGTTAAACACCACTGTATCCATATATTTCCTGTTGGCGTCGATACGATTGGATAACTTGCGATTCACCTTAGTAATTCGGGTATTTAATTGATCGGTTATTATGTTGCGTATTGTCCAATCCATGGATTCGGCGATTTGGCTCGCGATGTTCTTTGCTTCCGATGGTGTTACCACTTCCACCTTTTTACCCGGTAAGTCGTGATTTGAAGGAAGCGTAACGTATGGACCTGCAGATGCAAAAGTAACGGCAAAAGCCAGCGCTGTTGTAGTTAATGTAGGAAGTGCTTTCATGTTTTTCTCCAGTTTGTAGTTTGTTGTCAAAACTAAATACGCCAGATTGCTCTGTTTTAAAAATTTTTTTTCGGAAACTTTATCTTTCGTCCCCGGCTTAAACTTAAAACTCCCTTTCAACAAATTTAAAAATTTTCTTTAACAATACCGTCTGTTTGGTCTTTACACCTTGGGGACCAAACCAGCACATCAAACGGGCTACAGATTGCGGCCCTGGCCGAATCGATATTATTGACCGCTTATTATGCCCTGACGTATTAAGAGAAATAGAGCTTGACGACGATGACTTTCCGCACTGTGAAAACGATGCACAGTTAGATGTCTTGAAAAGACTATTAGAGGTTGAACAATTTAAGCAGTATCTTATATCAGCTCGTCACGAATTAGCTCTCCTGCTAAGCAGTGCCCTTGATGATCAAAAGTCCGAAATGATTATGTTTTTAATGCAAGTGATTCACCAACTGAAGGGTCAACATAGTCACGATGATATTCACTTCATTTGTGCATGTATCGACGGCGAGTTGCCCGTCGTTGATCATTATCTAAATCATTCTCCTCACATTGATCTTGCAGCGTTTGATGCTTTAGCACTTAAAGGTGCCTGTAAATTTGGACATTTAGCGGTCGTTGAAAGGTTATTAGCCAATGTAAATGGTTTTGATTCTGAGGAATTGCTATCGAGTATGAGTACGGCCTGCTTTAAAGGGTATATTGATATTTTTGAGGCTATATTTCTCTTAGCTCGCGAGCAAGTCGTTAGATATGGCGATTTTTCAGAACTACTTCTTAAAGCATGTTATGGCGGTAACATGCAGATTATCAAGCAATTACTGGAGCTACACGATGAACAAGGCGTTGAGCCTCCAAGTGAATGTCTTTTGAATGTGTACGAAGGCGATCATTATGACATAGCGGAGTACTTCTTAGATCTAACCAACCGGCATTATATCAACCCATTTTCTCCAGGGGATGATTGTAAATATTTAGTGAGTGATATATTTGTTACTGCCAGTTGTCAAGATAAGTTAATAAGAATTCAGCATTTTCTCGAAAAAGGACAATGGAACAAAAAAATAATTAGAGAACCATTGGAAATGGCTTTTATTTATGCAAAAGAACATTCTTTTCAAGTTTTAGAGTTTTTATTATCGCCTGAAATAGCCGGGCTTTATGATGTACAAAGTCGAATTAATATAGCGATGGATGATACCGCCGAAAATAATAAGCTAGATCATCTTAAGTTAATGATCGATTATGCCAAAAACAATAAGCTAGATATACGTGAAGGAATCGAAGAAGCCTTCAGTACGGCGTGCCATTTTGGACACTATGCTATGGTTGATTACTTACTCGATTTGAATGAGGATCCGTTGACGAGTTTTGATATCCACGCCAATGAAGAACGCGCCTTGGTATTTGCCTGTACCGGTGGCTATGTTGAAATTGTAGCAAAGTTATTGGCATTACGGGGTAAGCAACGTATAAATCCAAATATCAATGATGATCGGGCTTTTCGTTATGCCTATTCGAGCAAAGAATATGCCGTAGTTAGACTGTTACTTAGTTTGTCCAGTGACAGCTTTGTGGATATTGAGGCAAATGATAGCGAAGTGGCTCAAATAGCATACGAACGCGGGAACTTAGAGCAGCTGATTTACCTTGAAAAAGAACGCTTGCGTCGTAAAAAAATGACTGGGTGATTAATTGATATACTATCAATATTAGTTTGATGGAGTGACTAGTGCATATTAATCATCCAATTAATTTGTCTATTGGGTCACATAAATTAGGCATACCCTCATACAGTGCCTTAATTTGCTTTCCATATGGTTTCATAGATTAAAATCAAATGTTAGATTAATCTTTCCAATATATGAAGTCTAAAAATCTGTGGCCTTGCTGTTTAAAATCATTGCACGTGCAAACGTTCTGATTATTGTGTTAATTGATGCCGAGGTCTAAAAAAAGTTGTGGTTGAACCTCTGCATTCGCATCAGCAAGTGAGCGGCTTACAACATTTAACACAAGAGTACTTGGATGGAATTTAAGTTTTTGTGGTGAATTAGTGCCGAGGTGTCTTTTCCACGGTTTCAGTAGACATTATACCGAAATCCTACCATGGAATTTTTTAACTTTTTATAAGGTGTTTTTCCATTGAGCTAAAAATGAGGCCTTAAATAGTTATAATAACTCAGCCATACCGTGCTCCATCTGACGGTCACCGCCCGGATGTTTAAACAATTGCCGTTGTAACTATTTAAAGCTTTCTTGTAGCACCTGAAAAGGAATGCCATTCCGCAGGGCACCCGGTTTGCGTTGCAGTACCGAAAGACAATGACGCCAATCATAAACGGTTGTTCCCGCCCCTTTTTTGTCCCGGTTAAAGACCCACTCATGTTGTGCAACAACTTTCTCTTCGGCCACCATCACCAAACGGTCGGTATACACGCGTATTCTTATAGTACGGTTTGCAAAGCTGGCGGGGACACTGTATCGGTTATTGTTAAACGCGATTAAACATGTCGAAGAGCCCTGTTTGCTATACTCGATAATGCCATGTCTATCACTCCTTATTATCTCCTGCATGTTCCTCTACAGGATAGGATTAAACATGGGTCAATTTTCAGTGCAAATATGGGGGATGAGTGGATCAATTTTGGATGCAAATTAACACCTTTCCTTCATTGCTGTTCAATAGTTATCCGTTATTTTATACACTTCAAAAAAAGCAACTGAGGTGTCATGTATCAAAAAAATCGATTTAAAACCAATGGTCAGTTAAAGCAACTGAAATTTTATTGGGCAGAACAATCCTTACATACGCTGCTAAAACAACATGTACCTGCCAATGTCTATTTTAGAGCCGAAGAAAATTATCCCGTCTTGGCTTTTTACCTCAATAAAGATTGTATGGCGAATCAAAACTTCAATGTAACTGCTTCAGAGGCGTTACATAAAATGAAAACACAGCTATTTCGGGGCAGCAAAGCCAAACTGTTACTAAAAAAATCGATTTTTGAAATGGGCAAAACCAAGGTATTGGATTCCAATATCGTCGAAATTGGTTACACGTTCAAAAACCAGCTATCAGGATTTTCCCTTAACGTGCTATCCGAAGATTACACCTCTGACACCGACAGTATTTCGGTTTACGTTGAAATAAAACCATTGAAAAAAACAGAGCTGGAACATTTCATTAACGACATATCACGTTTTTATGAAGTGAATTAAACGTTCAAATGGATTTCAGTTTTCATTACTCAACCGGAAATGGAACGTTATTTTCAAGAAACACCGGTTGGTCCGTGGTTTTCTTAACCAGGAAAACCCTCTGGTGTGCCATAAAGTGGGCGAGCTCACGAGCCCTAACACAAGGTTGTTTTTTGATTTGACACAAGCTAATCGCCGCATTGCGCATATAAATGCCATAGTTATTGGGAAGCGACACCATAAATTTTTCATCATCGGCATACACAAGCGTTGAAATCACCGATTTTGCGTGCGGGTAGTAATAATTTTGCACGGTATCCAGCACTAACTGTGCGTGAATGAAGGCGGTATTGAGCTCCGCTCGATAGATATCATCATACCGCAGACGAGGAAAGTAATTAAGCACCTTTATAGCAAAGGATTTTTCATTTATAAACGCAAAATTGGGGGAGCCATAGACTTCGTTACACTTGTTGCTAAAAACATTGGCTTCTTCAATCATCAAAATCCAATCAGACGGCTTTTTTACTTCTAATACCTCCGTTAATATCGACTCAATTTCTGGTTTTGAGAGATTTGAATAATGTGTTTTGGTCGCCATGTGTATCTCCCCACAGTGAATCATTTTTTTAAATTATCACAGGCAGACAAATCAGCAATCGGTTTTAGCAATCAAGGTGACCAAAAACACAATAGCCGATATATAGCCGAACAATGGACGATAAATAGCCGATGTTTTGAACGGGCTTCTCATGACTCAGAGGGGTTTAATAATAATAGCCGAAATATAGCCGATTAATGGACGATGAATAGCCGATGTTGAAACATTGGATAACTATCCTATTCTTTTTATCTCCTAAAATTATATAAGCCCCCTTCCTCTTTATTTGAACCGCTAATATGCGACGCTTTAGTGGGTTTGTTTTATTCACTGTTTCAAGTGAGGCGAGAAAGGGGTAAATTTACCCCAAAGGGGAGGTAAGATAGCACCTAAAAAAGATAATGGAAATACAACACATTAAGCATGATTTAAAGTGATTTATCCGAATAGAACCCCACTAAACCGGATTCTAATTTGACTTGGAGACTGGAAAAAGCAACATAATGTGCTATCCTTTAATCAATTCTTATGCAAGCCTAGCGCTTGCGGTATCTCAGGGTGTCAGCACTTTTTGATACGTCTACAATCCGGCTAGTCGCCATTTTTGGCTATGGCTTTACCCCATGATGGATACGTTTTCTTTACGGTTTATCTATCATCAAAAAAAATCACAACCCTAATGAATTCATCGACCCTGCCGTCGGTTGATATTCTAAACAAACCTGTGGTTAGTACATTCGCATTAACTGTCTGTATAACTTCAATGGCTTTATCGATTCAACGCATCAACTTTAGTTGTTTCAAGTTTACGGTTAATTGTGGCTTGAAATTCGTTGAAACCTAATGCGTCCTGGTAGCAGGGACGAGTCTACATTCAGGACGATATTACCAACAATTCCCCCGCAAGTGGAGCAACTTGCATCCGCGCTATTGTTGATAGCTTCTACTTTGCACCCACGCATTTTAAAAGATAATCCAATTCAACCCTGGTTTGACGGTCGAAATACCGCATCACTTATGAGCGCACTTTTACACTAAAGAACAGGCTTTCTAGACATTTTATTTATTTTTTGCATTTTTTTATATTTTTTTTTTGAGGTTAGCAACATGGCAAAACTAAACAAATCTAATCCTTTATTGAGAAGCTTAAAGCCCGTTTTCAAAAAGATGTCCCAGGTGTCGCTTCTAAAAAACAACCGTCCATCCCTGGCGACCATTAAGCAACGAGAATCGTTGATCGTGCATGAGTTAACGATTTTATATCAAAGTCAGTACAAACTTAAAAACGTGAATAACATAAAACCCAAGCATTTTGAATATTTGTTAGCGATTTGGTACGCCAGCGATATCAAGCTAAAAACACTGAATGCGAAAATTTCCTGGTTTGGCCTACTCTTTAAAATAATTGGCAAGGCTGGCATGGAGCAGATTGTATTGAACGACAACCCTATTCCGGACAAGTTTTTGAAGCAACTGCCTCCCGCTGCGTATGAGCTAATCAGTGAAACGGAAGCTAAACAACGAATCAACAACATGCGTCATGAAAGTCTCATCTGTGCACTGCATGCCGAATTAATGCTGCTCTTTAATTTAACCAAAAAAGAGTCACTCTTACTAAATCCCGTGTTATCCAACCGAGGAACCTTTTTGATCACCAGGAATGGCGTATCCAAAGGTAGAGATAAAGTGATTAAAATCGACACGGACCAGCAAAGACAGCTATTAAAAACAGCTTGCGCCTATGTTGAGAATAAGTCGACAATCATAAAACCGAAAAAAATATCACTTAAAAAATACTCAGATCATTTTGACTATATTTGTAAAAAGCATGGCATCAGCCCTCAACACCTCACGCGGATACAGGTTAAATGAGCCGAAAATATGCAAAAGTCTTAAAATCGCTGGAGCCCTTTTTACAAAACCAGAATCAGTATAATGAGTTTGGTAAAAAGGTAAGCAATGCGCAACGTTATAAACGTAAAAATACCCTCACCCAGGGGGTTAAGGCGCTTCGTGATTCAGATTATCGTTTAGATGATGTGACTCTTTTCAAAGGTCGCCATTTTAATTGGTTGTTTAACCAATGGATAGAAGCCGGTCTATCCGCTTCAGCCATTCAATATCGCTCCAGCGTGTTTCGCCTTTTTGCCAATCAGTGGCTGAACAAAGCGGGTATGATTCAACCCACCACGCATTATTGTCAAACTCAATCACAAGAAAAACAGGTAAAGCGCACTGCCGTAGCGACAATCAGTAAATGTTGGTCTGATAACCAGGTTAATCCCTTTCAAATGATCCAACAAATTGAAGCTTATGATAAGCGAGTAGCGGTTCAGCTGAAACTACAACTGATGTTTAAACTCAGAAAAAAGGAATCTTTTTTATTAAAACCGCATGAGTCCGATTTGGAATCTATTTTATTCATTTCTCGAGGCACAAAAGGTGGCCGGGAACGCGTCGTCATGGTTGATACCCTAGAAAAAAGGGAAGCGTTAGATTTAGCCAAGGCAATCACACCTCGGCAGTGTGATTCCATGATCACAGCGGATAAAACGCTGAAACAATGGGAAAATCATTATAGCTATGTCCTTAACAAATTTAATATCACCAAAAAAGAACTGGGCATTACGAGCCATGGTTTGCGGCATGAAGCGGCCAATAACGAATATGAAAAACTGACGGGTAATAAAGCCTCCGTCCGAGGCGGAAGTATTGGTATTGAACACAAAGATATTGATGAACTGGCCAGGGACCGAATCTCTCAAGAATTAGGTCATGCTCGGCGCTCAATAACCAGCGCATATGTGGGCGTGCAAAAGTTAACAAAATCCTAAACTAGCATACGCAATCATAAAAAAATCCAGACAAACCATTGATTAACGACTTACCCGTTGGACTCAAATGCTTTTTTGATAACGAACACCAAAAAACTTTGGGTTAGGTCTTGCTGATGAAAGGAAGTGTTGTATAACTAACAACACGAGGTTTATACAGGAGGCCAAAATCACGTTGAATTTACATGTCATTATTAATAGTTTGTTAAATCTAGCATTTCATTTTATCAATATCTTTCTGATATGGGTGTATGTGTATGCCTTAATTCTTACCTTTCAAGACCATCCCTGGACAACACTATTTATAGCGGCCATTTCTATTATTGTATTGATTGTTATGGTGCGTCGAAAGCGTGCTAGAGATATTAAAAAGTAGAAGCCAACCGGTGTACAAGTATAGAGAATATTGTAAAAAGGAGAAAAAACTGAGATGAATGAATTGGTTGAGGCTTTTATCAGAGCGGCTAAAGAAACCCAAAAAGCGTATTTCGCTCCAGGTGTTGCGCTATGGCGGTTAATAAAATTTATGTTCAAGTATATGATCGATTTAACGGAGGAGTTGATGGGTAAAAAGAAATAGTTTTATAAATTGTTTTATCGCAATCGTTTATTTGAATTTAGTCACTTTAATCGATAAATCATCGCCATCACGAATATGGAGGTGTCTATTTAGCAAGCCATTTTTTATATAAACGTTACCGCTTCCTGAGACAGAGCCACTTCATCATTAATTTCACAAGAAAAAAACCACGCTCTTTGCCATCAGAAGGGAAAATGGACAATCCCTCAAGCCTTCCACTTTTGCATGCACAAAATCTCTTCCCCAAGCCAAGATTTCAATCATTCTCCATTTACCAAGAAACTGAACGCTTCTTTTTACCTTTTACGTTTGTTAATTCCAAATTGATTAAAAAAAAGCTATAAAACATATGACCGTTAAATTTGAGTAAAAATAGCTTCAATCGTAATGCCAGGCCTATTTAAAAATTATTTAATTTTTTTATAAATTATCACTAGGGGTAATGTCTTATTTAAATTTAATTCTTATCACGAGCAAAATTTTACAGAAATTTAATGTCTGTACAAAATTACAAAGAAATTAAATTTAATCATAATATACAATCATTTAAGTATACCCATCTACAACTAGGATTAAACCTCCAAAATACCTCTCATATGGGTTGCACATGATTACTTTAGCGTTATTCTCATCAAATCTAGAGGTTATTTACAAAGGAGGTTACCTATGGCAATGGTTGGATACGCGAGAGTAAGCACGATTGAACAAGATTTTAAAATTCAAATTGATTCTCTAACAAAATCTGGTTGTTCCAAAATTTTTGCAGAAAAAAAATCAGCAACGTCCAGAAAAGACCGAACTGAACTAGAATTGTGCCTGGATTATCTTCGTGAAAGCGATACCCTGGTTGTAACTCGGGTTGATCGATTAGCACGTAGTTTACGTGATTTACAGAACTTGGTTCATTATTTAAAAAACGAAAAAATTGAATTAAAAGCTACTGAACAGCCAATCGATACCAGCACGGCAGCAGGTAAAGCTTTTCTCGACATGTTGGGCGTTTTTGCTGAATTTGAAACCAATTTACGTAAGGAAAGACAAATGGAAGGCATTGCCAAAGCCAAAAAAGCCGGGAAATATAAAGGTCGTATCCCAACTGCCATGGCTAAAAAAGATAAAGTCATCGAAATGACACAAAATGGCATGACCAGAAAAGCCGTTGCTGAGGAATTGAACATTAGTTTAGCTAGCGTTTATCGGATTTTAAAAAAAAATTGTTAATGCCTCTTGTTTTTTTCTGTGATAGACATCATATATGGGTGTAGGTTTCTAAGAGTAAGCAGTTAGCCACTTTGCAGTTTCCTGAGTTCAGGGAATTGGCGAGACGAAAGTCAACTCTTGTTTTATACATCAGTCAATTATATGACATAATTTTCTTTCAATTATGCTGATGTGGTATGTCTGCAGAGTACGTATTTTTAAATCAGCGATTATTGGAAATAATAATTATGTTCACCAATCCTGAAGAAAACATCCAAAAAAACGTTGTTAAAAAAATTAAATCTTCTTTAAAAAAAGAAGGAATTTATATCAACAAGAGTTATCTAGAAAACGCTGTTGCTCAAAGTTTAGGCTACGCACACTATAGCGATTTTAAAAATAAACATAATCGTTCTGACAACCCATTCATTACCGAATTATTTAACGAATTTGAATTAGCCCGACCAAAGCTGGTAAAAAATCTAAATAAAATCATCAATCGATTTTTCATTGAAAAAAACAGAACGACTGAAAAATCGATTTCAAAAATCGCTCCAATAGTGAAGCATATCGTTGAATATGAGCTGTCAGAAAAGAAGATAAAAAAATATTTTTTAGGCTCGGAGATTGAAGCGATAAATGGTCTTTCTTTTCGTGCTTATAATTTCGTGACTGGAGCAAAGAATTTTAATGGATTCCATAACTTTAGAGACCTTTATAAATCACAAACATCGGAGTTAACGGAGGAAGAATTAGTATCTGTTGAACAATTCTTAAAAAATGTACTACTTTCATGGAAAGGCAATAGTTTTAAAGAGATTTACGAAACATGTGTAATTTATGAATCTTTCCTTGATGAAACAGAGGGTGGATACCTGACTGATGTTCTTGTTCACGACTTACCGCTCAATTTTTTAGAGAAAAAAGAAGACAAATTGCTTTACCAGTATATTCAAGAAAAAGGCGATGAACTATTTGTTGCACTTGATAAAAAGGGTATGGCTATTGTAGCAGTTGATATAATCAACACTTATGATGACGGTTTTCAAAAAATTTCATTAAGAGATTTAGCAGAAGTTTATGCGCCTGAAGAATAATTTGCTGGTATTTGTTTGAAAAATAGTTGAGGAGGTACAAGACCTCCTCAATTTATTTATAAGTAAAAGTTAATATTTATTATTATTTTTCCTGGGAAATATTTTATGATATAGATGAGCAATCATCGGTATCGTGATTACAGCAATAGCCAAAGCTAGTTCAATATAGTGTTCCGCTAGTATTGCAATTGCAGCACAATATAACCCAACCGATGAATGATAGATGGCTTTATAAAAAATTTCATATTTCATTGAAACAATCAAAGCTATCAATTGATGAGCATGAAAATGCATCATTATGACTGAAATCTGTTCCAAATGGATTTCCTTCGATATCTATACCACATTCGCCACCAACCATCGGCATCCCATTGGCAGGATTAATCGCAAAGCTATCGTCACAAATTGAGCTTAAAGAACTACTGGTTAAGTCATCAGAAAATAAACTACTAAAAATACCCATACACAACCTCCTAATAAATCAATTAAATTAAATGACATTTAGACAAACAAATGTCATAGCAATAGTTATACACCTGTTTTTATGATCAGCAAGTTATAAAATATCAAGCAGGGAACCTTAAGTGTACTGACTCTGATCTGACATAATAAAACCAAGAGCTAAATTAAATCTGACAATATGCGTTTTTGACCCAGGCTAATGGAATGGTCGCCCTGAATCATACCGAGTTTCCCTGAATGATTCAGACAGGCTGATCAGGTATGTGCCAGCATATTCCATCAGGGACAGAGGCTTAGTAGTAGTCTCAATAAAAAGTCCGGATCTATAGCTGCAATCTTAACCTTCTTACTATTGTTGATTGAAAACTTGGCAAACCGGGGGCGACCATCTATGTGTGAAAACACTCTGACAGCTTTAAAAGAATTTTAATTTTTTATACAACTCAGATTTATTTTGGAAATTAAGAAGGAGCTCTATATTTTGGTTACATACAAGCCTTTCTGCTTGAATCTATGTTTGTAATGCTCCCATTAGAGGTTTAACTCCCAGAATATTCATTACTCGTTTCATGTTATAGGATAGAACATGCAAACTCATTTCCGTACTTACTCGTTCAAGAGTTCTCATTTGAAAATGCGTATAACCCATCCACATTTTCAAAGTGGCAAAAGGATGCTCTACGGTAGAACGTCTGACTTTCATCATATCTGGCTCACGCTCTAATTGGGAATAAAGCTCATCCAATATACCTTCATGTTCCCAGCGATCAATTCTTCGATATTTGGATATAGTACATTTTGCTTTGATTGAACAACAGATACTTTCTGATGACCAATAACATTTTAATACCTTGCCTCGTTCTTGTTTGCTACAACGATAAATAGCTTGTTCTCCCGCTGGGCATTTATACTCATCAACGTCTGGTTTATAAATAAAATCTCGTTTACTAAACATACCTTTTGATGTGTTTCCAGATGTTTGTGGCTTTGGCAGATAAATTGTTATTCCATCATCACTACATGCTTTGATTTCTGAACCAGAATAATATCCTCGATCAGCTACTGCGGTTAATTTATCAACACCCAGTATTTCTTTCGTCTTTTTAGCGACACCTGAAAGCTGTGAACGATCTGTACAGATATTAGTTACTTCATGATGGACAATGAGGTGATGTTTTGCATCAACTGCTGTTTGTACATTATAACCAACCATACCTGTACCTTTTCCAGTAGTTGTCATTGAACAGGTATCAGGATCAGTTAATGAAATTTGCTTCTCTGGCAAAGTTGCTAACTGTTTCTGAATTTCATTCAGTTTGTTAATTTCTGATTTTAGTTTTTCTATTTTAGATTGGAGTCTTGTCTGTGTTTGCTTTGCTACTTGTGTGTCATGTCTATCAGCACTGGCGATCTGTTTTAGGTAGCGATCAATACTGGTATCAAGTTGTGCTAACCTCGCTTTAACTTTTGTTAGCGTATAATTCTTATCTCGATTATTAACTGCTTTAAATTTACTCCCATCAATAGCCACTAATGCATCTGTTAACAAGTCCAGCTTTTTACATATCAATACGGACTCCCGACAAACCTTACTTATTACGTCTGTATTATTTTTCTAAAATCTGCTATTGTTTTAAAATCTGGAGTCAATCGATTGATGAGCCACATGAGCTCTACATTTCGGACAGATTCACGTTCTAAACGACGAGATGATTGGATTCGGTTTAAATAGCCATAGATATAGAGCTTTAACATACTGGCGGGAAGATAAGATGGGCGACCTGTGTTTTTAGGAATAGTTATAAAACCCAAATCATTTAAGTCAATACTATCAACAAAAACATCAATAACTCTTACGGAATTTTCTTCACTAACATAATCATCGAGACAATCAGGAAAAAGCGTAGACTGAGTTCTACTTTGACCTTCAATAAACTTACTCACAATGGCTATCTCATTGAATTGATAGTTTTATTTTAACATTTTTAGCAGTAAAAGTGGCTCGTTCAAGCTAGAATAATGCCAATAGTTTTCACACAGTCTGGACCTATAGCAGCAACTATATGCAAGCTCAACAAAATTTTGAATTTCTATCAAGCTGCCATTTTCAAGAATATTTTCATGATACAAATTGTATGTAGGGACTTTTAAGCTCCATTACCTTGCAACCTTAGCAGTGATGATTAGTTGAAACTATTTCGGTATGCTGGAACAATAATTATACTTCAGTATGTGTCCATCAAGTGGCTGACAATATCAGTGTATTCTAGAAGATAGCAGGTAACACAATTAATGAATTAACAGAAAAAATAGCTTCATTTCTTTGAAGGAAATCAAAAATAATGATTAACTATACAAAGATATTGTCTACTCTATATAGCCTATATAAGCTAGGGGGAGTAAATAATATCAATATTTCCTCCTGAAGAACTTCCTGAGTCAACTTTTTTACCAGCATATTTTGCATACCATGAAAAACGCCCTGACTGGGTTGTTTCTACTAATAAATAGTCACTTTTATTAGTAGGAGTATATCCTCTGGGTACACCTCCTAAGTTTACTTCAGCTTTTATCGGCTGGCCTGTTATAGCATTAAGAGCTCTAAATTTAAAAAAAGCCATTTTTTATTTCCTCAATATTTTATTTTTTCACTATATGATTAATTTTTAATAGAATTCACTACATAACACTCATAAATTCATCTATTAAAAACTAATAAAGCCAACCATAGTATGGTTGACTTTATAGTTTAGTATTAACTTACTATATTCCCACAACCATGGCATTTCCCTTTATTAGGATCACCTTTCTGTTTTGTTTGTGTAGTAACTTTGCTGCAGTAGGGACAATAACTTTCTTTAGTAGTATTGGACATAATATTCTCCATATAAAATTAAGTGAATAACGACAAGTTGTTATCGTTATAACTCTTATATGAAGAACATTAATTTTTTTTGTGTTTTTTTTGAAAAAAAGTGGATTATTTTACGAACCTCCGGAAATTAGTACAAAATAGAACCACCTGGCTGGGTGTTGTAAGGGTTGTTGGTTTGGGTTTTCTTCATTAATCAGTTTTTCTTTTTTACAGCGTCGA
>Ga0209475_10001802_pt1 | contig 24486 bp, 16 predicted proteins | sample tdDd471_FD_187128 | JGI IMG/M metagenome (GOLD analysis project Ga0209475, IMG submission 187128) | Marine sediment microbial communities from the Atlantic coast under amendment with organic carbon and nitrate - tdDd47.1 (SPAdes)... | ecosystem: Environmental > Aquatic > Marine > Coastal >... | reverse complement strand
ACCAGTCTTCCCTGTTCAGGGCGTGATAGAGCGGCGCGATCTTCATGAAATTGGGCCGGGCGGCGGCGATGAGGTGAATGATCTTTTTCATGTGTCGTTATGGTCCAATCGGGGTCTGATTTGTTGGGCTTGTTTCTCCCAGTTATTTGATATTACCTGTATTTAAAGGGATTTTAGCGACAATATTCCATAAAATTGTGGTGTTAGTCCAGTATCTCAATGTGGGTTTTACTGCCCTTCTAACCAATTTGCAAACTGATCCGACAATTTATCTCTGGCGAAGCTTTTTTTTGCTAATTGGCTTGCAGCCGTTCCCATTTTTTTTAAGGCCGTGCGATTATTTGCCGCATTTTCCAACGCATCCGCAAAAAGTTCCGCATTCTCAGGTGGAACAGCATATCCACATTTATACTCCTCAATGAGATCTGCAACCCAACCCGGATAATTCGTGATTACAGGCAATCCGGAGGATAAATAATCAAAAAATTTATTTGGTGATGTTCCATAATAGAACGCAGGAACATTTGCCAGAATTTGAAGTCCGGCATCAGCGCGTTTCATCAACCCAACCAGTTTGCGTTTACTTACAGAATCGTGAAATATCACATTTGACAAACCACGTTCAAAGGCATCCTGCTTCAGTTTTTGTTTTAATTTACCTTCCCCAATTAAAACAAATTTAATATCCTCCCGGCCCCTTTCAATGAGTTCAGCAGCAACATCAAGTACGGCATCCAGACCATTGGCAATACCATGAGCCCCCGTAAATACGGCCAGTAAGTCCGTGTCCTTTATGCCTTCCGGGCTCCATTCCGTAATATCCTGATTAAATAATTCCAAATCGCACCCATTTGGGATCATGCAAATTTTTTGAGGCTCAATACCATGTCTTTCGATACCCTTTACAATCCCGGGAGACAAACCGATCAGGCGATTAGCAGACTTGTAAGAAACCCACTCCAGAATAGACATCATCATCAGAATAATCGGATTGGTAATTACCTTCATTTCACGCGGCAGCTCGGGCCATAAATCCCTCACCTCAAAAACAAACGGTTTTCCTTTTAACCAGCGCCCGAAAATACCGGGGATCCCAGCTGTTAATGGGGTCGTTGTCGCAAATATGAGATCATAGGATTCAGTAAAAACAACTTTCAAACTTTTCATCGAAAAAGAGAGAAATGTTTTGGTGCGTTTTAAAAAATTATCAGCGTTAGAATACCCAAGCTCGAATTCAATGACATGAATTCCTTCTACCACACCTTCCCTGACTCCATCGCAAAACTTATCGCCCAATCCGGTACTTGCACTGTTAAATGATCCGCAAACCATTGTAACCTTGTGCCCTTTTGCAACTAATTTCTGAGCCATTTCATATGATCTGGTTCCCGTGGAACCTTGCGGTGTGGAAAAATGTTGATGGAAGTAAAGAATATGCAATTTTACACCCAGCTGATTTCAGTTGTAATTTTTGAATTTTGAGAAGTCGTCACCTCGAGAACAGGTAACTTGGTCTTTTGTCCATAATAGCGAGATTCCCACCCCTCACAGACTTCTATTTTATCTATCCCGGTTTCTGCCATAATTTCTATTCGAACATCCTCATTATAAATGATCCGCCCCTTCTGCTTCCAGTCCGGAAACCCTAGGCGCCATCTTAGTACCGCATTTTCTTCAATACCGGAAACTTTATCTTCTATAATAAGTTTATTTTCACTGAGAGATATTTTCCGCTGATGACAAGCTCCTTGCCCGTCGGTATAACCAGCTGAAAAGAAACTATTCTTTTCTTTCGTCTGAAGCAACTGGTTTGATGTACAGCGAAGCCACCGCCCATATAAGAACCTTGATAACCGGGGCATCTGGTCCCTGTGATCAAACTGGACAGTATTGTGAGCTTCTGTACCAGGAAAATAATTTAACCATTTTTCATCACAATTATAACTGTACGAACCGCCATCCGGCAAAATATTTTTCCCCTTTACAAACAAATCCAGGTGCAAAGCATCACAATGGCTTGGTCGGAAGCGAAATTTGGGAAACCGCAGAAAAGCTGTCGCCAAATCATTTTTTAAAACTGCATATCCACCATGATTAAAGACCACACTGGTTGGACTGCTCATCTGGTTTTGAGAGGAAACACCCAGAAGATCTCCTGCTGCATCATAACTTCCCCTAGGTCCATACGCGCGGGCCGCATAAAATAATGCAGCAGCCAACTGAACGGTAGGGCGAAAATCACGATATTCCGCATCGGAAAGCGGCATAATCCAGGCACCGTCGTTTGCTCCAAGATTAGGGGCATCACCACTTTCTTCACTGGTCATGGCCCGCAACCATTTTGTTGCGGCGCGCGCTCTGTCATAAAAAAAAGTGGAGAATGGTTCTGCCTGATACGCGCGGCGCCAGATCTCGGCCAAGCATAATGTATCCAGCATCACGCGGTGGTAGTTTACGGAATACTGACTGAAAGAACCATCATTTTCAATGAGCCGCCGGGCTCTGTTCTCAAGCCAATAACGGCCTTTATTTTGCCAGCGCCGGGCTTGTCCCCCCCCTTTATTTTTTGATAGAAACACCCCGCCAATAAATAAGGCCGCCGCCTCACTGGTGCCATGATTATTATCCTGGGCCATGGCGTAATGAATAGTCGGCGATATCCTTTTCAAATGTTGCTCGATCATTTCCAGCATGACTTTGGACGCATCTCGATGCTGATTTAAGAGCAACGCGGACAAACATAAATGCATTACCCTGAACGACGCTTCCTGCCCACATTTCCAATTAGGCCCTTGATGGCAGGGATTGTGTTTATTCCAATCGGCGACCCACTGATTTAATTTGATAACCCAGCCCTTGTCTTGCTTCGTTACGGCTTGGCGTGCAAATTGTACCGCCCACCTGAAACGGGAAATTTCCCATATTTCCTTGATATCACCAACATTTGATAAAAAATCAGAAATTTCTGTCCAATGCTTATCCGCCTGGTCGTGCTCCAGACCGGAAAGGGACGACGCATGCCATCTGGGCAAGTTATCAGTCCCGACCTTTTTCCAACCGAATATTCTTATTGAAACGTCTTCATGACTTTTTAATCCGGCTTCTTCAGCCTTACTTACTGGGAACTCTGGTATTTCCTCTTTGAACAGGCTGCCCTCTAGCGACTTGCCTATCGGCATCATAAAACGAAAGAAACCACTCCGCAAAAAGGCGCGATAAGCCGCCACTCTCGTCAAATTCAACAATCCCAAGTTTGCATAGGTGCAAATTTTGGATAATATCATGACTGCTCCCGCAATTGATTTGCAATTTCGATAGATGCTTGCGCCACTTCAAAAATTTCATCAACAGGGATGGGAGAAGCTGTATTCTCTTTAATAGATTTTATAAAAGCCTGTGCGCAGGCTTTTTGTCCTTTGTCCTGGCTCCAAAGGTTCATTTTTCCGAATCCTTTCCAGCCATATCCCTTGAGCTTCCTAAAATTGTCCAATTGAAGCACTTTTCCCTCGCAAAAAATTTCTATTCTTTCTTTGGGGAAGTTTGATGCGCCATTTGCAAGATAATGTATCGTGCCAAAAGATCCGTCAGCAAAGCCCAACGTAATTGCCGCTTTATCTTCTCTTACCGAAAGGGACCCCGTATTTCCCATGCACCGCCCCTGCATTGATATAATCGGACTATCTGCCAAAAATCGCATTAAATCAATAAAGTGGCAAGCCTCGCCAATAATTCTCCCCCCCCCGATTTCAGGATCCTGCGTCCAATGATCCGCAGGGATCGCCCCTGCATTCATAGTCATTATAAAGGATTTTGGTTCACGGGTTCCCCTTAAGAGGGATTTTATTTTCTGTATTTGCGGTGAAAATCGTCTATTAAACCCGACCATTAGAATTGGCGCGTTTCCCGCATCCAACTTCTCTTCATAGACCTTCTGTATCGCCTCCAAATCATCCAGATGAATAGCCAGGGGCTTTTCGACAAAAACATTCTTATCACTTGCAATCGCTTTTTGCACAAATTTTGCATGGGTATTATGTTGCGTAACAATTGATACGGTATTGATTTCTGTCTCTGACAGCATGGCGCCTATATCCGTAGATGCGCATAGAAACCCATTTTTGTTACCATGTATCACCCCATTTACACTACCTCCGGAAGTGACGATCGTATGCAGTTCGGCCCCGGTTTCTTTAAATGCAGGAATTAAAACTCTAGAAGCATAATTCCCTGCCCCGACAAAGCCAACGACTACATTGTCCACAACCCGATGATTTCCGCCTTTGGAAAGGCGTGTTTCTTTAGCAAGTTTTTCTTTGGTATCATCTGTTGAATATTCAAGGACAATACCGAGGGCGCTTTTGTCCTCAGTTAGAACCGCATAGGCCGCATTGGCGTCGTCAAACAGAAATCTGTGAGAGATCAATGGCTTCACATCAATTTTACCTGCCGACAGCAAATCGAGAACAGCTTCAAAATTCCGCTGTTCCGTCCATCTGACAAATCCTATCGGATAATCATTGCCATTATCTTCATAATTGACATCATAACGGCCAGGCCCATAGGAACAAGACACCTGAAAGGATAATTCTTTATCGTAGAACTCTGCCCGATTCAGTGTAAGACCCGTAACCCCGACCAGGATAATCCGCCCCCGGGTGCGACACATATTGGCCGCCTGACTGACCGGGTCGTTTGATTGCGTTGAAGCGGTGATCAACACACCGTCAACACCCGCTCCCCGACTGAATGTCATCCCTGCGGCCACGGGATCACCGCCCTCAGACAGGTTATATATTTCAGCACCAAATTTTTTCGCTAAATCAAGCTTATGTCCGTCAAAATCTATCGCCAGCACGCGACAACCATTGGCCAGAAGCATCTGAATAGCGGCAAGGCCGATAAGACCGGCCCCAATGACAACAATTGCTTCCCCCAGGGTTGGTTTAAGCAGACGTATCCCCTGCAACCCAATTGCCGCCAGGACAGTGAATGAAGCTTCTTCATCTGATACATTATCCGGGATTTTCGCGCAAAGATTTTCCACCACCCGTACGACATCGGCATGGGGACCATTGGAAACAATGCGATCGCCTTTACGGAAACCATGAACCTTATCCCCGACCGCCAATATCGTCCCGACATTACAATAGCCTAAAGGCAACGGTTGCTCCAATTTGCTTTTCACCGCTTCAATGGTCGGAAACAAGCCATCCGTTTTTACTTTCTCCAAGACCATTTTTACCTTTTCGGGCTGCTTGCGCGCCTTGGAAACCATAGACGCATTGCCAAAATCAACCAGCATGCGCTCTGTCCCGGCTGAGATCAGGCTTACCTTGCTTTCGATCAATACAGTTCCCGAACTAACACTTGGAGCTGGCGCTGTTACAATAGTCGTTTCACCCGTGGACATATTTTGCAGTATTTGTTTCATAATTTTTTTCGTCATAAATTAATATATTACGTCGTGTCTTGATGGCATTAAAAATATGCCGAGACTCACGTCTTTGATACCGTGTTATTCTTTATCATAATAATACATCCGTCATATTCCTTCACCGCGGTTCCATAAGCATGGATAATACCAGCATCGCCGGGCACCCCAGACGGAAACATAAAAGCGCCGAATTGAAAACTTCTTGCCGGAAAGATATCCTTTTCAGCAGAGAGAAGCAATGTAAACCCTTTTGCTAAATTTCCAGAATAAATACAAACTGAATTTCCGACGATACCTTTGGCAGGTTTTCTATCCAATAACCCCAAAATGATATTTTTAGGATTCGGTGATGGTTCAACGCTAGTGGAAAAGACCATTCCAAAACTTTTACTTTTCATGGCATATATTGAACTCCCATTTACCGGGAACAGGCTTTGGAATTCAACTGGATGGTCATGTTCATTAATTTTCACAACATTCAAGTGATTAACCTCAAGCTGCGTATCTGTTGCGTAAAACAGCCTATCAGAATCTCTCATTAGCCAACATGCCCTCGTTTGCTGCCCCCGCGATACCAATCTTTTTATTTCTGAGAAATTATTTCTTGCGATCCAAATTGCCGCGCCTGCACCAAAATCACCCGTTAGGATATATAAACATTTATTGACCTGGTCCGGGACAATTGCGTGAATGTGATTTATTTCTCCTGTCTCAAAAGTATAAACAGATGCCCAGCGTGCCTCATTATCTCGATGAAATATAGAGACTGATTTTTTCGATGGATTCCCAATATATTCACCAAAATATACTCCCGGCTCAAATCCCTCAACTTCAACTACAGCCATGGCAAGCGGTCGCTTGCCACGTCCCACAACTCCTTCAATTTGAATTTCACCCGTTTCAACATCAAGCAGGTAAAAACTACCGAAGGCTGATAGCAGCACTTTTCTTTCACAACCCAGTAGTATTGCCGGCCCAATTTCAGTTCTCAACAAGCGCTGTGTTAATCGAAAACTATTGATCACTTTCTTTTTCCAACTAACCTCTATCCGTGACAGAAATCGAATGTCTTCCAAAACCAAATCACTTACATATATGTCGGCCCCTTTGCTTAACAACAAGCCAAAAGGACCGTAAACCAATGGCTTATAGCCTGGAAGAACTTTTTCTACGTTATTCACCTGGCATTTTTCCACAAATAGTATGGGTAACCTTGCGCTCTTTTACTGGTTAGGAAATCTATGAGTTTGGAGGACTCCAGAGATGTAATACGCCCCCCTCCAAATTCACTGGTATGAGAAAGGCCAAGGGCGGACATATCTCTGGATAATTTGCGTTCCCCGTAATGACTGGCCCACTTGGGTCGCCGTTCTCTAACTTTAACCAAGGTTGATTTTCCCCCATCGATAACATTGAATGTTCGATCTCTATACCAATTTGGAATTGGCCAAACATCTTCAAAACAATCCTCTGCCACATGGATCATTGTAAGACTATGTGCAAGGTCAACATCCAACGCTAAAATTTTTGCATTGTTTTTCCAACAATACGCCCACGGGCTTTCAAGGCCGCAAGGTAATGCGCCCTCAACGGAAAGTTCCTTTTCAAAAAGGTTTTCTACTTCCGCACCTATTGCCACAACTGTATTTAAAGGATGCCTTCCCCTCTTTGCGCCGGGCATTTTCATTAACACGGCAGGTAGTTTACCCGTCCATGGCCGAGTGTTCTGGACATCATATGTCCAAACTTCACCTGAAATGTCTTTCTTTATCCGATCCACGCCTTTGGGAGCTTCCCTGTAAAGGGGTATTGCCGGCAAGACAAGCGTTCCCTCTGGCCCTAGTATTTCCAAGAACATATCAATAAGCATTTCCTCGGTAATGCCATTACGCTTAAACCTCTTCATGGCTGAATGAACGATGAGAATATCACCCGGAACAATTCCATGGTTTTGGATTTCAGCTTTCAGGTCAGGGAGAGTAAACTTTGCATCATCTGGCGCGGGCGCTGGATTGAATAAACTTTTCTTGAGTTGAACCAAGGTTTCCTGCACCATTGGATAAGTCCAATAAATAATACGCAACAGAACTTCCACCCTCGGGAAAGACCCGATTAGAGCAAATATCTTTTTCATTCTTCCCTCTTCTAAGCCAAATGGTAAAAATTGATCAACGTTGCGATGGAATATAGTGTTTTACAAACTCTAGGTAACTTTTACACCGGGACGCCCAAGTGAACTGATCATAATATTCCTGCTCTTCAACTGTTTTATCCAGATTGCTGCTATCCATGGCAACTAGTTCATCAATTATTTTTTCAAGCTCTACAGTTGACGAATAATACCGCCCAATTCTCCGCTCCCCAAGCGTGTCTTTTAGTTGCCCAGTATTCGGCCGGTATAAGATCGGCAATCCCATTGAAATCATTTCATACATTTTTGTCGGGGACCCTATTTCCGCAGCAATGCCCTTACGAAATGGTAAAATCAGGATTGAATGTTTAGAAAATTTCATGCTTTTCAGAAGGGACGTAATATCCTTATACTCCCCTAGATAACGGATATTTTCCAAATTCTCCAGAAAAGAACTTTTCTCCCCGACAATATTGAGGCAGATATCCGGGCGTCGTTTAAGTAATTCAAGCAACATATCAAAATCGTAATATGATTTAACCTTACCAAAATAATACAGGTTAATTGATGTATCAGTCTCATCAATCTGAACAAGGGAACCAAGGTAACTTTTTGGCCCCCCATTGGGAAGAACAAGGACATTATCCCTCCCCCCAATATCTTGCTTGATCTTGGCGGAAACAACGTTGCAAACAGGTACAAACCGGATAAAAGAATTTTCCAGCCATTTACTAATTCTTATGAGCACTGGGTTAGAAATATTATGAGCAACAAGGCTGTTGATTTCAAACCCCCAATTGGGAACTTTTAATATGCATAAAAGCAAGGTAAATAACCATCCCAGCTTCGCAGAATAGCGAATGGCTACAGCATCATAATTTCGGGAGTTTGTTACAATATATTTCAGAGTACGCCATACACCAATAATACTGGCAAAGGGGCTACCACCAGTTTCCCATATTGGTAAATAGGTTAGTTTTTGTTCATCTTTATAGTAATCAAAGAGGTCGAAAAGTCCGTCACCGGAAATTACAGTAACCCTACTATTATTTTCCAACAAGCCTGACATGAACCCTGTAGCATGAGATACACGACCATTATTTCCAAAAAGAAAATAATCCTCTCTCGGTAAGATATATAAGACCTTGATCACTGATTGTGTCCTTAATTATTTAGTTTTAATTATGCTTATTGCAGATTTCCAATATTACTCTCAACTTTTGGCTAAATTGACCTTATTAAGCATAATATAATTTTTATCAACACTCGGAAGCAAAACCACTAACCCAACCAAACTAATAGGATCACCTAGGTTCGTCCACGTGAGTGTTCCAAATAACAATTCAGCAAATATATATAATACCAAAAATTTTTGCCAAGCATGCACTTGAGATCTAAATACAAAGATGTAAGTCGTTGCAAGGGCAACCATATAAAATATGCCGTATGATATTAGGGATTCAAATATTGCATTATGCAGCCGGATCATTTCTCCGCCCCCTAAATCTATCTCAAACCGCTCACCTACACCCCATACCCAAACATCTGGCAGCATTTCTATTGCCTTAAGCCAGCTTGTCAGTCTACCTGATGTGATATCCGACCTATCAAAGATGTCTACAGAAAAATTCCGGATTTCATCCACGATAAAATAACCTAAAATAGGAGATATAAATATCAAACAAATAATAATAATATTCCGATATTCATAGAATCCCCTGGCCAGGGCCAATAATCCAAAAGCTATACTAAGTCGCGAACCAGTTGCCAATATCATGCAAAATAATATCAATGTTCCAATTTTCGATTTACCCGAACAAAATATAATGGCAATCGTCAACGCAGCACTCAGAACTCTCGCGTTCCATGGCCGACCTAATCTGTTTGTCCAGTCCGGATAGTTTCCATAAATCATAATCGTCAAAATTGAAACTACCCCCAAACATAGGGCGAGCAAAATATATGAATTGATAATCAATTCTTTTTGATAATCGGAAAACCTTAAGACAAGAAATATATTTATATAATATACTACAAGTAAAATAGCTCTATATAATTCATCATAATTTCCAGCATAAATTGTAGAAATTCCCATAAAAAGAGGAATAAGGGCGAATGATAAAAAAGTCTTCCATTCTATAAGATTCCCTCCTCTCTCTTTGAATACCAACAAAACTAAAATTGAAAAAAATAATCCATGCACCAGCACCCTTCCCTTTAACCCAAGACTTTCGCCTATGTAACTTCCGGGAATTGCACTTTTCGGGTGAGTAGATGCAGTAATAAAAAAAAAGAGAGCTATATAAAATAAAACAAATAAAAACGGTAATAAGGCATCCCTTTTTTCCTTTAACATCAGAAAAAAAGCAATGACAACCAAAAATGGGAATAATGACAAAATCATAAAATTAAATTCATCAGACAATTATATCTGTGTACAATATCCCGCCCAATAAGAGGTTTTTGTGATGATGCCAAAGATATTACAACAATTGCAAGTGACAAAACGAAGCACATTATATGTAGCGACCCTATTTTTGATTAAACTGTTAGACAATGGCTTTACGATGCTCCTGTTTACCTTATACCTAATTTTTTTAATCAAATAGTGTAAATATAAAATTTAAAGAAAAACAGCCCTGCGCAAATCATCAATCCCGCTAATAGTAGTCGGCAACAATCTCCAGGTTAAACTGCTGACTGACGGCTATTATCCATCCAACTATACCGAACGAAAACAACGGCCAAACCGAAGAAAAGCCCTGCAAACAAACCCAAAGATAAAACGCCGCCGATGCCGGGCTTTGTGGGCGATTCATCAATAAAGAAATCCCCGACTTGGTTATAGGTATAGGGCAATTCACTCTCTAAAGCCAATTTCTTTTTTTCTTCGGAAACAAGCTGAGAAGCCAGCTCTTTTTTAACTTCCACCAACGTTTCCCTGACCAGTCTGCTCTCAAGATACGCAATATTATTTACAACCTGGCTAAGATTCCCCTTTTTGATTAATTTATCGGAAATATCCAAAGTTTTCATCAGAATCAATTGCGCGATTTCAGGATCCTTATTCGCATAAGAAATTTTTTTCAGCCGCGTTTCGCCAACGGCGTTAACAAAGAAATCCTTTTTAATAATATCAGAAAGTTGCTTCGCATTGGGCGGCGTCCAGGCTGACCGATGAAAAGCTTTTTTAATCAGTGATTTTATAAACTGAACCGCACCTGAAGGAGGATGCCACGCAGCTGTTTCCTCATCCCATACAGCAGGGAAATACGCCTGTACAATTTTAGGTTCATTGAAAAGTTCTCTGGTTACCAATTGCGACGTTAACAAATCGATCATCTTGGCGTAATCGCCTGAGGAAACAGCTCCACCAAACAACCCTGCCGCGCCCGCCAACGAAGGAAAAGTTGATCTCGAAGAATATTGCGATAACGCATTTTCATTTGGGCCAATATGGATTTCGGCAACATATTTATGCGTTGTAAAAACCAAATACAGAATTGAAATGAAAAAAAATGTACTGACCGACCAAAGGAGTATTTTTTTCCCCTGAGCAATGATGCTCAAAAGCTCGCCGAGAGTTAAGAAGCCAGATTCCTTCACGTCCATAATACAAAACCTTTTATTGTTTCCTAACTCATACCAATATGCAGCCATCCCATGCGTTTATATCTTTCTTCTCATGGCTTCCTACTGACAAATTCTGTTTAGGCTATCCCATCACGACTTAACTAAGAAATATTATAATTGTTTCAGAATATCCCGCCCAATAGGGGATTTTATTAATCTCGCTAGAGACATAACAATAATTGCAAGAGATAAAGCAAGAGCCATTGGGATGCCAGCCACAAATGATAAATCACTGCATATCGTATTAATAATAAAAAGTCCACCGCCACTTATGATAAGCGTAAGCGGTTTCACATAGCTGATTTCAGGCAAATAGGCGCGAAGCCAATATAAGCTCATTCCCCCCATTACGGTTACAGAAAGCAGAAAAACGCCGGACAGCCACCAGCTTGGTTCCAGACCCTGCTCATTCAAAAGCCAACTTCCACTTAGCTGGACAAAAACCGCGCCCGCCAAAGTCCACAGGTTTTTAGGCTGCACCCACACCACATCTATCAAGTTTCGCAAGGTATAAAAAATGGTGTAGGGTAATATGGCGAAAGAAATTATTGATAAATATCGCCACACTCCCTGAGATAATTCCTGATCCCCCAACCATAATTGCGTGAAATCAAATCCCCAGGGCCAGAATATAGACAAAGGGAGCATACAAAGAAAAAGTGAGCTGGTAATAATCACACGAGAGGATTTTTCCAAGCCCTCAACCCGTCCTTCTCCAATCTGCCTTGCAACGACTATGGATAGAACCTGCGTGATTGGACTAATGGCAACCTGCAGGATTCTGAGAATTGTAAAGGATAAAATCAGATATGAGACATCTTTAGGATAAGCCCCGATAACCCATGGCAAGATAGCCAAAATTGATATATCCAGAAATGAGGATATTCCCCGGGGAACTCCGTAAACACCAATTGTTTTTATTGTTTCAGAAAATTCATCCAGCCGCCATTTCTTTATTCTGGGCGAGACAGCCAAACAATAGAGTACACCCGAGACTGACAATAGCGCGCTGATCAGTGAGAGGGGCTTCAATAAATCGTAAATTGTTTCAAAAGGTTCAAAAAACAACAAAACAACGAAAATAATTCCTGCGGCGCTCATGAGCTCGAAGAAGTTCGCCATTATGATACGCCGGCTGCCAAGCAGGATACTATAAAGGAAATAATGGAAAATTGTCGCCATCACCAACAACATGAACCAGGGAATTACGGAAAGGTCCTGAACAACACCACTGTAAATGAAATTCAATACGAATTCAGAGAAGACGTTTGACAATAAAAAAAACATCCCCGAAACGATGACCAACACGACACCACTATTATATAACAAAGCCGCTTTATAGCGCTCATTTGAATGATTAAGAGGAATATAGCGAATTAAGGTTTGCGAAACCCCCATTTGCAGAGCATTGGCCAGCATTACGGCAATGCGTCGGGACAACAATAAAACGCCCAGCAGTTCAACCGGTAAAATACGCGCGGCGAACCCCAACGACAGAAAAAGCAATAAACTCTTTAATATGGAAAATCCTAAATTAATCAGAACATCATGGCTTATACGCCGTTGAGTCATCTTCCCATTTTTCCTATTTGAAATCCTCAGCATATAAGAATAGCGCGCGCAAATCAGGGTTGCCCGCACCCCCATGTCTCCGAAGTTCCTAAACTGTAACCTTAAATATTTTTTTCCATAATATAAAATTATAAATAAGCCAAAGCTGAAACCCTTCATTTATGCTTCTTGGGCCACGCGAAATGCGTTTCAGAATCGCCACACAATCAAAAAGCTGAGAAAGATCCTTCTCATCCTCTAAAATCATTTGTTTCAGTTCTCTCCCCAGGGCACCTTTGAAAAATTCATGTATTGGCAATCCAAAACCTGATTTTTTACGATACACATAATCATTGTTCATTGATCTTGCCAATATTCGTTTCAAAGGAGACTTCCCTTCACCACCTGACATACAATATTCAGATGACAAGGAAAGAGCGCGGTTTATTATGTCTTTATCCAAAAAAGGGACTCTGATTTCAACTGAGTTCGCCATACTCAATTTATCGGCCCGCATAAGCAAAAGTTCAGGCAATCTGAGATTTAGTTCCACAAAAGTTATGATGTCAAAGATCGAAGGATTATTTTTATGCTCCCTTAATTCATCATACAGCCCTTTAATACATTCAGAACTATCATAATTTTTAAATTTCCTTTTAAAATCTTTGGAAAGAATAGTTTCTTTTTCAAGTTCATAAAAACCAACGGCAGATGAGACAAAGAAGTCAAGCTTCAACCGCTTTCGCCGAACGATATCTGCTATTTTACCAGCTAGGGGATGACTTAACTTATTAATGCACCACTCCAATGGGCCAAGAAGAAGGCGGGGGATATAGGACAGTTTTGACCAGTATTTCGTATAGTGCTTTTCCGTCGCAAAATATTTTGAATAGCCCAAAAACAATTCGTCTGCGCCTTCACCTGCTTGTACTACCGTAGTGCCGCAGTTTTTAGCCAGTTTTGTCACAAAATAAAGTGGAATTGATACAGGGTCGGCGATAGGCTCATCCATATACCATATAATTTTCTCAGCCATATCGATTAAATCATGCTCAGAAATCACAATATCCTGATGGTCTAACCCTAAGGTTTTTGCCGCTTCTTTTGCCCGATGGTAATCATCATCAAAATCATCATATTCGCCCTCTACGCCAACTGTATAGGAGCGAACATTTTTTTGCCCTTTTTCCGCAAAACTGATTGCATTCAAGGTTGAATCGACGCCAGACGAAAACAAAACGCCGACTGGAACATCACTCATTTTTCTTTTGGCTACTGAATTTTCGAACAGATTTTCAACCTCTATGTCCAGTCTGTCTTGTGGCTTGCTGACCGATCTATCTGGTAAAGGCCGATAGTAGAAGGACTGTTCAAGCTTAGGCTCCGCGCCAGAGCAGTCCAATTCAAGGATTTGTCCGGCACATAACTTGTTAATATCTTTAAATAAGGTATCCGGAGCGGGCACAACCAAATATGTTAAATAATCATACAAGCCTTTTTGATTTAACCTTGCGGAAATTAATGGGTGGGCTAATATTGCTTTTATTTCAGAAGCAAAAATAAATAACCCGTTCTGCATCGTCCAATAGAGAGGTTTTACACCCGCTCTATCCCTTGCCAACGTTAATTTCCTCTCACCTGAATTCCAAACTCCATAAGAAAAATCTCCATCAAGCATCTCAACAGCTTCTGCCGCGTATTCCTTATATAGATGTGGAATGACTTCAATGTCAGTTTGTGAACGAAATTTTACACCCTTCCGTTGCAAGTCTGATTTTAACTCTTGGTAATTGTATATCTCACCATTTACAACTACCTGGATTACACCATCGGTATCAGGCATGGGCTGAGCACCAGTTTCTGTTAAATCGACAATTGCCAACCGCCTATGATGCAGCCCCACTCGACCGTCATCTGACACCCAGGTGCCATGCCCATCTGGCCCCCTGTGTGCAATCGTTTCACCCATTTCTTCCAGTAAATCTACTGTCGGAACTGGCGCGTTATCAGATAATTTAACAACACCCACAATACCACACACAAATAATACCTTTTTTAATATTAAGTAGAAAATCGCAACAAAACAAAATTTACAGGCTATCTTCTAATAAAATACATTTCTTCTCTTGGGCACTTTGAATGGCTGCCTTGACCATCCAGGTCGCAATCCACCCTGCCTTCGCATCAGCCGGGTCTGTGACCTTACTCTTGCCCTGAATTGCAGCCGCGAACTCATCCAGCTCCTCCAATTGACCCTTTAAGCCTTTCTTGATTTTAAATAATGGGCCACGCCCCCCCTTAATGGTCAGGCTATTGAAATTGTCACTTCGCACCGATACTCCATTTCCATGCATCTCAAAATATTCCTTGCCCATCTGGGTGGATCCTTCAGTTGTATAGAGAACGTTGCAAACCGTTCCATTTTTATACACAATATTTACTGAAACATTAGGATTCAGTTCATCGGCCTCCCCCATAAAGGAAGCGTTTAATGACTCCGGATATTCGCCCGCAAACCAGTTACACAAATCAAGGAAATGAACGCCTTCCCCCATAAATCGCCCTCCTTCATCTCGTGTATTACTCCAATGATTTGTGCCGCCGGGGCCAATATTAACGTGACAGACCATCACACGCTTTCCGCAAGCGCCAACAGCTTTTTTTGCGGCAAGCAACATAGGCGCATAACGACGATTATATCCAACCCTGACAACCAATCCCTTCTTTGCAGCAAGATCAGCAATAGCTTTTCCCTGCCCCACATCCAAGCACATTGGCTTTTCGATAAACACATGCTTACCCGCATGTAACGCTTCCAATGCAATCTTCCCATGTGTCGCATGTCTTGTAGAGATTAAAATTGCATCAATATCTTTATTCTCCAATAATTGTTTATAATCACTGGTACTTAATGCCGCTTTTGCTTTTTTAGCTAGCAAGGCCGCGGTGGCTCCTGTTCGGCTGGCAACGCCAAATATCTGGAATTTGTCATTAAGTCTCTCAATATTGGGAACATGGACCGCTTTGGTATATCCGCCAGCCCCGATCAATCCAAAATTAATTTTACCTTCAATATTCTTGGCGGCCTCCAAATGTCTTTGGGTGGTAGCGTCACGTGTAATCCCAGGCAGATTATCGTTTAAACCATAATCAATCAGAACACCATATGTGTCGAACTCAGCCTTTTTAATGTGCTCATAAGCTTCCCGCGCGTTCTCCACCTCATACTTCCTGCTTATCAGGTCCGTGATATCAAGTCGCTTTGTCGACAGTAGTGAAAGAAATAATTCTAAATTGCGCCCCTCAGTCCACCTCACAAACCCAAACGGATAGTCAATTCCTTCAAGCTCATAACCCGTGTCATACCGTCCCGGGCCATAAGAACAAGACATTCGCAAATCCAGTTCCTTGGCATACATTTTGGCCCGTTTCAGGTTCATCCCCACATCTCCAACGATAGAGACGCTTCCTCTTTGTCGACATAGATCGAATGCTAAATCCACCGGACCATCACCTTTGCCTGAGGCACAAACCACAACCCCATCAAGCCCGCTCCCACCGGTTATTTCCTGAACACGCGAGAGACTCTCCGAAGACGGCGCGGCCCAGGCATCAACACCAACTTGACGATTGGCGAGTTTCGCCCTTTCTTCGCTTAAGTCCAAACCAACCACACTATACCCCAGAGCTACTAAAAGCCGTGATGCAACTTGACCGATCAATCCCAAACCGATGACGCCTATCTTTTCACCCGGTCTGGCCTCCAGTCTTCGAATGCCCTGCATTGCAATGCACGCGATAGCACCGAACGCCGCTTCTTCATATGAAACGTTGTCCGGAATTGACGCTATGAGGTTTTTGGGCACTGAAACGAATTCAGCATGACTGGCAAGTCCAGCCCCCATACAGGCAACCCGCTGACCGGGCTTATAAGGGATATCGTCATCAGATACCTCTATAACGCGTCCTGCGCAAGTATAGCCAATTGCAGTATAGTCATTTAATTTGTTACGAATGAGGTCAAATGTTTGGCTAACGCCTTGCTGCTTGGCGATTTGCCATACGTGTTCCATTCGATCTTTAGATGAGATGGCTTTTTCATACAGCCCCATAACTCCCCTTCGGGATGTCACGGCAGCACCTTCTGTTCCTGTGCTTATTAGAGAATATGCATTTCTCACCAGAACAGATTTTGTTAATTTACTTGGGACAGGCACGTCAAAGACTTCAATTTGTCCTTGCCCAGATAAAAATATTTGCTTCATATGACGCCTCTCATGTCCTCTATCATGAACTCCAATTGATTGTCTCCTGAAATCTCATCGGATAGTACTAATGTTTGCGAAACTTGTTCAGAACCAAAGCCGTTACTTATCATAACGTTTTTCAATTTTGCACGTGTATTCTCACCCCATGTCATCTTAGCTTGGCCTACCGGGGTTTTAATTAAAAGATTATCCGCTGCAAAATGTTCTATTTGCACATCGGGGGATAGGGTAAACCGTCTACAAATGGTATGCAGGGAACGAGCTGTAAACCTGTCGATGCAACTTATAATTCCCTCATTCAAAGAAATCACAAAATCACGATAACAAGTAACAGGATCCGCCAGATTCTCATATCCGGTATGCCTGCCTGTTACATGAATTTCGCCCCCATTCTCCTGAACTGTTATATCCTTGGGCATAGCCGTATTTTCAATACGCCAAAAACCTGGCATATTTGCTATCTCCCTTTGATCAACAGTGCAAATATTATGAGAAAAACTGCTCCGATATTTATTGCGTTTAATCTGGTCACCCGTATAAACGGGACATCCGGGATCAATAATCACCGCGTGACCAGAAAAACATAATTCAAAACTGAACAAGTCATTATGTCCGTGCCCGCCTAAACCATATTGGCCAACCTCACCAACATCAATAACCAAATGATTGTCCCCGTCGCGAACCGCCACATAACCACCGGCCTTATAATAACTTATTGATGGTGATACGTTTTTCATAGAATCAGAAAGGGAATTATTCAAACCAAAATCAAACCACTTCGGAACTAAATTTGAGATCATTTTGTCCGGCAATAATGACACATCATCAAAATATGCTGCAGCAATATTTAAAAAGTCATTGTAATATCTCGGGTTTAATCCACTAAAATTAAACACCATGGCATTGTCATTATCGCCAAAATTAACGGCCATTCCATCTGGCCGTATCATATCGCGCGCAAATGCACAGGCATGATATATGCGATGCTTAACGCGATCCTTAATTGAAAACCCCGCCTTCTCCAATCCAATAAGCGAAATTAAAAACAATTCCGTTACAAGTCGATGATAGCCTGTTGATTTTTCAAAATTCACTCCATCTTCATAGAATTGCGTAAGAATTTCCTTCTGTATCTGTTTAAATGAAAATTTCAACCATTTCCGTGCTGGTGAATAAATATCCCTTAATGCCAAACCGGCCATACACAATCCAGATAAATTTGCAGCGTAATGATTCCCGCACTGCGCCGTATACTCTCGGGTCTCCCAAACAAAATGACCATGTTCCGCAATCATTTTGCAAAGCATGATTGTTAACTCGATAGTACGGTTATTCTGCCGTTTTAAAAGTAGTGACATGTCCAGTAATTGCACTAGACAAGTTAACCGCATCGAAGCTTCCATTGGATACCAGACTACGGTTCTTGCCAATGGATTTTTCTCTCGCCAGTCCACAATAATTTCAATACTTTTTTCAAGCCACTTTTCTTCATGTGGATATAGAAAAGCATTTTCCAATAAAGGTATAACAAATTGTAAACGAGACAATTCCCACGGATACTTCACATCATAAGGTTTCTCCCGCACACCATAAAAAGAGTATGATTTAAAATATTTTGGCGCCCAATAATAGTTAAACCGCCAATCGGTATGCCAGTCTATTTTATCTGGCTTTGGCATCGGGGAACCTAGTAATTCATATTTACCGATCAGAATATTCTCAGCCGCACCCCGAACGACTGTCTCAAATTCCCCTTTGTTGAGACTGTCACGTATTTGCTTTTCTGCTTTTATGGAAGCTAAAACTGACGTCTCCAAGACTTTTCCAATATCTTCACTTCCACATAGGATTTTATCAAAGATCTGACTGGATTGCCGAAATCTCTCCCATAAATTAAACTTGCCAATAATCCATAACCGCGCCATTTGATAGGCTCGAAATAAGACAACCCTAGAGGGCATCTTAAAAATTTTCACCAATAGGCCCATCTTATTTTGAATGAATAAATTCATTGATAGTTATCTCAATTATATTCTTTATTTATAGAATCTCTCCACAAACAAACTTAACCGACTCCGTTAACCACGGCCCCTTTTCCAAACTTATCTTTTTCCACTTTAGGCAGGGAACGAAATAGCTTGTACAAAACTTTACTTTTCGGAAAAATGACGACCCAAGCAGTGATAAACATCAGTGCCACGTCCCCCCAAAATGACCTATTCTCTTTATACCAACATTCAAGCTTTGTTTTGGCGGGAATGATTTCGTTCTTATAACAATAATCATAGTCTTTTGCGCTTAAGAGAATACTCTCTTCATCCCTAAATACAATTGATCCTATACCTGTAATTCCTGGACGAAGGCCTTTTAAAACTTCCTCATATTCTTCAGGATACCAAGAATGAACTTTTATCATCTGAGGCCGTGGTCCAACGAAACTCATCTTGCCCATCAAAATATCCAAAAGCTGGGGAAGCTCATTTATCTTTGATTTTCTCAAAAAGCGCCCCATTGGCAAAATACGCGGATCATCTTTCATGGTATAACTGCCACCCTCCATATTAGGACTATCCTCCAACATGGTAGCAAATTTGGTGATTGTGAATACTTCATTATCCAGACCAATACGTTCCTGACGGTAAAAAATCTTGTTTTCACCTGAAAACCGCAGCGCAATCATAATAGGCAGTAAAAGGGGGGACAGCATTAGTAAAAGAACTGACGCAACAGTGAAATCAAAAATACGCTTCATAAATAATTACCAATATTCTTGGAAGCCACTGCCATGACCTTTCGCACGGCCTGACACATCATTGTAATTTCATCAATCGTCAATGTATGGTGAACATTAAACATTAAAGACGTCTCTCCCAACTCCCGCGCAACGGCAAGACGTGAAGACGGTCGATAATTCTCCGGTCCATCAAAAGCTTTTTCAAGGTATATCTCAGAGCAAGCCCCATCCGTTATTTCCAAACCCTCCGCCCGCAAAGCTTCTCTGACAGCGGAACGGTCCCAGCCTTCCGTCAAATTTTCTGGCTCTACAAAAGTGTATAACTTGTAGCTTGCATCATAATAATTTGATGGCGCCACGGGCGTTCTGAGGCCGCTGAATTCATCAAAGCAGGCTTTCAACATGGCCGCGTTACGACGGCGCAATTCTACCCAGCCCTCAAGTTTCTTCAATTGAACCAGACCAATGGCGGCCTGCATCTCCGTGAGCCGCCAATTGGTGCCATATCCTTCACATAACCACCGGAATCCGGGAGGATGGTTATAGTTAAATACCTTGTCATATCCCCGGCCATGATCCTTATAGGACCAGGCCTTATTCCAAATATTTTTATCGTTGGTAACAAGCATTCCCCCTTCGCCACCAGTGGATATAATCTTATCCTGACAAAAAGAAAAACATCCCACGTGACCAATACCCCCAACAGCCCGCCCTTTGTGTTTAGCTCCATGGGCCTGAGCGCAATCCTCAATGATGATCAGGTCATGCTTTTGAGCCAAGGCCATAATGGGATCCATATCGCATGGCCACCCTGCGAGATGAACAGCTATGACAGCTTTCGTTTTATCGGTAATTTTTGCTTCGATGGCATTCGCTGTCAGATTACCGCTTTCCCGGTCAACATCACAGAAAACGGGAGTGCCGCCAACAGCAACAATGGCGCTGGCGCTAGCGAAAAAAGTTCTGGATGTAACGATAACTTCGTCACCGGTTTCTATAAAGATAGCCTTCAGGGCCAGCTCCAGTGCCAGAGTACCATTGGCGACGGCAACAGCATAGTCACAGCCACAGAGGGCGGCAAAAGCCTCTTCAAACGCCTTAACTTTGGTCCCGCCCCAGTAATTTACTTTACCAGATTGCAGAACCTGCGTCACCGCTGCTATTTCATCATTCTCATAAACTGGCCACGGTGAGAAACTTCTATCACAAGCTTTTGGGCCGCCATTGATTGCGAGTTCGTTTTGAGACATCAATAATACCATTCTCCATAGAAATTTCAGGGCCACAGACCATCAACTAACCTTAGTCAGCAGTAACGCCATGACCTTCGAAAATATTCTTCCTATACCAGTCAAAAGTCCTGGACAGCCCTTGTTCAAGACTGACCTTTGATTGGTAACCCGTTAATTTCATCGCCAGGGTCATATCCGGACAGCGCCTTAATACCGATCCTTCGGTTTCAGGCATATAGGTCAACCCCTTGCCTTTCCCGGTCGCCTTGATAATGCCATGAGCGAGCGTTTCCATGGTGATCTCGTCATCCGTAGACCCCAAATTCAAGGAAGCCCCATTACATTCCGGGGACAGAACAACGCGCTCCAAAAGATCAACCGCATCTTCAATATAACAGAAGGTCCGCTTGTGGGTCGGCGAATATACTTTAAGAGGCGCGTCCCCTTCCAACTTGTACGCCCGCTCCAGCAGGATTGGCACCACATGAGACATGCCCATTCTGGGTCCATAAACATTATGCGGCCGGATAATCGTAAACGGCAGCTTGGAATGCTGGCACATGGCCTCACCATATATCTTGGACAACATATAAGAGGTTCTGGGTTCAGAAACATCGGTCAGGGCAAGCGGGGTGCTCTCAGGTGTTGGAATGGGCAAGTCAAAATGCTTCAAGGTGCCGGCATAAATTTCGCTGGTTGAGGCAAATACCAACCGTTGCAGATTTTCCTGCTTTTGGGCAAACGCGATGATATTCGCCAACAAATCAACATTCTTGGTCAATACTTCATAGGGCCGCCCCAACACATGCGGCACCCCGATAATCGCCGCAAAATGATAAATAACATCATAATTGTGATCCAGCCGCTCGATAAAAGAGGTATTCAGCAGGTCTGCTTCGATCATTTGTACGTTATCATGAGCAAGAAAAGCTTCCAGATCCGGGTCTTTGGCAGCACGAGCAAAATTATCCATCAAGTGAATTTCGTTACCGCCTTTACAGAGTTTCTCCGCCAGATGAAGCCCGATAAATCCGGCCCCCCCAGTGATTAAAATTTTGCTCATTTTATACCTTTACCAATAAATTCAATCTTCAAGTCATGCTTTACGATATCAAAAACCTGTTTTTGCGTTAATACATTATTTGCATCCAGCAAAACAAGGTTATTTGTTTTTACCCAGCTAACGATATCCATCTCCTGATATTCTTTGTGCTGAACCGCAAAAACGACCGCGTCAACACCTTCGAGGGGAGGGATACCCATGAGCACCGGTCGTTCCAGTTCCTCCCAGAAATTCACTAACGGATCATGGCATATGATTGTGGCGCCTTCATTCTCCGCCGTGACAACAAAAGGCTCTGAAGGCGAATATCTTGTGTCACCCACATCCTGACGATAGCTGATCCCCAGCAGCAGAATGGTCCTCCCGGACAAATCACCGCCAAGTTGATTTTTTACCTTTTCCAAAGCGGTCAGCGGCATTTTCTTGTTTGCCGCCATCGCCTGTTTGCAGAAGGAAAAATCCAGATTGGGAATATTAAACAGTTCCCGGGCGCCAATATCGACAAAATGCGGGTCTTTGGTCAGGCAATATCCGCCCACGCCAAACCCGGGCTGTCTGATGTTGTTATGTGTTGGCCGGACACGAATCGCGTCGAGAACCTGAAACAGATCAACGCCGACGGCTTCGGCAAAGGCCCCCCATTCCTGGATGAGCGCAATATTGGCCGCGCGATAACTATTTTCCAGTACTTTCGCCGTCTCTGACGCCGTGGTAGAATGCAAGCGTGTGAGGGGAAAATTTTCCACATCAATCACTTTGGTGAGGAAGCTCTCCGCAGCATCGGCCGCGGCATCCGTCGTCCCGGAATAGACCCGCCAGAATTTTACGATGGATTTATAATATTCTTTACCTGGCATAACCCGTTCATAGGAATGGGCCACAAGCAAGCTGTTTTCATCATATCCCCGCGCTGTCATGGCGGCATTCAATTCCGGCACCACAACTTTCTCACAAGTCCCGGGCGGAACGGTTGTTTCCACCAGAATAAGTGTGCCCGGGTTAACTCCTGCCCCAACGGTCTGTAGCGCCTTTCTAAAGCCGTCAAATGATGCTGAATGCGAACCATCTTCGAGTTCGACAACATCAAGATGTATGTCAACAACCACGATACTTGCATATCCATAGACTTTTGGATCGGCAGTCGCTTTCAGATTGTCTTGATTCATGACCCGGTTAAATGCCGCCAGCAGATCTTCATCATTGCTGATAAGTGGTAATTCCCCTTTGTTGATGCAGTCAATTTTTTTCAGCCCGACCTCGTTGGGCAGGTCAACACCGATGACATTATAACAGGGCTCGCCGTTTTTATTTTTGGCGTCTGCCACAGCGATCGCCATCGCCATGCCTACAAACCCAAGGCCCTGAACGCATACTATTGGGCGTTCTTTCTCAAATTCCACCAAATTCATATTCTCCTGGCTGATATACTATAGAAATTACATTAAAAATTCATTGCCAACGCAATATTGAAACTCGCAAAGGAATTATCGTTCCCCAAGCCGACAATACCATCGCTGGCGTGCCTTACATTGATGGCAAGGCGACCAAAACCTATATTCCCCTGTGCAGATGCTTCAAATATATCTATGTTTTTATTTGACAGAGAAACCGTATTATTTCCAACACCGTCTGTGTTTATTCTGGCGTTGTGATATTTGACTGTATATGCCCAATCGTTGGCATCCTTATACTCACCGACGATGCTGAATAATTTACTGTCATTATCCAGGCTATGCCCTAGTGACCGCCCCTTATATCGATAACCTGTTCTATAAATGGAATGCTCATATATAACATTATTTCGTCGTTCACCGAATAACCAGTAATGTGTTGATGAGGTATCGGAATGTTCCGCAGTTAGACGCCACCGGGCGCCGTTGTCGCCATAAGGTCCATATAGTGACGCCCCCACCAGACGGGCATATTGAAAAGGAAGAAACAGCTTTCCCGCCTCATCTTCCGCCGCGCCTTCGCCATAAATTTTTAAAAAGCTTTTCTCGCTGACCTTGAACGTATAGGACAGGTCAATACTGGCCAGTTGATTGCCGGGCCCCGTGACACCACCCGAATTATCCAGATCGCCGCCCCCGATCAGCGCCCGGCCCCAGGTCTCGAAATCACACGGCCTTCCCTCACCGCAGAGCTGCAAGGTCCGCGACAGGCCGACCTCGAAATTATCCATCGGCGCGAATGTCAGCCGCATGCCGGCGATCAGCGCATGGGGGACATGGCGGTCTTCCTCCATGCGGGCGAGAAACATATCCCAGCTCCACGGCCCCATCCAGCTCAGCCATTTGCTCGCGAAGGCTTTCGGCTCGATCCGGCGCAATCCAACGGAAGGCATCGGCCGCGCGTTATTGCTCAGGATCAGGGTGCTTTCCCGTCCCGGCCCCCACCAGCGGTCAAAAGCGCCGGCGTAGAGCGACCAGTTGCCGATGTC
>Ga0209475_10001798_pt1 | contig 24546 bp, 18 predicted proteins | sample tdDd471_FD_187128 | JGI IMG/M metagenome (GOLD analysis project Ga0209475, IMG submission 187128) | Marine sediment microbial communities from the Atlantic coast under amendment with organic carbon and nitrate - tdDd47.1 (SPAdes)... | ecosystem: Environmental > Aquatic > Marine > Coastal >... | reverse complement strand
CCAGTTGATAGATTTTGTGTTAACTGCGTATATGTGGATCATAATCGGTCGGGCAGTAATTTCCTGGGTGAATGCAGACCCGTATAACCCTATCGTTAGGTTCTTATATGAAGCAACTGAGCCGGTGTTAAGTCGTATTCGTCGATTTTTGCCGATAAGTTTTGGGGGAATAGATTTTTCGCCTATGATACTCATAATTGGCATAATGTTTCTGCAAAGTTTTGTGGTCCAGACCTTAAAGCAGATTGCCATGGGAATGGGATAATCTGATGACTTAACAAGATAATTCTTTTGTAAAAATCACTAGAACAACCTGTAGTCACTAACCCCGCTGAAAAGCAGTGGGATAAGTTCCTTAACGAAATGGTTTTCTTGTTTTAGTCCCCCTCGGGGTGGGACTAAAACAAGAAAACCATTTCTTAGTCACTAAACAGAACCTGCCGGCTATTATCACTATTATACTTCACAAGGGAGCCAGACATGTTGACACCGCAGTCAATTAAAGATCAGGAATTTCAGACCAAATTCAGAGGGTATGAGCCGATTGAAGTTAAAGCGTACCTGGAGTTGCTTGCCGAAGATTTCTTTGAATTGACCGAGGCAAATCGTGCGCAGGCTGACGAGATTGAGTCACTTCTTGCAGAGCAGGAGTCTTTGCAAAGAGAAAAAGAAACCCTTGCCGCGGAGGTTAAGATAAGTCAAGAGAATGCCGAGGGGATTCAAGAAGAGATTCAGGATGGATATAAACATAAAGATAAAGAAATAATTGACCTTTCTGAGAAAATTGAAACCATGTCAGCATCGATTGCTACATTGGAAGAAGACAACACTAGCCATCTGGAAAAAATAGCAGAGCTGGAAACAGCTCTTGCCGGAGATGAGGAGACAAGTCTCAAGGAGCAGGCGGAAATTGAAAAACTTCGTGGAAAGATAGCTCTATTGGAAGAACAGAATAAAGAGCTAAAAGATGAAGGCTTGGATTTTAAAACTACCATCCTTACGGCACAGAAGTTTGCTGATAGCCTGCGTGAGACCAGTCAGGAAGAGGCTGAGAAACTGCTTCAAGCCAGTCAGGATGAAGCCCGTCAAATAATGGAAGATGCCCATGCGGAAGTTGAAAAAATTCGCAGGGAATCTGAAGCCGAACTCGCTCAGTTGCCCAAAGAGATAGAGGCATTAAATCAGAAAAAAATCCAGGTACGCAAAGATTTGGAAACAACTCTTTATTCCTACCTCGAATCTCTTGAAAATCCCCCGGATACAATGGATGATGGCAAAGAAGACGATCTTTCTGACCTGTTTCAAAGTATTCAGATACCAGATGGTGAAAGTGTTGATCCTGACGACATGGACAAAATCGATATGGACCTTCCCTGAACGGATAGATGATAAGCAACTGCAAAAGTTGTACTTGAAATGTCATACCTCGCTACTGCAACAGACGGAACGATTTCGATACGTCTCCACATACAACCGAAGGCTTCAAAAAGTAGAATCGTTGGCATCCATGACGGTTGTCTGAAAATTGCAGTGACTGCACCGCCGGTTGAAGGTAAAGCTAATAAGGCTGTGGTTAAATTTTTGGCAGACCTCCTAGGGGTTCCAGTTCGAGATGTGACTGTGAAATCTGGAGCCCAATCACGGAGGAAACTAGTTGTTGTTAAAGCTCTGGGGGCAACTGAGATACGCCATGTGCTCGAAAAGCTACTGTAGCGATCTGTATTTGCCTTGTGAATATGGGCTTTTGTGGATCTTTCTGAAGGGAGGTGATCTCTTATGAGACGTTATGTGATAGGCAACTGGAAGTGCCATAAGTCGAGCGATGATGGACGCCGGTGGTTGGATAAGTTCGCCACCTTATACCGGCCGCATATGGAAGTGCAGGTTGTTGTGGCTCCTTCGTTAGTGAGCCTGGAGAGTATTGCCGCACACCTGGAGGGGCTGGATCTTGCTAATGTTACTCTGGCTGCTCAAGATATTTCACCCTTCCCGAAAGGGAGTTATACCGGTGCGGTTGCTGCAGATATGGTAACCAAAATGGCTGGTTATGTAATCATCGGTCATTCCGAGCGCCGTCGTTACTTTCATGAAACCAGTCAGGATGTGCTCAATAAGGTGGCCGAGACAGCGGACTGTGGTCTTACGCCCATTGTCTGTGTTGAAAGTTCCGATACGCTTTCCCAACTTGCCGGTCTTGCTGATATAGAATGTAATCAACTGCTGATTGCCTATACTCCCGTTGATGCCTTGAATTTCAAAATCTCTGAGTCGCCTGAGAAGGTAGAGGAAACGGTGGAACATATCCGGCAGAGGTTTCCTGCATTCCCGGTTATCTATGGTGGGGCTCTTTATCCTGGAATCGTAAAGGATTATCTACAGCTCTCCACTCTTTCAGGCATTTTCGTAGGTTCGTCCAGCTTGGAACCAGAACCGTTCGCCGATATGTGCAGCCAGGCTGCACTCTCCTAAAAGCATCTTACAGCGTCGTCTTAACACTCACTCCTTCTGTTTTCTTGGGAGCAGGTAGGAAATAACAAAACCGGCAGTGTTGATTCCGGCAAGAATAAGGCCTATGAGGCCGAGAGTGCCGATAAAGCCGGGTTCTCTTGACACGCGGTCCGCCAGGATCAGAATTGAAGAACCAACAATGAGGGCTGCAATAATCATAGCGATTCCCATAATCCGGCTTGAGGTATCGATTCGTTCCGAGAGGTGCTCAATGCGTTTCAGCTCAAGATTAAGGGTGAATCGGCTGTGCCTTGCGTGATCGAGAAACCGTTGAAGATCTACGGGCAGATCCTCAAGTAGTTCAAGGGAACTGGTAAAGGTTTTATACATACGATCCTTTATTGCCCCTATGCTATGTCTGTTTTGGACGATTTCCTGTATCTGCGGTTCAACATGGGAGAGGACGTCAAAGGTCGGATCGAAGTGTTCAGCAACTCCTTCAATTGTTGTCAATGCCTTGGTGAGTAACATCAGATCTCCGGGACACTGGATATGGTACCGCTGCAGCATGCTGAAGAAATCCGAAAGCAGACCGGTAATGTTCAGGTGTCGTAAATCAGTGTTTTGAAAGTGGCCGGTGAGGTGCCGTAGCTCAAGGCGAAAATTACGGTTGTCAGTGACAGCCGGATCAACATCTGTGAGTTCGATCACCACTCGACACAGTTTATCGATGTCTCCCTTTACTACCCCGGCCACAAGATTGATGAGCTGGTCCGTTGTCTTTCTGTCCAGCTGTCCGGTCATACCGCAGTCGATAAAACAGAGTTTCCCGCCAGTTAAGAGGAAAATATTGCCTGGATGAGGGTCTGCATGAAAAAAACCAAAACGAAGACACTGTTTAAAAACCGCATCAGTACCATTGGCTACAATGATTCTTCTTTCACTTTTGCTCAACTCTTCCGGGCTGACTGTTGAGAGTAGTCGGCCTTCTACTTCCTTCATCGTCAGTACATTTCTTGTGGTAGCTGACCAGTACACCTTTGGGAAACTAATGTTAGCATCATCTTCAAAATATCGTCGAAGTCGTTCTGTAGACTGCCCCTCAATCACCAGATTAATTTCTTTAAGAATTTCTCTCGAAAATTCTTTGGCAACCGCAGTGGGACTATAACCAAGATCGGAAAAATATTGTTCCAGAAGCTGAGCCAAGCTTTCCACCAGATCCATATCTTCTTCTATCAGTGTTCTGGCACCGGGACGGAGAACCTTAATAACGACCGCGGTTCCGTCTTTCATGGTCGCGCGGTGAACTTGGGCAAGAGAAGCAGCAGCAAGAGGTGTTTCTTCGATTGAGGAAAAGAGCAGGTCGAGCCTTCCCGGAAACTCTAAAAGAAGAACTTTGTGAATTTCATCAAAAGATACATGCTGGCATCGATCCTGTAACGTTTTGAATTCACTGGCCCATTCCGGGGGGACCAGATCTGGACGGGTGGAAAGGATCTGGCCAAGTTTGACGAAAGTTGGTCCAAGCTCTTCCAGCACCATACGTACCCGGACTGGTCGGGGCAGTTTGGCCGAGTTATCGCCGGAGGTTGTGTGGATGTCTTCTTTGGAGGAACCAAGCAATCGGTGTAGGCCAGTGTCGAGAACAAGCTGGCGAAAACCGAATGCTGATAATACCTTGACAATTTCGGCAAATCTTTTGGTGTTCCTGATGGTTCGTTTGATTGATGTAATTTTCATGGTGAAGAAAAAATACTGAGGATTTCCTGATCATTCTCACGATGTTGCTGTAAGAGATCAAACCAAAGACCAAAATTTTCCGTTTTCCACTCAAGATTGTTTTCACTCCATAATGAGGAATTTTCCGAAAGAAAATCAACAAATATTTTTTCCACATCTTCTTTCTTCATGCAATCTGAATGGCAGTACATCAGTGAGAGAATGTCAGCAATCTGGACTATCAGAGGGTATTGTCTGAAGTTTGGTGCATGCTGGGGAGAATGATGATACCCGATGGCCATGCACAACTGTTCTGGGAGGAGCCACCTCTTTGCCAGTTGCAGGCCTACCTTATCGTGGCTGGTGGAAAACTTGGCACGCTCTTCGATGGAATTGTCAAGATTGTAGGGATTGGCAAGTTCCTGTAGGATCGGGTAGTCGTTTGGAAAGGCCATGAGCATGACAAGTTTGCCTATGTCATGAATAAGGCCGGCAATGAAAAGTTCGCTGGGGGGAAGGTGGAGGTGCTCCCCCATTATTTTTGCTGCAAGGCCACAGGTGAAGGCATGTTCCCAGAAAAGGTTGACGGTATTTTTGTTTTCTTGATTGAGTTTTGCAAAAGAAGTAAAAAGAGCCCTGCCTATCACAATATTCCTGATTTCTACATGGCCCAGTATAACAACCGCCCTTTCTATGGTGCTCACTCCTCGGGGAATTCCAAAGAATGCTGAATTGGCAACTTTTAGGATGGTGCTGCACATTGATTGATCTTTTATGATGACGTGCATCAGATCATTGGCACTGCTCTCTGGGGTGGCCGTAACGGCCATTACTTCGGAAACAGTAGTGGGCAATGCCGGCAAAGATTCCATCTGACTGTTTATTGAAGTGAGAAATGGATGAGTCATAATTTTAATTTCGGGAATGTTTTGAGGAGATCTAGTTGGGCCTGATCAAGAAAATCTGTATCTAGATTTAAAAGGCCTTTTTTCTTGATGACTGCAAGGATTTGAAGAACGAGATACGGATCAAACTGTTTTCCTGCCTCTTTTTTAAATTCTTCAATAATCTCTGGTGGCGAAAGTTTTTCGCGATAAGGGCGTTCCGAACTCATTGCTGCTAGTGAGTCGACAATAGTAAAAATTCGCGCTCCTAATGAGATTTCATCGCCTTTGAGTCCTAAAGGGTAGCCCGTGCCGTCATATCGCTCAGTGTGACCGAGTAGAATACTGCGCTCTTCGGAAAAATAGTCAAACATCTCTGTGAGTTCAAGTAAGTTGAATGGCAAATCTTCAATGGTTTTTCTTTCTTTACCGGTTAGTTTACCAGGCTTTGACAGGAGGTCGTTGTGGAGAAGAAAACGAAAACTGTAGTAAAGGGTGATGGAATTTTGAAAGGTCTTGGTCTGCTGCTCAGGTAAACCGACGTGCTCTCCGAGCAGGGCCATGTAGTTCGAAACATGGGTAATATGTGCCTGGTGTGCAGAACCTTCAATATTCTTGGCAAGAAGTTGCAAGGAAGCAATAGCTGAAGCTCTTGTTTTATCGAGAATTCGGCTGAGGTTTTCTTTAAGAAACCCAAGTGATCTTTGTGGGAAGAACTCTTTGGAATCATACAGAGGATGGTAGACTTGAAGTCTGTTCCTCCCTTCTGCTTTTGCTATATAGAGAGCAGTTTCTGCCATGCAAATGATTTCGTCGTGATTGTCAGGTTTATGGTCCTTGAGGGAGGCGACCCCAGCAGAGATAGTTATGGAAATTGAATGTTTTCCATCTGCATATGGTTTTTCTGAACAAACCTTACGGATTTTTTCTGCAACATAGCAGGACTTTTGTAGGTCGATTCCCGGAAGCAAAACGATAAAATCTTCACTGGAGAAACGATAGCATGTGGCTGTGCTGTCAATTGTTTCAGTTAGCCGTGCAGCCATTTTGTTGAGAATGAGATCCCCAAACTCCAAGCCCGCAGTCTTGTTTATAGAATTAAAAAAATCGATATTCAATATTAACAATGAGAGCTCACTGTCATCTGTTTTTGCCATTTGGAGAAGCTGCATTAGACGGATAGTGAGATAGCGCCTGTTAAAAAGTCCTGTCAAACCGTCGCGGGTAGAGAGAATGTTGAGTTGCTGACTTAGTGTTGTTCTGGGGGAATAGTGTTCTGGCAGATAGTCATTGGCTAAGAGAGAGGCAATCTGTTCAGGTCCACCCATGGTGACAATCGGTACAGATCTTTGGAACTTTTCAGGCCTTGGGGTGGGGCCTGGATAAAAACAAAGAACAGAAGAGCACTTATCATGTACCAGTCGCTTGATTGATTCGCTTGAGTCGATGTCTGAACCACCTATGCGTTTTTTGTCTGTCATGATAAAAACAATTCGGATGCACTGAGTGTTGTGCCTGACGAGAGTTTGCGAGCTGGGCATTGAAAAACGAAACTTGATGAAAAACTATATAGGTCTAGGGTGTTAAATTGCAATATTAATAATAATTATTTTCACACATAGCAGTTTTCTAAAATCTTGGGTCTCAAAAAGGTCTGCTGTGTAACATTGAATAAAATATAAACAAATTATTCTGTTATGGAAATGGACGTTTGTTGGGCTTAGTAATTACCTGAGCGTAATTAGAAAAGAGGGCTGTGGATATTTGTGTAGCTTTTGATCAATATTCAGGTTTGGAAATTTGCTGGTTTGTACCACGGGCAAACTGATGGCATCTCCAGTGAATCGGTAGTATAGTGTGGCAATTGGAAAAGAATGTATCACTTTTAATTACCTCAATAAAAATTCCCGCCTTTTGCTCCCCTCTAACACGGGACTGAAAAAGGCAGCTTTAATAGGGTTAGGATGAAATATGGTGTCTGGTGAGTCTCGTGATGATATTACGGCAAGGATTAAAGAAGAGGCTGATATCGTCCAGATTGTTGGTGAATGTGTCGAATTGAAACGGAGTGGGACAAGGTATTTGGGGCTGTGTCCTTTTCATGGTGAAAAGACACCATCTTTTTCAGTGCATAGCGGGCAGCAGTTTTTTCATTGTTTTGGTTGTGGCGAATCGGGTGATGTCTTCAGCTTTATGATGAAATATCATAGCCTTGATTTTCCCGATGCTGTAAAGACGCTGGCAAACAGGTATCACATTGAGTTGCCGGAACGCCGCCGTACAAAAGAAGAAGAATTACGGGCTCAAAGGAAAGAGCTACTTTTTGCGGTTAATGAAAAGGCAGCAAAGATATACAGTCAATATCTGAAAGAAGCTGCTGGCGCAAAGGCTGCTAAGAATTATTTGCTAAAGAGAGGTGTCACAGAGGACATTTTGTCGAGGTTTCGCATTGGGTACGCTCCGGCGGTAGAGCTTGAAGGCTGGAATTATCTTGGCGGAAGATTTTCCGGAACTGAGTTGAAGAGGGCGATCGAGGCCGGGTTGCTTGTGGAAAAAGAGAAAGGCGGAACGTATGATCGTTTTCGAGATCGAATTGTCTTTCCTATATCTGACCTAAGTGGTCGAGTGTGTGGTTTTGGTGGCAGGATTGTTGGCGAAGGACAGCCGAAATATCTCAATTCGTCTGAAAGTTTAGTTTTTAATAAGAGTAAGTTGCTGCTCGGATTGTATCAGCAAAAAGAAGATATTCGTCGGAGCAATGAAGCTGTCTTAGTCGAAGGAAATTTTGATCTCATTTCCCTTGTCGCCGGCGGATGCAAAAATGTGGTGGCCCCACTAGGTACCGCCTTGACCAGGGAGCAGCTCAGGTTAATTAAGCGGTTTGCAGAGCGTGTGACGCTACTTTTTGATGGTGATGTGGCCGGTGCAAAAGCCGCCGTGAGGGGAGTACCTTTGTTTCTTGCCGAACAAATTACCGGTCGGGTGGCACTTCTGCCTGATGGCCATGACCCTGACACCTTTATTCGGGAAAATGGTCTGACTGCATTGAATAAACTGCTTGAGCAAGCTGAGTCATTACCTGAATTTGTTCTTAATCGATTGGTTCAGGAATATGGTCTGACCCTGGATGGTAAGCGCAGGATTGTTGAGGAACTGCGCCCCCTCGTAAAGGCGGCTGTTTCTCCATTGCAACGTTCGGTGTTTATTTCACATTTTGCAGAAAAACTCGGCATGGGCATGGAGCAGTTTAGTGGGCATCTTGATGCGCCTCTCCTCAATAGTAGACCCTCTCCTGTTGCTTCTGTTAAAAAAAATCGTGAGGAACGAATAATACCTCTCTCGATACCGCAGAGGCAATTGGTAGAATTCATGATCCTTCAGCCTCAATTTTTTTCCGGACTGGAAGATGGAGGTATAAGGGAATGTCTTGCGGGGGGGGTGGGGGAAGTCCTCTTTTTGCAACTCAAAGGTTTGTTGGCTCAAAATCCGGACGCAGAACCTGAGGAATTACTTACTCTGCTTCCGGGAGGTGTTGAGCGTACTCTTGTTGCTGATTTGTTACTACGGGCACCTGATAACTCTCAAGAGGACAACGGGGATGAACCTCGAGAGGAGTTTGCTGATCTGCTCGATTATCTTAAGAAGTATCATTTAAAGAAGAGCTCCGATGAGTTGATGAAACGTATGCAAAGGGCTGAACAAGATGGTGATTCTGGGTTGTTGCTGGAGCTGATGATGGAAAAAGTCGAAATTACCAATAAATTACATGGAGGGGAGTGAGGATTCCCTTCTGTTATGGCAACGCCCTGAGGCGACAATCTTTTTTTTCGTACCAGGCGAAAAATCTTGACATTTTCTTCAGTATCGTTTGATTGGGAACAGGCAATGTGGACTGTCAGTCATTACATTACTAGAATAACTTGCAGTTGTTGTTGATACACTGGATTTATGACGAATAGGCCTGTTGCGTGATGTTGATTGGAAGTGAAGATGAAAAAGGGTAGGGAGGTTGATGAAGCAATGACAGATTATGATTTAGATAAAGACTTAAAGGCCTTCGGCATTGTTGATGACTTTGATGATGAGGTCGCCTCTCCTGTAGATTTTTCTGATTCTGTCTACGATAGACGAAGTGGCCGGAAAGAGCGTCGGAACAGCCCATTCGGTGATAGAAGAAAGGATGACAGGCGGAGGGCCTCCCGTCACACCGACGAGTCTGGTAAGGCTTCTAAGTCTAAATCTTTCATCGACCCTATGAACATATATCTTAGGGAGATGGGGACACTTACCCTTCTAAATCATGGCGAAGAGCTGAAGCTGGCGAAGATGATGGAGGATGGCAAGCGACGGGTGCAGGATGTTGTGCTGAAAACACCCCTGGCTATTCCGGCACTCCGTGAAGTTGTAAAAGGGCTGGATACTAACAATGATAAAATTTGTCAAATTATAACCGGAATAACCGAAAATACGCCCAGTGTAGTGAAAAAGGAAAGTAAAGAATTTCTACTTCGGGTTGATAAGGCGGTTGAACTCGACAAAGTAAGAGAAGAGCTTTTAACTAAATTTTTGAAGTTAGACGCTAAAACCCCTGAGGCGCAAGAAGAGTTTAAAAAGATAGAAAAGCTTGGTGCCGATATTGCCATGCTTTTTGCTGATAAAAATATTTGTTCCGATTGTGTCAAGGCCATAGCCGTCGGACTTGAAGAACTTTCCAAGCGATTTCGAAAAGTTTTTGTTGAAGTCATGGGAGAACATGTCGGTGCAGCAAAGGAATCTTCCGCGGTAGTGGCACCAGAAATAATTGAACAGCAGGTCAACCGACAGATGCTGGAGGAATCAGGTGTTGATGAGAGAGAACTGCGCCATATTCTTCAGGAAGTTGACGCTGGCTGGGAACAGTATAAACTCGGTAAAGAGGGGTTGGTGCGGGCAAATCTGCGCTTAGTGATCTCTGTCTCAAAAAAATTCGTTAACCGTGGGCTGCAGTTTTCTGATCTTATTCAGGAAGGTAACATCGGTTTAATGAAGGCTGTTGAAAAATTTGATTATCATCGTGGGTATAAATTCAGTACTTATGCAACATGGTGGATTAGGCAGGCTATTACAAGGGGAATTGCTGATCAGGGAAGAACTATTCGTTTGCCGGTGCATATGATTGAAACAATCAATCGCTTGCTGCGGGTGTCCAAGGACTTCATGTTGGAAGAGCATCGTGAACCGACCCCCGAGGAGATGGCAGAGCAGTTGGGAACTGATGTAATTAAAGTTAAGTCGGCGCTAAAAATCGCTAAAGATGCCATTTCTCTTGATACTCCGGTGGGTGATGACGGTGAAAGTTTCCTGGGTGATTTTATCGAAGACCAGGATAAACTTGGACCGGATGAAATGTCGATGGTTGCAAGTCTCAGAGAGTGTCTTAACCAGGTAATGTCATCACTTTCATCCCGCGAAGCCAAGGTTCTGAAGATGCGTTATGGTATAGATGTAGACTGTGACCACACTTTGGAAGAAGTAGGAAAATGTTTTGCGGTCACCAGGGAACGTATCAGGCAGATTGAGGCCCAGGCGATAATGAAACTAAAGCATCCGTCACGCGTTGAGGAATTACGAGTATTTATGACTGATTGATGAGCTGTTTGCTTATCTTGTTGCAGCATTCTCCTTAAACTCAATGTGTGCATCTGTGGAAGAACCAATGCCTATCTTCCACTGCACCAATAGCATCTTTTGTCATATTTGGAGGAGTTGATGGTTCCAACTCTCGACTGGATCAATCTCAGTCTTGTTCCTGGTCTGGGACTTGGCGGTTATTGGCGTCTCATTGAACATTTCCATTCCCCAACCGAAGTTCTTCGAGCCTCTCGAAAAGAGTTGCTGGGCGTCAAGGGAATACAGGAACGGCAGGTTGCCGCACTTTTTTCTTCAACAGACAACCACAGTCGTGGTAAAGAAGAATTGCAACGATTGGCTGTACTTGGAGGAATCGCACTTTCTTTTGATGATGCGGATTATCCCCCTTTGCTTCGGCAGCTCGTAGATCCACCCCCCGTACTCTATGTTTTAGGGCAGAGTGATCTTTTGCGTAGCCCAGGTGTGGCCGTAGTTGGATCCCGTGCTGCTACCAGCTATGGTCGAAAAACAGCTTTTAATCTGGGGCGGAATTTGGCAGCTTTATCAGTGACGGTAATTTCCGGTCTCGCTCTGGGAATAGATACAGAGTCTCATTTAGGCGCTTTAGCTGGTCGGGGGAACACTGTTGCCATTCTCGGTTGCGGGTTGGACGTGGTATACCCCAAGCAGAATAGGTCTCTTTATAAACAAATTATTGAGTTTGGGGCATTGGTAACAGAGTATCCTCTTGGAACCAGGCCAGATGGCTTCCGGTTTCCAGCAAGAAATCGAATTATTGCTGGCCTCAGTCAAGGTGTTATTGTCGTAGAGGCTGCTAAAAAGTCGGGATCCCTCATTACCGCTCAGATGGCCCTTGATTGTGGCCGGGAAGTATTTGCCGTTCCCGGGCAAGTCGATTCCTCTAAAAGTGAAGGCGCTCACTGGCTTTTGCAGCAAGGAGCCAAACTGGTCCAAAGAGTAGAAGATATTGTTGTTGAATTAGATTTACCTTGCAGCACGAATCCCGGGGAGAAAAATGCAACAGAACAAGAGCAGTGTCTCGACATTGAGCCTGATGCATTAGCCCTGCTAGCACAGATTGAACCCTATCCGTTGACGAGGGAGTCTCTTTTTGAAAAATCTGGTCTTTCCCCGGCCAGAATGAGTGAATTGCTCTTGCTGCTTGAGCTGGATGGGCTAATTGAAATGCTGCCCGGCGATAAATTGAGAAAAATTGCAGGGTAAGATTCTTTGGACTCACCTGTTTAAATTAAAAATATCCGAAAAAACCCGTTGTCATAAAGGAGAATTATGGGCAAGAACACTCAAATAGCACCTTCGATCCTTTCTGCTGATTTTTGTCGACTGGGCGAAGAGATCCGTGCTGTTGACAAAGCTGGCGCTGACGTCATTCATGTAGATGTTATGGATGGTAATTTTGTACCGAACATAACTATCGGTCCTTTAGTCGTACAGGCAGCCAGGACAGTTACCCTTAAAGAACTTGATGTGCATCTGATGATAGCTAATGCGGATAATTTTATAGATGCCTTTGCAGCTGCTGGGGCCGACTGGATTACAGTGCACGTAGAAGCGTGTAATCACCTTCATCGGACCGTTTCCAGAATAAAAGAACTTGGTAAAAAAGTTGGGGTGGTTCTTAATCCGGCGACATCTCTTGCAACTCTTGACTATATTCTGGAGGAGGTTGATCTTGTCATGTTGATGTCGGTCAATCCCGGTTTTGGTGGTCAATCTTTTATTCCGTCAACGCTTGCTAAAATCTGGCAACTCAGGCAACGGATTGATGCCATGGGCCTTTCAGTGGATATAGAGGTGGACGGCGGAATCAGTGAGAGCACCATCAGTGATGTTGCTGAAGCAGGAGCCAACGTGTTTGTTGCTGGCTCTGCAATTTACGGCAGTAATGACTATGAACAAACTATAAATTCGCTGAAAAAACTTGCTGAGGTTGGTGCTGCCAGATATTAAAAACCGTTTCAGGAGAAAATTAACTGTGGCTGCCTTTAAATCACTTTCAGAAACTTTGGTGTATCAAAAACTCTCGGATCTGGCAAAACAACCGTACGACCTCACACGAAAACAGGCCCTGCAGGCCGAAAATCGTTTGGAAAGATATGTCTGCAGGACAGAGCTGCTGGATCTGCATTATGCAACTGAAAGGGTGGATGATCAGGTGCTTGATCAACTCCAGGAACTTGCGGATGAGTTGCAGCTAGTACAACAGTTTCAGATGATGCGACGGGGGGCTGTTCTAAACAGGATAGAGGGATTAGAAAGCGAAAATCGTCAGGTATTACATACAGCCTGCAGGGATCTGTTCTGTGCGAAACCTGCCGAACCAAAAGCTACTGAAGCGGCTCAAAAGGAGTTGGCAAAACTCAAAAAATTTCTTGCGGATATTGATTCAGGAGCACTGTGCAATCATAAAGGAGAACGCTTTGATACTCTTATTCAAGTAGGTATCGGCGGCTCAGATCTCGGACCACGTTCTATATTTGAAGCTCTGCGACCATATGATCTACCTGGAAGACACGTTCATTTCATTGCCAATGTTGACCCAGATGATGGTGCACGTGTTTTGTCTGGTGTGAATTTGGAAAAAACTCTGGTTTGCATTGTTTCCAAGAGTGGCAGTACCCTTGAAACACTGACAAATGAAAAAATTATATGTGAAGCGCTGCGGGAGGCGGGGCTGCACCCTGCCAAACATTGCATTGCAGTAACTGCTGAAAAGAGTCCTATGGATGACTCGACCAATTATCTCCAATCTTTTTACATGCATGATTACATTGGTGGCCGATACAGCTCAACTTCCATGGTTGGTGCAGTAATGCTTGGTTTTTATCTTGGAATAGATCAGGTTATGGAGTTTTTGCAAGGGGCGTCGGAGATTGATTGCCATGCGGAGGAAAAAAATATTCGTAAAAATATTCCTCTATTGCTGGCCTTGATCGGAATATGGAACCACAATTTTCTAAAGTATCCAACTCTGGCAATATTGCCCTATAGTCAAGCTCTTCACAGATTCCCGGCACATCTGCAACAGTGTGATATGGAAAGCAACGGCAAATCCATTGATCGAAAAGGAAGACTCGTGACCGGGCAAACAGGGCCAATAATTTGGGGGGAACCCGGCACAAACGGGCAACATGCATTTTATCAACTCCTCCACCAGGGGACTGAAATTGTACCAGCCGAATTCATAGGTTTTAAACAGTCGCAGTATGCAATGGATTTGGTCGTTAACGGAACAACATCCCAGCAGAAGCTGTTGGCTAACCTGATGGCTCAGATAGTTGCAATGGCAATTGGACAGTCTTCTGAAAACCCGAATAAAAATTTTCCAGGCAATCGTCCTTCCTGTCTCATTTTTGCAGAGAAACTCACACCGCGGGTAATGGGAGCTCTTCTTGCTGCGTATGAGGCAAAGATAGTTTATCAAGGATTTATCTGGAATATCAATTCATTTGATCAGGAAGGTGTGCAATTGGGAAAGGGGCTCGCACTCAAATTCCTGCGGGCCATAAACGAGGTGTCCAAGTCAAAAGAAACGCTTGAAAGTGCATTCCTGAACCAGTTGTAAGATCGGGGGTAGCGGAGGAGTTTCTGGGCTGAATGGCTGTTCAGTTGATGACTGAAAATCTATTGATTTTTGTTGACAAAAACGCACAGCAAAGATATTCTCACACGCTGAATGAAAATTAATGGTCACGATCTGTCTCTCTCGTTTACGTATTTTGTTTGCCAGGTGTGTGATTGGTTATGGACATTAAAAAATAATAGACTGAAATTTGGTTTTATATTGTCTATTTAGAGTAAGAGTTTGGTTAAGGTTGAAGTATAAACAGTAATTCAAAGGAGGAAATCATGGCAAAGCATGAGACGCCCTTGTTGGACGAGTTGGAGAATGGCCCGTGGCCAAGCTTCGTGACCGACATTAAGCGCCAGGCGGAGAAGAAGCCTGAGTGTTGGGATATTCTTGGCATCCTGGAGTTATCCTATAAAGATAGGATTACCCATTGGAAGCATGGCGGTATCGTAGGTGTTTTCGGTTACGGTGGTGGTATCGTTGGACGCTACGCTGACGTACCAAAGCAGTTCCCCGGAGTTGAGCATTTTCACACCGTTCGTGTAGCTCAGCCTTCATCCAAGTACTATTCTACCTCAAATCTCCGTCAACTGATGGATCTTTGGGAGAAGCATGGTTCTGGTATGACCAACTTCCACGGTTCCACCGGTGATATTATTTTGCTCGGTACACGCACAGAGAATCTCGAACCATTTTTCTGGGATCTGACTCATGATATGGGCCAGGATCTTGGTGGTTCCGGATCTAACCTGCGTACTCCTGCAAACTGTATTGGCCAGTCCCGTTGTGAGTGGTCCTGCTATGATACAGAGGAAGCTTGTTACCATCTGACTATGCATTATCAGGATGAGATTCATCGTCCTGCATTCCCTTACAAGTTCAAGTTTAAATTTTCCGGCTGTCCAAACGACTGTGTTGCTGCTATAGCTCGTTCTGACATATCCGTTATCGGTACCTGGAGAGATGATATCCGCATCGACCAGGCTGCCGTTAAAGAATATGTTGCTGGAAATTATCCTGCCAATGGTGGTGCCCACTCTGGTAAAGATTGGGGGCCTTTTGACATTCAGAAAGAAGTCATCGATCTCTGTCCTACCGAGTGTATGTGGATGGAAGGTGATGAACTAAAAATTGATGATACAGAATGTACCCGTTGTATGCATTGCATCAATGTTATGCCTCGGGCTCTTCGTCCGGGTGCTGACCAAGGTGCTTCTATCTGTGTTGGCGCAAAAGCTCCAATCCTTGATGGTGCGCAGTTCTCTACCCTTATCGTGCCTTTCATGAAGGTCTCCAAAGATAACGATTTCGAAGAACTCATCGAGTTCATCGAAACTGTTTGGGACTGGTGGATGGAAGTTGGTAAGAACCGTGAGCGTGTTGGTGAGACCATGCAGCGTGTTGGTCTGCCTACATTCCTTCAGGTTATGGGTATAGAGGCAATTCCACAGCATGTCAAAGAGCCTCGTTCAAATCCTTACGTTTTCTGGAAAGAAGAAGAGGTTGAGGGTGGTTTTGAGCGTAGTGTTGAAGAATTCCGCGCTAAGCACGCAGCTTAATGCTGTTTTAATTTGAGCTAACAATTCATATTAAATATAAGGAGAAGTACCATGGGTTATGATCCAACTAAACCAATGGAAGGACGTATTTCGGATCTTGGGCCACCAAATTACGAACAGTTTTTCCCACCAGTCATCAAAGCGAACAAGGGCAAGTGGTTGTGGCATGAAATCACTCAACCTGGTGTTTTGATGCATAAATCTGAAACCGGTGACGAAGTATACTCAATTCGTGTTGGTTGTCCTCGTCTGGTTTCTGTTGAGTATATTCGCGAAGTATGCGAAATCGCCGATAAGCATTGTGACGGTTTCTTGCGTTTTACCACCCGTAACAACATAGAGTTTATGGTTGATTCTAAAGATAAGGTTCAGCCTCTTCTCGACACTCTTGCTACATACGGCAATAGCTATCCAGTTGGTGGAACCGGAGCTGGTGTGACCAATATTGTTCACACCCAGGGTTGGGTCCATTGTCACACCCCTGCAACCGATGCATCAGGTGTTGTTAAGGCGGTAATGGATGAGTTGTTTGACTACTTCACATCTATGACTCTGCCCGCACAAGTTCGTATCGCTCTGGCATGCTGTCTGAACATGTGTGGTGCTGTTCATGCATCTGATATCGCCATCCTCGGTATTCACCGTAAGCCACCGATGATCGATCATACCCGTATTACCGGTGTATGTGAATTGCCATTGGCAATCGCGTCCTGTCCTCTTGGTGCTGTTAAGCCAGCAAAAGCTGAAGTTGACGGCAAAGAGATTAAGACTGTTAAGGTAAATGTCGAGCGTTGTATGTTCTGTGGTAACTGTTACACCATGTGTCCTGCCATGCCACTTGCTGATCCTGAAGGTGACGGTATTGCCATTCTGGTTGGTGGTAAGGTTTCCAACAGCAGGAGCGCACCGAAATTTTCCAAGCTGGTTATTCCATTTTTACCGAATACTACTCCACGCTGGCCTGAAACTGTTCAGGCTGTCAAGCAAATCCTCGAAGCTTATGCTGCCGACGCTAAGAAATATGAGCGTATTGGTGAGTGGGCCGAAAGAATTGGCTGGGAAAAATTCTTTGAAAAATGTGATATCCCATTCACAATGAAGAGCATCGACGACTATCGTCTTGCATATGACACCTGGCGTACTACTACACAGTTCAAGTACACCAGCCATATCAAATAGTAAGGCTAAAGTGGTGTTTGATGATCAGGTAGTGGTAACTGCCTGATCATTTGATGCTTTCTTCTTCAAACACTATACCAGGAGTATAATCATGGCAATGGAAAAAGAAGATTTAAAAAACGCCATTGAGGAGAAAGCTACCAAATCTCCTAAGCCGCAGCTTTATATTAAGGATTTTTATAAATGTGATCCTGATTCAAAGCCACGTGTGATTAAAAATGTAGCAAACGAGATGGTCCGTGAAGGCAGACTTATGTTTTGGTCTTCGGGTTCAACTACAATGTACGCCATTCCATCTCGTATTCAGGATGAGGAACATTAAAATTTGATGACCTTGTTTTGATTTTGTTTTGTTAAAGGCACTGAGAATTTATTCTCAGTGCCTTTTTTTTATTTACTATTGCCATGTATCCAACCCAATATTTTCATTCAATTGATTCCACAAATATAAAGGCTAAGGAAATTGCTGAACGTGGTGCAATGTCAGGCTCGGCCATCGTTGCTAAATATCAAACCAGCGGGCGTGGGCGACTTGGCAAGGAATGGCACTCAGCAGAAGGAAAAGGGCTGTATTGTTCAATTATCGTACGTCCGGACCTTGTCCTTGAAGATTATCCAAAGATAACCCTGGTAGCTGGCTTATCCGTAGCCCTGGTTTTGGATAGGATCACTGGCGGGAGTTCGCAACTGAAGTGGCCTAATGATATTTATTTCTCAGGGAAAAAGCTTGCTGGTATTTTAACTGAATCCTCGACGATGACATGTGGATTGGATGAAAGGTATGCAGTCGTAGGTATAGGGGTGAATGTCAATAATGCCTTGGATGATTTTCCCCTGGAGATAAGGAGTTTAGTGACTTCGATATTGATTGAAACTACAACAGAGTTGGCTGTTGAAGACCTTTTTCAAGACATTAGGGCGGAACTACTTAAGCAACTTCGAAAGTTCAGTGTGGGAGGTTTTGGGCCACTCCTTGCTCAGTGGCGAAAAAAAGATTTTCTATTTGGCAGAAAAATGGAATGTGTGAGTGCCGAAGGTAAAAAGGTACAAGGGGTTGCCCTGGGACCTGATAATCAAGGGCAATTACATGTAAAAGATAGAGATGGCAAGATTCATGCGGTGCTTTCAGGTGATGTGCGTTTGGCCACTTCCTGAAAGTAATCCGCCAAACAGTTTGAAGAGCTGATTGGCGGATTATTGAGATTAATCCTTATGGGATCAACAGATCTAGTATCTGTAATAATCAGGTTTGTACGGGCCTTCAACTTTGACGCCGATGTAATCGGCTTGCTCTTTCGTTAGTTGAGTAAGATTTGCACCAATTTTCTTTAGATGAAGGCGAGCGACCATCTCATCGAGGGATTTGGGCAGAAAATAGACCTTGTTTTCATACTTATCAGGATTTTGCCAAAGTTCAATTTGGGCAAGAACCTGATTGGTAAAGGAATTACTCATAACAAAGCTCGGGTGGCCGGTGGCGCAACCAAGATTAACTAACCGACCTTCAGCCAGAATGATGATTTTCTTTCCGTCAGGAAAAATGACATGATCAACCTGGGGTTTGATATTATCCCATTCAAGGTCTCTGATACCAGCAATATCAATTTCTGAGTCAAAGTGGCCTATATTGCAAACTATGGCTTCATCAGGCATTTTTTCCATATGCTTACGACTGATAACTTCCAAATTGCCGGTGCAGGTTACAAAAATATTGCCGGTGGGAGCTATGTCATCCATGGTTACAACCCGGTACCCCTCCATTGCTGCCTGGAGAGCACAGATTGGATCGATTTCGGTTACATAGACAGTTGCTCCCATGCCCTTGAGAGCTTGTGCACAGCCCTTTCCAACGTCACCAAAACCGACAACTACGGCGTTCTTGCCAGCAATCATGACGTCAGTAGCACGCTTAATGCCATCTATCAGAGATTCCCGGCATCCATAAAGGTTGTCAAACTTAGATTTAGTGACAGAGTCGTTAACGTTAAAAGCTGGACAAGCAAGACTGCCTTCAGCAGCCATCTCGTTGAGTCTATGTACTCCTGTCGTGGTTTCTTCACTGATACCGCGAATATTTTTCAATTCAGTGGTGTATTTTTCATGAAGAACCTGGGTCAGGTCTCCACCATCGTCAAGGACCATGTTGGGGTACCAGTCATCGGGGCCGAAAATTGTCTGGTCTATGCACCACCAGAATTCTTCTTCTGACTCACCCTTCCAGGCAAATGTGGGGATGCCGGCTGCGGCCATAGCGGCAGCAGCGTGATCTTGCGTAGAGAAGATGTTGCAGCTGGACCAACGGACTTCTGCGCCAAGAGCGACAAGGGTCTCCATTAGTACTGCTGTTTGAATGGTCATATGCAGGCAGCCGGCAATTCGGGCGCCTTTGAGAGGGGCTTTCCCCTTGTAGTCCTCACGCAGTGCCATGAGCCCGGGCATCTCAGTTTCAGCGATGGAAACTTCTTTACGTCCCCATTCTGCAAGACTCATATCTGCAACTTTGTAATCCTCAAAAATCTTGGTCATATCTGTATTCCATGTAAGGTTTAAGTAAAAGTTTTTAGCCTGGTGGAGCGAATGCTTAGATGTATTTATCTAAGATTAGCAGCCCTGCGAAGAATATCTGCTTTATCGGTTTTTTCCCAAGTGAAAGCCTCAAGCTCTCGACCAAAATGACCGTAAGCAGCAGTTTGACGGTAAATTGGCCGTAGTAAGTCAAGTTGTTGAACAATGGCTTTTGGTCTTAGGTCAAAATGTTCAGTGATGAGCTTTTTGATTTCAGCATCGGAGATCATGCCAGTACCAAAGCTGTTGACATTGATTGAGACAGGTTGTGAGATGCCAATGGCATATGCAACTTGAACCTCAAGCTCACTTGCAATGCCAGCTGCTACGAGATTTTTGGCAACGTAACGACCATAATATGAGCTGGATCTATCAACTTTAGATGGATCCTTTCCAGAAAAGGCCCCGCCGCCATGGGACCCTTTGCCACCATAGGTGTCGACGATGATTTTCCGACCCGTAACGCCGCAATCACCGACAGGGCCGCCAATGACAAAACGGCCCGTAGGGTTAATGAAAAACTTTGTTTTAGTATCAATCATATCAACAGGAAGAATGGGCTTAATGATCTCTTCCATGACGCCCTCTTTCAAGTCTTCGTAGCTAACTGTAGTGTCATGCTGAGTAGAAAGAACTACTGCTTCAATCCTGGTCGGGACATTATCAACATACTGGATGGTAACCTGGCTCTTGGCATCGGGCCGTAGCCAAGGCAAAATGTTGGATTTTCTAACGTCAGCCTGTTTTTTTGTGAGCTGATGAGCGTAATAAATGGGCATAGGCATCAGAACATCAGTCTCGTTGCAGGCATAGCCAAACATCAATCCCTGATCACCAGCTCCTTGATCGAGATCAATACCGGTACCTTCGTCAACGCCTTGCGCTATATCAGGTGATTGCTTGTCTATAGAAGTGATGACAGAACAGGATTGCCAGTCAAAGCCCATGTCTGAAGAATTATAGCCAATTTCTTTAATGGTTTGACGAACAACTTCCGGCATATCCACCCAGGCAGTTGTGGTAATTTCTCCGGCTATTATAGCCATACCCGTGGTAACCAAAGTCTCACAAGCAACCCTTGCCTTGGAATCTTGTTCGAGAATTGAATCTAGGATAGCATCGGAAATTTGATCAGCAACCTTGTCCGGATGTCCTTCGGACACAGATTCTGAGGTAAATAAATAATCTGACATAAAAACTCCAAATTTTATATATTGTGATAATATCTTGAAAAATTATTAAGGCCAAAAAGTAATCAATATACACTAATTATCAAGGAAAAGACGATGAAAAGAGGAATTAGCACAAAAATATTTGGATAAATTTTAAAGTTACGGCTGATATATTTGTCTGCTATCTTTTATGCATGAAATCTTTGTGTAAAAAGATGAATGATCAATGGTTCTTGCAGGGATATAAAAGAGTGATTAGCATGCACAGTCTGGAAGGCGATGATAGGTAGCCAGCGTGCATTATGTTGGCAGATATTTAGTGATTTTTCATAAGGGGATGTAGACGAATGTCTATTGAGGCAGCTAAGGAAGTTTTAGAAATTGAAGAGCAGGGGCTGGCGGCTGTGCGCGAGAAAATTGGTGAGGAGTTTGTCCGTGCAGTTGAAGTGATTTTGTCCAGCCCAGGTAGGCTAGTGATAACTGGAATTGGAAAATCAGGTATTGTTGGACAGAAAATATCTGCAACTCTGAATAGCACCGGAACACCGTCTTTTTTTCTTCATCCCGTTGAAGCAATGCATGGAGACCTTGGGATGGTGATGAATGGAGATGTGATTTTGGCCATTTCTTATTCAGGAGAGACTGCAGAGTTAAATGGCTTACTTATTAGTTTGAAAAAAAGAGGTAATAAGATCATCGCCATGACTGGTGGGGGAACCTCTTCGCTTTCTGCAGCAGCTGATATTGTACTGGACATCAAAGTGCCCAAAGAAGCATGTCCGCTAGGCCTTGCGCCAACCGCCAGCACAACAGCAACGTTGGCTATGGGTGATGCGCTTTCCGTCGTTCTGCTCAATCGTAAAAAATTTCAGGCAGAGGACTTCAGGCTGAATCATCCAGGTGGTAGTCTTGGACAGCGCTTAAAGGTAAAGGTGACTGAGGTTATGCTTGCGGGCAAGAATATCCCCGTTGTCTCACCAGGAGATTCTGCATCAGATGCGATTCGGGTGCTCAATGAAAAAAACAATGGGGCAGTGCTGGTTGTTGGGGATGGTAAAAAAGTCCTAGGTATCATCACTGATGGTGATGTACGACGAGCTGTTGCTGGTCTTAAAGGATTTTCTGCACTTACTGCAGACCAATTAATGACGGTAAATCCAATCTGCATTGATGGAGATCGACTGGCAGCTGATGCTTTGAGCATTATGCAAAAACATGAAATCACGGCATTGCCGATTATTGATGGTGCAAACACACTTCAGGGTTTACTGCATCTTCACAATTTACTGGGTAAAGGCGAATTTCGGTTTCTTGTGTAAAGGTACACTTTGAGTGATTAATTGGGTGTGGTATAGCAATGGAGCCCGTGCCACATGTCAATTCTCTGAGAAAAGGCTCCATTTGCCAGTATTCTGATCGTAGGCATAGTGCATCACCAAGTTATGTGGACGACCTCCGCCTTTTTCTGTACATTGCATTCTAAACACTAATTTGGAATTCGATTTTTTTGTATTCTTGATTACCGGGTTACTAAGTTCTTCAGCGCTGACATTTGGATAATTGGCAATAAAAAGCGATTGGTAGTTATCTTTTAGGTATGCCACTTTTTCGTTCAAGTATATTTTCTCATCAAGCGATTGTATGGCTGCTGTGATCTCTGCTGCGGTTTTACTAAATTCTTCTTCAGAGCCGAAAGAACTGGTTTTAATACTAGCAATAATCTGCAGGTAAGTACGCCTTGCCGTCGCAAAATCATTGTTTTCAAGCAGATTTTGGGCAGTTTGACGATCTCGAATTATTGACGCCTGGAGAATTATTCTACCAAGTTTCCGGATATTAATGTCAGAATCTAATTCACCTGGAGTGCCTTGACTGTTGATCAGTAAATCAATGGCTTTGTTGTAGGCCTCAATAGCATCATTCCAGGTGCCGGAGGCAAAAGCTTTGTTGCCGCTGTTTATAGCGGTGTAGAGTTCTGCACGTTTTATGTTATTACGGATAGCAGCAATAGATTCGGGCGGCAGAGCGGTCTCTTGTCCACTGGCTAGAGCAAGGTTATATGATGCCAGAGCGCTTTGCCAGTCCGAACCGGTAAAAGATAAGTCACCTTGCTCTTTGAGATTAGCGAATTGGCTTTTTTGTAGCGTGTTTTGGAGTTGTTCTGAATACTGGCTACGATCTCTTTCTGAAAGAGACACCAAAATTTTCTGGGCCTGTAACAGTTTTTCTATGGCGTTTTCCCACTGCTTGTTTTGGATTGAGATTTGAGCAGAGTCGTAGGACAATCTGAACTTACAGAGAAGAAGCTTTCGCTTGATGTTCTCGATCACCGAGTTATCAAGGTACTCGCTGTTTTCAGTCTGGGCTAGAAGAGTTTCGTACAGCTTGAGGGCAGGTTGCCATTTCGCTTTTGTGAAGAGTGTCTCGGCCTCCTCAAGTTGTTGCTGAATCGAAAGGAGTGTTTTAGCCTCTTTTTGAGGGATGTACCTGCCATCAATGAGTACCTTGCCTGCTAGGCCTTGGGAGAGTTTTTCTGACTGCAAGATCTCGAGAATTGACTCCTTAAGTTGATCTGCTTTATCCTTGTGAACAAATGATATTTCACTAGCCAATAGTAACGCTTTGTCACATAAACTTTTGGTTGCAGTAAATTTATTTGTTGTCTGGGATATGGAACATTGGTTATAGGCAACCTGAGCACGGCTAAGATTTGTAGCAGAAGAATACCAATAAAAAGCGCCATAGCCTATGCCGATAGCAATTAAACCAAGGAATAGAAACAGAGGAACTTTATTTTTATCGCTGCTTTTTTGCAAAAACAGTTCGTTTGGAGATAAAGATTTTGCTGCTGATACCCGCCCATGATGCTTTGAGGTATCCTTCTTTATTGGTTTACTTTGATTGTCACCAGGGTCTGTAGGTTCAGGGGAAGTGTGTTCGGCAGATAAATCATGAGCCCTGTCCTGGAGGGTGTCAGCCATTAAAGCCAACGTCTGTTCGGTTCTTTGAATATCAGCGTCAATGGTTGGGAAATCGCTTACGATAGTAGTGATTTGTTGATATTTCTCAAGGGCTATTTGGGCATCGCCTTTGTTCTCGAATTTTTTACCATCGCGGTGGAGTTTTTCGACAACGCGAATCTCGCCTTTGGCACGCTGGCATAATTCACTCAGTTCATAGGGGAGAGGCTTGTAGCTCTCGGTTTCTTTTAGGAGCGTATAATACTTTTTTTGGCTTTCTAATAGACTGATTACCTCAAAGTCTGCTGTGGCTGGAGCATCAACTTCTGGAACGGAGTTATCCGGAAGACTGTTTTCGGTATCGAGTTCTTTTTCTAGGGCAAGAAAATCATACTCTGTCGATAAATCTGTTTCGTCGAGGGTGTCGATTTTGTGGGTAATAGGCTCGTCTGGAGAGGGCTTGGACTCGTCCTCTTTTTCCCATTGAATATGGGCAAGCGGGAATTTATCCGAATTCTCCTGATACCACTTAGCAGCATCGTCATTAAATGCGTTAGTCGCTGAATAGATTTCTCCATTGATCATCTGGCCGATAAAGATGATAAGCTCTGACAGGGAGCGATCTTGTTCCCAGAAATCACTAAGGCAAATTGCAGCAGGATCAAAGTCTGGATGGAAAATATTACTTTTCGGCTTGCAACTCGGTGGGAAATGTGGAAAACCAAACGGGATTGCCAGTTCCACAATATGTTCGACTGAGTCGACAATTTCGGCCTCATCAGTTTTGCATTTACCGGTGATTGTGTAAGTAATCTCGTACTGGTCGGGTGGATC
>Ga0209475_10001797_pt1 | contig 24550 bp, 19 predicted proteins | sample tdDd471_FD_187128 | JGI IMG/M metagenome (GOLD analysis project Ga0209475, IMG submission 187128) | Marine sediment microbial communities from the Atlantic coast under amendment with organic carbon and nitrate - tdDd47.1 (SPAdes)... | ecosystem: Environmental > Aquatic > Marine > Coastal >... | reverse complement strand
GATTTGGCTGTAGCATATGGCACATACACCACATAGCGGTATTGGGCATCTGCCACTTTTGAGGTTTCTGGATCATAAAGCTGATTTGGGCCATAATATATGTGCAAGGTTAATCCTGGTTCCCCCATACTTAGTTTCCCTGAGGCTACCTCTTCTTCCCTAATATCGAATATTTGTGTTGCATTCAATCCTTGTTCTCTTAAATCCCTTCCCCTAGCCATAAATGGTTCGAGGTCTTTGTGGTAACAGGCTGCATTAAAGCCTTCTTTTCTTGGGTCGTCTGCTAGCACAATAAATTCGTTGTCGCCTTCCTTCAGGGTCATAAATTCGCCATCCATATTGTAACCTATTACTTTACAACCGTCCCTACTGGCCTCTGGCGCAGCCATTAATGCTGTTGCTATTAAGGCCTGGTTGGTGTTTATGGCAACAAAAGTGCTGTTGGACTGCTGGGCAGTGCTATCTGTTGGCGTTTCTTCAATAGGGGTTTCTTTGTTGTTTTTGGTTTTATCTGAAGAGTTGCAAGAGATCATGATTCCTGCTAATGCCAGTGCTACTATAAGTTGTTTCATTTTTTAGTGTTTTGTGTGTATGTTTTATTTTTCGAATTTTCTTTTTATGGCATTTTCTACACGCAGCAATAAGGCCAATACCGTTAAAGCCAGTAATGTGATGCCCATAAACATTGCTACTGCTGTTGATGGATGGTACCACAACCCCAAAATTCCTATTAAAGACAATAAGGCTCCCAGTTTTATGGATTCCATAGCTGAATAGGTTTGGGCGAAATCCCATCGTTCTTTGTTTTTCATAGAGCTATTTGTACGATAACCATATATGGAGTTTATGTTTTTGGGTGGAAATTTTAACATAACATACCCAGCTAAAATAAAAATAAGCCCAGATACTACTGGAATTAAAAAAAAGGGATTGTTTAAAGGATTGGTCATGAACCGTTTACTTATTTGTTTTTGGTTTTTGTTTTGATTACAGCTTTAAAAATACAAACATTTTTAAAGCTTTAAAACATGTTTGACATTGTATGTGCTAATATAACAAATTTGTTTGCAAGTGCTGTTGCTTGCATGCTTAAGCTTTTAATTTAGCAATTATTATTGAAACCCAAGGCTGCAAGTTTTACCAAAAAAGGTGTTATGTAAAAGTGACTTTAGTTCTCTTAGCATAAGACATGGTGGTTTGTTGTGTAAGGTGCTTATTTTGTGATTTACAAGTGAATTTTTTTTGATAGAACCATTAACCTGATTATATTGAATGATCTCCTATTTTAATTTTCTTTTTTTGAAAGGTTACCGGTTAAATAATTTAAGTAAAGCAGTTGGTTTTATAAAAAAAGCCGGATACTTCCGGCTTTACTTGTTGTTTTTTAAAGACATGTACTATAATGTTTGATGTTCTTTTTATGTATTTTAAAAAAAGGTTCCTTACTCTGGGATATTAAGGGCTATACAGACTTCTTTATATGATAATTGTTTCCATTGGTTAGCCGTTTTTGCACCTGTTAGTGGAGTGCCACCAGGAATAAGTACATATTTGTATTGCGCATTGATACCTGCACCAGTACCATTTACTTCATCATCGGTTAAGGTTGTGCCATCTGTGCTTTGAATGTTAAAACGGATTTGACCAGAATCTGTAAAATGAACGGGTAAGTAAGTTCGGATTGTGTTACGTAAAAAATCCTGATAAGGAAGTGTATAAGGCACATTGTCTTGATAGCGGAAAAAACCTAATACTATGCCTCCATTTTCCAAGAAATTATCGTTAATATTTTCATTTTCAACAAGCATGGTTTTAAAAGTGGTTCCATCTGTAAAGTTCCAATCTTGATCCATCCAATCACTGTACATGACATTAGCAGTACCTGGGTCCCCTTGTTCGCCCTGTTCTCCTTGAATTCCCTGTTCACCCTGGATACCTTGTTCTCCATCTTCTACAGAGCATGAGATAATTGCTGTAAAAAGGCATAGACATAATAAAGACTTAATGATGTTTTTTGTTTTCATAATTTTTAGATTTAAAAATGATTATATGTAAATTTTAAATGATTGTGTTTTTTGTTTAATAAATAAAATTTGAAAAGGTTAACACAAGTAGTAAAATTTGTTTATGCTGAATCTTGGGGATGCTTGAAATATTAAGACATTCCATTTGAATTCCAAAAAAAATAAGGTATAAAAAAACAGGGCTTAAAAACCCTATTTCTTTTTTAATATGATTGGTTATGCAACTGCCAATAATAGTAAGCTAAACATAATTGAGAAGTTTATTTTATTAATTCGAAATCACCTGGTTGCCACGTTTTTTCAAACCAAGGCTCCAGTGGCCCATAAAGTCTAAACAACACAAAAAAGCCTTTTCCTGGTACAGATTGTAACCAGTTGGCCTCTTTGCCTTCTGGGGCACTGTTTTCTGGACCAAAATATAGGGTTACAGAACCGTCTTCATTTTTTACCAAAGGGGACCTTTGACTGTTTACGCTAGGTAAAGACTGGCTTGTTTGTAACTCTGAACGTGTTTGTGGATCGTACATAACCACTGACCAAAAATCTTTAGCAGGGACATTTGCTGGTATGTTTAGGGTATAGTTTTTACTACCATCTAGGTAATTACCTTCTGAATCCAGAAAACCAGCAGCATATTGCGATCCTAATCCAACCATTTTTAATACCATGGCAGGAGTGTTAACTGTAGCTATATAGAAAAAACGGGTTCTAGCATCTAAATAACGACCGCCATTTCCATCATTTTTTAACCACTGGTAGCTGCCTCCAAGAAAACCAGATTCCCAATGCCCTGTTTTAAAAATAGAAGCTTCTTTCTCTCTTGTTTTAAAACCAATGGCTCTTGCAGTGGCATTACCTACTGCTACAGCATCTGTTAAAATGTCTTTCATTCTAGCATCTGGATTAAATGGTTTTTCTTTTTCTATACCTATACTTGCAAATAGTCCTCTTAACTCAGGGTCTAGAAAGGATACTGGCTCACGTTGTATAACATCATTCAATTCATGATAAAAATCGAAGTCGTTTGCGTGAATGGTATTAAAATCTTTTTTAGAACCATTAATAAACTCCATGGCTGGAGGATTGTCTTTGTCTTTAAGTGGGTAAACTTTTAAACCTTCACGATACATTTTAGAGGAAGCATCTGGTTTACCATCTATTAAAAAGCCTCTTAATATGAGCCAATTTACATAGCTTGTAGATTTAGCCACAAAGTATCCTTCGGTTGGAACTTTTCCATCATAATCAGGAGGCAATATTAAATATTTACCACCTTTACCTCTATCTGGTCCTGGAGCTCCCATGTCTACCACAAATCTAAAATAGGCATCATTTACAGTGCCAGGTCCTGAACCGGCAGGTACTTCTACCACCATGGGACCATTTTCTTGTAAATTTAAAAAAGCACTAGCATACACCGTACTTGTATTCCCTGTTAAGAATAAAGGATTAGAGTCCAAAAGCTCATCGAATATTACAACTTGATTGAATTTGTTAGCACCAATATCTTGCATTCCCAATCTAAGACCTTCAATAGAGGTTGCTGGAATGCCATTCAGGAAGGTTTCTACCCCTCTCATAAAATCTAAGTTGTCGTACACTTTTTCAACAGTTTCATTAGAAGGAAAACCATCAAAAAACTTAAGATCGCCAATGCGGGTATCTACCACATCTGGGGTTAATATTTTAGCTGGAACATCTGTATTGTACTTTTCTTTAATGGCTTGAATGGAGTTGGTTTCTACAGCTTCAGCTTGGGCAGGTGTTTCTTTTTCTTTTTTGGATTGACAACCTAATGCCAAAATAGAAACAATACCCATGGTAAGGGTAACTTTGTTTAGTGTTTTCATAAACAAGATGATTATGGTTTATAGACCTTAAATATAAAGCATTTTTAGTTTAAAAATGGTATTTAATATATTCATCTTTAAACAAAAGAATGTAATCCAACAAAAAACCTCAAGCGTGCCTGTTAGTTTACAGGTATTGCTTGAGGTTTTTATGATTTAAAACCAGTTTAATATAATATTTACTTATTAAATTTTAATAAGCACTTTCTCTATTTTTCCGGTGAATTTAGTTTCTTCGGGACCGTAACCTATATTTTCATTAACGGCTACAGGTGTTTGATTATCTAAACCAACATCTGCAGTTTCATCTGCCGAAAAGATATTTGGTTGTGTTTTTTCAACACGTCCTTTGGCTACAGATGTTCCATTAACATATATGGTTACTTCGCCTCCTTTTCCTAAGCCATTTCCATCGTATACAAAGTCGAATTTTACGGTTGATTTACCTTCTGGAAGCTTGGTATCACTGGAAATTACATAGTGTTCAAGTCCTAAGAAATTATAAATAAAAGCTGGCTTTCCATCTTTTAAATATACAGACCAACCACCAAATCTGCCCCCTTGTGCTAAAATAACACCTTTAGCACCTGTTTTAGGAGAAACAAGATCTGCAGTTACAGAGAAAGATTTGTTTTTAATATTAATAAAGGTATTTTCCATCATGCCTTCCATACCTTCATATAGCATTAAACTATTGCGACCACCAAGTAAATCTGGTCTTCCGGCGAGCTCTGCATTGGTTCTTTCAATGGTTCTATCGTCTATAGGCAATACATGGTATTTTTGTGCTTCTGCCATAAAGAGGCTCTTTAGTTGCTGCAATTTCTCTGGATATTTTGCAGCTAGGTTATTTGTTAAACTAAAATCTTCTTTCACGTTGTATAAATCCCACACATCCGTTTCCAGTGGAGGCAAATTACTTACTTGCCAAGGTGCCCTGTGAATGGTTCTTGCAAACCATCCATTATTGTAAATAGCTCTGTTACCAAACATTTCAAAATATTGTATGACATGTCTTTCAGCAGCATCAGGATTATTAAAAGAATATACTAAACTGGTGCCAGCCATAGGTATTTGTGGGACTCCATTTACTACTTTAGGCTCTGGTAAACCTGCTGCCTCAAGTATGGTTGGGGCAATATCTGTTACATGCGAGAATTGTGTTCTTAAACCATTTTTTTCTGTAATATTTTGTGGGTAGTGAATAATCATTCCGTTTCTGGTACCTCCAAAATCTGAAGCTACTTGTTTGGTCCAGGTAAAAGGCGCATCAAAAGCTACAGCCCAACCAGCAGCCATATGAGGAAAGGTATTTTCAAGTCCCCAATCATCGATTAAAGGCAATAGATCTTCAACTTTTTCTTCAACACCATTAAAATAGGTCATTTCGTTATACATACCTACCATACCACCTTCTGCACTAGTGCCATTATCACCTGCAATAAAGAACACAAGTGTATTGTCTATTTCTCCTATTTCTTCAATAGCTTCAATTAAACGTCCTACTTCGTAATCTGTCATTTCCATAAAACCAGCAAACACTTCAGCCTGTCTAGAAAATAGTTTACGTTCATTGTCTGTTAACTTATCCCAATCTTTAATGTCTTTAGGTTTAGGACCTAGATTGGTATTTTCTGGAATGATACCCATAGATTTCATTCGTTTTACAGTGGCTTCACGAATATTGTCCCATCCCTGGTCAAACTTTCCTTTATATTTATCAGACCATTCTTTAGACACATGATGTGGTGCGTGTACAGCTCCTGTAGAGAAATACACAAAAAATGGTTTGTCTGGCGTCATGGACTGTTGTGCCTTTACCCAGTTTATGGCTTGATTGGTCATATCTGTAGTAAAGTGATAATTCTCCATTTTTGGAGGATTCACTTTTTTAAGTCCATCATAAATTAATGGTGCCCACTGGTCTGTTTCACCACCAATAAATCCGTAAAATTTATCAAACCCTTGTTGGGTTGGCCAACGGTCGAACGGTCCAGATACACTGGTTTCCCATGCAGCTGTTTCATGCCATTTACCAAAAGCAGCAGTGCTATAGCCATTAAGCCTTAACATTTCGGCTAATGGTGCTACACTATTTGGTAATGCTCCTGTATTTCCAGGATATGCCGTTGCAGTTTCCATAATAGACCCTGTATTACAAGTATGATGGTTTCTTCCTGTTTTAAGCGCCATACGTGTTGGGGAGCAAAGTGCTGTAGTATGAAAATTATTATAACGTAAACCACTGTTTGCTAATTTATCCATGGTTGGGGTTTGAATAGGACCACCAAAAGTATTTGTAGCACCTATACCTAAATCGTCTATAAGCACAATTACCACATTTGGTGCACCTTCTGGTGGTGCAATATGAAATGCTTTTGGAGGTTTGGTATCCCTTACATCCAATTCGGTGTAAGTTTTAGGTTCGGTTATTAAAATAGGTAACACCTCTCTATTTAGATGCTCCTGTGCTTGTAAATTAAAAAGATTCAAAAAAACGAATCCCATTAAAAATAATGACGTTTTTATTTTCATTTGGTTTTATTTAGGTTAGTAGTAAACTTTATTGTAAAGTTAAATAATTTCTTTTATGTTTCATTCATATTATTTATGTAAAAAAGCCTGTTAAATGTAATCCAATAAAAAAACCCCAAGCGCGCCTGTTGATTTACAGGGATTGCTTGAGGTTACTTATTGATTTTTAATTGTGGATTAAGAATCTGGGTGCATAAAGCGTTGTTTTGCCAACAGTTCTTCTTCGGTTTCCACATGGGCATCGTCTGGAACACAACAGTCCACAGGACATACGGCAGCACATTGTGGCTCGTCGTGAAAACCTTTACATTCAGTACACTTGTCTGGTACAATGTAGTATATTTCGTCGCTTATAGGTTCTTGGGCTTCATCGGCATCCACTTCCTTACCGTTTGGAAGCACAATTTTTCCGTTTAAACTAGTTCCATCTTTATATCTCCAGTCGTCTGCGCCTTCATAAATGGCCGTGTTGGGACATTCCGGTTCGCAAGCGCCACAGTTAATACATTCGTCTGTTATAATTATTGCCATAACAATTTATATTTTTTAATCTTATTGATTTTGGGTTATAAAAAAGTTCTAGAGTCTTTGAGGTTGCATTTAAGCTTACAATCAGATTCAAAACCTTTTATTGCTCATTTGCTTTATGTAAATTTGCAGTTGCAAAAATAACGCCAAAACAATTCATAACCAAACCATATAATGAATTTAGAAGAAAGAATAAAAGCCTTTGCGACTTTAGGGACTTTTTTAGGTCAGTTTTCCAGGGAAGGCTACATTAAAAAAGATTCGGTACCACATAATGAGCTGTTTTTTGATGGCTTTAAGCACCAGATAAAATTGGCCAAAGAACACAATGGTTGGTTTACCGAAGAACAAATAGGTTTTGCTTTGGAGAATTGGTCTAAAGCATTGACATACAATAACATTAAGCAGTTTGTGGATACGTATTGCTTTAAAGATATAAATCCTAAAAAAGTAGCCGTGATCATGGCTGGCAACATTCCCTTGGTAGGGTTTCATGACTTTTTTTGTGTGCTGTTGGTTGGCCACAAGGTTTTGGTAAAACAATCCAGCAACGATAAACATTTGTTGCCGTATCTGGCCAAATATTTGGAACAGGTGGCTCCGGGTTTTAAAGGACAGATTGAGTTTACTGAAGAAAAACTTAGGGATTTTGATGCTGTAATAGCAACAGGAAGTGACAATACGGCACGCTATTTTGAGTATTATTTTAAAGGGAAACCGTCCATAATTAGAAAAAACAGGAATTCTGTGGCTGTGTTGACCGGAAATGAAACCGATGCGGAGTTGGAGCGATTATCCCATGATATCTTTAGGTACTATGGTTTGGGTTGTAGAAATGTGTCTAAATTGTTTGTGCCTAAAAATTACGATTTTGACAGTTTTTTTAAGGCCATGTATGCTTGGCATCCCATTATAAACGAAACCAAATACGCCAATAATTACGATTATAACAAAGCCGTGTACCTAATGAGCGAGTTTGATATGCTGGAAAATGGTTTTTTAATGGTAAAGGAAGACAGCAGCTACGCCTCTCCTATTGCCACGGTATTTTATGAACAATATGAAACCCTAGAAGCATTGCAACACAAGCTGGAAACAGATGCCGAAAACATTCAGTGCGTGGTTTCCAAAGGCTTAAATAAGAGTCATTTAGCATTTGGTGAAACACAGCAACCGCAACTTTGGGACTTTGCTGACGGTGTGGATACCATGGATTTTTTGTTGAAAATTTAGTGAAAAAAAAACCAGGAATAGCCCCTTATATTTTATAGGAAATTATCACCTTTGTTGTTGAAATGGATGAAGACACTCTTGGTAATTTGATATCCATGGTTTAAAACAGAAACAAATAAATTCCACACTTGTTTTACCTAGGCAGGTTTTGGGAATGTTAAAATACATTTTCTATGAAAAAACATAATTTTAGTGCAGGTCCATGCATCCTACCACAAGAAGTACTTTTAAAAGCATCGGAAGCAGTCATGGATTTCAATAATGATGGTTTATCCTTATTGGAAATTTCCCATAGAAGCAAACCTTTTGTAGATGTCATGGAAAAGGCCAGGTCTTTAGCCTTGGAGCTATTGGGTCTGGAAGGCAAAGGTTATAAAGCCTTGTTTTTGCAAGGTGGTGCCAGCACCCAGTTTTTAATGGTAGCCCTTAACCTATTGGAGAAACGCGCTGGATATTTAAACACAGGTACCTGGAGCGACAAAGCCATTAAGGAAGCCAGGATTTTTGATGATGTGTATGAGGTGGCTTCTTCCAAAAGCGCCAATTACAACTACATCCCGAAAGGATATGAAATCCCTTCGGAGTATGATTATTTTCACTGTACCTCCAACAATACCATTTTTGGCACACAGATGAAATCTTTTCCTTCCTGCGACATTCCTATGGTTTGTGATATGAGCAGTGATATCTTTTCCAGAACCTTAGACTTTACCCAATTTGATTTAATTTATGCAGGAGCCCAAAAAAACATGGGTCCAGCTGGAACCACTCTTGTAGTAGTAAAAGAAGATATTTTAGGAAGAGTATCCAGAAAAATCCCATCCATGATGGATTACAAAGTGCATATAGATAAAGGCAGCATGTTCAATACGCCTCCTGTATTTGCAGTATATGTTTCTATGCTAACCTTGGAATGGTTAAAAAACCTTGGAGGAATTAAAGCCATTGAAAAACAAAACGAAATGAAAGCCAGGGTCATGTATTCTGAATTGGACTTAAATCCCTTGTTTAAAGGATATGCCGTAAAAGAAGACCGATCGCTTATGAACGCCACATTTAATCTAACGAATGACAATTTAAAAGAAACCTTTGAAACCATGCTAAAAGAAGCAGGTATCAGTGGTTTAAATGGTCATAGAAGTGTTGGTGGCTATAGAGCCTCAATGTACAATGCCTTACCTCTGGAAAGCGTTAAAGCTTTGGTGGAAGTTATGAGCGAACTGGAAACAAAAGCATAGCTGTTATTGCAGGCAGTTTTTCATATTATAATTAAAAAAACAAAAAAAGCTTCCCTAATAATAAAAGGGAATGAAACATCAATTTTTCAATGAAAGTATTAGCAAACGACGGAATTTCAAAAAGTGGAATTGAAGCCTTGGAACAAGAAGGTTTTGAAGTGTTAACCACAACCGTAGCACAAGAACAGTTGGTAAATTACATCAATAACAACAACATAGCCGTATTGTTGGTAAGAAGTGCCACCAAGGTACGTAAAGACATTATAGATGGCTGTCCGAGCCTTAAGATTATAGGTCGTGGTGGTGTTGGTATGGACAATATAGACGTGGAGTATGCCAGAAACAAAGGCATACACGTAATAAACACTCCTTCGGCTTCTTCACATTCGGTTGCCGAATTGGTATTTGCCCATTTGTTTGGAGGGGTTCGGTTTTTGCACGATTCCAACCGAAACATGCCTTTGGATGGTGACACCCAGTTTAAATCCCTAAAAAAGAATTATGCGCATGGCGTGGAGCTAAAAGGTAAAACCTTAGGGATTATTGGTTTTGGACGTATTGGGAAAGAAGTGGCAAAAATTGCTTTGGGAATTGGCATGAAAGTGATTGCCAGCGACAAATATGTTGGCAAGTCGAATATTAAGGTGGAGTTTTATAACGGACAGTATATCAATGTGGAAATTGAAACTGAGCCAACCAAAGACATATTGAAACATGCCGATTTTGTGACCTTACATGTACCAGCGCAAGATGATTATGTGATAGGAGAAAAACAATTGGAGATCATGAAAGATGGTGTTGGTATTATAAATGCAGCACGAGGAGGTGTTATAGATGAAGTGGCCCTTGTTAAAGCCCTGGAAAGTGGCAAAGTGGCCTTTGCTGGTTTGGACACCTTTGAAGAAGAGCCTACGCCAGCCATACAAGTATTGATGAACGGTAGAATTTCTTTAACACCACACATTGGCGCTGCCACAAACGAAGCCCAAGACAGAATTGGTACCGAATTGGCATCTCAGATTATCAGCCTGTTAAAGACAGAAAATGCATGATCCTGTTAACAAAAAATCCAAAAAAAGCCTATAAGTTTTATTTTCTTATAGGCTTTTTTGTATTTTAACCCTTCAATTAAAAACAAATTAAAAATGGCTGGAATTTTAGATTTATTACAAAGTGAAATGGGTAAAACCATTATTAATGGTGTGGCTGGACAAACCAATCAACCAGAAAGCAAAACCAACGATGTCTTGACCATGGCACTCCCGGTATTAATGCAAGCCATGAAACGCAACGCTACTTCCCAACAAGGTGCAGAAGGGTTGCTAAATGCACTAAACAGTAAACATGATGGCAGTATTTTGGACAACCTTAACGGACTTTTTGAAGGTGGTGTGGATGCCCATGTTATGGACGATGGAGGCAATATTTTAAAACACGTACTAGGCAACAAACAACAACATGTGGAAAACGCCATAGGCGCCCGTGCAGGTATGGACTCCAGCTCTGTGGCCAACATCCTTAAAGTGGCTGCACCTTTGCTTATGGGTATGCTGGGAAAACAAACCAGAGAAAAACAAGTGAACAGCGCTTCTGGTATTGAAGATTTACTAGGAGGCTTATTGAGCAGTAACTCCCCTAAAAATGAACAGAGCTTTCTGGAATCTATTTTAGATGCCGATGGCGATGGAAGTGTGGTAGACGATGTGGCAAACATGGTTTTGGGAGGAAGTAAAAAGAAAGGTGGTCTTGGTGGCTTGCTTGGTGGACTTTTTGGGAAATAGTTTTACTAATCCACGATAGGAAAGCTAAACGGAAGTTTGGCTTTTTTTTGTTTTAAATAATGATTTAAAGGAAAGTCTTGCAACATCGCTTTTAATAAAACTAAGCTTAAAAGCAAATATACTTGAGAATAAACACCATATTCATGCTCTTTTAATCATTAAATGCAAACCTTTTATGTTTTGGGCACATACATAAAAATATACTTATTTAATTTAAGGGGAATAAAAATACTAAATCATGGAAGCAGACAGAGAAAACCCAAAAACCGAACACGAAAAAACCTTATACCAAAACATTACAGATGCAAAAGGCTCAAAAAAAGGAGCACTACAACCAATATGGCAAACAAGATTATCAACCTAAAGAAAGGTCTGGTAACAACCTAACGGAAACAGATACAGAAGACCAATAATCCTTGCCAGCATTTGGGTGAATGTTAAAGCCTTTCAAAATCAAGGAAGTAAGGCATGATTTTTGTATCTTTAAGTATAAAATACAGCGCTATGAAATCTTTACTTTCACTTTTAATTTTCTGTGGCTTTTTGTACAATTGCAAGTCTACGCAATCCATGGAAACCCCTTCCAACAAAGAAGAAGTTGCTATTGCCACCAATGATACAGTGAGCATAGCAAACAACGACTTGGAATACGAAATACTTATTATTGAACCCGGATTTAATTTATGGCTGGAAACACGTGCAAGACCTAGAGGATATTATGAGCAAGACTTTATGGAAACCAGAAACAAACAATATGTTGCTGCCTGGAATGAACGTGCCCAACAACCCTTAAGGTATCCATCTGGACTTTACGACTCACTAATTTATTACGATCCAACAGTAGATTATGGCTATGAAGTAAATTACAAATTGTATAACTATTTTATATACTTTCAGTTAACTTATAAACAACAATTAACTTCATATATTCCTAGAATTTAAAGTATCTTTGCAGCTTTAAAAGTCTGCCATGGAAACTTTCAAAAAAAACTGGGACATACAACAAAACTGGCAACTGATTTTTCCCCTATTGGGACTTGTTGGGTTGCTTTACAGTTCTTTTAAACTTGCCAATGCACTTATAAAAGACATGCATATCCTTATAGTTTTAGCACTTACTGCCATCCTCTTTGTTGTTTTATTGAAGTTCACCCTTTTTCTGTTTAAAAAGTTGGAAAAAAAATGGGATGTTAATTACAAATGGGAACTGATTCGGATTTTTATAGTTTTTGCCATTACTGGAACTTCTTCCCTGTTTGTAGGTAAACCCATTATTAAATTGTTGGGAATTACTAAAGAAAACTTAAATATTGTGGTTTATTGGGTTTTATATATTATTATTGGACTCATTTTTTACCAAATACTCTTGTTGTGTATTGGTTGGCTGTTTGGTCAGTTTAAATTCTTTTGGGAGTTTGAAAAGAAAATGCTTCGTAGAATGGGTTTTAAACGATTTTTAGATTAGTGCTACACTTAAAACAACATATCCTTTTTAGAGTTTTCTCTTTAGTCTTGGTACTGACTGTGTTGGCGCCTTCGGTAGATAAATTGCTGCATGCTTTTGATCATTCAACACATAAGCATGAGGTATGTTTGGGGGAAAAACAAGCTCATTTGCACGCTTTGGACCTAGACTGTGAATTTCATAAGTTTCAAATAAATACAGCTTTTACGGTTCCAATAAATCAATTTGAACTGCTAGAACAACAGGAAAACCAACAGGTTATACTGTCGCAATATCACTTTATCAGTGATTTTCAAAAACTCCATTTTTCCCTTCGTGGTCCTCCTGTTAATAGTTAATATCCTTCTTAAGCCTGAACTGTTCAGCATTTATTAACTATTAAATTTTTTACATGAAAACAATTTTATACCTATTGTTTTTTGTGAGTATTCCTGTAATACAAGCTCAAAACAGCATACAAGGCTCCCTAACGGACAGCCATACCAACCAACCCATTGCCTTTGCCAGTATTTACATCCCACAATTGGAAAAAGGAACCATAACCAACGAACAAGGGATGTTTACATTGCATAATTTGCCTACAGGACATTACAAAATAGTATGTTCTATAATTGGCTACGAAACCTATTCCAATACCATTTCCATTCCAGCTACAGAGAATTTGGATATTTCATTATCGCCTTCAGCCATAGAGATGGAAGAGATAATCATTTCAACACCATTCCATAAACTTCAAAGTGAAAACGTAATGAAAGTGGAACAGGAAAAAATGTCTGACTTAAAAGCCAAAGGAGCCGTAACACTTGCGGAAGGGATTACAAACATTGCAGGAGTTGAAAGTATTAGTACTGGATTAAGTATAGGAAAACCTGTGATTAGAGGGCTAAGCTCCAATAGGGTTTTGGTTTATACACAAGGTGTCAGGCTGGAAAACCAGCAATTTGGTGACGAACACGGATTGGGCTTAAACAGTTCAGGCGTTGAAAGTGTGGAAGTAATAAAAGGACCTGCTTCCCTACTCTATGGTAGCGATGCCCTTGGAGGCGTTCTTTACATTAATCCTGAAAAATTTGCTCAAGCAAATACCAACGAAGCCGATCTGGAAGCCACTTATTTTGGAAACACTTTGGGTTATTCTGGCAATATTGGTTACAAAGAATCCAGCGACAAGTGGAAGTTTCTTATCAGAGGAAGTGTTACTGAACATTCCGATTATGATACAGAGGACTATAGAGTGACCAATTCGCGCTTTAAGGAGCAAGATTTTAAATCTGGTATTGGGTACCAAAGCACACAGTTTAAAACGGAATTCCGTTACAACATGAACCATTCCAAATTAGGGATTCCAGAAACTATTGGAGCACAAAGCAAAAGCAAAACACCAGAGTTGCCTTACCAAGATATCACAAACCACGTGTTTAGTTCCAAATCCAATATCTATTTTGACAAGTCCAATTTGGAAGTTAATTTAGGCTATATCTATAACGATAGAAAAGAATTTGAAGAACATCATCATCATGATGAAGACCATGACCATGAAGAAGACCATGACCATGAAGACGCTTTGGAAGCTGCGCTTCATATGAAATTGAAAACCTTTAATTATGATGTAAAATACCATTTACCTGTTTATGGTAAATTTGAAACCATAGTTGGTACGCAAGGCATGAACCAAGTAAATACCAATTATGGCGAAGAGCAATTAATTCCAGATGCTACTACAAACGACTTTGGTTTTTTTGTGATGTCTCACATACATTTTGAAAATGCTGATATTCAAATTGGTGCCAGATATGATTACAGAAACATTCAAGTAGTAGATGGTTTTACAAAAAGCTTTAACAGTTTTAATGGCGCTTTGGGTGTTAAAACAATGCTGTTTGGTAATATAACTGCCAGATTAAATTTAGCTTCTGGATTTAGAGCTCCCAATTTAGCAGAATTAACGTCTTATGGAACACACGAAGGTACTAACAGGTTTGAAATTGGAGATGAAAACTTAACCAACGAACAAAACATTCAAACAGATCTTTCATTAGAGTTTAAAAACAAACATGTTGAGTTTTATGTAAATGGCTTTTACAATTTGGTAAATGATTATATTTATCTTCAACCAGATGGTACTTTCATTGATAGCACGCCAGTTTATAATTATCTTCAAGAAGATGCCAGCTTGTATGGTGGCGAAATTGGCTTTCACTTTCATCCACATCCATTAGATTGGTTGCACGTGGAAAGTAGTTTTGAAACCGTTACAGGAAAACATAAAAACAAGACTTACCTGCCATTAATCCCTGCAAATAGTTTAAACAATACCTTGCGGGTGGAACTGGACAGTAAATGGATGGAGCAGCTTTATGGTTTTGTAAAACTTCAATCCACCTTTGCACAAAATCATGTTAGCCTAAATGAAACCAAAACAGATGGATACAATTTGTTGAGCGCTGGTTTTGGTGGTACACTTACTGTGTTAAATAATAGCTTATCTATTGCTGTTTCTGGAAGCAATTTAACAAACAAGCAGTACATTAATCATTTATCAAGATTAAAATCAGAAGGTATTTATAACATGGGAAGAAACCTAAGTGTGAGCTTAACCTATAACTTGTAATACTTTAATAAATTAAACCTTAAAGCCTCTTTAACTTTAAATAAAGGGGCTTTTTTTATTTTTCTATTTCGATGGTTGTTTTAGGTTTTTGTTTAGAGAACACATAGGTATAGAGCCACATCATGGTAAATGAAGGTATAAAATCTATCATGGGTAAAGCCTCTTCAATAAAACTTACAACGGCAGCTATCCTTCCTTTTTTACCAGGATACAATTTGGTCATTAAATATGCCGATAAAGGAGCCCAGATAAAATCGAATGGAGGAAACACATAAGAGACATATCCTAAGAGATCAAAAAAGATGCCTATTATTAAAGTTTTGGTTTTTGAATTTTTTTCGAAAGTCATATAATGTATTAATTCATAGCATACTAACAAATAATGTTCCAAACTGAAAGTATAAAAAAAAATTGACATTTTAGGACACCATTGCAGACAGGATCATCCTAAAAATAGCACTTTAACGTCTTTTTAACTTTTAGTTAGCATAGTTTTTAATGGGACACGCTTAGATTTGTCGGTAAAAGTGTAACAAAGTGTCATTTTTATTGTCTTTTAACCAACACCAATCCATAATCATATTATAATGAAATTTGTTTCATTTATACTATTCATTCTATTTTTCAATCTTACCATACATGCTCAAGATAAAAAATCTCTTAACATACAAAGGGCAAGCATAGCACCAAAAATTGATGGTGAATTAAACGATCCGGCTTGGCAAGATGCTGAATTGGCTGAGAATTTCATTCAATTTAGACCAGATGTAGGCGTTTTGGAAAATGAAACTCAAAAGACTGTAGTCCGTGTGACTTATGATAACGATGCCATTTATTTTGGCGCGTATCTGTACGACAATCCAGATAAAATCATGAAACAGTTTCAAAGTCGGGACAATTTTGGTATTAACGATTTTTTTGCAGTGGTATTAAACCCTAACAACGATTCTCAAAACGATACAGAATTTTTTGTCTTTCCTACAGGCAATCAGGCAGATGCCATCCTATCCCCAAACATAGGAGAAGATTTTGGCTGGGACGCTGTTTGGGAAAGTGCCGTGAAAATAGTGCATGATGGTTGGATTGTTGAAATGAAAATCCCTTACTCTGCCCTAAGGTTCTCCAACAAAAAAGAACATGTTTGGGGATTGCAGTTCCATAGGCATTTTAAAACCGATAGATCGCAATACAGTTGGAACCCCATCAACCCAGAAGTTGGCAGTACCAGTTTATACCACGGCGAAATTATTGGAATTAAAGACATTCAACCTCCTGTAAGACTCATGTTATACCCTTATGCTTCAACCGTTATTAGTAAAAAAGGTGATGAAGATATTACCGATGAATACCATATGGGAATGGACTTGAAATATGGTATTACAGAGAATTTTACATTGGACGCCACACTTATTCCAGATTTTAGCCAAGTAGGTTACGACGATGTAGAGTTGAACTTGGGGCCTTTTGAACAACAATTCTCGGAACAGAGACAATTCTTTACAGAAGGGGTTGATTTGTTTACCAAAGGCGATTTGTTTTATTCCAGACGTGTGGGGAATGCACCCACAGGAAATCCTGCCCTTGAAACCAATGAAATATTTCCTGATTATCCAGACAAAGTAAAAACATTAAACGCATTTAAAGTGTCTGGAAGGACCAAAAATGGTTTGGGAATTGGGCTTTTTAATGCCATAACACAAAAAACCTATACAACCGTTAAGGATACGGTTACCAATGGTTCCAGGGAAGTCCTGGTGGAACCTTTGGCCAATTACAATATTTTTGTGGTAGACCAACAGTTCAACGGGAACTCATCTGTAAGTTTAATCAATACCAATGTGACACGTAATGGCCATTTTCGCGATGCCAATGTTACGGCAGTACTCTTGGATTTTGCCAATAAGAAAAACACAATTGGTATAGATGCTGCCGTAAAACACAGTTATTTAAATTTGGAAGATGACAACCAAAGTGGTTTTAACACCCAATTTGAAATTGGAAAAATAAGTGGTAACTACCAATATAGCATAGGACACGAACTTGCTGACAAAAATTACGATATCAACGATTTAGGAATAAACTTTAGAAACAATTACAGCATTTTCAGTGCCGATTTTTCCTATAGGATTTTTGAGCCAGTTGGCAATCTAATGAATTTTAGTTATAATTTTTGGGCAAATTACAACATGTTATACAGCCCAAGTACCTATACAGGTAAAAACATTGGAGGAAGCATCTCTTTTCAGGAAAAAAGTATTTTGGGTTATGGCGGACGTTTTAATTATGAAATGGGTAAACAATACGATTATTTTGAAGCCAGAACCGAAGGCCGTTACTTTATTTATGAAAATTGGGTCGATGCCAGTGCCTGGATTTCTTCCAACTACAATAAAAAGTATGCCTATGATGCCAATATAGGTTTTGGGACCATGTTTGAGGAAGGACGCGACATGTTCAATTTTGATTTTGGTATAAGCCCAAGAGCAAGATTTAATGATAGATTTACTTTAATTTACAGTTTGGACTTCAGCAATTCCAATGGTGGTAGAGGTTATATACAAAATATTGGTGACGATATTGTATTTGGACAACGTGACAGAACAACCTTGGTAAATACCATTACCGGAAATTATAACTTTAATGTGTTTCATGCCCTGTCTTTATCCTTTAGAAATTATTGGAGTGTGGTAACTTATGAAAATCAGCTGTATACTTTGGAAGACAATGGACGTTTAAGTACAGATGATGGTTACACCTTGGACGATGTAAACAATCCAGACGTGAATTTCAACACGTGGAATTTGGACTTTGGTTATTCATGGCAATTTGCTCCAGGAAGCATGCTTACAACCTTATACAGAAATAGCTTGTTCGATTTTTCAAATGCTTCCAGAGACACGTATTTTAATAGTGTGGGAAATCTTTTTAAACAGCCTATTGATCACAATTTTTCAATAAGAGTGGTTTATTTTATAGATTACAACCATGTTAAAAACATTTTTAACAAGAAACACAGCTGATCATTGTACAGAACAAGCTATTGTATTAAATTCACCTCAACATTACGTTAAATATGATTCAAGCAAAAAATATCCATAAATACTTTAACGATTTACACGTTTTAAAGGGTGTGGATTTAGATATTAAAAAAGGTGAAATAGTCTCCATAGTTGGTGCTTCAGGTGCTGGAAAAACAACCTTGTTACAAATTTTGGGTACTTTGGACAAGCCTGAAATGAAAGACACTTACCAATTTGTGATCAACAACACAAACATCAGTTCCTTAAACGATAAAGCATTGGCCAAATTCAGAAATGAACATCTTGGGTTTATTTTTCAGTTTCATCAATTATTACCGGAATTTACGGCTTTGGAAAATGTTTGTATTCCTGCGTACATAAAAAAAACCAAGAAACCTGAAGCTGAAACCCGAGCCAAAGAACTGTTGGATTTCTTGGGATTGAAAAATAGATACCATCACAAACCTAACGAACTCTCTGGTGGCGAGCAACAACGTGTTGCCGTAGCCAGGGCTTTAATAAACAATCCGGAACTTATTTTTGCCGATGAACCTTCTGGAAACCTAGATAGTGAATCGGCTGAAAATCTACACCAACTATTTTTTAAACTTCGAGATGAATTTGGGCAAACCTTTGTTATTGTTACGCATAACCAAGAATTGGCAGATATGGCAGATAGAAAACTTACCATGGTTGATGGAAAAATTATATATTAGGGGTTGTAACTAAAAACATTAGACAAAACCAACCGTAATATTTCATGTTATTAATCCTTCTTTCTTGGGTCCTTATTTTAACCTTTGCGATAGTGGTTGGAGTTAGTGTCAATCGGTTATTGAAATTGCAAGAAGTCAATCCCGTTTTGGTTATTTTTCATGGATTCTTTACCTTAACATTATTGGCTGGTTGTTGGGCCATATTTGCAGCCATAGATTGGAAGTTCTTTATCTTTCTATTGATTGTTTTAGTTTGTTTTATTTTTACAAACCATTCATTAATAATCAATTACTTAACTTTATTTAAACAGGAATTTCAAAAAACATCCAATTTTGTTAAAATTATATTAGCCGTAATTTTGGTATTGATTTTAGCACAATCTGCTTCAGCTCCATCCTTATTGGACAACGAATCGTATTACATACAAACCATCGCGTGGTTGAATGAGTTTGGGTTGGTAAATGGCCTTATAAACCTCCATCTCTTTTTAGGACAAAATAGTGGTTGGCATATACTACAAAGTGCTTTTAATTTTAATTTTATATATGATCGTTTTAACGATTTAAACGGACTGTGTCTCTTGCTTGCAAATTATTATGCACTTATAAAATTGAACCATTATTTTAAATTTAAAAACAATCCTTTGGATTTGGCAATAGGCCTCTTCCCTATTTTTAATGTCTTTTTGTTTCAGTTTGTTAGTTCTCCTTCACCCGATTTAGCTGTCTATATTATTTCATTATTTCTTTTTTATGGGTTTTTAATGAATTACCATGCCTGTAGTAAAAATGGCTTGATATCTTTGGTCATGCTCACTTCTTTTTTGATTCTCATTAAAGTAACAACCATAGTTTTTGTACTTTTTCCAATGGTAATTTATATAAAACACTATAACCATGTAAAACAATATTCGTTCTTGGTTTGGCTTGTTGCGTTGGCAACTTTAAGCCTTATTGTTACGAAAAACATTTTAATAACCGGAAATGCCATCTATCCACTGGTTGGAATAGAATCTTTAAAAGCCAGTTGGAGTTTGCCGGTACATATTGAGACCTATTTTTATAAGTATGCCAAAGCTTATGGCTATGCTGTAACTCCAGAAGTGTATAGCAATAGCACCTATTTAGATTTAATTAAAACATGGATGTTTCAAACTGGAATGGATGGTGTGTTCAATAAAATCATGATCCTGGTTTTATGCTTGTTTATTATTTTCATAAAGAAATTTAAGAACAATAAAGCCATTCTATTTATTTATGGCATTGCCTTATTGCAACTTGTTGTGTTATTTATAACCTCACCCCAATTTAGGTTTTACATGCCTTTTGCATTTATACTCTCTCTTTTATTGATATCTAAAATCATCACCTCTGAAAGCTTGGCAAAACGTTTTTTAGTGCTTAGTGTTTTAGCCGTTTTGGTTCCATTGGTTTTTAATATCCCAAACCTGAAAACAAGTACTTTTTCAACAAGTTATTTGATTGAGCCACATGGAAATAGTCGGTTTGCTAAAGATTACCAAACCATAAACCTTGGAAACACGCACATTAACACACCAAAGAACATCGATTTTTTCTGGGGAACCGGAAACACACCTCTACCTGCTTTAAACGCTCAACAATTGGAGTATTTTAAAACGAACTTTAAAGTGATCCCTCAGCAAAGAACTGAAGATTTGAAAGATGGTTTTTTTTATTTTAATACAAAGCATTAAAAAAAATTAAGACCTGTATCACAGGTTTTGCAAGGTTTTCGAACCTTTGGCTTAGAAATTCCTCATGAAATCTTCATTAAAAATCTGTTCCAGTCTGTACAATAATTCGTCTGCATGATTTATTGAAAAAACCAATGGAGGTTTGATTTTTAAGGCATTGTTATCCTTGCCATCTGTACTCATTAAAATACCAAAATCCTTCATTCTATTGGCTAAATACGTTGCCTTTTCTGGTAAAGAGCGTTTGTGCTTGTCTGTTAATTCAAAGCCTAAAAATAAACCCTGTCCTCTTACATCACCTATTATGGAAAATGTTTTTTGAAGTTTTATCAATTTATCTTTTAAGTAGCTGCCAACTGTGAAAGCATTTTCTTGAAGTTTTTCTTCTTTAATTACCTGTAAAACCTTATTTCCAATGGCGCAAGACACTGGATTACCACCAAAGGTGTTAAAGTATTCCATACCATTTGCAAAAGCATTTGCCACCTCTTGGGTACAAACAACTGCAGCTAGCGGATGCCCATTTCCTATGGGTTTTCCAATGGTTACTATATCTGGAACCACACCATGCAATTGAAATCCCCAAAACGTCTCGCCTACTCGTCCGCAACCTGTTTGTACTTCGTCTGCAATACAAAGACCTCCAGCTTTTCTAACAGACTGGTAAGCCATTTTTAAATAGTTTTCAGGTAATTCTATTTGTCCACCACAACTAATGATGCTTTCACAAATAAAACCAGCTAGTTTTCTTCCTTTTGAATGAATGACATCAATTTGTTCATCTATATGTTTGGCATATGATTCAGCTGTATTTTCGCCTTGATACAAACCTCTAAAGCTATCTGGAAGTGGTACAATATGTGTATGTTCTGGAGCGCCTTGACCTCCTTTGCCATCAAATTTATAGGAACTGATATCTATACAGGCATTGGTGTTTCCATGATAACCTATTTCAACTGCCAACATATCCTTGGCGTTGGTAAAAGCTTTTACCATTCGTAAAGCAAGTTCATTGGCTTCACTACCTGAATTGACAAAGTGGACCACAGATAACTCTTTTGGAAAGGTTGCCAACAAAGCATTTGCAAAATTATTGATATTGTCATGCAAATAGCGTGAATTGGTATTCAATACAGCCATTTGCTCTTGTCCTGCTTTTACAACCTGAGGATGCTCGTGGCCAACATGTGCCACGTTATTTACAGTATCCAGATATTTTCTTCCAGTTGCATCAAATAAGTATACACCAGAACCACGTTCCATCTTTAAAGGTTCTTTATACGATAAGCTCAAACTTTTTCCCAGATGTTTTTTTCTGAAATCAATGATGATGTCATTGGGTGTTTTTGTGTGCTCGTTTAAACCTTCGTATTTAAACAATAGGTTGGGATTGGGACAAATACGTTTCCAGACAGACACTTGATTTGGAAAAGCAACACCAGGAAAATCCTGAGTGTAATCCAACATATCCAGCATAATTTGAAAATGTAAATGTGGCGACCAACTGCCATTTTCATTGGCATTGCCAACATAGGCTATCAAATCGTTAGCATGAATTTGCTGTCCTGTTGTAACCAAGGTCATACTGCTTTCAGACAAATGTCCATATAAGGTAAAAAAAGGAATCCCTGAATCTGTTTGGTGTTTTAGGATGAGTGTTGGCCCATAATCCTTATCATTTCCATTGTTGTAAATACTGAATACTTCACCATCAAGAGGCGCATGGATTGGTGTGTTTTCTTTCACCCAAAAATCAACACCCAAATGTGTGGTTCTATATTCTGGACCAGAATTTCCTTCTTTTTTATAGGCATTGGTACTGTAAAAAGGTCGCACTTCCAGATAACCTCCTGCGAACAATGTTTTAGGTTTTTCGTTTTGAAGTCTATTGATTTTAAAACTGCAAAGTTCCAAATCGTTATATTCACTTTCATGTCCCAACCATTTACTGCCTACACTCATATCTAAAGTATAAACCTGATTGAAATTCAAGGTTGGAAAAAATTGGTTTAATGCCACAGCTTGTTTATTGAACCACTCTAAAAATGCTGTTTCCTTGGGATGCGCTGCAAACCCACAGGCATTACGAAAATTATAGTGTGCCAAGTTCTCATTTATGGCTCTCCATTTTTCTAAAAGGTCCCAAGCTGGTTTTTCGCTAATTGACAAATATTTGTTATTGGGTTCTTTTTGCTTATTTATTGCAGATTTGGTAACACTAATCACCAAACGCATGGCTACCAAATGATATAAGAAAAAAAGCTCTTCTTCCAATAATGGAAACTGACTGTGATAACCAGAAACAATGGGCAAGGCTGCCGAAAGTGCATCAGGTTTGTCCATAATGGCATAGGCTATCGCTACAGCCAAATCGTTTATGGTTTGCGTGTAAATGGCATCTCCGTAATCAATAATGGCTACCACTTCTGGATCTATCAGCTTGTTGGAAACCAAAATATTGTTATCATTGGCATCGTTATGGACAACACTTTTTCGAAGCTTTTTATAGTTGTTTTGAAATCCTTCGTATTGCTTTTGAAAATATGCAACAAGATGCTGTTGTGATTTGGAAAACAAGTTGATATGATTAAAAGTCCATGCTGCCTGAGCCAAATCCCAATCAAAAGACCTTTGCGCAATTGGGTGTTTAAAAGTAGATAAAGCACAGGTTATTTTTCCGGCTTCAACCCCTAACCCATAAAGCAACTTGTCTGTAATGGGATTCACTGAAGACCAAAGTCTTCCATCTATCCATGATAGCAACCTAACAGCTCTTTTAAGTCCTTGAACGTCTTCAATAATTCGAATGTCATTTCCCAGTAAATCGGGAAAAGCTTTAGGCGAAACCAACTGACTGTTTGCAAGGTGTTGAAATATGGCTTGCTGAAACCTTAAAGGCTCCAAATCTTGGTTTGGTCTGCTAATCTTTAAAATATAGTTTTCCCTCTTCGTTTCAATTAAAAAGTTAAAGTCCAACTCTCCAGGCAGTGTTTTGAACTCCCCTTCAACATTATAAAGGCGTTTAGCAATTTCCTTGGCTTTTATCAATGGAATTTGTATGGTGTTATAATCAACAGACATGGTTTCTATAAAATTGAATTACACTTAACGAAGGTACTTTTTTTTAAAGGATTATTTCAAAACAGAATCCTCCAATTTTTCATATTTTTAGTGTTTAAAATGCAGGTCCATTGAAGCAAACAGAATTAAAAGAATTTTTAGACGTTAAAGTCTTGGAATACAATCGTCCCGAATTTATTGAAAGCGATCCCATTCAAATTCCTCACCTCTTCAACAAGAAAGAAGATATAGAGATTTCAGGGTTTTTAACTGCTACCATTGCCTGGGGAAATAGAAAAAGCATCATTAACAACGCTAAAAGAATGATGGAATATATGGACCATTCTCCATTCGATTTTGTAAAAAACCATCAAGAACAGGATTTGCAATCCTTGTTGCCTTTTGTACATAGAACTTTTAATGGAACAGATTTTATCACGTTTGTGAAAGGTTTGCAGCATATTTACAACAACCATCATGGCTTGGAACAGGTGTTTTCAGTAGCAAACAAACAAACATCTTTACAAGCTGCCATCCATCATTTTAAAAAAGTCTTTTTTGAAATAGAACACCTACCAAGAACACAAAAGCATGTAAGTGATCCGTTAAAGAATTCAGCTGCCAAAAGAATCAACATGTTTTTGCGTTGGATGGTTAGAACAGATCAAACTGGAGTGGATTTTGGCATATGGAAGACCCTTTCTCCTTCCCAATTATCTTGTCCATTAGATGTGCACTCGGGAAATGTCGCTAGAAAACTGGGTCTATTAAAAC
>Ga0209475_10001796_pt1 | contig 24559 bp, 25 predicted proteins | sample tdDd471_FD_187128 | JGI IMG/M metagenome (GOLD analysis project Ga0209475, IMG submission 187128) | Marine sediment microbial communities from the Atlantic coast under amendment with organic carbon and nitrate - tdDd47.1 (SPAdes)... | ecosystem: Environmental > Aquatic > Marine > Coastal >... | reverse complement strand
ATCTATCTGAGGACAAACTATCAAGTAACATTACTTGAAGTATTTAACCTTTCTCAGATTCAACTAAACAACATGTACTCAATGCTAGGTATGGCTTTTGTTATAGGCTATATTCCTAGTGGACTATTGGCTGACAGAGTTTCATCTAAGTGGCTAATAGGAATCTCGCTACTTGGTGTATCTGTTTGTGGCTTCTGGTTCGCACAAGTTCCAGATCCAGCAACAGTAAAAGTTATCTTCTTCCTGTGGGGTATTTTCTCAGTATTTACATTCTGGTCATCTCATATGAAGATAGTAAAAATGTTGTCAAAATCAAATGAAGAAGGACGTTTCTTCGGTATACTTGATGGTGGACGTGGTGTTGTAGAAGCGCTTATGGGTAGTGTTGGTCTTGCTATTTTCGCAGGCATCCTAGGCACAAGCGAAGCTATTGCAGACAAGACAAGTGCTATGGTTGCAGTTATCAACTTGTTCTCAGCTATAGTTTTGGTAGCAGCAATATTAATTCTTATCTTTGTTAACAGTGATAAGAAGCTGGCAGAACTATCAGGCAGCACAGGCGAAAGAGCTGAAAGTGAAAAGTTCCGCTTAAAAGATGTTGGTGCACTACTAAAGAACAAATATGTATACTTAATGGGTGGCATTATATTCATGGGATACGCAGTATTCTGGACAGTATATTACATAGGTGGATACTTACAATCTGTTAAGTTAATGGATGCTGTTACAGTTGGTACTATTACAGTTATTATTCTTTGGATGCGTCCAGTCGGTGGTTTCATTGGTGGTTTCCTAGCAGACAAAATTGGCAGACCAACAACGATTAAAATCGCTTTAGCTGGTGCAGCTGTAACTCTTGTTGCTGCAGCATTATTACCAGTATCAGGATTTGCAATTTCTGCTGTAGTAGTAGTGTTAGGTATATTCCTATATGCTATTCGTGGTACTTACTGGTCACTACTAGGTATGTCAAAGATACCAGCAATTATGATGGGTACAGCTATTGGTCTAATTTCCTTTATTGCATACTTACCAGACATCATCTTACCACAAATGAACAGCTTCCTTTGGGCAACCTTTGGAGATCAAGGCGGTTATGTATCTTACTTTATAGTTAGTGCAGCACTAGGTATTATAGGTATAGTGATACTTACTATTTACGCAAGACTTAACAAAAAAGAAAAAACTGCAGAGCTTAATGAAGCTCAAGATGCAGCATAACATTTAAGAAAAGTAAAATTATGAAACTAATCTGTTTAGTAAAATACGTTCCGGATGTGGACAATTTTAAATATGATTATGAGAATAATGTGTTAATTCGGGAAAATGTAAGACTATTGTTAAACCCGGATGACGCCTGTGCCGTTGCCTTTGCCCTTAGGGTAAAGGCTAGGCATCCAGAAACTTTGATTGAGGTGGTGACTATGGCTCCAACCACAGTTAAACCTCATATGGAAGATCTGCTTAGAATTGGTATTGATCGAGGAACAATCATTTCGGATAGACTTTACGCTGGCAGTGACACTTATGCAACAAGTATTGTGCTTGCTAGATATATATCTTCCCAAATTTATAACATCATTCTAACTGGTACGCATGCTATTGATGGAGACACGGCTCATATTCCTTCGCAAATTGGTGCATGTCTTAATCTGAATCAGATGTCTAATATAGTGCGAATAGATGAAGAACAGTTTAGTGAAACATCAGCTATATTTGATGTAGAAACAGAAAATGCAGTTGTTACATATGAAATGGCATTGCCATCAATACTAAGCATAACAAGAGAGAGTAAATACAAGTTACCTTATGTGAGCCGTAAGGATATGGAGAGAAACGTATCAGAAGCAATAAACATAGTAACCAATAAAGATTTAGCCTTTGAACCTGAGGAAGTTGGGTTAAAAGGTTCATTAACTAAGGTGATAAGCACCTATACAAAAGAATTTGACAAAAAGAATCGGATAGTTGTCAAAGCAGATGATGAAGGTATTGATTTGGTCTATAAGTATTTGAAAGATAAAGGATTTATTTAATATGAAACGCTGCTTGATTTACATAGACGATATAAATATACAAAATTCCATAGACCTTCTTGAGGTGGCACGACAGGTTTATGGGGATGATACATATGAAACTATTGGCGTTAATTTTAACTGCAATAGTAAGGCTTCAATGGGTGCTTTTGACAAGATAGTTCAAGTAATGCATCCTGAAATAAAAATTTATGATCCTGTAGCTATAACAGAAGTGATGGCAGAGCTACAGATAAAAAATAGTTTTAATAGCATCCTCATACCTGCCACTCCTTTTGGTCGTATTTTAGCACCAAGGCTTGCTATGCGATTAAAGACAGGTTTAGTTGCAGATGTTACTGCAATAAGTAGAAAGAAAGATAAATTAGAAGTAATCAGACCTGCTTTTAGTGGAAGAATAATGGCAGGTATAACATGTATGAGCGATGGTCCTTTAATGATGAGTATTCGCCAAGGTGTCTTTAATTATGAAGGTGATAAAAGCAAACCCACAGAAATTATAAATTACGAACCAAAGAATTTTAAAGATGGTCATATAAACTGTCTATATAAAAAAGAAAAAGAACAGACATATGACATAAGAGAAAGTGATGTATTGGTTTCTGGTGGAGGCGGGGTAATTAGAAGTTTTCATTACCTTAAACAACTTGCAGACAAGTTAGATGGACAGGTATCTGCCAGTAGAAAGATAGTAGATAAAGGTCTTGCATCAAGGAACATACAAGTTGGTCAGTCTGGGAAGACGGTCAGTCCGAAACTTTATATTGCACTTGGTATCAACGGTGCTATGCAACATGTTGAAGGACTTAAACAGGTAGAGAATATTATCTCTGTAAATATTAATAGCTCCGCACCTATATGCAGTTTGTCAGATATAGTTGTAGAAGGAGATGCAATGACATTTATAGAGAAGCTGGTAGAGAAGATTGAGGAAACGTCTTAGTTTCGCATAATATGGAAGTAATAAACAATAATACAAATTTATTAAAGAATTATGGAGGTTAAGTTATGAACGTATCGGATTTTAATATGGATTTCTTTTCATTGAAAGGTAAAAATGCTATTGTTACTGGTGGTAATGGTGGCCTAGGACAGGCTTTTTCAACAGCTCTAGCTAAAGCGGGCGCTAATGTAATGGTTCCAAGCCTTGCAGACGATGATGGATCAACAAAAAAACTAGTAGAGGACTGCGGTGTTGAATACAAGTTTGTTGAAGCTGATATAACAGCTGATGGTGAGTGCAAAAGAGTAGTAGAAGAATGTGTAAATGCATGGGGCAGCATTGATATACTTATTAACTGTGCTGGTATAAGCATTAATGTTCAAGATGTTACTAAGTATACTCGTAAAGAGTGGGATAAAATGATATCTATCAACTTGACAGCTGCATTTGAAATGACGCATGAAGCTTTAAAGTTTTTTATAAAGCAAGAGAGTGGAAAAGTTATAAACATTGCTTCACTATACTCTTACTTAGGTGGACAGTGGTCACCAGCATATGCATCAACAAAACATGGTATTGTTGGTCTTACAAAAGCAATGTGTGATGAACTTGGTCAATGGAATATTCAAGTTAATGCTATTGCTCCAGGTTACTATGCAACACCACTTACAGAGATGACTAGAAAGAATGAAAAGCGTAATGCAGAAATTCTATCACATATACCTGCAAACCGTTGGGGATACACAGCAGATTTAATGGGTGCTACAGTATTTTTGTCAAGCCGTGCATCTGACTATGTAAACGGTGCTACACTGGTTGTAGATGGTGGTTACTTAATGCGCTAAAACTTTTACTAATATTATTTTGAAGAAGGAAAACAAATGAAAGAGAAATATATTATTGCTATCGACGGTGGTACCCAAAGCACCAAAGTTAGCATGTTTAATACAGTAGGAGAAGACATTTGCTCCCATACAGTTAAGCTAAGGCCAATGCACCTATATGGTGACAGTCGTGCAGAACATCCTGACGATGACCTTTGGGACAGCCTTAAAGAAGCTTGTCAAGAGATGTTTAAAAAGTTTAATGGTGATAAGAAAGATATTATTGGTGTTGGCCTTGGTTCTATCCGTTGTTGCCGTGCACTTATAAAGGAAGATGGCAATTTAGCTTCACCAGTTCAAAGCTGGATGGATCTTCGTCTTTCAAGACCATATGAGCATGAGGATGACAGTGTTAAATATGTTACTACAACAACTGGGTATTTAACAAACAGGATGACTGGTGAAACTAAGGACACTCGTTGTAATTATGTTGGTCCATGGCCAATTAGTTGGGAGACACTGGACTGGATTGAAGACAAGGAAACTTTTGATTCTTTTACTACACCAAGAGAGATGCTTTTTGACCTTGTAGATCCATCTACTCTACTTGGAAAAGTAAATGAATTTGCCAGTGAAGCTACAGGCATTCCTATGGGAACACCTGTTGTATCAACTTCTAATGATAAGGCTGTAGAAGGATTAGGTGCTGGTTTAGTTAATGATGGTACTGTTCTTGTTTCACTAGGTACTTACATTACTTCTATGATGGTAGGTGATGATAGTAATGCTAGTCCATCTAATTACTGGGTAAACCCAGGTGCTACACCAGGTGAATACCTATATGAAAGTAGCGGAATCCGTAGAGGAATGGCTACTGTTACTTGGATAAAAGACCTTTTAGGCAGCGATATTGTTAATGAAGCAGAGAAAAATGACATGTCTCCAGAAGCTTATCTTAATGTTCTAGGTAAAGATGTACCTGTAGGTTGTGATGGATTATATACCGTGCTCCATTGGTTGGCAAGACCTGATCATTTACATGAAAGAGGAATGATGATAGGTTTCAATGGTACACATAAAGGACCTCATATGTTCCGTTCCGTTATGGAAGGTATAGCCATGACTATGAAAAACAGTGCTCAAGCTATGTGCGATGAACTTGGTATTGAACTTAGTAACATAGTAGTTAGTGGTGGAGGTTCAAATGGTGAGCTGTTTATGCAAATCTTTGCCGATGTCTTTGGCGTACCAGCCCACAGAAATGTGGTAAATGGTTCTGCCAGCATGGGTGCTGCTATCTGCACAGCACTTGCATTGGGTGTTTACAAAGATCGTCAAGAAGCTATTGACAATATGGTAAGAAGAAGAGATGCATTTGAACCAATTGAAGAGAATGTAAGCCTTTATAAGGAAATAAATGAAAAAGTTTATAGACATTTAGCTGACCATACTGATGAGTTGCTAAAGACATCTCACGATATCTTCGCTAATAGAAGCAAGTAAAAACATTTTTCAATTGTATACCAGGCACGATAATTAGGCATCATAACAACTTTGATACCTATATTTCGTGTTCTGGTTTTTGGCTATATATATTTGAATTAAAAATTGCTTATGTGAGATGGATAACAACATATCTGTTAGTTAAAGATGGAACAGATTAGTATTCTATGACCGAGAATAGGGATGATTAAGTATGGAGGAGAAATTGGACAACAAACCATATGTTTTAATTACAAATGATGACGGTATTAGATCACCAGGTATTATAGCTTTGGCAGAGGCTTTGCAACCTTTTTGTGATTTATTAATTGTAGCCCCTAGAAATCAGCAGACTAATATGGGACGAGGAGCACTATCTGGTAATAATATAGGTGCTATTGAAAAGAAAGTGATGAAAATTAATAATCATTATCATGAAGCTTATGCTGTTAATGGCTCTCCGGCTCAATCTGTTGCTCATGCTATTCTTGAATTAGCTAATAGAAAAATAGATTTTTGTGTAAGTGGTGTTAATTATGGAGAAAATCTTGGACTTGCTTATACATGCAGTGGAACGCTAGGAGCTTGCTTTGAAGCTGACAGTGTAGGCATACCATCCATAGCATTTTCGAGAAAGATACCTATGGAACATCAGCGTTCAGATGAATTTGCTGTGTTAGATTGGGAAGAAGAGAAAAAGCATATTCAAAATATTTTTGTAAATGTAATGAAAAATGGGTTTCCGAATGGTGTAAGGATATTAAATGTAAATTTTCCTGTTAGCATTAATGCAACAACAGAGGTCAGGGTGACAAAACAAGCATACATGAACTATGGTAAGTATGTCTATCCTGATAAACGTGATATAAATAGAGGACATAGGTTAGAATGGACTTTTAATGATAAGCTAAATGATGCACCAAAGGATTCTGATATTTATGCAGTGCATTTTGACGAAGTTATTTCAGTGACACCGCTAAAGTCAACTATGTCAGTAGACAGTAAATGCTATTACGCGATGAAAAGTAATAAGATAATAGAAACTTAGCATTAAAAAGTTGCTAAAGTAAAATAACTATATGTTGAGAAGTGATTAAGTCCAATATAAAGGGCGTTAAATAATGTTATTCATGAACTATTAAAGGTATAACTATGGACAAGTTACGAAATAGTCAAATATGCACTGAAGATTTAGATTGGGATTATTCTGTGGATGTTCTTATAATAGGTAATGGTTTTGCTGAACTTAGTGCTGCAATTGAAGCAAGTAATAATGATACAAGCGTACTTGTGATTGAAAAAATGAAAAGTTATGGAAGCAATTCAATAATTAGTGATGGAGGAATTGCAGCTCCAGAAACTCGACTACAGAAAAAATATGGAATATAAGATAGTGTAGATTGGATGTATGAGGATATGATGACTGCAGGATTAGGGTTAAAACGCTTTGTAAATGAATTAGGTGATAGAAAACAAACGGCTGATGCAATATTAAATGTTGGACAACCATGTATTGGCATTGCTTATGAAAAAGCAGTGAAACATTCAGGATGAGATATATCTAAAGCATTAAATAAGAAAGTAGTAAGGATTTTTAACACAATTGATGAATTAGCAAACTATTATAAAATGGACTCTTGTACTCTTAAGTAATCATTATCTAAATATAATAAATATGTTTGTAATAGAGAAGATAAAGAGTCTTCAAAGAATATAGTTCCTGATGCATCTCCAATAGAAATACTTCTCTTCTATGCAATGAGACTTTGGTCAAAAGTTCATTATACTATGGGAGGAATATCTATTATTACTAAAGCACAGGTACTTGATTTTGATGGGAATGTAATAAAAGGATTGTATGCAGCTGGTGTGCATGGTGCAAGTCGGCTTGGGAGCTGTGCTATTACTGAATGTATTGTTTTTGGGCGAATTGCCAGCTAAGAAATTACATAAGCATACGTTTAATAAGTTTTCGATATAGGCATAAAATAAAATATTGTGCAACGACTATTTAAAGTGCAGTACCTCATAATTTACTAAATCTATTAGACAATAAGAGCGTATAGCAAAAGCTTAAGTGCAACGAGGAAGGAGAATCATGTGATACGTTTAGAAAATGTTATTAAGTCATACGATGGAAATAAAAATGTTGTGGATGGCTTAAATCTAGAAATAAGAAGTGGTGAATTTGTTGTCTTGGTAGGCGAAAGTGGATGCGGTAAGACAACAACAATGAAAATGATAAACAGGCTTATTGAGCCATCTAGTGGGAATATCTATATTGATAATGATAATATAAAAAACATTAATAAAAACAGTCTGAGAAGAAATATAGGATATGTAATACAGAATGTTGGTCTTTTTCCTCACTTAACAATAGATAAGAATATTGCCACTGTTCCTCTTTTGTGTAAAAAAGACAAGGCAGACATTGAAAATCGAGTTAGACAACTGTTAGAGTTAATAGAATTACCTTATGATGAATATGCTCATAGATATCCAAGAGAATTAAGTGGTGGTCAACAGCAAAGAGTAGGCGTTGCTAGAGCTCTTGCAAACGACCCTGATATTATTTTAATGGACGAACCATTTAGTGCACTAGATCCTATAACTCGTGAACAGTTACAAAATGAGTTATTAGGACTTCAAGAAGAGTTGAAAAAAACTATAGTTTTTGTTACTCATGACATAGATGAAGCTATTAAACTAGGTGATAAAATAGCAGTTATGACAGAAGGAAAAATTATTCAATATGATGCTCCAGAAGAAATATTAAAAAATCCTGTGAATAAGTTTGTAGAAGCTTTTGTAGGAAAGGACAGGCTATGGAAAACTCCTGATATGCTTAAGGCAGAAGACATAATGAGCAAGAGTATGACAAAAATAGGGCAGAATAGATCTGTTGCACATGCTATTGAGCTAATGAAGCAACATAATACAGATGTTCTTGTAGTTGTAGATAAAGTATCTGAAAAATCTGGTAAAATTCTAGGTATTGTAGGAACAAACCGTTTTAAAGGGGTAGGTGACAATAGCATAAAAATGAAAGATGTTATGAAGTCTGATTTTGCTAAAATTCCATATGATATGTGTTTGGTAGATGTGTTAAACATAAGAAAAGAAAATAAAATCCAGTTTAGTCCAGTTGTTGATATAGATGATAGGCTTATGGGAATAATAACTAATGCAAGTATAATTAATGTCCTTACTAAGTTAGTACCAGAAAGAGAGGATTATTAATGAATTTAGTAGAGTATTTTGCAGAAAACTATATGTATATTTTGGAAAAGACAGGTGAACATATTTACCTAGCTGGTGTTGCAGTTTTGTTGGCATGTGCATTTGGAATACCTGTTGGATTTTCAATAACTAACAATAAAAGAGTGTCAAACATAGTTATTGGAATCGCAAATATAATTCAAACAATACCATCATTAGCATTATTTGCATTTGCTATGTCTATTTTTGGAATAGGAGCTGACAACGCAATATTTGCACTCTTCTTATATGCATTATTACCAATAATTAAGAACACACTTATTGGAATAAGAAATGTTAACCCCGCTATTAGAGAAGCTGCTCGAGGTATGGGTATGTCTAAGGTTCAGATAATGTTTAAAGTAGAAGTTCCTCTTGCTATCTCCGTAATAATGGGAGGCGTTCGTATAGCTACAGTAACTTGTATTGGTATTGCAACAATTGCAACATTAATTGGTGCAGGAGGTTTAGGGCAGCTGATTTACCAAGGGATTGGTATGATGGATTATGAAATGATCTTTGCAGGTGCTATATGTTCAGCATTGCTAGCATTACTTGCTGACTTTTTATTAGGAATAGTTGAAAGGCGATTGACATCAAAGGGTATAGTAAAAGAAGATATAGCTTAAAATTAATACATAAAATGAATTTTTATTGCCTTATAGAAAACGCTTTTTCAAATAAGCAAAAATTATTTTTGTTTTATACTAAGAACTCTGGAACTGACATTGCAAAAGGAGATATAATGAAAAAAATATTATCATTGGTGTTTGTAGTATTTCTAATTACAACTTTGTTTTTGGGAGGATGTAAAAGGGACGAAGATGTTATTACGATTACTCATAAGGACTATACAGAACAAAGGATTACAGGACAGTTATTGTCAGTATATTTGGAAAGTATGGGTTATAAAACTGCAGTTTCTGAACTTTCAGGTACTATGCTTTGTTACACAGCGCTTCGCCAAGGTGATGTGGATATATATGCAGAGTTTACAGGGTCAGCATATGGGGCAATATTTGGTCAAACTGAAATTATAGGTACTGAAGAAACATATGATTATGTTAAAAAAAGATGTGAGGAAGAGCATAATGTTACATGGCTTCAACCATTAGGATGGAATAATACATACGTATTATCAGTACGTACAGATACAGTAGAAGAATATGGACTAACTAACATATCTAGTTTGGTTGCTGTAGCACCTAATATGATTATTGCATGTGATGATGAATTTTTAAACCGTAATGATGGCTTGCCTGGATTGAAAGAGGTTTATGCTGGTTTAGAGTTCAAAGAAGAAATTCCAATGGATCAAGGTCTAACATATGCTGCATTACGAGATGGAGAAATTGACGTTAACGCATCTTATTCAACAGATGGACGAGTTGCTAAGTTCGGCTTAGTTAATCTAGAAGATGATAGAAACTTCTTTTTGCCATATTATGTGACACCTATAATGAGAGTAGACTATGCAGAAGAAAACCCTGAACTAGTTGATGCTTTAAATGACTTAGGTGGAAAATGGTCAGATTCTGATATGCAAAAATATAATCTAATGGTAGATGAAGGCGAAGATGCAAGAAAAGTAGCAACAATGATGCTTCGAGAAGCAGGATTAATAGACTAGATAATTAGTAGTCACAGATTAAATATAATATATAATTTAAACCAGGCACTTTACAGTGCCTGGTTTAACATCTAATGTTTATATTTCTTAACTAAGCTATATTTTGAATTAAGCATTGCATGTAGGCAAAACAATAGAAAAAGTAGTTCCCTCATTTTCTGTACTTGTAACACTAATGTTACCTTTGTGATGTCTTACAATTTCTTTAGCCATTGGCAGTCCTAAACCATATGAATTGCTATTTCTTTCACGTGCTTTATCAACCCTATAGAATCTATCAAATATCTTTGATATATCTTCTTCAGGTATGGATGGTCCTTTGTTATGAATGCTAAGATTTGCTTTTCCATTTAATGATTTTAGTGTAATTGAGATTGCATTGTCATTAGGACTATATTTGCATGCATTATCTAAAAGTATCATTATTAGTCGTTTTATCTGGTCTACGTTTCCTTTTATGAATACATTAGGTGAAATATCATTATTAATAGAAATACTGTTTTCAAATGCTACTGGTTCAAAAGGCAGGACACATTCATATAGCGCATCGCTTAAGTTGAACTTAGAATTAAGTGCAATATTTCCATTTTCATCAAGACGTGCTAAGAAGAGTAAATCCTCAACAAGCTTTTTCATTCTATTAGCCTCTTTGTCGATATAATTTACCCATTTTCTAGCATTGTTATTATCTTTTTTGTTTAATATAATTGATGTGTTTGCAAGAATAACAGTAATAGGCGTCTTTAGTTCGTGAGATGCATCACTTATAAATTGCTGCTGTTGCTTAAATGCTTTATCCACAGGTTTAATAACTATTTTTGATAAGAAAAAGCTTATAACGAAAAATACAATCAAGCTACCTAGTCCAGTTAGAAGATAGTTTGTTATTTGAACATAGACAAATTTTTGCTCATAGCTTACGTCTATAAAGCCTATTACTATTTCATCGTTAGGTGTTTTGAAAATATCAAAACGTAGGTTGTGCTCCCTCAAAATACCTTTTGCTTTACCTGTGTTTAATGCCGTAGCAACAATTTCATTTATATGTTCATCTGTATATGCTGGAGCTGCTTCCTGGTTTAAAACTAAAACATTATCATTGTCTACTCTTAGCCAAATGATATCTTGAGGAAAAGCTTTAGGTGGTATTTCCTTTTTAGGTTCATATACATCGCGATGTAATGCTGTAATGTGCCTTTTATCATCATTTAGATAAGAATAACTGTTTAATGCAACCTGACGAGCAGTTGAAATAGTGTTTGCTAGAAATATGCCAACTAATACTATACTTACAAGGCACATATTAATTATTATAAATCTTCTTCGTAACTTTTTTAATACCATGCTATACCTCGTCTAATTTATATCCTACTTGTCTTATTGTTACAATGTTTACTGACCTATCAGCTTTTAAGAAAAACAGCTTCTTTCTTAAAAAAGAAATATATGCTTCCACATTGTTGTCATCGGCATTGGAATCTGCACCCCATACTTTATTTATTATGGTTTCCTTTGAAATGATATTTGTATTATTCATCATTAAAAGCTGTATTATTTGAAATTCTTTATTGCTTAGCGTAACTGATTTACCATTAAACGATAAACTCATAGTATTCAAGTTAAGGTTAAGATTTGCAAACTCTAAAGTATCTAGTGCTACTTCACCTTGCCTTCTTGAAAGTGCACGTAGTCTTGCAAGAAGTTCTTCTGGTGCAAAGGGTTTTGTCATATAATCATCTGCACCACTATCAAGTCCAGCTACTCTATCCAATATTTCGGATTTTGCTGTCAGCATTAAAGTGGGTGTAGAAACATTTTGCATTCTTAGCATTTTTATAACGTCATAGCCATTCATTTTTGGAAGCATAACATCAAGAATAATAACATCATATTCATTATTTGATGCATAGTATAGCCCATCCATGCCATCATGGACAACATCCACTATATAGTTTTGCTCCTCTACTATTTGCTTTAAAGCTTCAGCCAAATGCAAATCGTCTTCAACAATTAAAATATTCACCTACAGTATCTCCCACTATATTATTTTTAACACGATTATAATTTATAAACCTTAAAGCAAGCTGAAAAAACATTTCAGAAATATTTAAGTCAAGTTAATTATACTATATTTGCAATTGAAAATCATATAAGGATTTTGAAAGGAGAGATATCTTGAAGAATAATGGCAAGAATATAAAAATCTCAATAGTTATATTTATTGATACATTGTTAGTAGGGCTAGGGTTAGTTGGGTTTGCGCTATTTCATCATGCTATGCCCCAATCTATGGATACGGATATTCAGATATTAAATAATACTGTTTTAGCTGAAGAGTTGAATGCTGAAGAATTGAATACTTACGAACAATTAGATAGTAAAGTTGTGGATAAGTACACAACAGGTGAAATTATAGAGACGGATACTAGCTATATCAGCGAAGATTTAAATATAAAAATAGATAGGGTGCAGGAGAATAATGTTACCTATTATGTAGCAGATATCTATATTAATAATTATACCGATTTAATGACTGCCTTTGCAATGGATACATATGGTAAAGCATTTGTTGATGATACATTGGATATGGCTATTGAAAATAATGCAATTTTAGCAATATCAGGAGACTATTATGGTAATGGTGAGGATGGTATTGTAATTAGGAATGGTGCTCTTTATCGTGATGATGTTGAATGTGATGTACTGGTGATGAACACTGATGGTACTATGGAGACATACACGGAAGATGAATTTGATATTGATACAGTAATTGCTAATGGTGCATATCAAGCATGGTCATTTGGACCTATGCTTCTAGATGGTGGAAAAGTGATAACCGAATTTGATGCAAGCAGGCATGTGCTTAAAGATAACCCTCGCTGTGGTATTGGGTATTTTGAGTCAGGACACTATTGCTTTATTGTAGTAGATGGCAGACAGGAAGGATATTCAGAAGGTGTAACATTGGATGAGTTTTCACAGATTTTTTATGATCTAGGCTGCAAAGTTGCCTACAATATGGATGGAGGTAAATCGGCTGTAATGGTATTTATGGACGAAGTAGTAAATCAGCCAGCAAGTGGTGGCCGTGAAATAAGTGATATTGTATTTATTGCAGACTAAGGAGATAAAAATGTTGAAAAGGATTATACCTCATATAAATATTGTTGTTTCTGTAATTATGCTAGTTTTATTTGTGCTCAATCGTATTAACGACACTATGGCATTTTTACGTGGCGATGATTTTGAAACCTTATTGTTAATGTTAATAGTTTTTTCTATTATAACTTCTTTAATACTTATAAAGATTAACAGAAATAGCTAAACCTGAAATAAACCTGAAAAATCATTTCAGATGAATTTAAGAAGTGTTTATTATACTGTGTTCAACAAATGAAAGGAGAAGGCAAATGGGTTCATTAAAAAATACATTTAAACGATATGAGAAGAAATACATGATAAGCGAAAGTCAATATAGAGAAATAAAGAAACTATTAAAAGACTATGCTGTAGCGGATGAGTTTGGTTCATACACAGTTTGCAATCTATATTTTGACACTGACTCATATGAAATAATTAGACGTTCCATAGATAAACCTGTGTACAAAGAAAAACTAAGAGTTAGAAGCTATGGAATACCAAGTGAAGAGGATATGATATATCTAGAGCTTAAGAAAAAATACAAAAAAGAAGTATTCAAACGACGCATACTTCTTACAGTAAAAGAGTTTGAAGACTATATTTATAAGGGTATAAAACCAAATCAGTCAGAGCAGATTTTATCTGAAATAGATTATTACATAGATTTGTATAAGCCTTACCCCAGAATCTTTATAGCTTGCGAAAGAGAAGCGTTAAAGGGAAAAGATAATGAGACCTTAAGAATTACTTTTGATAGAAATATTAGATATAGGGAAGACTCCTTATCTTTGCTGGATGGAACTGAAGGCTCGCCAATAGTAGATGAAGGGCAATATTTAATGGAGATAAAAGCAGAAGGTGCAATGCCTATTTGGCTAAGCCATTTAATTAATTCTATGGATATCTACCCTCAGTCATTTTCAAAATACGGCTATTGTTACAAACACTACTTGAATGCAACAACAGCTTAAATATAGATAAACAAGGAGATAGAAATATGTTAGAAAATTTTGATTTGATAACCACGATAATAGGACTTTCAAGTTCAGTAATATTAGGTTTAGTTATAGCTCTTTGCTATATGTACAAGACCTCATATAATAAATCATTTGTAGTTACCTTAGTTCTGCTTCCATCTATTGTAATGGCAGTAATCAGCTTGGTAAATGGTAATTTAGGTACAGGTATTGCAGTTATGGGTGCCTTCTCATTGGTAAGGTTTAGATCAATCCCTGGTACTGCAAAGGAGATAGGATATATTTTTTTTGCTATGGCAGTAGGACTAGCAACTGGAATGAACTATATAGCATTTGCTATAGTATTTACCCTATTTGTTGGGTTAGCTTCGCTGGTGCTATACAAAGTTAAGTTTGGTGAACCAAAGCTTTTACACAAAGAGCTAAAAATAACTATTCCAGAAAATCTAGACTATACAGGATTGTTCGATGATTTATTTAGTGAATACACTACAAGTTATAAATTGATAAGAGTAAGAACAACAAATCTTGGAAGTCTATACCAATTGTTTTTTGAAGTTACACTAAAAGATGAAAGATTAGAAAAAGAGTTTATTGATAAAATACGCTGTAGAAATGGCAACTTGGATATTATATGTGGAAGAGTAGCTGCTGCAGGTGAGGTACTATAAGGAGATAATAATGAAAATATTAAAAAGTATAATTTTAATACTGCTTGCATTAGTAATGATGGTTTCTATATTCGCGGGATGCAGTAGTAATGAAAATACACAGGAAGCATTAGAGTTTAACAATGTGTTAGCACAAAACACTACAGAAAACGCTACAGGTACTGTTGAACTTGTTAACGACATAACAACTATTGAGAACAGCTATTCAAAATCTGATATTAACAGCAGCTATGAAATAAGTGATTCAACTGTAATTACGCTAGCAGATGATAATACAGATATAGCAGGCAATGGCGCGTCATACAAGGATGGTGTACTTAACATAACAAGAGCTGGGACATATATAATATCTGGAAGTTTAAATGGTCAAATAATCATTGATGCAACATCAGTTGACGAAGTACAGATTGTACTTGGCAATGCTGAAATCATAAATAAGAATGGTTCTGCCATATATGTAAAACAGGCAGAAAAAGTTACATTAACACTAGCTGATAAAAGTGTTAACTATGTTGAAGATGGAAATAATTATGTAGATTCATCAAGTGATTCACCAGATGCTGCAATCTATGCAGATGATGATCTTACGATTAATGGCACTGGTTCACTATCAGTTATAGGCAATTTTAAACATGGTATTAAATGTTCTGATAACTTGATTGTAACAAGTGGTACTATTAACATTACATCAATAAATGATGGAATACGAGGAAAAGATTCCGTTTTAATATTAGATGGAAATATCACAGTAGATGCAGGTGGAGATGGTATAACAGCAACTAATGCAGAAGATGCTTCTAAAGGATGGATTAAAGTAGATGGTGGTATATTTAACATAACTGCATCTAACAATGGTTTCCAAGCTGAATCTGCATTAAACATTAATGCAGGAGAGATAAATGTAACTGCTGGACAAGATACATATCACTGCAATAATGACATTTTGATTGCGGGAGGAATTTCAACATTAGATGCTGGTGATGATGGTATGCATGCAGATAATATTTTGCAAATTGCAAGTGGTAACGTAAATGTAGTAAGTGACTATGAAGGCATTGAAGGATCTAGTGTCTATATAAGCGGCGGTGAAATTGCAATAGAAGCTGTAGATGATGGCATTAATGCAGCAGGTGGTAGTGATTCTGACATAGCTTCAAATGACAGGTTTAACATGGAATCTGGTAACAATGTAATATCAATAAGCAATGGAAATATATATGTATCGATTATTGGAAATGAAGGTGACGGTTTAGATTCCAACGGTAACATTTATTTAAGTGGTGGTACTATTGTCATAGATGGTGGTGTATCACAAAGAGATGCAGCGATTGATATAAACAAAGGTACTTTTGAATACTCAGGCGGTACTTTGGCATCTGTAGGAAGTACAGCAATGTTAGTTATTCCTACTACTATATCTCAACCGGTACTTACAATTCTTTTTGATAATGATCAACAACCGGATGAAACTATAGCCATAAAAGACACTAATGGAAATACCATATTATCTTTCACTCCAAAGAAAACTTATCCCGTTGCTATGCTAAGTAACCCTAAATTAAAAGTGGGAGAAACATACACTTTTACTATGGATGGAAAAGAATTATTTACAATTACATTAGACCAAACTACTGTGACGGTAGATGAAGATGGTAATGCTACCGAAGCACCAGAAATGAGTGGGCCAGGTGGTATGAGACCTCAAGGTCCAGGAGGTGAAAAGATGCCAGGGCGAGAAGGCAAAGGTGGATGATAAATATATAACCTTCTCGATAAAAAAGAGGGATTACCTAAAATTATATATAAACAAATTAATACATACTGTATTTAAATAAAGGAGAAAATGAATGAAAGCAAAGAAAATAATTTTAACAATGGCTTTAGCTATTATACTTGTATCTGTAACAGCATCAGCTTTAGCAGTTGAAAGCACAGTATTAAGTAAGGAACATATCAAAGTAAGATTAGAAGCTGAGGCTGAAAGACAGGGCATGACATATGATGAATACTTAACATTGCTTGAAGTAGATGCAGAAGAAGCTGGTCTGACACTAGAAGAATATCTTTTTCAAATGCATCATGAAATAGGTGAAAAACTAAGCAAAGAAGAGATTGAAACTATAGCAGAGCTGGTGTGACATTGGAAGAGTATATTGCAGAAATGAATATCGAAAAAGGTATTCACAGAGAAATGCATGGTGATGGTGAAAGACAGCTTCAAGATCATCAAGATGAAAAAGGCATAAATGGCAAGGGCAACAGAGCATTTAGTGGACAGCGTAGCAGTGAAAATGCAGAAGGAAGTGATAACTAAGAACTAGCCTTAAGATCAAATGCTATTAACTTGATACAAAGCTATAACATAAATAAGATCAAAAAATATAAAAACAGCTCTGCAAATTGGAGCTGTTTGTTTTATTATAATTTTTGAATACCAATACACAAAATGCAAGATTCTAGTTTTAACTATTTACTATATACACTATTATTTTTGCTTGAATCTAGTATATACACTAAACGTTATTAATGAAGAGGTTATGTTTTATAGTTAACATATATTAACTTAAAGTCTTGAAAATGTAGTTTTACTTGAATAAGTTGTATACTCTTGCTTATACACATTATACACTAACCCATTTGAAAACAAAGTTTGTTTAATCTAAAATGACTATAGTGTATAATGTGCATAAGGAGGTATGCACGATGAAAAGCAATAAAGAATCAGTGTTTGACTTTATAAAGCTTCATTTTACAAGCGGGTTAGCTAATGGTTTATCAACTAAACATTTGTCTGAGCGATTTGGTATGCAAAGAACAAATATGAGTAGTGTTTTAAATGAGCTTGTAAAGGAAGGATATATTCGCAAATCAACAGGACGCCCAGTACTTTATTATCTAGAAAGTAAAGAAGAAACTAAAGCAGATTGTTTTAAAAGCCTAGTAGGATTTGATGGAAGTTTGAAACGTCCAGTCCAATTAGCAAAAGCAGCTGTTCTATATCCTGAAAAAAGTCTTAACACATTAATAATTGGTGCCAATGGAACAGGGAAAAGCTATTTGCCTACAATTATGCACAGATTTGCTATAGAGAATAGCATTATTGATGAGGATGTACCTATTATTACGTTTAATGCAAAAGGGTATACACAGGATACCCAAGGTGCAGTGGATGCAATATTTGGTGGTGATAATACTGTAGGATTAATAGGAAAAGCAGAAAAAGGTATTTTGCTAATAGATAATGCAGAGCACCTAAATGAGATTTCAAGAAACATTGTATGTTCAAGAATATCTATGGATAATAATGTGGAAGATTATCTTAAGACTATGGTAATATTCGCGTGCAATAACAATAACAAAACAATCTGTGATGATTATTCATCACAAGTACCTATTGTTATTGAACTACCAAGACTTAAAGATAGACCTTTTAATGAGAGGATGCAACTTATATGCAAGTTTTTCACTCTAGAATCTGCACGAATAAAGCGTACATTAAAGATTAATGCTGAAGTCTTAAGATGTTTATTACTTTATGATTGCGAATTAAATGTTATGCAGCTAAAAGCAGATATCAAAATTGCATGTGCAAATGCATATGTAAGAGAATTTGGAAAGACTCATGATGAATTTATGATATATATAGGTGACTTTGAACATCATGTAAGAAAAGGATTTCTGTATTATAAGGAATATCGTAACGAAGTAGAAAAGATAATACCTGATGATTATAGTTATACATTTAGTGAGACAACCATGGAGATGTGTCCTATAGACAGAAATAAGCTTATGGATGTTAGCATGTATGACATAATTGAAAAAAGAGCTATGGAACTTACTTCAAGGGGACTATCCGACAATGATATTAACATTGTGTTAAGTGCAGAGATAGAGAACGAATTCAGAAAGTATGAAAAATCTCTTTTGCACGAGGAGCTAAACAAAGAACAGTTATCAAAGTTAGTAGATAAAAAAGTTATTTATATTGTAGAAGATTTCCTAAATAAATCAGAAGTTATTCTATCGCGTGAGTTTTCATCATCAGTATTTTATGGTTTGTGTTTGCATGTAAATGCTTTGGTTAACAATCGAAATGCCACTAATAATATTACGTCAGAACAGATATCAGAGATATTGGAAAACTATAAAAAAGAGTACTCATTAAGCTTACAGCTTTCTAAAAAGATAGAGGAAGAATTTGGTTTTCCTATACCTCTAGAGGAAGTAGTACTTATAACAATGTTTATTTGTTATAGATTGCCAGTATCAAATGTATCTAAAAAACCTGTAGTCATATTTATACTTCATGGAAGTGATGTTGCCAAATCTCTATGTGAAGCTATAAGACAACTTACTGGTCTTGATAATGTCTTTTATTTTGAAGTTGCATTTGAACAAGATGCTGAATATACATACAAAACTTTAAAGGAGTACATTCAAAAAATAAATCGTGGTGCTGGCGTAGTTTCAATATATGATATGGATTTTATAGGGTCAATTTTAAATACAATTGAAACTGAACTGAAAATAGTAATAAGACAAATGCCCACATCATTGACAACTTTAGGATTGGAGTTAGCTCGTAAAACAGCAATAGATGAAAATATTCATTCGGTTTTCAATAGTGTTGTAAAGAATACTAATCTTAATAAATCTAAAGTAATTGTGACATTATGTTCAACAGGTGAAGGAGGAGCGCAGGAATTAAAGAACTATATTAGACGGTATGGACAAGTAGATGATATGGAAATTATATCTTTAGCTATGTCTGATGAAGATAATCTTAAGTATAAGCTTAACAATTTGATGAAGGTAAATGTTATTCACTGTATTGTTGGTACTTTTGACCCAAAGCTGTTTGGTATTCCTTTTATCCCAATAAGTGATGTATTGTCGGCACCTAAGGAAGAATTACCATACATTATCAGACTTAAGCAAATTAAAAAAGCAGAGATTGATTTTGAAGAAGTCTATGAATATTTAGATGAACAGCTTAAGTATGCAGATATTGCAAAGTTAAAAAGAACTTTGCCTTCAATAATAGATAAGATTAATACAGATGTAGCGCAAATGTCACTTGATACTGAAATAGGTTTATTTATTCACATTGCATGCTGTGTTAATAGAATACTTTCAGGTGAACAAGCGTTAATGAATCAGAAAAAGGATAGTATTATAAGCAAATATGACAAGCAATATAAACAACTTATAAAAATTATTAAACCTATAGAAAAGGCATTTAGCATTATTATAAATGATGATGAAGTAGCAAATATATTAACAATCATCAACAAGATTTAAGGAGGGATATTTATGCAATATAATGAACGATTAGAAGAAATATCAATGGTTATTATAGCTAACTCAGGTGCTGAACGAAGTGCAGCCTTTGAAGCGTTGAGGGAAGCTAAGAATGGAAATTTTGAGGAAGCAGAAGAATTGCTTCAAAAAGCTAATGAATATTTTCAATTAGCTCATCAAGCCCATAGTGAGTTATTGCAATTGGATGCAAAAGGCGAAGTTAATGATATAGGTGTGTTGCTTACACACGCTCAAGATCATATGATGTCAAGTATGCTTGCAGAAGAATTGATTAAGGAGATAATCTTTTTGCATAAAAAAATAAGGAAGGAGGAATAGGATAATGAAAATAATGCTCGTTTGTGCAGGGGGAGCATCCACCAGTATACTCTTGAAAAAGATGCAGGTTTTTGCAAATGCTGAAGGAATTAACCTTAAAATTGTTGCTGTTGGTATTGGAAGCTACGAAGATAGTTATAGCAAGTATGATGTTATTTTACTAGGATCTCAAATATCATATCAAAAAAGAACTATTGAAGAAAATACTAACAAGCCAGTTGCAGTAATCGCCCCTTATGACTATGCAGTTGGTAATGTGCAAAATATTTTCAAACAAGTAAACGAAGTCTTAAAAAAGAAATAATTAATACGAAGAAGGAGAAAAGTATAATGAACAAAATTTATGAAAGCAAGTTAATGAAAGGCTTGCAGCGCTTTGGGGAGAAATTTGCAACAAATAAAGCATTCTCTGCAATTTCAAAATCTATGATGGGTTTAATAGGTATAATTTTAGTTGGTGCATTGTTTCAAATTGTAGCAACAATACCAACACTATTTGGATGGTTAACAACAGAAAGTACTTTTTATAAGTTCTGTATGGCACCTTATAATGCTACCTTTGGAATAATATCTGTATATGTTGTATTTCTAATAGCTTATAACTATTCAAAAAGTCTTAAAATGAAGCCTATCCAAGACGGTGTTACAGCATTAGCTCTGTTTCTGTTAGTTGCAGCACCTGTTCAGAATGCATTGTTATCTGACGGTGTAACATCAATTAATTATCTTGACACATCATCACTTGGTGGTGTTGGTTTATTCGTTGCTATACTGATTGGTCTTCTATCAGTTAAAATCACTAATTTATGTCACAAGTTAAATATAGTAGTAAAAATGCCTGATGCAGTTCCTCAATTTTTACAAGATTCTTTCTCTGCTATGATTCCACTTGCTATTAACCTTTTGATATGGCATGGATTAAACACTGTTATTTCAGGTGCTTTATCTGTTACATTACCAATGGCAATAAACGCTGTATTATCATTCCCACTTATGGCTCTTAACTCAGTACCAGGTATGATAGTTATTATATTATTCGCATGCTTATTGTGGACATTTGGTATTCATGGAACAATGGTTGCGTTTATTGCACTAATGCCTGTTCTAATGCAAGATATAAGCGCAAATGCTGCTGCAGTTGCAGCTGGACAAGACCCTCAATTTTATGCTTCATTCCTACTGTTTACAATTGCTTGTGCAGGAGGAACAGGAAACTCACTTGGGTTAGTCCTTATGGGATTGAAGAGTAAATCTGAACAAATTAAATCAGTAAGTAAGGTTGCTTTAGTACCAGCGTTCTTTAATATTAATGAACCTGCAACATTTGGTTATCCAATAATGTATAATCCAATACTTGCAATACCTTTTATCCTAACACCTGTTATTACATGTTTACTAGTATGGTTAGGATACGCAATAGGATTCTTTAAACCAGCATACATAATGATGATGTCATTAATGCCTTTAGGTGTTGTGGAATTCTTAAGTACAATGGCATGGCAGAATTTGCTTATTCCAGTTGTAGGTTTTGTAGTTGGATTGATTATTTATTTCCCATTCTTTAAAGCTTATGAAAAACAACTGATTGCAAAAGAAGCATTACAAGATGAAAATACAGTCGCGGCATAACTTATTTACTAAGACACAATCATTCCATTTATTTTTATAGGAATGATTGTGTTATAAAAAAGGAGGTATAAAATGAAAAAAACACAATTTCCAGATAGTTTTTTGTGGGGTGGAGCAACAGCAGCCAATCAATGTGAAGGTGCATGGAACATTGGCGGAAAAGGCGAAAGTGTTGCAGACCATATGACAGCAGGTGATAGAAAGACACCAAGACGATTTACACCTGAGATAGAAGATGATCAATATTACCCAAGCCATGAAGCAATTGATATGTATCATAATTATAAAGAAGATATTGCTATGTTTGCTGAAATGGGTTTTAAAATGTATAGAATGTCTATTGCATGGACACGCATATTCCCTAATGGCGATGATAAAAAGCCAAATGAAGAAGGAATAGAATTTTACAGATCAGTATTTGAAGAATGTAAGAAATATAATATTGAACCTTTGGTAACGCTTTCACATTATGAGATGCCTTATAATCTAGCAAAAGAGTATGATGGATGGGCTGATAGAAAGTGTATAGATTTCTTTATGAATTACTGTAATGTAGTGTTTACAGAGTATAAAGGACTTATGAAGTATTGGTTAACCTTTAATGAAATAAATATTGGAGCTATGCATTTTGGGGCGTTAATGTCCTGTGGTGTTTTATCTGGTGCTGTAACTGAACTTGATTTATCAAAACCGTTTGTTGAAACTGATAAACAAAAAAATAGACGTTTTAATGCACTGCATAACCAATTTGTAGCAAGTGCTAAAGCTGTAAAGCTAGCTCATGCGATAGATGCTGAATACAAAATTGGTTGTATGATTGCTGGTATGTGTAGCTATCCATTTACGCCAAATCCCTCTGATGTACTGGAAACACAAAAACGTATGCAAATTGGTAATTACTTATGTGGTGATGTAATGGTAAGAGGTGAGTATCCTCATTATGCTGATAGATTTTTTAAAGAACAAGGTGTTAAGATTGATTTAACAGATGCTGATTCTCGTGCACTTAAAGATGGATGTGTAGATTTCTATTCATTTAGTTACTATGCAACAGGATGTGTAAGCACTGATCCTGAAACTTTAAAATCTGCTGGAAACATGGTATTTGGTGTTGCAAATCCACATCTTAAATCAAGTGAATGGGGCTGGCAAATAGATGCTGTTGGTCTAAGATTCTTTTTAAATGAATATTATTCTCGTTACCAAATACCTATGATGGTCGTTGAAAATGGATTAGGGGCTGTTGACACTGTAGAAGATGATGGAAGCATACATGATCCTTATCGTATAGAATATTTACGTAGACATATTGAGCAAATGGGTGAAGCTATTGAAGATGGTGTAGACTTAATAGGATACACACCATGGGGATGTATTGATTTAATAAGTGCATCTACAGGTGAAATGCATAAGAGATATGGCATGATATATGTAGATAACGATAACGATGGTAATGGTACTATGAAGAGAAGTCGTAAAGATTCTTTCTATTGGTACAAAAAATGCATTGAATCTAATGGTACTGACCTTGATTAGAGGAAAAGATGTATACAAAAAGAACAAAAGGAATAAATAAAACAGAAGCAGTAGAAAAGCTGGTGACACTGGTTGAATCAGGATTTGGAGAATAATTATTATTGCAGCTATACCCTTTCATAACCAATCGTTAACACTGTTGGAGAAATAAATATAGCCTGCAATTTATAAAAGTGATTATATTATACAAGGCTCATGGGTTAGCCGTAAAATATAACCTAAATATATTATACTAGGAGAGGAAAAATGAACAAAGAATTTCCAAAAGGATTTTTCTGGGGTGGTGCAACTGCTGCAAATCAATGTGAAGGTGCATGGGATGTTGATGGCAAAGGCGAAAGTGTTGCGGACCACATAACAGCAGGTGACAGAAAAACAGTTAGAAGATTTACGCATAAATTTGAAGAGGGTACACAATATCCAAGCCATGAGGCAATTGACTATTATCATCACTATAAAGAGGATATTGCAATGTTTGCGGAAATGGGTTTTAAAATGTTCAGAATGTCTATTGCATGGACACGTATATTCCCAAATGGAGATGATAATGAGCCGAACAAAAAAGGTATTGAGTTCTACAGGTCAGTATTTGAAGAGTGCAAGAAATACGGCATTGAACCTTTAGTCACAATAACACATTATGAAATGCCATATAACTTAGCAAAAAAATATGATGGCTGGGCTGACAGAAGATGTATAGACTATTATGAAAAGTATTGCAAGGTTATATTTACAGAGTATAAAGGTCTGGTAAAGTATTGGCTGACATTTAATGAAATCAATACCGGAACA
>Ga0209475_10001793_pt1 | contig 24591 bp, 21 predicted proteins | sample tdDd471_FD_187128 | JGI IMG/M metagenome (GOLD analysis project Ga0209475, IMG submission 187128) | Marine sediment microbial communities from the Atlantic coast under amendment with organic carbon and nitrate - tdDd47.1 (SPAdes)... | ecosystem: Environmental > Aquatic > Marine > Coastal >... | reverse complement strand
GCCTCGACCAGGTTGCTCAGCAGCTGGTCGCCGGGCAGCAGCGACGGCGGGATCTGGTTGATCTGCTGCAGGGTCTGGGTGGCCGCCACGAAGGTCAGGTACAGCGGCACCAGCAGGATCAGCAGGCCCGACAGCAGGACCGCGTGGGTCAGCAGGTTCAGGGCGGGGGTTCGCTCGATCATCGTTCCGCCCTCAGCTGTAGTGGATCCGCCGCTCGACGTAGCGGAACTGGAAGAACGTCAGCACCATCACGAGCAGCATCAGGATGATCGACTGGGCGGCGGCGCCCGAGTAGTCGAGGCCGCGGAAGCCGTCCTCGTAGATCTTGAACACCATCAGGTCGGTGGCGCGGGCCGGACCGCCGGCGGTCATGGTGTCGACGATGCCGAAGCTGTCGGTGAAGCTGTCGGTGATGTTGATCACCAGCAGGAAGAACACGGTCGGGGCCAGCAGCGGCAGCTGCAGGTCGATCATGCGCCGCAGCACGCCGGCACCGTCCATGGCTGTCGCCTCGACCAGCGAGCGCGGGATCGACTGCAGTCCGGCCAGGAAGAAGATGAAGTTGTACGCGACCTGTTTCCAGGCGCCGGCGACGATCACCATCGCCAGGGCATGGTTGCCGTCCAGGATCGGGTCCCAGACCCCCGGCCAGATCGCGTTCAGGTGCGACATCAGGCCGGCCGACGGGTTGAAGATGAAGCGGAAGGCCAGGCCGACGGCCGGGGCCGCGACCGCGTACGGCCAGATCATCCCGACCCGGTAGGCGCGATAGCCGCGCAGCTGGCGGTCGGCGGCCAGCGCCAGGGTCAGGGCCATGCCCATGGACAGCGCAGTGGCGCACAGCGCGAACACGATCGAGACGCCGACCGAGTTCCAGTAGTGCTCGTCCTCGACGATGCTGCGGAAGTTGTCGAGGCCGACCCACTCGTTGCCGCCGCCCCACGGCTGCTCCAGCGTGAACGCCCAGTACAGCGCCTGCGCGGTCGGCCAGTAGAAGAACACGAAGATGATCAGCAGCTGGGGCGCCACCAGGGCGGCCGCCACCCAGTTGTTCTTGAAGTACGCACGGCGCATGTCTCGGACCCGCGTTCTGTCGGAGATCGGAAAGCGCGAACGACGGGCCGGGGGGCCCGTCGTCCCGGAAGCCGGCTGCCGGTCAGGGCAGGGCTTTGCCCTTGTAGAGGCGGGCGAACTTGGCCAGCGCGGCGTTGCCCCGCTCGACGGCGGTGTCCAGGGCCGCCTGGACGGTCTTCTTGCCGGCGAAGGCGGTCTCGATCTCGTTCATCCATTCCTTGCGGATCTGGATGAAGCCGCCGAGGCGGATGCCGCGGGTCAGCGGGCCCGGCTCGGTGTAGGTCAGCGACTCGATGGCGACCTCGCGGCCCTTGTACGGCGGGGCCGAGTAGAAGCCCTCGTCCATCAGCTTCTTGAAGCCGGTCCTGGTCACCGGGATGTAGCCGGTGTTCTCGGACCAGAAGCGCTCGGACTCCGGCGTCGCCAGGAACGCCAGGTAGGCGGCGGCGCCGCGGTACTCGTCGTCCGACTTCTTGGACAGCACCCAGAGCGAGGCGCCGCCGACCACGGTGTTGTGGCGCTCGACGCCCTTGTAGACAGGCAGCATCGCCACGTCCCAGTGCAGCCCCTTCTTGGCGACCGCGTTCACGGTGGCGTGGCTGGCGATCGAGCCGAAGTAGTAGGAGCACTCGCCCTGGGCGAAGCTGTCGCGCGCGTTCAGGCCGCCCTGGGAGGTGCGGATCTGCAGCAGGCCCTCGTCCTTCCAGCGCTTCAGGTTCTCCATGTGCTTCACGTGGAGCGTGGTGTTGAACAGCAGCTTGGAATCGAGGCCGTCATAGCCGTTGTTGTTGCTGGCGATCGGCACGTTGTGGGCCATCGAGAACTGCTCGAGGTCGACCCAGCTCGACGGGGCGTAGGCGAACGGGCAGGCCTGACCGCCGGCCTTCAGCTTCTTCAGGCTGGCCTCGAAGCCTTCCCAGGTCGCCGGCGGCTCGGACACGCCGGCGGCCTTGAGCTGGTCGATGTTGTAGTACATCACGGCCGTCGAGGAGTTGAACGGCATCGAGAACAGCTCGCCCTTCGAGGACGCGTAGTAGTTGGCGATGCCCGGGAAGTAGTTCTTCCAGTCGATGGCGATCTTGTAGTCCGCCATCATCTTCTGGACCGGGTAGAACTCGCCGGACATCATCAGGTCGGCGGTGCCGGCGTCGTAGGCCTGGACGATGGTCGGGTGCTTGCCGGCGCGAAATGCGGCGATGGTGTTCTGCACCGCCTGGGCATAGCCCTCCTGGCCGACGCAGACGATCTCGAACGCGTCCTGCGAGGCGTTGAAGCGCTCGCAGGTCTTCTGCACGACACTGCCCAGATGGCCGCTCAGGCCGTACCAGTACTCGAACTTGATCGGCTCCGCGGAAGCCGCACCGCCGGACAGGGCGAGGATGCCCGCGGCGGCTGCGATCGTTGAGAGTTTCATGAACCGTCTCCATCGAAAGGAATTCGCCGGTGGCCAAGAGGCCGGAGTTCCTTTTGTCCGAAATGTCGAACAGCCGGATGGAGACTTTATGAAGACTCGATGAATCGGATCATCGTTTCGTGGTCGTTTTGCGTCAGAATTATTGCGCGGGACCGGTGTGAATATTTCGTGACGGCGGCGATGCCCCCGGGGCGACCGGTCCCCGGGCGACGGCGGGCACACCGCCGCCCGGGAGAACCGGTCCCGGCCGCTGCTACTGCGCGAGGCCGAGGGCGGCCAGATGGGCCGCCGAGGTGCGGATCCTGTCCTTGTCCTTGATCTCGATGATCAGCCGCGGGTTGCTGGTGAGCTTGCCGAGTGCGGCGAATACCGAGGGCCAGCGCACGGAGCCCTCGCCGAGGCTCCAGTGCCGGTCGGCGTAGCCGTCGGCGTCCTGCAGATGGACGTGCTGCAGCCGGTTGCCGGCGGTGGTCACGTAGTAGTCGACCGGCGGCGCACCGGTGGAGCCGTAGGCGTAGTGGGCGTGACCGGTGTCCAGCGAGACCGCGACCGCGTCGGAGTCGAAGCTGTCGGCCAGCGCGACCCGCTCGGTCGGGTCCTTGTCCTCGATGTTCTCGATGACCAGGACGCAGCCGATGTCCTCGGCCCGCTTGACCGCCTCGCGCAGGGTCTCGTGGCAGTAGCCGATCAGCTTCTCGCGGGCAGCCGGCTGGTTGTCGCGGTTGTTGTAGCCCCAGGTCGTGTAGGGGCTGTGGATCACCATCTGGGTGGCGCCCAGGGCCTCGCACACCGCCAGGCCCTGGCTGATCCGCTTGGCCACGACGGCGCGGATCTCGGGATCCTGCGAGGCGATGGTGAAGCCCCAGAACGGGCCGTGGATGCCGAGCCGCCCGGTGTGGCCGTCGAGCAGCGACCGGGCGCGCTCGACCAGCGGCATCCAGTCGCCGTTCAGCACGTCGGCGTCGAAGAAGTCCTGCAGTTCCAGGTCACGCGGCTTTTCGAGCAGCCAGTCGCGATGGGTCTCGACGACGCTCAGGGGCATGGCGGCGCCGACGACGGGGAGATCGGTCACGGTGAAACCTCGCGTTCTTGTCGGAAGGTCGCAATCGGCCGACGCCGATCGCGACGGGCGATCGGCGGTCGGGTCGACCGGGAATGGTCGGCGCGGACTGTAGCCGGCGACGGTGTCAGGCTGATTACAGCGGCCGGCGGAACCTTCGCGAGGCGCGCTCCCGGACGCTCAGCGCAGCGGGAAGCCCATCGCGCGGACGATCTCGGCCAGCCTGTCGCGACCGTTCATCGCCGCCAGCGTGCCGAACCGGTTGATCACCCGACCGGTCCAGGTGGTCTCGGCCATCTCGTTCTTGCGCGAGAACGCGGCCAGCTTGCCGTCGTAGTCGGCGCGCAGGGCCGGCTCGTCCGGGTTGCCGTACTTCTCGCGGAACAGCACCGCCTCCTGGGCCAGCCGCGGCTTGACCTCGGCCTCGGCCTCCGGCGTGGCGTAGCCGACGCACAGCCCGAACACCCCCATGGCGCCGGCCGGCAGGCCGAGCACCTCGCCGACCTTCAGCGGATCGTTGCGGAGCGCGCCGATATAGACGGTCGACAGGCCGATGGACTCCGCCGCTACCACGGCGTTCTGGGCGGCCAGCGCGGCGTCGATCGCTGCCACCAGGAAGCCCTCCAGGTAGTCCGGCGTGACCAGCTCAGCGCCCTCGGCCTCGGCCAGGCGCCGGTTGCGCGACAGATCGGCCAGCCACACCAGGAACAGTGGGCACTGCTCGATGTGCTTCTGGTTGTTGGCGACCTTGGCCATCACCGCCTTGGTCGCCGGATCGGTGACCGCGACCACCGACCAGGTCTGCATGTTCGAGCTGGTGGCGGCCGACTGGGCGGCGGCGACCAGGGTCTCCAGCGTGCCCTCCGGCAGCGGGTCCGGCCGATAGCCGCGCACCGAGCGGTGCGACAGCAGCAGGTCGAGATGCTGGTTCCACGGCCCGGCGGCCGGCACGGCGTCGGCCCCGTAGCGCCTGGCGAGGGCCGCGGTCTTGGTGGTCGAGGAGGGGGAGCTGGTGATCGGCGCCTGGTCGTTCATCGCGTCATCCGGTCCTGGAGTTGCAGCGCAGGATGATGCAGGGCGCCGGGACGGCCGGCGAGAGGGAAGGCGGAACGGGTGCCGTGCCGGACCGAGCGTCAGTCGTTGTCGGAGAACATTGCCCGCAGTCCGGCCAGCGCGCCGCGCCGGCTGCGGATCGCCCAGGCCGGCCGCCACGCCAGGCGGGCGGCCAGTTCGCGCCGGGTATCGTCCTCGGCACCGTCGAGCTCAGCGACCAGGCGCCGGACCTCGGGCGCGGCGATGTGGGGACCCCGGTCGGGGGCGTCGGCTCGCTTCATGGACGAGAGAGTGGCCCGCGCGCTCCGGCCCGGCCATAGTGTTCGTCCAGGAGGCACGCCGTCGTGATCGGCGGCCCGCGCCGAAAACCGGGACGGGGAGGGAAGCATGGCCGATCCGAAATGGCAGATCAGCGGCCAGTACATGGAGAGCTGTAACTGCGACTACCTGTGCCCGTGCATCTACACCAACCCGCAGGGCGCGGCGACCTTCGACAACTGCACCGCCTCGCTGGTGTTCCGTATCGACAGCGGCCGAAGTGGCGACGTTGTCCTCGACGGCCTCGGCTTCGCGCTGCTGGTGCGCAGCGGCCGGGTGATGGCGGACGGCGACTGGGTGCTCGGCTGCGTGGTCGACGAGCGCGCCGACGCGGCCCAGCGCGCCGCCCTGTCGGCGATCGTCAGCGGCGAGGCCGGCGGCACCCCCGGCATGATCCGCAGCCGGCTGGTCAGCGACTTCCGCGGCGTCGAGTTCAAGCCGATCGACTTCCGCATGGCCGGCACCGAACGCTCGGTGACGATCCCGGGCGTGCTGTCGTTCGAGGTCGCCGGCGTGATCCCGCGGCACGGCGGCGACGAGCCGATCTGCATCGACAACGTCTCGCACCCGGCCGGACGGCGGCTCGCGCTGGCCCGCGCCAAAAGCTACCGGGTCGAGGGCTTCGGGCTCGACCTGGAGATGATCGGCAAGGGCAACAACGGCCACTTCGCGCCGTTCGCCTGGGCCGCGTAGATGGCCGAGACCACGACCGGGAGCGCCGCCACCCTGCCGCGCCTGCTGCTGCGCGAGCGGGTGGTGATCTGGGGCGCGGTTGCCGGGGTCACCCTGGTGGCGTGGCTGTACCTGGTGCTGTTCGACGGCGGCATGCCGGACATGGCGGCGATGCCGACGGGGGGAATGGCATCGGGCGGCATGGCGGGGATGCCGATGCCGGCGATGGCCTGGACCCCGGCGCTGTTCGCGCTGACCTTCGCCATGTGGGCGGTGATGATGATCGGCATGATGCTGCCGAGCGCGGCGCCGATGATCCTGACCTTCGCGGCGCTGCACAAGCGCGAGGCGGCGGTGCGCGACCGGATCCTGCCGACCCTGCTGTTCGCGTCCGGGTACCTGCTGGTGTGGACCGCCTTCTCGGCGGCGGCGACGGCGCTGCAGTGGGCGCTTGACGAGCTGGCGCTGCTGTCGCCGATGATGAGCGCGTCCAGTGCGCTGCTCGGCGGCGCGCTGTTCGTGGCGGCCGGGATCTACCAGCTCACCCCGCTGAAGCAGGCGTGTCTCGCCCACTGCCGATCGCCCTTCGCGTTCCTGTTCAACCGCTGGCGCGACGGGGCGGGCGGTGCGCTCGCCATGGGGATCGAGCACGGCGCGTTCTGCCTGGGCTGCTGCTGGCTGCTGATGGCTCTGCTGTTCGCAGTCGGCGTGATGAACCTGCTCTGGGTGGCGGCGCTGGCCCTGTTCGTGTTCGCCGAGAAGCTGATCCCTGGCGGGGTCTGGGTGGCGCGGGTCAGCGGGGTGGCGATGGTCGGGTACGGGGTGTGGTTGGCGGTGGGGTAAGGAACCCCGGCAGACCTCACCGGTACACTTCGCGTCGATGCCCGACCCGCACCACCAGGACCCGCACCGTGCTGTCGTCGATGTGGGCGATCAGGCGGTAGTCACCGACGCGGTATTTCCAGAAGTCGCCGAACCGGTCGCCCCTGAGAGCCTCGCCGATGCTGCGCGGATCGTCGAGCGGGGCGATGCGGTCGCGCAGGAAGCGGAGGATGCGTCTCGCGGCCTCATGGCCGAGCTTGTCCAGTTCCCGGGCCGCCGCGCGCTCGAACTCAATCCTCCAGGCCATGGCGCTCGATCAGCTCGGCCAGCGGGACCGTGTCGCTGCGCCCGGCGGCGAGGTCGCTGAGCCGCTGCTCGGCGAGGTAGATGTCCTCGAGATCGTCGAGATGCGCCAGGATCGCCTCGCGAGCATAGAAGCTCTTGCTGCGCCCGGTGCGCTTGGCGAGCGCGTCGAGGCGGGCTTCGATCTCTTCGGGCAGGCGAAGGGCGAGCATGGGGCGGCTCCGTCAGTTGCTATACGGATATAGTGTTGCAATACAAGTATAGCAACAATAGCCGGCACCAATCGGGCATGCTGACGTCACAATCCGGTCGCCAGCTTGGGTGCTGCACCACGATCCGTCGGCTCGCGCCCCTCTCCCGTCATTCCGGAGCCGCGGAGCGGACTCCGGAATCCATCCGTCAAACAGATCCGCGGCCGCCCTCGTCGCCCCGTGGATCCCGGAGTCGTCCGCTACGCGGCCGCACCGGGATGACGCAAGGGGGAAGGAACCGGTGGCCGTTCCCCACTCAACCGAGCCTTCTGGTACCGGAAGGCTGACGATTGCCGGTTCCGGCGACGCTCACCCAACCCGCCGCACGAAATGCTCCGGCCCAACTTCCACCAGCCGTGACGGCTCCGGGGCCCACCCCAGCGGCCGCACCGGGCTCTTGATCTCGTCGGTCATCAGGCCGCCGCGCTGGCGACGCAGCGACGGGTCGGGCACCGGCACCGCCGCGATCAGGCGCTGGGTATAGTCGTGCTGCGGGTTGTCGAGCACCGCCGCGCGCGGGCCGATCTCGACGATCTCGCCGAGATACATCACCGCGACCCGGTGGCTGATCCGCTCGACCACGGCGATGTCGTGGCTGATGAACAGGTAGGCGAGGCCCATCTCGGCCTGCAGCTCCATCATCAGGTTGATGACCTGGGCCTTGATCGAGACGTCGAGCGCCGAGACCGATTCGTCGGCCACCAGCACGCTCGGTTGCAGGGCCAGCGAGCGGGCGATGCAGATGCGCTGGCGCTGGCCGCCGGAGAACTCGTGCGGGAACCGGAGGGCGTGCTCCGGCTCCAGCCCGACCCGTTGCAGCAGCTCGGCGACCCGGCGGTCGGCCGCGGCGCCCTCGGCGATGCCGTGTACCACGATTGGCTCACGTAACGCGGCGCCCACGGTCTTGCGTGGGTTCAGCGAGCCGTACGGGTCCTGGAAGATCATCTGCAGCCGGCGGCGCACCGCGCGCAGCTCGGCCTTGGAGTGGCTCATCAGGTCCTCGCCCTCGAACCGGACGGTGCCGGCCGCCGGCTCGACCAGCCGCAGGATCGAGCGGCCGGTGGTGGACTTGCCGCAGCCGCTCTCGCCGACCAGCGCCAGGGTCTCGCCGGCGCGCAGCGTGAACGACACGTCCTCGACCGCGTGGACGTGGCCGACGGTGCGCCCGAACAGCCCGCCGGCGACCGGGAACCTCGTGGTGAGTCCGCCGACTTCCAGGATCGGCGCACCGCGGCGGTCGGGCTCGTCCTCGGGCTCCGGCGCCGAGGCGTCGACCACGCCGAGCTCGCCTTCGGAGCGGCGCAGGTCGACGTTCGGGAACCGCCGGGGCATGTCGTGGCCGCGCAGGGAGCCGAGCTTCGGCACCGCGGTCAGCAGCTGGCGGGTGTAGGGATGGCCGGGGGCGGCGAACAGCTGCGAAGCGGGTGCTTCCTCGACCTTCTCGCCGCGGAACATCACCACCACCCGGTCGGCGATCTCGGCGACCACGCCCATGTCGTGGGTGATGAACATCACCGACATGCCGATCTCGCGCTGCAACTCGCGGATCAGCTCCAGGATCTGCGCCTGGATGGTGACGTCGAGCGCGGTGGTCGGCTCGTCGGCGATCAGCAGCTTCGGCCGGCAGGCCAGCGCGATGGCGATCATCACGCGCTGGCGCATGCCTCCGGAGAAGGTGTGCGGGAACTCCGCGAACCGCCGGGCGGCGTCGGGGATGCGCACCAGGTCGAACAGCCGCAGCGCCTCGCGGTCGGCGTCGGCGACCGACAGGCCACGGTGCCGGCGCAGCGCCTCCGAGACCTGGAAGCCGACGGTCAGCACCGGGTTCAGGCTGGTCATCGGCTCCTGGAAGATCATGCCGATCTCGCCGCCGCGCACGTCGCGCATGCGCTCCTCGGTCAGCGCCAGCAGGTCGGTGCCCTCGAGCTCGATGCGGCCCTCGATGCGGCCGTTGGCCTCCGGCACCAGCCGCATGATCGACAGCGCCGTCACGCTCTTGCCGGAGCCGGATTCGCCGACCACCGCCACGGTCTCGCGGGCGCCGATGTCGAACGACACGTCGTCGACCACGGTCTTCCACTCGCCGCCGACCCGGAACGAGGTCCTGAGGCCGGCGACCCGCAGGACCGGAGAAGCGGCGGGCTGGGGCATGGTTGCGTCCACGGGGGTGCTCATTGCTCGCCCCGCAGCTTGGGGTCGATGGCGTCCCGCAGCCCGTCGCCCAGCAGGTTGAGCGCGAACACCACGATCAGGATCGCCAGGCTCGGGAACAGCGCCAGCCAGAAGCTGTCCAGGATGTTCTCGAAGCCCTCGCGGATCATGCCGCCCCAGGTGGCGGTCGGTGGGGCGACGCCGAGGCCGATGAACGCCAGCGAGGCCTCGACCCGGATCGCGGTCGCCAGCCACAGCGAGCCCATGACCAGGATCTCCGGCAGGATGTTCGGCAGGATGTGGCCGAGCATCAGCCTGAGATCCGAATAGCCGAGCGAGCGGCCGGCCTCGACGAACTCGCGCTCCTTCACGGTCATGGTCGGGGCGCGGGCGATCCGGGCGAACGGCGGGATCGCGGTCAGCGCGATGGCGATCACCAGGTTGGTGATGCTCGGGCCCAGCATGGCGACCACGATCAGGCCGAGGATCAGCGACGGGAACGCCAGCAGCACGTCCATGGTCTGCATGATCAGGATGTCGGCGCGGCCGCCGTAGTAGCCGGCGATCAGCCCGATCAGCGAGCCGATGATCATGGCGGCGCCGATCGCCAGCAGGCCGATGACCAGCGAGATCCGCGCCCCCCAGATCAGCCGCGAGAGGATGTCGCGGCCGTAGTAGTCGGTGCCCATCCAGTGCGCCGCGGTCGGCGGCTTGAGCCGGTACAGGATGCTCTGGTCGACCGGGTCGTAGGGCGCGATCACCGGCGCCAGGATCGCGATCACGCAGACCGCCAGGAACAGCGCCAGCCCGACCCAGGAGGTCTTGTTGGCGTTGAACGCCGCGATCAGCCCGGCCCAGGCGGCGGCCACGGTGGTGCGCCAGTAGGCGCGGCTCAGGTCTTCGGTCGGGAGAGGCGAGGGGGCGGGCGCGGTCATTTGTATTTCACCCGCGGGTCGATCAGGCCGTAGGTCAGGTCGGTCGCCAGGTTCACTGCCACGACGATGAAGGTGTAGATGACCATCATGCCCTGCAGCATGGTGTAGTCGCGCTGGTTCAGGGCGCCGACGATCAGCTTGCCGAGGCCGGGCCGGTTGAACACGATCTCGGTCAGCACCGAGTTGCCGATCAGGATGCCGAGGTAGAGGCCGACCACGGTGACCACCGGGATCATCGAGTTCCGAAGGCAGTGCCGCCAGATTATGGTGGCGAACTCGATGCCCTTGGCGCGGGCGGTGCGGACGTAGTCCTGGCCCAGCACCTCCAGCATCGACGAGCGCGACACCCGGGTGATGTAGGCGGCCATGATCAGGCCGAGATTGATCGCCGGCAGGGCGAGGTCGCGCAGCCGCTCGCCCAAGGTCGTGCCGTGGCCGGAGCTGATCACCGGGAACCAGCGCAGCTGGATGGCGAACACCAGCAGCAGCAGGACCGCCGACACGAAGGCCGGGAACGACAGGCCGAGCAGCGAGGCCAGGCGGGTGACGTAGTCCGGCAGCCTGTTGCGCTTGACCGCCGACCAGACGCCGAGCGGGATGCCGATCACGGCGCCCAGCACCAGCGACACGAAGGTCAGCTCCAGCGTGCTCGGCAGGACCTTGAGGATCTCCTGGATCACCGGCCGGCCCGAGACCATCGAGACCCCCCAGTCGCCGGTCAGCACGCCGGCCATGAACTCGATGTACTGGACGGGCAGGGGCCGGTCGAGGCCGAGCCGGGCGCGCAGTTGCTCGATCGCCTCCATGCTGGCCTGGTCGCCCAGGATCACCATGGCCGGGTCGCCCGGCAGGATCCGGACGATGAAGAACACGATGGTCAGCACCGCGAACAGCGTGACCACCGCGAACCCGAGACGCCTGAGGACGAAGCCGCTCATCCGATGCCTGTTCTCCGTGTCGCCCGTCGCCCCGTGGGTCCCGGCTCTACGCCCGGACCAAGTCCAGGCTACGGCCGGGATGAGGGTGGGGAGGACCGTTTCCTTCTCCCTCATCCCGGCCGGAGCGGCAGCGCCGCGGAGAGCCGGGACCCACGCCGGGTCGTCGAAGCTGAACGGAGGGCCCCGAGGGGCCCTCCGCCGATGCGCGTCAGTTGGTGAAGTGCGCCAGCTCGGTGACCGGCGGGCTCAGGTTCAGCGAGCCCTTCACGTCGACGCCGAGGTCGAGGCTCGACTTCCAGGCCCACAGCTGCAGGTTCTGGTAGATCGGCACCGCGCAGACCGCCGCCATGATCTTCTGCTGGGCGACCTTCCACAGCTCGAGCTGCTTCTCCTTGTTCGGCTCGACCCGGGCGGCCCGGATCTCCTTATCGGCGACGTCGCAGTGCGAGAAGTTGGTCACCGCGGTCGGCGTGCCGACGGTCGAGGCCGAGTCGAAGAACTGGGTCAGGTAGACGTCGGCGATCGGGAACCGCGCCGCCGAGTAGTGCACCACCTGGCTCAGGTCCTTGCGGATCTGGGCGTGGAAGGTGGCGTGCTCGACCGTGGTGATCTCGAGGTTGATGTTGGCCTCCTTGAGGAGCGCCTGCACCGCCTCGATGGTCGACAGCATGCCCGGCAGGGTGGTGTGGATCGCCTTGATGGTGACGCCGTCCGGGAAGCCGGCTTCCTTCAGCAGCTCCTTGGCCTTGGCGACGTTGTACGGGTACTGCGGGACGTCGTCGGTGTAGCCGAGATAGCCCTCGGGCACGACCGAGATCGACGGCCGGGTCACCGCCTCGCCCTTGAACTTGACCATCGCGTCGCGGTCGATCGCGTAGGCGATCGCCTGCCGGACCTTGAGGTTGTCGAGCGGCGGCATGGTCATGTTGAGGCTGAGCACCGACATCTCGCCGGGCTCCATCACCGTCACGGTCGTGTTCGGGATCTTGCTGATCCGCTCGACCCAGGTCTGGTCCTGCTTGCCGTAGATCATGTCGATCTCGCCGGACTGGAAGGCCAGGTCGCGGCTGGCGTCCGACGGGATGTAGCGGTAGTAGATTTCCTTGATCTTCGGTGCGCCGCGGAAATAGTCCTCGTTGGCGACCAGCTTCACGTACTGCTGCGGCTGGTACTCGGCGAACATGAACGGGCCGGTGCCGATCGGGGTGCGCTCGAACTTGTCGCCGAGGTCCTCGACCGCGTCCTTACAGACCATGTTGCCGCCGTGATACGGCACCAGCAGGCCGAGCAGGCTCGGGATCGGGTTGGCGAGCACGATCTTGACCTCGTACTTGCCGGTCGCCTCGACCGACTTCAGCGCCGCGTAGTCCTTGGCGAAGCTCGAGGTCTCCTTGGTGGCCGCGCGATTGATCGAGAACACCGCGTCCTCGGCGTCGAACTCGCCGTACTTGCCGTGGCACTTCACGCCCTGGCGCAGCTTGAAGGTCCAGGTCAGGCCGTCCTCCGACGCGGTCCAGCTCTCGGCCAGGTCGGGCTCGATGAAGGCCGGGCTGGCGCGGCCCGGCTTGATCCGCACCAGCCCGTTGAACATCCAGTGCAGCAGCCCCTTGTCCGGGGTCGTGGTGGCGAGGTGCGGGTCCAGCTTGCCGGCGTCGGCGGTCGCGATGCCGACGTTCAAGGTGGTCCCGGCGGCGTGCGCCGTGCCGATTCCGGCCACCAATACGGCGGCCGTCAGTACCGTTCGTAACATCGTGATGCCCCCTGTCGTGGATGATTTTCGGATTGCTTGGTTGAGGGCATTACACACCCGCAAAGGCAGCGATAGCAACGCCGGTGGGCCGGGATAAGGGTAAGCGCGTATCGGCAGGCCCTCTTTTCCTGTCGCCCTGAGGTGCCCCGCGTCAGCGGGGCCGCGAAGGGCCGGTCCGGCCAAGCTTTCGCGCCTCGTCAGTGACGGCCGGCCCTTCGCGGCCCTCCGCTTCGCTGCGGGCACCTCAGGGCGATAGAGGGGAGCTAAACGCTCGTAGCGAGCCCGTCCTCAGCCGAACCGGCTTGGCGCGAACGGCGCGAGGTCGAAGCCGTGGTTGCGGCCGCCGGCAAGGTCGCGGACCACCTCGCCGATCAGCGGGCAGAGCGCGAAGCCGTGGCCGCTGAAGGCGAAGGCGTGGATCAGGCCGGGCACCGTGCGGCTCGGGCCGAGCACCGGCAGGTCGTCGCGGGCGATGCCCTCGATGCCGCACCAGGTTCGGACGACGCGGGCGGTCGCCAGCACCGGGAACAGCCGCACCGCGTTGGCCAGGTTCAGGGTCACGCCCTCGAAGTCGAGGTCGCTGTCGCCGGTCTCCAGGTCGGCTTGGCCTTCGAAGCCGCCGCCGATCACCACCGTGCCGATCTCCGACTGCTTGAGCGACAGCTTGCGGCCCTGGGTGCCGATCACCGGCTTCACGAACGCCGGCACCGGCTCGGTGACGGTCATCTGCAGCGCGACCGGGCGGGCGTCGACCGGCTCGCCGACCGAGGCCGCCAGCCTCGCTCCCCAGGCACCGGCACAGTTGACGACCGTGGCGGCCCGGTACGCCGTCCCGTCGGCGGTGCCGACCGCCACCGCAGCGCCGTCGCGCTCGATCGTCGCGACCGGCGTGTTCTCCAGGATGGTCACGCCGAGCGCCCGGGCGGTCCGGCGGAACGCATGGACGGCGCGCAGCGGGTCGGCGAAGCCGTCGTCCTCGACCACCAGGGCACCGAGGCAATGGTCGGCCAGCGCCGGCACCCGCCGGTACAGCTCGTCCCGCTCGATCAGCTTCTCGTGGCTCCAGCCGAGGCCGGTGGACAGCGCCAGGCGGGCCTTCAGCCCTTCCAGCGCGGCCTCGTCCTCGGCCACCCGGACCTGCGAGGATTCGGCGTAGCCGCAATGATCGCCGAACAGCTCCGGCGCCTCGCGCCACAGCTCCAGCGCGGCGCGCGCCATGGCGATCTCGGCTGGGTGCCGGTTCAGCGACCGCACCCCGCCGGCGCTGGCGCTGGAGGCGTGCCGACCGCAGGTCCGGGCCTCCAGCAGGGTTACGGCCATCCCGGCGCGGGCCGCGGCCACCGCGGTCGACAGCCCGATCAGGCCGCCGCCGATCACGATCATGTCGGGCCGGGCCGCCATCACACCTCCACCGGCCATCACAGCTCCTCCGGGTCGAAGGGGTCGCCGGTCGCAAGGGCCGCGATCGCCCCCATCGGCACCGGCTTCAGCGGCGGCCGGATCCGCAGCGCACCGGCGTCTGCCACCGGGCGGCCGGTCTCGCGTGCCACGAGCTGCGACAGCACCGGCCCGCACATCCGGCCCTGGCAGGCACCCATGCCGCAGCGGGTCGCGGTCTTCACCTGGTTCGGGTCGCCGGCGCCGGCGGCGACCACCGTGCGGATCTCACCCGCGGTCACCTCCTCGCAGCGGCACACGATCGTGCTGTCGGCGAGGTCGGCGGCCGGGTCGCGCGGCGGGTCCAGCGCGTCCAGGAACCGGCGACCCATCTGCAGGCCGGCGCGGCGGCGCAGCAGCGACGGCACCTGGCTGGCGAAGGCCTGCTCGGAGAGCACCCCGATGACCCGGGCGGCGTCGAGGGCCGCCAGCCGGCCGGCGATCTGCGCCGCCTCGGCCCCCTCGATACCGGCGCCGTCGCCGGCGACCCAGATGCCGGGGCGCGAGGCCCGGCCGTAGTCGTCGGTGACCGGCGCGAAGCAGCGCTGGCCGACCCGCCATTCGTGGTCGAGCCGCAGCAGCCGTCCGATCTGGGTGTTCGGGACTACGCCGTCGTGCAGGCCGAGGATCGAGCACGGCAGCACGTGGTCGCCGGCGGCGTCGGTGAAGCGGACCGCCGCGACCCGCTCGGATCCCTCGGCCACCAGCCGTCGGACGCCGCGGTACAGCGGCACCCGCGAGAGCGCCCGCCGGGCCAGCAGCATGGCGCCACGCCCGAAGCTCGCCGCATCGCCGAACAGTGCCGCCGGCAGCCGGCGGGCGAGGGCGGGCAGGGAGCGGCCCGGGGCTGCGGTGTCGAGGATCGCCGAGACCGTGCCGCCGGCGGCGAGCACCTGGGAGAGATACAGCAGCACCAGCGGCCCGCGCCCGGCGATCACCAGGCCGCCGTCCTGCGGGTTCGGCAGCAGCCCGCCGGACTTCAGCGCGGTCTGCAGGGCGCCGACCCCCATCACCCCGGGCAGGGTCCAGCCGGGGAACGGCACCGCCCGCTCCATCGCCCCGGTCACCAGGATCAACGCCCGGGCCACGGTCCGCCCGACCCGGTCGCCGTCGAGCCAGGTCACGGCCGGCTCGTCGCCCTTGAACCCGACGTCGACCACCGTGGTGCGGGACCGAAGCACGGTGTCGGACGCCCGCACCCGGCGCAGCAGGTCGATGCCGGCCCGGTCGCCGCCCCGGCGCTCCAGGTTGCGCCAGACCTGGCCGCCCGGGCCGGCCTGCTCGTCCAGGACGGTGACGCGCAGGCCGATGCCGGCGGCGGTCGCCGCCGCGGCGAGGCCGGCCGGTCCGGCGCCGACGATCGCGAGGTCGGCGCGCTCAACGGTCATGGGGCGGCTCCGGGTTGCGGGTATGTACGACCATCCCGGTGCGCACCGGCTCCAGGCAGGCCTGAACCTGCGGGCGGCCGTCGATCTCGCACAGGCAGCCGAAGCAGGCGCCGATCAGGCAGTAGGGGGCGAGCCGGTGCCCGGTCTTGCCGCTAACCGCGAACCCGGCCCGGCCGGCCGCGATCAGCGCGCTCGCCACGCTCTCGCCCTCGACCGCGGGCACCGGCTCGCCGTCGACCATGATGGTGGCGTCGACCAGCGCCTCGCGGCTGCGCCGGAACCCGCTCATCGGTGTTCTCCCTTATCCGTGCAGTGTCAGAGAGGCGCCGGGACCGCCGGGCTCGGCCCCGGCGAACCGGCTGCGGCGGAACGCGTCGACCGCCAGCCGCGGCGTGTCGCCGACCACCAGGTCGCGCAGCAGCAGGGACGTCATCGGGGCGATGCCGAAGCCGTGGCCGGAGAACCCGGTGGCGATCACCAGCCCCTCGATCTCCGGCGCCCGCTCGATCACCGGCAGGGCGTCCGGCGTCAGGTCGAGCAGCCCGGCCCAGATCCTGGAGATCCGGGCCTCCCGGAACACCGGCAGGGCGGCGGCGACGGTCTCGATGGTGGAACCGACGCTGTCGACCGACGGGTTGACCACCGGCATCGGCCCGTCCTCCATGGCGCCGTGCCAGTCGGTGGCGCCGCTGGTGACCCGCAGCCGACCGTCGATCTGCTGGCGCGCGGCGAAGTCGGCGTTGGCCGCTCCCAGCACCGGCTTGAGCAGCGGCGGTACCCGGTCGGTCTGCAGCACAGTCACCATCGGGATCCTGAGCGGCACGGTCAGCGCCAGGGGGGTCAGCAGGTCGTTGGCGTGCACGCCGGCGGCGACCACGCAGATGCCGCAGTCGATCCGCACCCGGTCGGTCACCACCCCGGCGACCCGGTCGTTCTTGACGTCGATCGATCGCGCGCTCTCGCCGAGGCGGAACACCGCGCCATGGCGCTCGGCGGCGGCCTTGTAGGCCTCCACGGTCGCCAGCGGCTCGGCGTGGCCGTCGGTCGGACAGAACGAGGCGGACAGCACGGTCGGCGCGATCGCCGGGGCGACGGCGCGGATGTCGTCGTTGGTTTCCAGGAAGGCCAGGTCGAGGCCGGCGTCGCGTTGGCCGTCGACCAGGCGGCGGATGACGGCGACCTCGTCCTCGGTCCGGGCCAGCCGGAGGTTGCCGTCGCGGGTGTAGCCGGTCTCGGCGCCGAGCTCGTCCGACAGGGTCGGCCAGAGCTCGACCGCGGCGCGGGCCAGCGGCAGCTCCGCCGGGTCGCGACCGGACTGCCTGACCCCGGCGAGCGTCCAGCCCGACCCCATGGCGGCCGGCGCATAGCGCTCGACGACCAGGACGCGGTGACCTTCGCGCGCGAGATGGTAGGCGGTCGCACAGCCGTTGATGCCGCCGCCGACGATCACGATGTCCGGTGTGGTCATGGGTACCGTGCCTCCGTCTCTCGCCGCTCCGGAAACCGGCTCCGTCTCAGGTCTCCTCTGCGGACACGATACCGCCCGGCTCCTGGAACCGGGAGTACCGCAGCATCGAAAGGTCGATGAAGGTCGGCTCGCCGCGCACCATCTGGGCCATCGCGTAGCCGAGGCCGGGGCCGATTCCGAAGCCGTGGCCGGACAGGCCGGTGGCGATGAACAGCCCCGGGATCGCGTCGATCGGCCCGAGCGCCGGGATCTCGTCCGGTGTGACGTCGATCATGCCGGCCCAGCTCTCGACCGGTTGCGCGTTGGCGAGCTGCGGGTACAGCGACCGGGCCGCCCGCATGACGTCGTCGAGCACGGCGTGATCCGGTTCCGGGTCCCACACCCGGATCGCCTCGAACGGGCTCATCTGGTCCTCGCGCCACGAGCGCTGGCCGAGCGCGTCGAAGAACGGCCGGCCGAACCGCAGCTTGATCTTCCGCCACTCGCGGCGCAGCACCGGGGTGAACGCCCGGAAATGCGTGAAGGCGGCCGGGATGATGTCGAACCGCGAGGCGCCGCTGCGCGCCACCGTGTAGCCGCCGTCCTGGCGCGGCCGGATCGAGGCCGAGACGCCGCCGAAGGTGCTCTCGCACAGCTTCGGGGCGGGGGAGGTGCGCAGCACCGACGACTTGACCGCGAGTTGCGGCAGCGACAGGCCGATGTTCTCCAGGAACGGGCGGGACCACACCCCGCCGGCCAGCACCACCGACCGGCAGGCGATGCGGCCGTGCTCGGTGACCACGCCGGCGATCTGGCCGCCCTCGCGGTCGACCGTGCGCACGGCGGTGCGCTCCAGGACCACGGCGCCGAGGCGCTCGGCCGCCCGGGCGATCGCCGGCACCGCCTTGGCCGGCTCGGCGCGGGCGTCGCTGGGGGTGTGCAGGGCCCCCAGGAACCGCCGATCGGTCCGGCCCAGCATCGCGTCGACCTCGGCCGGGCTCAGCATCCGGCTGTCGAGCTGGAACTCCTTGACGCTCGCCAGCCAGGCCTCGTGCCGGGCGAGGTCGGCTTCGGTCTCGGAGAGATAGGTGACGCCACCGACGGTGAAGCCGATGTCCTCGCCGACCTGCTTCGCCAGATCGTGCCAGCAGCGCAGGCTCTCGATCATCAGCGGCAGCTCGCGGACGTCGCGGCCCTGCTGGCGGACCCAGCCCCAGTTGCGCGACGACTGCTCGCCGGCGATCCGGCCCTTCTCGCACAGCACCACCGAGACGCCGGCGCGGGCCAGGTAGTAGGCGGTGCTGACGCCGGCGACGCCGCCGCCGATCACCACCACGTCGGCGGAGGCGGGAAGCGGGCGGCCCGGCACGGCGGATTCTGTGGCGGATTCTGGGGCGGAGACTGACACGGTACCCTCTGGGGTCGGAGAATCGTCCGGTCGGGAGGGGCGGAAGGCCGGACCCGTCGACACCGGGCGAAATCGACGGACCGATGGCATATTGTTCGAGCTTCGGCGGCCTGGGAAGGGCGCTGTTGCACCGCAGTATCACCACGTATTGCCACCCCAGCCGACCGACCGATGGAGCGTGACCCATGGCCGACATTCTCATCGTCAACGGCGTCGTCGTGACCGTCGACCCGGAGCGCCGGGTGATCGAGGACGGCGCGGTCGCGATCGCCGGCGACCGGATCGCCGCGGTCGGGCCGACCGCCGCGGTGACGGCGGCGCATTCGGCGCCGCGGGTGATCGACGCGCGCGGCAAGGCGGTGCTGCCGGGGCTGATCGACGGGCACGCCCATGCCGGCCACGGGCTGATCAAGACCATGGGCGGCGGTCGTGGCGACCTCTGGTACCAGGCCTGCGAGACGGTCTACACGGTGGCGTCGACCGAGGGGTTCTGGCGCGCCGAGGCCGAGCTGGCGGCGCTGGAGCGCCTGACCTTCGGGGTCACCACCGGGGTCTCGCTGCTTGGCGGCGGCGACACCATCCTGCGGACCGACGACCCGGCCTACGGCGACGCCCATTGCGCGGGCGTGGTGGCCGTCGGCACCCGCTCGGTGGTGGCGGTCGGCCCGACCCGGCCGCCGCATCCGCGGCGTTACGCCGACCCGGAGCGTGGCACCGAGCGCCTGGTCGGCTTCGAGGACCAGATGGCGACCTGCCGCAGCCTGATCGACCGCTGGCACGGCAGCCACGGGAACCGCATCCGGATCGCCCTGATCACCCCGACCCTGCGCGACGAGCATGTGAGCGGGCTCGCCGCCGCCGAGCTGGACTCCGCCCGCGCGCAGGCCCGGGAGGTGCGGGCGCTGTCGCGCGAGCGCGGCCTGCTGTTCACCCAGGACGGCCACACCACCGGCAGCGTGAAGATCGCCCATGAGCTCGGGCTGCTGGGCCCCGACGCGTTGCTGTCGCACGCCACCGGGCTGACCGACGAGGAGATCGCGATCTGTGCCGAGACCGACACGAGGATCGTCAGCAACCCGAGCGCGGTCGCCGCGATCATGGCGCGTTGTCCGGTGACCGAGCTGCTGGAGGCCGGGGTGACGGTGTGCTTCGGCTCGGACGCCACGGCGCCGGACCGCTCGGGCGACCTGTTCCGGCACATGCAGCAGGGCATGCACTACCACCGGAGCTTCCACCGCGACCCGAGCTGGCTGCCGCCGGGAAAGGCGCTCGAGATGGTCACGATCGACGCCGCCCGGGCGCTCGGGCTGGAGGCCGAGATCGGCTCGCTGGAGCCCGGCAAGAAGGCCGACGTGGTGCTGCTCGACCTGCGGCGGCCGCATCTCTACCCGGCCAACATGCCGGTTTTCCGGGTGGTTTACTTCGCCAACGGCAACGACGTGCACACCGTCGTCGTCGACGGCGAGGTGGTGCTGGAGGACCGGCAGCCGACCAGGGTGAATGCGGATTCGGTGCTCGACGCCGCCCAGCGTGAGACCGAGCTGATGCTGGACCGCACCGGTTTCCGGTCGCTGCTGGATACCCCCGACGGGTTCTGGCGCGCGGTCAGGGCCGGGCCGGAGTTCCGCGATTGACGATCGTCGATACCGGGTCTCTGGACGGCACCCTTAAGGTGCATAAAATTTTCTGTGCATTTCCTGCGAATGACAGCGGGACGACAACATGCCGCCACAAGGGTATGTTTTTTTATAACTATCTGGATTTTCTGACTGCTTCAGAGCGTCGTTCCGGGTGCTGATTTCCCAGCTCTCGCTACATTTTTTGTTTGGCGGAGTATGCTCGATCGGCGATATATTGTCGTTAGATTTGCCAGTGTCGTCGGATCGTCTAAGGCGTGAGCACGGCGGCTGACGGGTTCGGGGTTAGAGTTTCTAAGGAGGGCGGGTCGTGGCGACGGTAGCAGGCGGACTTTTCGACAACTCGAGCGTCAGTGCGGACAACAGCGCGCAGATCTCGTCATTCCTCGACAGTCTGGGCCTGTCCGAGTCGTCGTTCACGCAAGTGACGGTGACGTCGGGCAGCACGACGACGATCGACGACACCACGCCGACGGTGACGACCACTCTGTCCTCCGGCACGACCGCGACGATCAACCTGAGCGGCACCAGCGGCAAGACCGTGGTTATCGCCGGCAGCGGCAACGCGTCGGTTGCCGGCGGCGGCGGCAACGACAGCGTTCTCGGCGGTGACGGCGGCGATTCGATCACCGGTGGCCTCGGCGACGACCAGATCCGCGGCGGCGACGGCAACGACGTCGTCTACGGCGGCGACGGTGTCGACGTGCTGTACGGCAACCAGGGCAACGACTCGGTCGGCTCGGACCAGGGCAACGACACGTTCTATGGCGGTATGGGTAACGACACCATCACCGGCGGGCAGGATGACGACGTCAACTACGGCGGCCGCGACTTCGACGTGTCCTACGGCAACACCGGCAACGACGCTCTTTACGGCAACCAGCAGAACGACACGCTGTACGGCGGCCAGGGCAACGACGTCCTGTACGGCGGCCAGAACGAGGACGTGCTGCACGGCAACCAGGGCGACGACACGCTGATCGGCGGCGCCGGCAACGATACCTTCGTGTTCGAGAACAGCGGCGGCAACGACGTGGTGTCCGATTTCTCGGGCGGTTCCGACGTCCTGCAGATCGCCCAGAACATCAACGGCCTGAGCATCACCTCGCCGAGCGACCTGGTCAGCCTGATCTCCAGCGACAGCAGCGGCAACGCGGTGATCACCCTCGGCAGCCAGACCATCACGCTGACCGGCGTCACCGAGGCCAACCTGAAGGCCAACATCAGCTCCTGGGTCCAGATCGTCTGATCTCTGCCCCGGACTGCCGAATTCGACGGACCCCGGCCGGCAACGGCCGGGGTTCGCGCGTTTCGGGGCAGTTGCTATCCTTGGCCGTGAAGCTGCCGTGGTCCCGGCCGTGCCCCCTGGCCGTGCCCGGGCAAGTCTTGAGACAGCATTGGTGTCCCGCATGATCTTCGCCGTCGCGGACGACGTGGTCCTCGCCTGGTTCGCGGACCTTCCGGCGACCACCCGGGTGTCGCAGGTCGCCTTGCAGGTCGACGAGCGGCCCTTGCCCGCGCCCTATGTCATGTTCGGCGCCGGGCGGATCGAGGCACCCGGCAGCGGCATCGGGTTGCTGATGCGACGCCCGTCCGGTGGCGAGCAACTGACCCTGACCGATGCCGGCGGAACGCCGCACCGGGCTCCCCTGGGGGACGAGCGGCCGATAGCCGATCTGGTGCCCAGGCTTGTGCCGGGCGCCCGGGCGGCACTGCTCCGCCATCTCCTCGAAACCGTCCCGACGCATCTCCGCCGCAACGGACCGGCGCTGGCGGCCGCCTGCCGTGCCATCATGGACACCGTCGAGGTGCCCCGGATTGGGACCCGGGCGGCCATCTCGCTCGGCGACGGCTATACCCTGCTGCGCCTGTCGGACCGGACGGGGCCGGGGCTCGGCAGCGTCCATCGGGTCGGCCCCGACGGGGTGCGGCGCGAGGCCGGGCCGATCGACGCCTCGGAGGCCGGCCACCACTGGATCCTCCCGAACGTGGGGGGCGGGGCGGAAGGGAGCGACCGGCTCGTCGGATTCTCCGACCGGTCGATCTGGCAGCTTCGGCTCGACGAGCAGCGGCCCCGCCCGGTCGACGTGCTGTTCCGGTATCTCGAAGGCATGAAGCCCGACGGCGCGTCGCGGTTCGTCCGGGCGCTGGAGCGCTGGACGGCTGTCGGGGAAGCGGCGCAGCCGGCCGCGCTGGTTGCGGACTGCCGGGTGTTCTTCGGCGGCGGAAGCCGGGGGGCGGAGGGGCAGACGGTCGCGATGTTCGGCTACGGTATCGACGCGGCCGTGCCGATTCCCGGCGGCGGCGTCCTGGTGCGCGGCTGGCTGTTCGACCCGACCGGGCGGGTCGACCGGATCGAGGCGGTCGATGCCGCCGGCAAGCGGTTCGCGCTGCCGACGCTTTGGCCGGTGGCGAATGCGGATGCGTCCGAGCGGTGGCGGGACGCCGGCCTGCCGGTGCCCGAGCGGGCCGGCTTCGTCGGGTACGTCGAGGGTGGGGCGGGCGGACCTTGGGGCGTCGACGTCGTCCTGAAGAGCGGTGCGCGGCTGGAGGCCGCGGTCCCGGTGCCCGATCCGGATCCCCGGCGCGCCCGCGACGCGATCCTGGTCAGCCTGCCGGCCTCGGCCGAGATCGACGGCGCGATCACCCAGGCGGTGGCCCCGGCCGTGGAGCGGCTGCACGAGGCCCACATGGCGCGCTATCCGGCTCCCGGGCGGGTGCAGGCTCAGGTCCGGGTCGGCCGGCCGGTGGCGGAGCCCCGTGCCTCGATCGTCGTGCCGCTGTACCGCAACCTCAACTTCATCGGGTTCCAGCAGGCGGCGTTCGCGCGCGACCCGCAGCTCGCCGACGTCGAGGTGATCTACGTCCTGGACTCGCCCGAGCAGGCGGAGTTCCTCGAGGGTCGACTGCGTGGCGAGCAGCTGGTCTACGGGCGGCCGACCACGATGGTCGTGCACGTCGCCAATCTCGGCTTCGCGGCGGCGGTGAATACTGGCGTGCGGGTGGCGCGCGGCCGCGACCTGGTGCTGCTGAATTCCGACGTGGTGCCGGACGAGCCGGGCTGGCTCGATCGGCTGCTGGCGCCCCTGGACCGCCCGGGGGTGGGGGCGGTCGGGCCGCAGCTGCTGTACTTCGACGACTCGCTGCAGTTCGCCGGCATGTACTTCGACCGCTCCTCCGACGGCTGCTGGTTCAACCGCCATATCGCCAAGGGCTTTCCGCGCAGTCATCCGGACGCCGGCCGGGCGCGCGAGGTGCCGGCGCTGACGGGCGCCTGCCTTGCTGTCCGGCGCGAGGTCTATGACCGGCTCGGCGGGTTCGACGAGAACTTCGTGATCGGCGACTTCGAGGATTCCGATTTCTCGCTGCGGCTGCGCGAGGCGGGGCTGGTGTGCTGGTACGAGCCTGCTGCCGCGCTCTATCACGTCGAGCGGCAGTCGATCGAGCGCCACGACGCCCACGGCAAGAGCGTGGCGACCATGGTCAACCGCTGGCGCCAGCAGCGGCTCTGGGGAGCCGCCATCGAGGCGCTGATGGCGGACGCCGAGACCCGCTGGGGCGTGCCCGCCAGCCTGATCCCCGAGATCGAACGGCTGGCATGAGCCGCGCCCGGATCGCCGACAAGCTGAAGCTCTCCGGTGTGCCGGCCCTGCCGGGTTCCGCCGGGTTCCCGATCGCGCTGCCGAGGCTGCTGCTGGCGATCTACGAGCAGCGCCCGGACCTGGCGAAGCGGTTCGACCTCGACGACCCTGAGGGCCGTGCCGGATTCGTGACTTGGTGCCTGACCGAGGGCCGGGACGACTACAGGGCGGTTTCCGAGCTCGCCGGGGCCGGCCACTTCCCGGGGCTGAACGAGCCCGATCCGGAATGCCCGCTCGACGAGCCGACGCCGGTCACCGGGCTGATGCGGCTCGCCTGGCGGGCGCGCGAGGACGTCCGGGAGGCGTTCCCGCTGCCGGACGCCGCCGAGGACTTCGTGTGGTGGTTCGCCCTGCACGGCGCCCGCGAACTGAAGCTGGACGAGATGGTCGGGCCGGCCACGCGCGACGACCTGAACCGGCCGATGCTGCCGGCCGACCGGCCGGACACGCCGGCGATCACCCGCCTGATGAGCCACCTGTGGCGGGTGCGTCCGGACCTGCAGAGCTCGTTCGACCTGCGGCAGGCCGAGGCCCGATGCCGGTTCGTGCGCTGGTACCTGACGGCCGGCGTGCGCGAGCACGACCTGGCGTGGCTGCTGTCGCCCGAGCAGCGCGACTGGCTGCACGCGCCGTGGCCCGAGGCGCCGGCGACCGGATTGTCGAACCTGATGGCGGAGACCTGGGCGGCGGACCCTGACCTGCGCGAGCGCTTCGACCTGTCGCGCCCGGACGGTGTCGCCGGCTTCGTGGCGTGGTGGCGCACGTGCGACGAGAGCGAAAGGGTGCCCGACAACGGTCGCGGCGCGGGCTCCGCGACGGACGACGCCGAGGCCGGGGTCGATCTGTTCGGCTATGCCCGGGGCGAGCTGGGGATCGGCGAGGACGTCCGGAT
>Ga0209475_10001792_pt1 | contig 24593 bp, 21 predicted proteins | sample tdDd471_FD_187128 | JGI IMG/M metagenome (GOLD analysis project Ga0209475, IMG submission 187128) | Marine sediment microbial communities from the Atlantic coast under amendment with organic carbon and nitrate - tdDd47.1 (SPAdes)... | ecosystem: Environmental > Aquatic > Marine > Coastal >... | reverse complement strand
CCGTGGCGCGAAGGTGACGGATATCGTCGTGCTGGTGGTCTCTGCCGATGACTCGGTGATGCCGCAGACGGTGGAGGCGATCAATCACGCCAAGGCCGCGAACGTTCCGATCATCATTGCGATCAACAAGATCGACAAGCCTGACGCGACGCCGGAGAAGGTGAAGCAGGATCTGCTGCAGCACTCCATCATCGTCGAAGAGATGGGTGGTGAGGACCTTGCGGTAGAAATCTCCGCGCTGAAGGGTACCAACCTGGACAAGCTGGTCGACACGATCCTGCTGCAGGCGGAACTGCTGGAACTGAAGGCCAATCCCAACCGGGCGGCCAACGGTACGGTGGTCGAGGCGCAGCTGGAGCAGGGACGCGGCGCGGTTGCCACTGTCCTGCTGCAGGGCGGAACGCTGCGGACCGGCGATATCTTCGTCTGTGGCGCCACCTGGGGTCGCGTGCGTGCGCTGATCGATGATCAGGGCAACCGCATCGACGAGGCCCTGCCGGCCCAGCCGGTTGAGGTCCTTGGCTTCCAGGGTGCGCCGGAGGCCGGTGACGAGTTCACCGTCGTCGAGGACGAGGGTCGTGCCCGTGAAGTGGCCGAATTCCGTGCCCGTCGGACGCGTGAGCAGCTCGCCACCCAAGCCGGTCGCGGCACGCTGGAGCAGATGCTGTCTGCCATCAAGGAAGGTCAGGCGGCGGAAGTCCCCATCCTGATCAAGGGCGATGTGCACGGTTCGGTCGAAGCGATCATCAACTCCGCCGAGAAGCTCTCCACCAACGAGGTGAAGGCGCGCATCCTGCACGCAGGTGTCGGCGGTATCACGGAAACCGACGTGACGCTGGCGAAGTCGGCGGGCGCTGTGATCTTCGGCTTCAACGCCCGCCCCAACAGGCAGGCCCGTGAGGCGGCGGAACGTGATGGTGTCGATATCCGCTATTACAACGTCATCTACGAGCTGACCGATGACCTGAAGGCGATGATGAGCGGCATGCTCGCGCCGGAAGCCAGGGAGATCACCCTGGGTACGGCGGAGGTCCGCGAGGTCTTCAACATCACCAAGGTGGGCAAGATTGCCGGTTGCCTGGTGATCGAGGGTGTCGTGCGCAAGGGGGCCGGCTATCGCCAGCTTCGCGACGGTATCGTGCTGCACGAAGGCAAGATCGCGTCTCTGAAGCACTTCAAGGAAGATGTGGCGGAAGTCCGGCAGGGTTCCGAATGCGGCATGTCCTTTGCCAACCATCAGGACATCCAGGTGAAGGACCAGATCGAGGTCTATCATATCGAGGAGATCGCCCGCTCGCTCTGACGCGGTTGATGGGGGAAGGCCTGTTCGGGCCTTCCCACCCCCTCCGTCAGGGCCCTCCGGCGATTGGACAGGTACCAGATGGCCAAGCGAAAGAATGTTGCCGGCGCAGCACCGGGGACGCGTCAATTGCGTGTCGGCGAGTTGATCCGCCATGCATTGTCCGAGATCCTTCAACGCGACGAGATCCGCGATCCGGATGTATCCGGGCGCTCGATCACGGTCACCGAAGTGACGGTTTCACCCGACATGCGCAACGCGACGGCCTATGTGGAGCCGCTCGGCGGTCTTGAAGTCGATACCGTGCTTGCGGGCCTCAATCGGTCGGCACCATATCTCTCCGGACGCATTGCCCGGTCGGTTCACATGAAGTACGCGCCGCGCATTGCCTTCCATCGTGACCGCTCGTTCGACAATGCCAGCCATATCGATGCCGTGATGCGGGCGGCGCGGGCTGAAGACGAACGTCGCCGGAAGGCGCAGGGGAACGGCGACGGCCCGGACGGCGCAGGCAATGGGTCGTAGGCGCCGCGGCGACCCGGTCAGCGGCTGGCTGGTACTGGACAAGCCTGTTGGTCCGACCTCCACGACTGCCGTGAATCGCTGCCGCTGGTTGCTGAATGCGCAGAAGGCCGGGCATGCCGGAACGCTGGACCCGCTGGCCAGCGGTATCCTGCCGATCGCGTTCGGCGAGGCGACGAAGTGCATCAACTTCCTGACCGATGCCACCAAGACCTATCGTTTCACGATCCGGTTCGGCATTTCCACGACCACGGATGACGGGGAGGGGGAGGTGCTGGCGGAAAGTGCATCCCGCCCCGTGGCCGCTGACATCACGGCCCTGCTTGACCGTTTCACCGGTGACATCCTGCAGGTGCCGCCTGCATTCTCCGCCATCAAGATCGATGGCCAGCGCGCCTATGACCTGGCCCGTGACGGGCAGCCGCCGGAGATGAAGGCCAGGCCCGTTCAGGTGGAAAGCCTGAGCCTGCTGGGCATGCCTGACGATGACCATGCGGAGCTGGAGATGGTCTGTGGCAAGGGCACTTATGTGCGGTCTCTCGCCCGTGACATCGGCTCCTTGCTCGGCATTCCCGCGCACGCCAGCGCGATACGCCGGACGGCGGTCGGAAGCTTTGTGGAATCCGGCTCAATTTCACTGGCAACGTTCGAGGGGCTGTGCCATAAGCGCAGCGGCCTTGAGGCCCTGAAACCTGTCGAGACCGCGCTGGACGACATCCCGGCACTGGCCGTGACAGGTGAGCAGGCTGACCGGATACGACATGGTCAGGCTGTCAGGGTGCTGAATTTCACGTACCGCGATGATGAACTCATCTGCGCCATGCATGATCAACGGCCCGTGGCGCTGGCTCGATATCGGGCCGAATGGGTTGAGCCGGTTCGTGTCTTCAACCTCTGACCGGGCCTTGTCCGGTCTATCCATTGATGGAGGAACATGATGTCGATTACGCCCGAGCGCAAAGCCGAGCTTATCGCCGAATATGGTCGTGGTGAAGGCGACACCGGATCGCCCGAGGTTCAGGTTGCAATCCTGACCCAGCGCATCCTGACCCTGACTGAGCACTTCAAGGCTCACAAGAAGGACAATCACTCCCGTCGCGGCCTGCTGACCATGGTCAGCCAGCGTCGGCGGCTGCTTGATTATCTCAAGAACAAGGACGATGCCCGTTACCGGGAACTCATTTCACGACTCGGCCTGCGCCGGTGATCGTGACCGTCCGACCAATGGCGGTCGGACAAGCGGGACAGGTTCAGGGCGGATCGGGCAGCGGCCCGGTTCGCCTCCTGTCATTTGTGCGGCGGGATGGTCTGCCGCAGGAAGGTTGAGAAGAATATGTTTGATATACACCGCAAGGAAATCGACTGGGGCGGGCGCAAGCTCGTGCTGGAAACGGGCAAGATCGCCCGGCAGGCGACCGGTGCCGTCATGGCCACATATGGCGAGACCATGGTCCTCTGCACTGTCGTTGGCAGCAAGAGCGCCAAGGAAGGTCAGGACTTCTTTCCCCTGACCGTGAACTATCAGGAAAAGGCCTTTGCCGCAGGCAAGATCCCCGGCGGCTTCTTCAAGCGTGAGGCCCGCCCGTCGGACGCCGAGACGCTGACCTGTCGTCTGATCGACCGGCCGGTCCGCCCGCTGTTCGCCGATGGCTTCAAGAATGACACGCAGATCATCTGTACGGTGCTGCAGCACGATCTGGAAAACGATCCCGACATCGTTGCCCTGGTTGGTGCCTCCGCCGCGCTGACGATCTCCGGGCTGCCCTTCATGGGGCCGCTGGGCGCCTGCCGGGTTGGCTTCGCCAATGGCGAATATCTGCTGAACCCGACGCTGGAACAGATGTCCGATTCCAAGCTGGATCTCGTTGTCGCTGGCACGCAGGACGCCGTGATGATGGTCGAGTCCGAAGCCGACGAGCTGTCGGAAGAGGAGATGCTGGGTGCGGTGACCTTCGGGCACAAGGCCTTCCAGACCGTGATCGACGCGATCATCGACCTGGCCGAGACCGCGGCGAAGGAGCCGTGGGCCGAACCGGCACCGCTGTATAGCGAGGCTCTGGCCGCTCAGGTGGCCGAGATTGCCCGCGCTGATCTGGCCGCCGCCTATGGCATCAAGGAGAAGAAGGGGCGTCAGGACGCCGTCTCCACCGCCAAGGCCAAGGTCATGGAAGCGCTCGGCGATCACGAGGAAGGCGGCATGGCCGTCGCCTCTGCCTTCAAGTCGCTGGAGAAGAACACGGTCCGTCGCTCCATCCTGGATACCGGACTGCGCATCGACGGTCGCGACACGAAGACAGTGCGCCCCATCGAGTGCGAGATCGGCATCCTGCCGCGCGCCCATGGTTCGGCACTGTTCACGCGTGGTGAGACCCAGGCGCTGGTGGTGACCACCCTCGGCACCGGTCAGGACGAGCAGATCATCGACGCGCTGGTGGGAGAGAGCCGCCAGCACTTCATGCTGCACTACAACTTCCCGCCGTACTCGGTGGGCGAGACCAGCTTCCGCATGGGGCCGGGCCGTCGCGAGATCGGTCATGGCAAGCTGGCCTGGCGCGCGCTGCATCCGCTGATGCCCGCCAAGGACGAGTTCCCCTACACGATCCGTATCGTGTCGGAAGTGACGGAGTCCAACGGCTCATCCTCCATGGCAACGGTCTGCGGGTCGTCGCTGGCGATGATGGATGCCGGCGTGCCGCTGCGCCGTCCGGTGGCCGGTATCGCCATGGGTCTGATCCTGGAGGGCGACGAGTTTGCCGTCCTGTCCGACATCATCGGCGACGAGGATCACCTGGGCGACATGGACTTCAAGGTCGCGGGCACCGAGGCCGGTGTCACGTCGCTGCAGATGGACATCAAGATCGCCGGCATTACCGAGGAGATCATGAAGATCGCCCTGGCGCAGGCACATGATGGCCGCAATCACATCCTCGGCAGGATGGCCAGCGCCATCACGTCCGAGCGTGAGGAACTGCGCGATACCGCGCCGCGGATCACGCTGATCAAGGTCCCGACCGACAAGATCCGCGACGTCATCGGCACCGGCGGCAAGGTGATCCGCGAGATCACGGAGCAGACCGGCTGCAAGATCGACATCGACGACGATGGTTCCATCAAGGTCGCATCCTCCGACGGTGCCGCTGCCGAGAAGGCCATCAACTGGATCAAGTCGATCACGGCAGAGCCGGAAGTCGGTGCCATCTACAAGGGCAAGGTCGTCAAGACCATGGACTTTGGTGCCTTCATCAACTTCTTCGGCCCGCGCGACGGACTGGTCCATATCTCGGAGCTCCAGGACGGCCGCACCGAGAAGGTGACCGATGTCGCCAACGAGGGTGATGAAGTCTGGGTCAAGCTGCTGGACGTGGATGATCGCGGCAAGGTTCGCCTGTCGATGCGCTACGTCAATCAGGAGACCGGTGAGGAGATCGAGGGCGTCGAGCCCCTGCCGCAGCGGGAACGCAGCGGTGGCGGTGGCCGCGGCGGAGACCGTCCGCGCCGTCGTCGCGACTGATACGGCCAATCACGACTGGCCTGAGGAACAGGGTCCCCGGCATGCGCCGGGGGCCCTTTTTCGTGTGCGTCTGCAAGTGGGATGCGCGCGAACCGGCGGTGACTGTCAGCCGCTGGAAGCGGCGTGTTGCAGTCCGGCCATCGGCTCAACCGTCGGGCTGTTCCAGAAACCGCGCCGCCTTGCGTACGCGCTGCTTCTCACTGTCGAGCAGCAATGCTGCTTCGGACCTTTCGATCGCCATGCGCGAATGGCGCGCCGCTTCGCGACGCATGCCTTCGTGTTCGGTCGCATGAAGTGCCCTCAATCCGTTCTGCAACGCAATGTGAACATCGACATGTGCTGCGCCGTCACGGGCAATTGGCGTGAACAGGTCGTCAAACAGGTCCGACAGCACCAGCGGCGGTACCCAGATGCGCGGATAGCGAATTTCCGGGCCATCCCGTTCCTGCGCATGTTCCCTCTGGCTCCAGAGCAGCAGCAGGCGCACGGCGCGGGCCATGACGTCCTTTGCCGTACCGGTGTCGTTGACGGCAGGCGAGAGGGCGCGGGAGGCGATCTCCGACAGGACGACAAGCCCGAAACGAGGGTCCTGGTCGAAGGAGCGGTCCCGCCCGATCCGGAACGCGGCCTGAAGACCGGCTGTGTCAAACCCGTCGGGGAAACCGCTCAGGCTTGCCGCTTTCATGGCCGGGTCAATGAACTGCCCGGGCAGGACATGAATGAAGACCTCGCCCCCGGCTTTCTCCGCCACGTCCGATAGCTGGTCCAGCGCCAGATGCTGCAGGTATCCAATGGTGGTGATGTGCAGTGGGCGGGCATCACCGGGTATGACGCCGCTGTCACCACTCAGGATCCGACCGCCCAGTGCCGGGTCGTCGACCCGCCCGCAGATAGCGGCGAAAGCGGCTCTCTCCACCCTGTCGGTGGTATCGCTGACCCGTCCCAGCCGCGACAGATGTTCGATCCAGCGGAACAGGGTCATGATCATCATCAGGGTGACGGCCATGGTCATCCCCAGCAGGGTCACCTGCCCGGTTTCGCCATAGAAGCCGGTATTGAGTGCGATGATGCCCACCAGGGAGAACACGAACGTGCCAATGAAGGTGGCGAGGACGTTCTGGGTTGTCGTGTCCTGCATCAACAGGGCAGTCGCCCGCGGCGTGACGCTGGTTGCGGCAGCAGCATAGGCAGAAACCATGACGCTGAGGGAGAAGGTCGTCACGGCGAGCATGCTCGACGCCAGGATGTTCAGCGTGTTCTCCACCGCGTCGCCGCTGACGCGTTCGGAGAGCCTGGTCGGCACCAGGGGATCAAGCAGTGGAGCCACCAGCACCGTGATCACTGCGAGCAGGCAGAACAGCGCCACGCGTATCCAGAGTGTTCTGGAGAGCTGAAGCATCAGCCATTGCCACCTGGAAATCATCGGTACTGTTCCTGTCATGCTACGCCTGGATGGAATTCAATAGCCAAGTGAGGCACTTGTCGAGCTTTGGTCGCCTTTCGCTTGACCGGCGAATCGCTTTCTGATTCGATTCGCCCATGAAAATCAAATCTCGCGTCACCCGGAATCTGCCGTTGCTGCTTGGGGCCCTGTGCGTCGGCTATTTCGGCTTTCATGCCACCTGGGGGGACCGCGGGCTTCTGGCGACCGAAAGCCTGGAGGCACGTACTGCGACGCGCGCGACCCATCTGGCAGCTCTGGCGCAGGAGCAGGCGATCCTGCAGCGACGTGTCCTGCTCATGTCAGGACCGGCAGTAGACGCCGACATCCTTGATGAGCAGGTCCGCCGGGTGCTGGGCTGGACCCTGCCGGAAGACATCGTGATCCTGGAAAAGGACTGAGCGCATTCGCTCCGGTCGATGATTTTTCCATATTAACCGATATTCAGTTAAGACCGCGATTGTTCATGCAATCGACTTGTCGTTGTGCGTTACTGTTGCCAGCGAAACGCCATCCCGCGCCCGGAGCCCTGGCACAATCAGGGTCGATGGTCGGCGCGGATTTCCAACCCTTGAGGAGGACTCATGGCCAGGACCCCGCAGACCCGCGCGACGCGCAGCCGCAAGACCCCCGCAAAACCTGCCGCGAAATCAACCGCTTCGAAGCAGCCCGACGTCAGCAAGGAGGATCTGCTGGAGCTCTACCGGGAAATGCTGCTGATCCGCCGGTTCGAGGAAAAGGCCGGACAGATGTATGGCATGGGCCTCATCGGCGGCTTCTGTCACCTCTACATTGGTCAGGAAGCGGTCGTCGTCGGTATCCAGGCGGCGCTGACCGGCAACGACAAGGTGATCACGTCGTACCGCGATCATGGCCACATGCTGGCCTGCGGGATGGAATCCAACGGTGTCATGGCGGAGCTGACCGGACGTGCCGGAGGCTATTCGAAGGGCAAGGGCGGCTCCATGCACATGTTCAGCCGCCAGAAGAACTTCTATGGCGGTCACGGCATCGTCGGTGCACAGGTGCCGCTGGGTACCGGGCTTGCGTTTGCGGAGAAGTACAAGGGATCGGACGCCCTGAGCGTCGCCTACTTCGGCGACGGCTCTGCCAACCAGGGGCAGGTCTACGAGGCCTTCAACATGGCCGCGCTCTGGAAGCTGCCGGTGATCTACGTGATCGAGAACAACCAGTACGCCATGGGCACCTCTGTTGCCCGGTCGTCGGCGCAACCGGAACTGGCGAAGCGTGGTGAGAGCTTCGGCATTCCGGGTGTCCAGGTCGACGGTATGGACGTGCTCGCCGTGAAGGCGGCGGCTGAGGAGGCCGTGGCCTATGTCCGCAGTGGCAAGGGACCGATGATCCTGGAAATGAAGACCTACCGCTATCGTGGCCACTCCATGTCGGACCCGGCGAAGTACCGGTCGAAGGAGGAGGTCAACAAGATGCGGGCGGAGCGCGATCCGATCGAACGGGTGCGCCAGATGCTGCTGGAGAAGCTGGAAGCAACCGAGGATGAACTGAAGGCCATCGACAAGGATGTGAAGGCCGTCGTCAGCGATGCAGCCGAGTTCGCCCAGAACAGTCCGGAGCCGGATGCGTCCGAGCTCTACACCGACGTGCTTGTCGAAGCCTGAGGGAGGGAAGACGGATGCCAGTACCGATTTTGATGCCCGCGCTTTCCCCCACGATGGAGGAAGGCACACTCGCTAAATGGATGGTGAAACCCGGTGACCAGGTGGGGCCGGGTGATGTGCTCTGCGAGATCGAGACCGACAAGGCGACCATGGAGGTCGAGGCGGTCGACGAAGGCACCATCGGCAAGCTGATTGTCGATGAGGGGGCCGAGGGCGTGAAGGTGAATGCGCCCATCGCGGTCCTGCTGGAAGAGGGCGAGGACGAGAGCGCCCTGGACGGCTTCGACGCCGGTGCAGGTGGTCCCGCGCCGAAGGATGATGCGCCGGAAGCCGACGACAGGCCGGCGAAAGAGGAAAAGCCGAAGGCGCAGCCCCGGGCGAAGGATGATGCACCGGCGGCGGAGCAGGATGACAGCGATGCCGAACCCGACCTGCCCGAAGGGGCGGAGACCGCCAACGTCACCCTGCGCGAGGCGCTGCGCGATGCCATGATGGAAGAGATGGAACGTGACGAGGTGGTCTTCCTGATGGGCGAGGAAGTGGCCGAGTACCAGGGTGCCTACAAGGTCAGCCAGGGCCTGCTGGAGAAATTCGGCCCCCGACGTGTCATCGACACCCCGATCACCGAGCACGGGTTTGCCGGAATCGGCGTCGGCGCAGCCTTTGGTGGCCTGAAGCCGATTGTCGAGTTCATGACCTTCAACTTCGCCATGCAGGCGATAGACCACATCATCAATTCGGCGGCCAAGACGCTCTACATGTCCGGTGGCCAGATGGGCTGTCCCATTGTCTTCCGCGGCCCGAACGGTGCCGCCGCCCGGGTGGGCGCGCAGCACAGTCAGGACTATGCGCCCTGGTATGCTTCCGTGCCGGGCCTGAAGGTCGTTGCGCCCTACGATGCGCTGAGTGCCAAGGCGCTGCTGAAGGCCGCGATCCGCGACCCCAACCCGGTGATCTTCCTGGAGAACGAGGTTCTCTATGGCCGCACCTGGGATGTGGCAACGGACCCCGAGTTCGTGCTGCCCATCGGCAAGGCGAAGGTTGTCCGTCCCGGCAAGGATGTGACCCTGGTCGGCTATTCCATCACGGTCGGCAAGGCGCTGGAGGCGGCGGAAAAGCTGGCGGAGGAAGGGATCGATGCGGAGGTCATCGACCTGCGCTCCATCCGCCCGCTCGACAGCGCCACCATCGTGCGCTCCGTGCAGAAGACCAATCGCTGTGTGACCATCGAGGAGTCGTGGCCGACCTGCGGGATCGGCGCGGAGCTGTCGGCGCGGATCATGGAGGAAGCCTTTGACTGGCTGGATGCGCCCGTGAAGCGGGTGTCCGGCGTTGATGTGCCGATGCCCTATGCCGCCAACCTCGAGAAGCTGGCACTGCCCCAGTCCGATCACATCGTCGCGGCGGCCAAGGCCGTCTGCTACAGCGAATAGGGGGACGCGACATGCCGATAACCATTACCATGCCGGCGCTTTCCCCCACGATGGAGGAGGGCACGCTGGCCAGTTGGCAGGTGAAGCCGGGTGATACTGTCTCGTCCGGCGATGTGCTCTGCGAGATCGAGACCGACAAGGCCACGATGGAAGTCGAGGCCGTGGACGAAGGCACCATCGGCAAGCTGCTGGTGGATGCGGGGACGGAAGGCGTGAAAGTCAACGCCCCCATCGCCGTGCTGCTGGAGGAGGGCGAGGACGAGAGCGCCCTTGACGGTTTCGAGGCCAAGGCAGCGGGAGGCGGCTCTGGCGGCGGTGCTGCTGCTGAGAAGGCTCCCGAGCCTGCACCCGAAGCCGAGGCAAAGGACGAACCGAAAGCGGCGCAGAAGGCTGCCTCAACGAGCAGTTCGGGCGGTCGTGTCTTCGCCAGCCCGCTGGCGAAGCGCATGGCCTCCCAGGAAGGTCTGGACCTGTCGCAGGTCGAGGGGACCGGGCCGAAGGGGCGCGTCGTGAAGCGCGATGTCGAGGCCGCGCTGGAAAGCGGTACGGGCAGAAAACAGGCAGATGCGCCGAAGGCGGAAGCCACATCCGATGCTCCGGCGAAATCCGCCGTATCTGCACCTGCGGCGGCGAAAGACTATCCGCCGGTCACGGACGATTACGAGGAGATCAAGCTCAACTCCATGCGGAAGACGATCGCGCGCCGACTCACCGAGTCGAAGCAGACGGTGCCGCATTTCTATCTGACCATCGATATCGAACTGGATGGGCTGCTGGCGCTTCGCAAGGACCTCAACAGCCGTTCCGATGCTTACAAGATCTCGGTCAATGACTTCATCGTCCGGGCCTCGGCCCTGGCGCTGCGCAAGCATCCGGAAATCAATTCCCAGTTCACCGAGAATGCCATCCTGCAGCACCGCAAGGTGGATGTATCGGTGGCGGTGGCGATCGAGGGCGGGCTGATCACGCCGGTGGTGCGCAACACGGACCAGAAGGGCCTGCAGCAGATCTCTGCCGAGACCAAGGATCTGGCAGGCCGGGCGCGGGAGGGCAAGCTGAAGCCCGACGAGTTCGCGGGCGGCACCTTCACGATCTCCAACCTCGGCATGTTCGGCATCGACCAGTTCGTGGCCGTCATCAATCCGCCGCAGGCGGCGATCCTGGCCGTTGGCTCGGGGACGCAGAAGCCGGTGGTCAAGGATGGTGCGCTGGCGGTGGCAACGGTGATGACGGCGACCCTGTCGGCGGATCACCGCGTCTTTGGCGGCGCGGAGGGGGCGGTGTTCCTCGAAACCCTCAAGGGCCTGCTCGAAGACCCGCTCACCATGCTGCTCTGACGGAGGACGAAGATCATGGCGAAGAATTTCGACCTCGTCGTCGTGGGCGGTGGCCCCGGCGGTTACGTGGCGGCGATCCGGGCGGCACAGCTCGGCATGAACGCCGCGCTTGTGGAGCGGGAACACCTCGGGGGCATCTGCCTCAACTGGGGCTGCATCCCGACCAAGGCCCTGCTGCGCTCGGCCGAGGTTTATCATCTGATGAGCCACGCGCAGGACTATGGCTTCCGCATCGATGGCAAGATCGAGATCGACAATGCGGCCATCGTCAAACGCTCCCGCAAGGTGGCGGGGCAACTGTCCGGTGGCGTGAAGCACCTGCTGAAGAAGAACAAGGTCACGGTCTTCGACGGGCAGGGGGCACTGGCCGGCAAGGGCACCGTCAGCGTCACGAAGGACGGCAAGGCGGTGGAGGAGATCGAGGCGAAGCACATCATTCTCGCCACCGGTGCCCGGGCACGGTCGCTGCCCGGTCTGGAACCGGATGGCAAGCTGGTCTGGACCTATCGCGAGGCCATGGTGCCTGAAGAACTGCCGAAGTCGCTGCTGGTCGTCGGCTCCGGCGCCATCGGCATCGAATTCGCCAGCTTCTACCGCACCCTGGGTGTGGATGTGACGGTGGTCGAGGTGATGGACCGGGTGCTGCCTGTCGAGGATGCGGAGATCTCGGCCTTCGCCGAGAAGGCCTTCACCAAGCAGGGCATGAAGATCATGACCGGCGCGACGGTGGAGAAGCTGGACCGCAAGGCGAATTCCGTCACCGCCTCCATCAAGGGCAAGGACGGCAAGAGCCAGTCCCTTACCGTGGACCGGGTGATCCTTGCTGTCGGCATCGTCGGCAATGTCGAGGATATCGGGCTGGAGAACACGAAGGTGAAGGTCGACCGCACCCATGTGCAGATCGATGCCTACTGCCGGACCGGAGAACCGGGCGTCTATGCCATCGGCGACCTCTGCGGCCCGCCGTGGCTGGCGCACAAGGCAAGCCATGAGGGCGTGATCTGCGTCGAGAAGATCGCCGGGCTGGATGTGCATCCGCTGGATACGTCCAACATTCCCGGCTGTACCTACTGCCAGCCACAGGTGGCCAGTGTCGGCCTGACCGAGGCGGCGGCAAAGGAAAAGGGGCACGAGGTCCGCGTCGGCCGCTTCCCCTTCATGGGCAACGGCAAGGCGATCGCGCTGGGCGAACCGGAAGGCATGGTGAAGACCGTGTTCGACAAGAAGACCGGTGAGTTGCTGGGCGCGCACATGATCGGCGCGGAGGTGACCGAACTGATCCAGGGCTATGGCATTGCCAAGACGCTGGAAACGACGGAGGCCGAACTGATGCACACTGTCTTCCCGCACCCGACACTGTCGGAAATGATGCACGAATCCGTCCTTGACGCCTACGGTCGCGCGATCCACTTCTGAAGCACCGACTGAAACACAGCAGGACCGAACAGAGTCATGCCTGACACCACCAAATCGACCGTTCGTCACCCCGAGAAGGCGCACAGGCCGGACAATCCGGTCTGGAAGAAGAAGCCTGCCTGGATCCGGGTGAAGGCGCCGACATCGCCGGAGTACATGGAAACCCGGCGCATCATGCGCACGCACCAGCTGAACACGGTGTGCGAGGAGGCGGCGTGTCCGAACATCGGGGAATGCTGGGCCAAGGGTCATGCGACCATGATGATCCTGGGCGATACCTGCACGCGGGCCTGCAGTTTCTGCAACGTCAAGACCGGCAAGCCCGGCGCGCTGGACCCCTTCGAGCCGGAGAATGTGGCGCAGTCGGTGGCGAAGCTGGGTCTGGCGCATGTCGTCGTGACATCGGTCGACCGGGATGATCTGGCCGATGGCGGCGCGGACCATTTTGCCCGCACCATCACTTGCATCCGCCAGGCCAGCCCGAAGACCACCATCGAGGTGCTGGTGCCCGACTTCCAGAAGAAGCCCGGCGCGCTGGAGATGGTGGTGGAGGCGAAGCCGGACGTCTTCAACCACAACATGGAAACCGTGCCGCGGCTCTATGCGTCGGTGCGGCCCGGTGCGCGCTATTTCCACTCCCTGCGCATCCTGGCCGAGGTGAAGGAGATGGACCCGTCGATCTTCACCAAGTCCGGCATCATGGTCGGACTGGGGGAGCAGCGGGAGGAAGTGCTGCAGATCATGGACGACCTGCGCTCGGCAGACGTCGATTTCATGACCATCGGCCAGTACCTGCAGCCGACGGCGAAGCATCATGTGCTGGACCGCTTCGTGACCCCGGAAGAGTTCGCGGCCTACGAGCGCAATGCCTATGGCAAGGGATTCCTGATGGTCTCCGCCACGCCGTTGACCCGGTCGTCGTACCATGCCGGCGATGACTTCGAACGACTTCGCGCCGCGCGGGAAAAGCGCCTCGTCACCGGAACAGCCTGACCCGGGTTCCCTGCCATGCCCAAGCATTCGGAAACGCGTGTGCTGCCGCACACGCCTGAGCAGATGTACAGCCTTGTCGCGGACATCGGGCGCTATCCCGAGTTCCTGCCCTGGTGCGTTGGCGCGCGCATCGTGCGCCAGTCCGAGCATGAAGTGCTGGCCGACCTGCTGATCGGGTTCAAGGTCTTCCGGGAGCGGTTTCGCTCCAAGGTGGATCTGGAGCCGACGACCCTGACCATCGATGTGGCCTATGTCGAAGGGCCGATGCGGTACCTGGAGAATCACTGGCACTTCCAGCCCCATCCCGACGGCTGTGAAGTCGACTTCAGCGTGGACTTCGAATTCCGCTCCCTGCTGCTGCGAAAGGCCATCGAGCCGCTGTTCCACGAGGCGGTGCGCCGCATGGTGGCGGCATTCGAGAAGCGGGCGGCGGCACTCTACGGATAAGTGCAGTCGTGGTTTTCATGCACCAATATTGACACCGTAACCCCCTGAAGTAGGGACCAATTGCCTTGAGTTGTGTGTGAAACAGCACACTGCGCGCCCTTTCCAGGCCATCACCTGACGGAAACCACTTCACGACCGGCGCGATATATGAACAAGTAAACAAACAATTAACAGGCTGGCGATCCTGTCACCTTGGGTCACTCAAGGTCGCTCACCGACCAGCCGTTCGAGGGGGTGCCGAAAATCTTCTGCCTGGCTCAAAGTGCCGGACGTTTCCTGACGCGTGGTCGCCACCACCGCGCAACAGGTGTTTGACATGGCCTTGCCGGAAGATCCCTTTGCAGATGTGACGCTGGCCGGAACGGCAGGCGACGATGTCCTTTGGGGCTATGCGGGCAACGACGTCGTTTCCGGTGGCGACGGTGATGACCGTCTGCACGGCGCACGGGGCAACGACACGATCACAGGCGGCACGGGCAGTGACTTCCTGATCGGCGGCAGCGGCAGCGACACTTACCTGATCGGTCGTGATCTGTTGCCAGGCGATCAGTCGATCATCATTGAAACACCAAGCCGCGACACGAACATCATCCTGTTTCAGGACGGGATCGTGCCGGAAGAGCTGTCTTTCAACCGTGTCGGCAACGACCTGTTCATCGGGGTCACGGCTGGCGGAACGATTGTCGTGCGGGGACAGTTCGGCTCGCTGAACGGTGGCATCGACCGCCTGCGGTTCGAGGATGGTTCGTTGCAGGATCTTCGTGGGCCGAATTCACCGGTGCTGGCGCCCACTGAAGACACCGTGACAGGCGGTGGCGCTGACACGCCTGCAGGTGGCGGCAATGACACGCCGACAGGTGGGGGCTCTGACGACACGCTGACTGGCGGCAATTCGGGTGACACGCTGTCCGGCGGTGGCAACGACACGCCCCCAGGCGGTGGTTCCGGAGACACCGTGACAGGCGGCGGTGATGATACGCCGCCGGGCGGCGGTTCGGGTGACACGCTGACGGGCGGTGGCAATGACACACCAGCGGGTGGAGGGTCTGGCGACACGCCGTCAGGTGGTGGTGATGATACGCCGACAGGCGGTGGTTCAGGTGACACGCTGACGGGCGGTGGCAATGATACACTAGCGGGTGGAGGGTCTGACGATACGCCGTCAGGTGGTGGTGATGATACGCCGACAGGTGGCGGCTCTGATGACACGCCGTCAGGTGGTGGTGGTGATACGCCGACAGGCGGTGGTTCAGGTGACACGCTGACGGGCGGTGGCAATGATACACCAGCGGGTGGAGGGTCTGACGATACCCTCTCCGGCGGCGGTGACGACACTCCGACAGGTGGCGGCTCTGATGACACGCCGTCAGGTGGTGGCAACGACACGCCCGCAGGTGGCGGTTCCGGAGACACCGTGACAGGCGGCGGTGATGACACACCAGCGGGTGGAGGGTCTGACGATACCCTCTCCGGCGGCGGTGACGACACTCCGACAGGTGGCGGCTCTGACGACACGCCGTCAGGCGGCGGTGACGACACGCCCGCAGGCGGTGGTTCCGGAGATACCGTGACAGGCGGTGGCAATGACACACCTGGAGGCGGCGGTTCCGGCGATACCCCAACTGGTGACAGGCCAGGACCAGGACCAGGGGCGGGGGATCCGCCACCGCCAGTGCTGCGGGGCGACGACGGCCCGGACCGGATGCATGGTGGCATCGGCGAACAGGTGATGCGCGGCAGGGGCGGCGACGACAGGGTCTCCGGTGGTGCCGGGGCGGACACGATCAGCGGTGGCGATGGCCTTGACCGGCTGTTGGGCGATGAAGGTGACGATGTTCTGAGCGGCGGTGAAGACCGTGATGTGATCTTCGGTGGCCTGGATGACGACGAACTGAATGGTAATGGCGGGCGGGACAACCTGTTCGGAGGCGCGGGTGACGACCTGCTCGATGGCGGGGCCAAACTGGATGTCCTGCACGGTGACGATGGCGCGGATACGCTGATTGGTGGCCTTGGTGACGACAAGCTGTTCGGTGGAGACGGCGACGATGTGCTGATCGCCGACGAAGGGCATGACCGGCTTTCCGGTGGGGCGGGCAACGACCTGTTCGTGCTCGGCCTGGAAGACCTCGGCGGGCGCATCGATCAGATCACGGACTGGAACGATGGCGACAGGATTGTCGTTCACGGCGTGCCTGATGCAGCCCATCAGGCATTCAGCGCGGGCCAGGTATCAGAGTTCCTGGCTGTCCGACAGGTTGGTGGTGACAGTTTCCTGCAGATAGATCTGGATGGGGCAGGCACGGAGCACAGCCTGGTCAATCTGGTGCGGATCAGGGAACACACGCTGGACCTCGACGACGTCAGCTTCGATCCCGCATCAGGCCTGTTCTGAGGCTGAACAGAAAGAAGACCAGCCGCCCTCGGGGCGACTGGTCCGCAAGTGGTCCGGGTGCGCGGCTCCTGACGCCGCTTCGGATTTCCGTGGACGAACGACCTGCGTCAGACCTGTCCAACGGCCTGGGCCTTGGGGCCGAACAGCAGCCACAGGATCAGGCCGAGTACCGGCAGCAACAGGATGGCCACGATCCAGATGACCTTGGAGCCCGTGCTCGCTCCACTGCCAAAGATCTTCACGATGGCCCAGATATCCGCAACCAGGATGATCAGGCCGAGAATGCCAGTGACTTCCATTTATCCAACTCCTCTCGTCGTTCTGCTGTCGCGAAGCGGGATGGCTGCGTTACTCGGTCGAGTCTTCGACGGCCTCGGCGCTATCGTTGATGTCCGCACCGATACCGCGGATGGTGTTGTCGCAGGCGGCGAGGCCGCCGATCATCACGGCAAGGACACCAATCAGGCTCAGACGTTTCAGGATATCAGTCATGTCTCTTCTCCTCGGTGATGCGCTGCAGCAGGGTCCGGCCTTGCATGGCAGCCTGTAAACTCTTGCGTGCCTTGGGGTCTTCGAAAGATGACTTCTGTATTTCTTTCGGTTTTTTGTCAGTCAATTCTTCCAATCTTTCCAATATGTCGTCTTCTGTCACAAGTGATAGAAGAACAGGCATAAGAAAAACTCCTTGTTTGCGCGTTGTTCTCAATATGAAGAACTCAGATAATAATTCAATTTTTTCGTATGTGTCGATTGGTGAGGCAATGTATTGTCAATATCTTGTTCATGATGCATGAATTGAGGTAGATCAATTACTTCCGTCGAAGCAGCAAAATTGGTCGTTGGAGTGGTTGGAGTAAGTGACCTATGTTGGTGCTTCAATGGAGGTCTGATGAATGCCCGAGAACGTTCCGCCGAAGCGCACCGAGAAACTGCAGCTCATGCTGGATGACCTTGAGATGGAGGCGATCGATGACTGGCGGTTCCGCCATCGCATGCCGTCGCGCGCGGCCGCGATCCGGGAGTTGATCCGTCGCGGCCTCGCGGCGGTGAATGTCGAGGAACCGACAGCGGACAAGACCTCGACCGAATTTCGCGTCGTTGAGCCGGACTGATCTGCTGCTCCCTCCCTGGAGGGTGACCCTGTCAGTGGATCGAATGACTTTTCGTCTCCCCGCATTGCTGCAAGACTGAGACAAGCAACAATAAGGGGAGGGGAACCGATGCCGACAATCGCGGCTGGGAAGCTTGAGGGATTTGTGGCCGAGATCGCCCGTGCGGGCGGGTCAAGCGACGCGGAGGCCGACAAGATCGGTCACCAGCTGGTCGGCGCCAATCTGCGTGGTCATGACAGCCACGGCATCGGCATGATGCCTGCCTATGTCAACGCATTGCAGTTCGGCAAGCTGAAACCCAACCAGCACGTCAGCGTCGTCCGGGATGATGGCGCGATCCTGCAACTGGATGGCAATGCCGGTTACGGGCAGGTCATCGGTGAGGAGGCGATGGACAGGGGCATCGCAGTCGCCAAGGCCCAGGGACTCTGTCTCATGAGCCTGCGCAACAGCCATCACCTTGGACGCATCGGCGCATGGGGCGAGCAGGCAACCGACGAGGGGCTGATCTCGATCCACTGGGTCAATGCCATCACGCGGATGCCGCTGGTGGCACCGCATGGCGGCTCCGATGCACGCTTCACCACCAATCCCTATTGCACGGCGGTGCCCGCCACCCCCGATCACCCGCGCATGGTGCTGGACATGGCGACGACGAAGGTCGCGATGGGCAAGGTGCGTGTGGCGCACAACAAGGGTGTGGAGATGCCGCCGGACTGCCTGATCGACCCCGAGGGCAATCGCACGCTGAACCCGTCTGTCATGTTCGACGAACCGCGCGGCGCGTTGCTGGCGATGGGGGAGCACAAGGGATACGGCCTGGCGCTGGTCTGCGAGGTGCTGGCCGGTGCCCTCTCGGGCGGCGGTTCCTTCCTGCCGGAACGCTCCGACGGGCATTCCATCATCAACAACATGCTGACCATCCTGGTCGATCCGGACCGGTTGACGGATCGCACTGCGCTGATGAGTGAACTCGACGGTTTCATCAGCTACGTGAAGCAGTCGCCGCCCGCACCGGGTGTCGAGGAAGTCATGATTCCGGGCGATCCGGAGCGCAAGTCGATGGCCGAGCGTCTGGCGAATGGCGTGCCCGTCGATGACACGACCTGGGAGGAGATGGTGCAGGCCGCCGTTCAGGTCGGCATAGACGAGGGCAAGGCCCGCGCCTGGGCCGAATAGACAAGACCGATTGAAAAGCAGGGGGAGGGCTGGACATGTTCAGGCTCGGACTGGAAGACAAGGTTGCGATCATCACCGGCGGCAGTGACGGGCTTGGCCGTGCCAGCGCGGCGCTGCTGGCGGCTGAAGGCGCGAAGGTGGCCATCTGTGGCCGCCGCAAGGATCATGTGGAGGCCGTGGCGAAGGAGCTTTCCGCGCAGAGCGGCGGTTCGGTACTGGGCGTGCAGGCGGATGTCACGCAGCTGGCCGACTGCGAGACGCTGGTGTCCCGCACGGTCGAGGCCTTTGGCGGCATCGACATTCTGGTCAACAATGCCGGCGCGTCAGCGGCCCACAGGCTGCAGGATCTGGATGATGCGGCCTGGCAGGCGGACTTCGATCTGAAGATCATGGGCGCGGTACGGATGTGCCGTCTGGCGATCCCGCACATCAGGGCGCGGGGTGCGGGCTCCATCATCAATGCCTCCATCGGCGGCGGCAAGACGCCCCGGGCGGGGCAGTTGCCCACATCGCTGTCGCGCGCGGCCGGTCTGAACCTGACGAAGTCGCTCTCCGATGAACTGGCCGGTGACAACATCCGCGTCAACGCGATCTGCATCGGCTTGCTGAAGAGTGCCCAGTGGGACCGTCGGGCCACCGCCGATACACCGGTCGAGACGCTCTACGAGAACATGTCGTCGCGGATCCCGCTCGGACGGGTGGGTGAGGCGGAGGAATATGCGGACCTGGTCGCCTTCCTGGCCTCGGAACGTTCCAGCTATATCACCGGGACCGCAATCAACATCGATGGCGGCATGTGCGCGGCGCTGTAGCTCGTTCCACGATCTGACTGCGGTCCCATTTATCCAGGGCGAATGGTCTAGGCGTCGATCACCAGGACGGTGATGAACAGGGAAACGATGATCAGCACGCTCGCGCCGATGGCCTGCTGCAGCCTGCGGCGTGACCGATAGATCTTCGGGCCATCGTCGGAGCGGTTGCGGGAGCGTCGGCGTCTGTGATGCTTCGCAGGCGGGTCCGACAGGACTGGATCGGGGGCCTTGTGGCTGGCCAGCGGTTTCATCCGCGTGCGCATTTCCGCAACCATGGCTTCAACCTTCTCCGGCGCCGGGGTCAGACCGGGTTCGTGGCGCATGATCAGTTCCGCAGCTGCGCGCAGGTAGTTCTCGCTGGCGTCGGCATTGGGGCGGGTGAGGAAGACCGGGGTCCGGTCGCCGCTGGCTTCGTCGAGGGCGTTCGAATGCGGGATCTCGGCCATCAGCACGGCATCGCCGTGGGTCTGGCGTATTTCCAGCGCACGCTTCATCTTCGCCGGCGCCCAGCTCTGGGCCATGGTGAGCAGGATCATCGGTCTGTCGATGCGGGTCTGACCGGCATCGTTCAGCCGCTCGATGGTTGATGTCAGGCGGGCCATCCCGTCCAGGGCGAACTGCTCCGGCGGAACCGGGATCAGCACCGTGTCCGCCGCGACCAGCGCGCTGACGGAAAGGATGCCGAGAGATGGCGGACAGTCGAGGAAGATCCAGTCAAAGCTGTCAGCCATGGCGACGATGACAGGGCGAAGACGGTGCAGGCGATCCGACTCGCCCGAGAGTTCCAGTTCGACGCCTGCCATGTCCAGCGATGAGGCGAGAACCGACAGATGCGGGATTGCCGTGGCCCGCGTCCAGCGTGGCGAGCATTCGTCGCCATCGACCAGCGCGTGATAGCTGCCCGGTGCCTCCGCCGTTGCCTCCGGGATGCCCAGTGCCGTCGTCGCATTCGCCTGGGAATCGAGATCGATCAGAAGCACGCGCCGACCTGTCAGTGCTGTCGCGACCGCCAGGTGCACTGCCGTCGTTGTCTTGCCGACGCCGCCCTTCTGGTTCGACACCGCAACAGTGATTGCCATGAAGCACTCCCCCCGCCTGCTTCCAGGCCAACAATCCGGTCGGCCTGTTTATTCGTTCCTGCCTGAAGGTGAGAGCAAGCTTCCTGCCAGCAAATTCGGGAATTGCGCGAATTCAGGCATGTCAGCAGGTTGCCGTCACTCAGGCTGTCGGTCGATTCATCATGAATGACAGGCAGTTAGATCTGATCGAGCGCCTGCGCAAGGTCGGCGATGATGTCATCGACCGTCTCTATTCCGATGGACAATCTTACCACATCGGGTCCGGCGCCCGCAGCAACCTGCTGCTCGACCGTCAATTGGCGGTGCGTTGTGGATGCCGGGTGCAGAATGAGACTGCGCGTATCACCGATGTTGGCGAGGTGAGAGAGGATGTTCACACCCTCCACCACCTTCACGCCGGCATCGAAGCCGCCACGCACACCGAACGTGAAGACCGCGCCTGCGCCCTTCGGCAGGTACTTCTGCTGCAGCGCGTGATAGCGATTGCCCTCCAGCCCGGAATGGGAAACCCAGGTGACTGCGGGGTGCTGATCCAGGAACCGCGCGACCGTCAGCGCGTTTGCGCTGTGGCGCTCCATCCGCAGCGGCAGGGTTTCCGCGCCTGTCAGGATCATGAAGGCATTGAACGGGGACAGCGCGGGACCGAGGTCGCGCAGCGCCACTGCACGGCCATAGGCCGTCAGCGCAAACCGCCCGAATGTCTCGTGGAAGTTCAGTCCGTGATAGGCCGGGCAGGGGGCTGCGACTGCGGGAAACCGGTCGCTTGCCGACCAGTCGAACTCTCCGCTCTCGACGATCACGCCGCCGAGGGAATTGCCATGGCCGCCGAGGAACTTGGTCGCCGAGTGAACGACGACATCCGCACCCCATTCGAACGGTCGGCAGCCCCAGGGGGTGGCGCAGGTATTGTCGACGATCAGTGGAATGCCCGCCTGCTCCGCGATCCTGGCAAAGGCCTCGATATCGGCGACGACACCGCCCGGATTGGACAGGCTTTCGATGAAGATGGCCTTGGTCCGTTCATTGATCGCGGCGCGAAAGCTTTCCGGGTCGTCCGGATCGCAGAAGGTGCAGGACCAGCCCATCTTCTGGAAACTGACGCCGAACTGGGTGATCGATCCGCCATAGAGCTTGGTCGAGGCGACGAAGTTGTCGCCGGATTCCATCAGCGCGAACATCAGCACCATCTGCGCGGCATGACCCGAGGCAACGGCCAGCCCGGCCGCACCCCCCTCCAGCGTCGCAACCCGTTCCTCCAGCACCGAGACGGTGGGGTTGGTCAGGCGGGAGTACATGTTGCCGAAGGACTGCAGGTTGAACAGGCTGGCAGCCTGGTCCACGTCCTCGAACACATAGGAAGATGTCTGATAGATCGGCGTGATGCGCGCGCCGGTCACCGGATCGGGGGATGCCCCGGCATGGATGGCCTGGGTTTCGAATCCATATGTTTCACGCGTGCTCATGGGGCGTCATTTCCGTTTTGTCTGTCTGTCCGGTCACGGTGAAGGTAGCCGCATCGGGTCGCATTCTCCAAGGGGGTGAAACAATGCACCGGCTGTGGATGAATTGCGCCGGGGGCCGGTGGCCGGGTCACAGGCGCGGTCCCCTGCGTGGATTGTTCATGTAAACATAACGGGAACATTGCAATTGCCGCCCCACCTTCGGTGACGTATCATGCGCGCCCTATGAAACAGGACGCTTTCCGCAGACAACGGAGCTGACCGGCATGACGGCCCTCTCACCGATTTCCCAGCAGATCTGGGACATGAAGTACCGCCTGAAGGGACCCGACGGTGCCGTCGTCGACGCGACGCTGGAGGATACCTGGCGGCGCGTGGCCCGCGCCCTGGCTTCGGTCGAGTCGGAGCCGGAGGTCTGGGAGGAGCGGTTCTACGGCGCGCTGGAGGGATTCCGCTTCCTGCCGGCGGGGCGCATCATCGCCGGGGCAGGGACCGCCCGGCGCGTGACCCTGTTCAACTGTTTTGTCATGGGAACCATTCCCGACGACATGGCAGCGATCTTCGAGAACCTGAAGGAAGCGGCCCTGACGATGCAGCAGGGCGGCGGCATCGGCTATGACTTCTCCACGCTGCGGCCCAAGGGTGCGCCCGTGAAGGGTGTCGGGGCCGATGCTTCGGGACCGCTGACCTTCATGGATGTCTGGGATGCCATGTGCCGCACCATCATGAGTGCCGGGCACAGGCGTGGCGCGATGATGGCGACCATGCGCTGCGACCACCCGGATATCGAGGCCTTCATCGCCGCGAAAGAGGACGCCGGGCGGCTGCGCATGTTCAACCTGTCGGTGCTGATCACCGATCCGTTCATGGAGGCGGTGAAGACCGACAGCAGCTGGGAACTGACGTTCGAGGGGCGGACCTACGGCAGTGTCCGCGCGCGCGACCTGTGGGACCGCATCATGCGGGCGACCTTTGCCTATGCGGAACCCGGCGTGATCTTCATCGACCGGATCAACAAGCAGAACAACCTGCACTATTGCGAGACCATTTCCGCCACCAACCCCTGCGGGGAGCAGCCCCTGCCGCCCTATGGCGCCTGTCTGCTGGGATCCGTCAATCTGGCGTCCCTGGTCCGGGAGCCGTTCACGGCGGAGGCCGAACTGGATCTGGAGGCGCTTGACGGGATCATCCCGCTGGCCGTCCGGATGATGGACAATGTGACGGATGTGTCGAACTTCCCGCTGGAGGAACAGCGCAGGGAGGCGGAGGCGAAGCGCCGCATCGGGCTCGGCGTCACGGGCCTCGCCGACGCGCTGATCATGTGCAGGGCGCGCTATGGCACGGCGGAGGCCGTGGCTCTGACGGAGAAGTGGATGGCGGCCATCCGCCACCGGGCCTATCTCGCATCCGTCGATCTGGCGCGGGAGAAGGGGCCGTTCCCCCTGTTCGACCGGGATGCCTATCTGTCCGGTACCGCGATCCAGGATCTGGAGCCCGAGGTCAGGGCGGGCATTGCCGAACATGGCATCCGCAACGCGCTGGTGACCTCTATCGCGCCGACAGGCACGATTTCCCTGTTCGCGGACAATGTCTCGTCGGGGCTGGAACCGGTCTTCAGCTTTTCCTACACCCGTTCGGTGCTGATGCCCGACGGGTCGCGGCGGGAGGAGGAAGTCTCCGACCACGCGGTGCGGCGCTGGAAGCACAGCCACGGCAACCAGCCGCTGCCGGATTATTTCGTCGACGCCCAGTCTCTGTCGCCGGCCGACCATGTGCGCATGCAGGCGGCGGTGCAGAAGTACGTCGATGCCTCGATTTCCAAGACCATCAACTGTCCGGAAGACATCTCCTTCGATGACTTCCGGGAAGTCTACATGATGGCCTATGAGACCGGCTGCAAGGGATGCACGACCTACCGACCGAACGAGGTCACGGGATCGGTGCTGCATGTGAAGAAGCCGGAGGCCGAACCTTCTGCCGACGCAGTGGACGTGCAGGCGGAACTGCCGCTTGCCGCTCCTCCCGCCGCCGCCGTGAAGCCGAAGGATCCCTACGAGAGCGGCGGCGTCGTCTACATGACGCAGCCGCTGGACCGCCCCGGCGTCCTGCCCGGCCAGACCTACAAGCTGAAATGGCCGGAGAGCGATCACGCGATCTACATCACCCTGAACGATGTCATTCAGGACGGGCGTCGCAGACCCTTCGAGATCTTCATCAACTCGAAGAATGTCGAGCATTTCGCCTGGACAGTGGCCCTGACCCGCATGATCTCGGCAGTGTTCCGGCGGGGCGGTGATGTCAGCTTCATCGTGGAGGAGCTGAAGGCCGTGTTCGATCCGCGTGGCGGGGCCTGGGTCGGCGGACGCTATGTCCCCTCCATCCTTGCCGCGATCGGGGAGGTGATCGAGCAGCACATGATCGCCACCGGCTTCCTGGCCGATCCCAAGGTCCGCAATCAGGAGATCGAGGCACAGAAGGTCGCCGCAGGCTCCGGCAACCGTCCCGGGGCGTGCTGCGGC
>Ga0209475_10001788_pt1 | contig 24636 bp, 19 predicted proteins | sample tdDd471_FD_187128 | JGI IMG/M metagenome (GOLD analysis project Ga0209475, IMG submission 187128) | Marine sediment microbial communities from the Atlantic coast under amendment with organic carbon and nitrate - tdDd47.1 (SPAdes)... | ecosystem: Environmental > Aquatic > Marine > Coastal >... | reverse complement strand
GCGAGTTGAAACGCGGGCGTTCCCACGGACTAGGTGGCATGATTTGAAGATGGCGTATTAGAAAAACCCCTTGGCCGGTTGACCCGACCAAGGGGGAAATGAAAAACACATTCTCCGAGGCACAACTTATTGTTTCTGGGAAATCAGGGCAAGTCCAGTTGAAACAGACTGTACCGGCGCCAATGTGCCAAGTTGACCAGGATCCAATATACCCATAAACTGGAGTTCTTATGGCCGGATTCATCCTCGAAAAATCGCCCCGCGCGATCTCAACTTTTGCGGCTATAATCATGGCCCTGTTTATCCAGCCATTCACCCATCCCTGCCAGGCCCAGGAAAACGATCCCGGCGGCTTCACCCAGCTTTCCTGGGGCTTCAAGGGCGGCTTGGCCCTCGCCCAGCACCAGGGCACCACCCCCCGCGACATGGAGTACACGGTTTCCAGTTCCATGCGCCGTGGCGTGACGGCGGGCGTTTTCCTGGTCCTGCCCGTGACCAAACGCTTTGGCATCCAGCAGGAAGTGCTCTATGTCCAGAAGGGGTCTCGCCAAACCATCGGGGCCGAAATCTTCGATCTCCCGACGGTTCTCGAAGTGACCTACGACATGGATTACATCGAAATCCCCCTCATGATGAGATACCACTGGCTGATCGATCGGGGGGTGGATATCTACTCGCTGGGTGGTTTCGCTTTCGCACTCAAGGTCAAGGACCGGTACAAGCTGGCCGCAGAGGTTGACGACGGGGTCGACGTCGTTCCCATCCGGGCCGATAGCGACATGTCCGAAGTGGATATGTTCGATTTTGCCTTCACCTACGGTGTGGGACTGGAATTCCCCCTGGGAAACAACCGTTTTCTGGTAGAATACCGATTCGACCTGAGTATTGAGGCCCTGTCCCTGCCCACGTATGCCTACGTGCCCTTTGGGGATGAACAGCTTCTCGTCGACAACGAACCCGTCCCCCTGCGCAACCAGTGCCATATGTTGATGCTGGGAATCAGGTTCTAGGAGGATCGTCATGCGCTCCACACTGCTGGTTTTGTTATGTCTTGGCTGTTCTTTTTGCGCGGAGTCCGCCGAGGCCTTCACTTTCTGGAATGATTTCCGGTCCAGCGCCCTGTTTCCCGATGAGTCGGTGACGATTCGCGTGGAAAATCCGCAGGGTCCGGGTCTGGTCAATTCCATCCTGTATGCCCAGAACGGTGTGCAGGAAGTCCCCTTGGTCCCGATTCTGGACGGACCCAGCACCCTTGAAGCCACGGTTCCGGGTCCGGCTGCCGGCCGCCGTTTTTACGGGTTCCGCTATGTTCACAATGACAGCATCGATCTGATTTCCGTTCAGCTTCCGGAAGACGCCAGTCCCACGCCTGACGACCTGACCGTCCTGTCCACCGACCCGGTCGGAGACGACAACTTCGGCCTGCCCAATCTCGATTTGACCGAGTGCCGGATCAGCCATGACGGCAACCGCCTGTTTGCCGCCCTGACCAACGCCGGCGGTGGATTTCCGGTCAGCAGCGGACTGACTTTCTACAGCTATTTCCTCGGTATCAAGGACCCGGCCGTTACGGACCCCGATACCGTTTTCGCAATGATCCACACCGTCAACGTATCCGGCATCATTCAACCCGGCCTGTACCGGGTCTTCGGCACCGGCGTGAGTGATTTGTTGAAGATCGGGGAAATTACCGCCACCGAGTTTCCCGCTGAAAACACGCTGATTCTTTCCTGCGACTTGGCCGACCTGGAAGCCGACCCGGTCTTCCAGTCCTGGTACGACACCACCGACCCGCGCCTCGATGTGGCCGGCATCACCCAAAGAATTTCGCTTCTCGGCGGCGTCGGAGAGGCCGACCTCACGCCGGGAGGCATCTGGTCTCTCCGCGAAACGGCCCTGGATCCTGGCGTCAACCAGTTGCCGGTCTTGACCGACCTGTTGCTCCCCGATCCCCCCACAGGCGGTTTGGTGAGCGTCGTCTACACGGATGCCGACGGTCATATCCCCGTCATGGCCGAACTCGTTTTTGACGGAACCGACACCTACGCCCTCCGCCCTGAAACCCTGGACTACGGCCAGCCGGTCACCTATGTCAGTGATATCGACCTGCCACCCCTTCTGGCGAATTCGTGGTCCGAGGTGGTCGTCCGTTTCAGCGATAACACCAGCGATGTGGTTGAACTCCGCGCGGGAAATGTCAGTGCTGTGATTGATGGAACCCGGTTGCAGGTTCAGGCCTCTCCCAATCCCTTCACCGGCCAAACCCTGGTGGCCTTTGAACTCCCGCGTCCGGGGCCGGTGAAGCTGGCGGTCTACGACCTTCGGGGGCACCATGTGATCACGCTGTTGGACGTTGACCTGGCCGACGGATTCCAGTCCCACAGCTGGGACGGACGTGACCGCTCCGGCCGGCCGCAACCGGCGGGGGTTTATTTCTATCATCTGCAAAGTGGCGATGTGGATGTCATGCGCCGGGTGACTTTGGTACGCTGATCTTGTTTTGAGGCCCCAGGTTGGCCGGCACGGCCGCTCGCCAGGCCGCTGCATCCGTGGTTCTCGAGTCATCGTGCAATGCGGCGAACAGGCTGGTGATGTCCGCCCAGTCGGCGTCATCCTCATTCGTCTTCTTGACGAAGACATCCTCGCTGAAGGTGCCGGCCGTGAAACTGGCGCCCACGCCATCCGGCTTGTACAGGTTGCCGCCGTCATCGGGGAACTGGGTTTCCAGGACGGTGTCATCCACTTCCTCCACCAGGGTGTACACGCCGAAGTACACCGGCCCCTCGCCGTGGTCGACATGGAGGGTGTAGAAGGCGGTGTGCGAACCGGCCAGGCCGGCGCTTCGGAAAACATCGCCGGCCACCTTTTCCCGCAACATGGACCGGTCCTGGTAGTCATCCTCGAACTTGTCGAAATCAGGGTCCGCATCCTTGCTGTGGGTGGGGGTAGTCCAGTCGGCTGGCTCGAAGTCGGTGTCGTCTATGACGGTGATGATTGTGATGCGAAGTTCGTAAAGGCGGCTCTGGCCGGCGGTGAAACCAGCGAATGCCTAAACGCCCAAACCTCTTGCAATAAAAGCGATAATAAATTAAGATAAGATCCCTCTTGTAATGGGGATTCAAGAAAACCCAAGCTGTAAAGCAGGTAGAGATATGGGACGACGGCACCTGAGCCTTGTCAGCTTCATCATTCCGGCGGCCTTTCTGCTGGTGACATCCTTAGCCGGCGAAACGACTTTGGCTTGCAGCACCTGGGCACCCGATATCCCGGACCATTGCGAATGTGCAGGCCTCAGCCGTGGGTGGCCTCGCGTGGAATCCAAGGGTGAACCGCTTCTCATCTTCGATCAGATCATCGGCGTGAAGACCGGGTGCACGCGGCACCGGGCCCAGCCGTACTGGCAGCTCCAGAAGTTCTGGGGGTCACCCGACGCCGTGGCGGCGGTCGGCGAATTCATGGACGTCAATTATCCAACCTGGGCGCCGCCGGCCAAGGAGCAGGCCTGGTGTTCGGAGACCGTGTCATACGTTCATTTTGCGTCGAATTTTCCCTATCCGAGCGGCTTTCGCAGCCCGGCCCTGCCCAGCTCGTATCTGGTCAACGTCACCCAGTTGCGCACCTGGTACCAGCTCGAGGAGTTGATGACCCAGGACGGTATCTACGTGGGGCGAGGTCGCTGGATCGAAGGGGCCGAGTTTGATCCGACCAATTTCGAACCGGGTGTGAATGCGCCGGTCCCCGGAGCCTACATGCTCATTGAGGACTACAGCACCGCCAACGGTTGGCTGGGCTCTTCAACCGCCCACAGCCAGATGATCGACAGCATGGACGTAACACTGGACTGGAGGGGTCACGTCATATCCATGGATGTCGTCATTGTCGACGGCAACGTTGGCAACGGGTTCAAGCTGCCCGACGGCACGGGTGTGGCAAGAACCCGCCGCTACACTGAGCGCCGGCTGGAGCGTTTCACGATTTTGGGAGATAACAGTTTGGCCACCGCCAAGGGGGATACGGTACGTAAGGTACGCGGTTGGGGCATACCCATGGACGGCAACAACCACCCGGATTACGACGGCAGTCGCCTTGTGACCACTGTGGACGCGAGCGACATCTACGACGACTTGCTGCTGCCGCCCCTGGAACCGGAGCCGCCGACCGTTACGGTGACGGATATCAGCCAGTTCATGGAACTGACCGATGGGGTCATTTCGGTTTTTCCCGGCCCCGGGACCCTCACCACGCAGAGCTTCCCCACGCCGGACGCTCCCTGGTTCATCGAAGAGGCGGAATCTGTTATTGAAATCGACCTGGGGGCAGAATACCCGGTTCCGCTGGAAGGCCTTGTGCTTACCTGGCAAGGCGGCTTCGTGCCCCTGCTCCTGGAGGCCGACCTCGTTGGAGAGCTGGGTGGCGTGACCACCGTGCAGACACCGATCGATGATCCAGCGGAGGTGCCCCTCATTCTGGAGGGCGGTCTTTACGAAGTCCCGATCGACCTGCCGGTTCCTGTGGGTTCAGTTCTCATTAGATCGCTGGTGCTGCGGTTTCCGGGCCAAGCGTGGGAGGGACCTGCCAAGTTGATAGGTCTCGACTTCCGGTTCGACCTGGGCGAAGAGGAGATCGCCCTTGAGCCGGACAACTCCGAGGTTACTTCAGTCGGGGAGACTCCCACAGCCCAGACGAGCCTGGTGAGCGTGTTTCCAAATCCGTTCAATCCCCAGACGACGATCGCCTTCGAACTGCAGAAGGCCGGCCCCGTGCGTCTCGGAATTTACGACCTGCGCGGACAATTGGTGCGTCAGCTCCTGGATGAGGAACGCGGCACCGGACGCCAGAAGGTCACCTGGGATGGCCACGACAGCCACGGTCAGAGGGTGGCCAGCGGGACCTATGTGGCCCAACTGGTCGCCGATGGCGTTCGTGATCACATGAGCCTTACGCTGGTGAAATGACCGGTCGCAACCGCCAAAGGGACTATACCACTACATGCTCACGCCGGTGGATCAACGCTGGGGTTACCTGCGCCTGGGCTCGGAATACGCCGACGGTGCGTACCAGCAGGACTTGGGGGGCCTTGAAGGCCTTGTACCGCCAGGTTCAGACACCTCAGAACGGCCAGAACCGCGGCACGAGCAGCGCGGCCATGACCCAGACGACCACGTTGAGGACCATGCCGAGGCGCAGGAAATCGGTGAAGCGATAGCCGCCCGGACCGTACACCAGCAGGTTGGTCTGGTAGCCGATGGGGGTGGCGAAGCAGGCCGAGGCCCCGAAGCAGATACCCACCACAAAGGGCCGCGGGTCAACCCCGAGGGCGCCCGCCGTCGCGATGCCGATGGGCACCAGGAGCACGGCGGTGGAATTGTTGGACAGCACGTGGGAGAGCAGGCTGGTCAACACGATGAAGGCGGCCAGCACGACCTCGGGGCCCGCCCCGTGGAACAGGCCGAGGAACCCCTGGGCGTAGAGGTCGGCGGCGCCGCTGACGGTCATGGCGGCGCCCAGGGCGATGGTGCCGATAATCAGCACCAGCACCGGCACGTCGATCGCCTTGTAGGCCTCGTGCATGCTCAGGCAACCGGTCACGACCATGAGGAACGCGGCGGCCAGGGCGGCGGTCAGGATGTTGGCCACGCCGAAGGCCGCGACCGCCACCATGGCCACGAAAATCACCAGCGCCACCGGCGCCCGCGTGCGGTTGATGATCCGGGGTACGGTGTCCTCGACGATGACCAGGTCGGCGCTGGCTCGCAGGCGCTTCAGCCCCCGGTCCCGGCTCTGAACCAAAAGAATGTCCCCCACCTGCAGGCGTAGCCGCGCCATGCGCCGTTCGGTGTAGTGGACGCGCCGGCGCTGGACGCCGAGCACGTACAGGTCGTCATCCCGGCCCAGGCGGGTGTTGGCCAGGCGTCGGCCCAGCAGACGCGACTCGGGCGGCACGATGGCCTCGACGATTTGCGTTTCCAGGTCGTAGGGTTTGGGCAAAGCATCGCCACCGGCCTCAGGTAGGGTGACCGTACCGCGACCGAGCAACTCAATGAGCTCGGCGGCCGTGGCGCTGACCAGGACCATATCGCCGGCTGCGAGGGTGCAATCGTCGGTTTCGGGATAGCGCACCCGGTTGTCGCGCAGTACCTCGTGCACTTCCATGGCCGGATGGTCCGCGTGCAGGGCGGCGCGGACCTCAAGCCCGATGTGGGGGCTGTCCGCCGGAATGGCCAGTTCGGCGATGTAACGGTGCCGCTCGCTGCGTCCGGTGTGGAAGATGGGCGTGTGGGTGCGCGGCAGGAGGCGGTCCGACAGCAGGAAGAGCAGGACACCGCCCAGGAGGGCCGTCGGTCCACCCACCCGGGCCAGTTCGAACATGCCCAGCGGGGCCAGCCCGGCGGTGACGGCCAGGTCGCTGACGATGATGTTGGTCGAGGTGCCGATGAGGGTCATGGTGCCGGCCAGGATCGAGATGAACGAGATCGGCATGAGGAAGCGGGCCGGCGAGATCTCGAAGCGACCGCTCAGGCCCAGGATCACCGACAGCATCAACACCACCACCGGGGTGTTGTTGACGAAGGCCGACAGCACGCCCACCAGGACCAGGCAGATGACCAGAATGCGCCGCGGCCGGCCCTTCGTGGTGGCGGCCAGCAGCCGGGTCAGGAAGAGCAGCCCTCCCGTACGGATCAGCCCCTTGGTCACGATGAACAGCGCTCCCACCGTCAACGGCGCGGGATTGGCGAATCCGGCCACCGCCTCGCGCGGCGCCAGGATCCCCGCCACCATCAGGGCCACCATGATGCCGATGGCCGTCAGGTCATAGGGGAGTCGCTCACTGATCAGCAAGGCCAGGGCGACCAGCAGGATCAGCGTGACGATGAGGATGTCGACGGTCATCGGGTCCCTCCGGGGCAAGTTTGGCCGAAGCAGCAAGATACCGCGTTTGAACCGGGCCCGCACCGGTGTCCCGAATCAAAACCCTTTGAAATAACCGGAAACCCACCATTCACAAGGCGTTGCCATATTTCCGTTTCCCAATTAGGATAGAAGAAGTCCCATATTTTGATTTCTTACCCTCATTCCATCTTCTGAGGTCCCCATGATAGGCACCCGGCTGGGCCACTACGAGATCACCGAACAGATCGGAAAGGGCGGCATGGGCGAGGTGTACCGGGCGAAGGACACCACCCTCAACCGTGACGTCGCCATCAAGATTCTGCCTCCCGAATTCGGTCAGGACAAGGAGCGGGTAGCGCGTTTTGAGCGCGAAGCGACGACCCTCGCCATGTTGCAGCACACGAATATCGCCACCATCTACGGGTTCGAGGTGCACGAGGATCGGCGCTTTCTGGTCATGGAGCTGGTCGAGGGTGAAGAGCTTGCCGAGCGTCTGGCTCGCGGCCCGATTCCGGTGGAAGAGGCCATCTACCTGGCCATCCAGATCGCCGAAGGCCTAGAGGTCGCCCATGGCATGGGCGTGGTTCATCGCGACTTGAAGCCCGCCAACATCAAGATCACGCCCACCGGCGATGCCAAGATCCTCGACTTCGGTCTCGCACGCGCCTACGCCGGCGAGCCCGATACCGAAAGCACCCTGGACCCGGGCAACTCGCCCACCATTACCGCGGCCATGACGCAGGTCGGTGTCGTACTCGGCACCGCGGCCTACATGAGCCCGGAACAGGCCCGCGGAAAGGCCATCGACCGGCAGGCGGATATCTGGTCCTTCGGGGTGGTCCTGTACGAGATGCTCACCTCCGATCGCCTCTTTGGCGGCGAGACCGTGTCCGATTCCATCGGGGCCATCCTGCACCGGGATCCGGATTTGACCCAACTTCCGGCCGGACCGCCCCAGATCCGGACCCTTCTGCGCCGATGTCTGGCCCGGGACAAGCGACAGCGCCTGCGCGACATCGGCGACGCGCGCCTCGAACTCGAAGACGCGAGCAAGGCCCGCACGGCCACCGGCAAGAGCCGCGGTTCCGGCTCCGCGCGCACGCCCTGGATTGCGGCGGCTCTGCTGGCTGTGATGGCCGGGGTTCTGGGCTGGTTGGCGTTTTCCGGCAGCCCGGAGCCGGCCCACCATTTGGCGACATTGGGATTGCCCCGGGACGAAGCCGTCGACCTCGGCACGCACAATGCGTGGCCGCGGATGGAGTTCTCTCCGGACGGTGAACAGGTCGTCTATATCGGTGGCGAGAATTCCCTTCTCTATCGGCGCGATGTCGACTCTTTCGATTCCGAGCTCATACCCGGCCCGGAAGATGTCTGGCTGTTCACGTTTTCGCCGGACGGCCTCTGGATCGCCTATTTTGCCCGGGATAAGCTGTGGAAGGTGGCCCTCAGCGGAGGGGCGCCGATTGAGATTTGCGATACGGCCAATGGCCCGGGTCTGGTCTGGGGTGGGGACGAAATCTTCTTCTCGCGGGCCAACGGCGGCGGACTGTGGAGTGTGCCGGCGGCGGGCGGCGAGCCCCGCGTCGTTTCCACCCTCAACGATGAGCGCGAGGAAACGAGCCACCGGTGGCCCCACATTCTGCCCGGCGGTCGTCATCTTCTGATCACCATCAAGACCGCGCGCATCGCCAGTTTCGACGACGCCCAGATCGGGCTGCTCTCACTCGAGACCGGCGAGGTACAGGTTCTGGTTCAGGGGGGCATGTTCCCCAAGTACCTCGACACGGGACATATCGTGTACGGCCGTGAGGCACAGCTCTTCGCGGTTCCCTTTGACATCGAAACGTTCACCGTCGAGGGCACGCCCACCCGGGTCCTTGAAGAGGTCGATACCGTCGACGTCAACGGCTGCACCCAGTATTCCCTGAGTCGCGGGGGCGATCTGGCCTATCTGTCGGCCGGCGAGGACCAGGCCGAGCTCGATCTGGTCTGGCTGCATGTTTCCGGAAAGACCAGCCGCGTGGACATCGGGTCCACCTACACCATGCAGCTTTCTTTCCGTCCCGATGGTGAACAACTGGCCGCCCTGATTCCGGCGGCCAACGACAAGATATTCCTCTTCGACATGGAGCGGCGGATCATGACCCGGCTGACCAATACGCCGGGCAACGATGCCTTTCCCATCTGGTCCCGTGACGGGACCATGATCCTCTATCAGAACGACCGCGACGGCGCGGGCGATCTGTACGTCATCCCCGCCGACGGCAGCGCTCCGGCCCGCCGGATCCTGGCCAGCCCCTTCGACGAGTACCCCGAAGCCTGGACGCCCGACGGCACTCGAGTCCTGTTCACCCGGGTAGCCGCCGGCCGCAAGGCCGCGATCCATATCATGCCTGTCGATGGAAGCGAAGAGCCGGCCCCGCTGTTTGCATCGGAGAATTACAACTGGAACCCCAGCATCTCTCCCGACGGTCGGTGGCTGGTCTACGTCTCGGATTCGTCGGGCGACCCCAACGTCTACGCCCGGCCCTTCGGGCGCCCGGGCAACCCGGTGCGGGTTTCGGTCTCCGGCGGTTCCCAGCCGCAGTGGTCTCCTGATGGCCAGACCATCTACTACGCCACCGAGGCCGGGCGGATGATGGCCGTTTCCGTCCTGGCCGGTGCGTCGTTGGAGGTGGGTACGCCCCGGGAGATCTTCGAGGTGGATGAAACGATCTTCGGAAACCTGCCGCTGGCCCCGGATGGAGAGCGTTTCCTGGCCAACCGCGCCAATCCGCAGTTGCGGAAGCATTTCGGAATCCGGGTGGTCTTCGACTGGGCGGAGCAATTGAAGGGATTGACTCCGTAAGGTGCCGGCCCACGCTTTACGTGGGCCGGGCGTCCCTGATCCGGATATGACTACTGATGGATCTGCTTGATGGCTTCGCGCAGCACCTCTTCAAAGTTCTCCGGAAACTCGTGGCCCTTGCCCTCCATGACGATGTGGTTCACCGACAGGCCCGCCTCGTTGAAGTTGTCGACGGTTGTTTTGACCGGTGCGGCAGTCCAGTCTTCCGACCCGACAAAGATGGTGCCGCGCAGACCACGCACCGCGGCGCTTTGAGCGGTCTCCGGTGCGATCGGAGACCGGATGGCCGGGCACCCGGCCACAAAGCCCCGGGCCGGGATGGTCCCCTCGGCCGCCATGATCAGGGCGAGATTGCCGCCCTGGGAAAACCCCGCCAGGGTCACCTGTTCGGTGTCCACGGAATATTCCCCGACGATTTTCTCATACAATCCACGGACTTCTTCCTGGGCCGTCGGCGCGGAGTAGATGTCGACTCCGCCCAGGTCCCAGCGATACGACTTGCTGTCAGCCATCCTGCTGGATTGGACATAGGCGATGATCAGATCGTCGCCCATCCCCGAGGGGTCCCAGCGGCCCATCGCCTTGACGATACTTTGATTGCCGCCGTGAATAACCATCAGCAGGGGGTAGGACGCCTTGGGAGAATAAGACGCCGGGGTTATCACCTTGAACTCCGGTTTGGCGGCCTTGTTGGCCTTATCGCGCAGCTGATTGTTGCGGGCCAGGGCCGTTCTGAACCGGGCACTGTTCCGAACGGCGTTATAGGTGGCCAAACGCGGAACAACAAAGTAGAAATAGCCGTCATCAAGACCCTTTTCCCAGACCGTCATCGCGTCGTCGGGACGGCCGGCGGTGAAAAGTATTTCAAGGGTCAAATCCGAAATCTCGAATTCACGCCCCGGGAGTTTCGGAGCGGCCTGTTGGATCACGGCCAGCGCTTCATCGATCTTCTCCTGCTCCAGGAGAGGAGTGACGGCCGTTTGAACAGCGTCCCAGGTGGCGGGAACGTCTTCGTTGGCCAGCGACAGAGTCGGGCCGGGGCCGAGCAAGGCCAGGCTGCAAAGGGCGACCAGGACACTGGACACGAAGAATTTTGAATTACAAGGAAGCACGGTACTCTCCAGATTAATGTTGGGGGAGAAAGAGCTCGGCCTCGACCCAGTAGATGTCACTGTAGGTCCGGCTGTCGCTGTGGCGGGCAAAAAACAGGTATCGGCCATCCGGTGAAACACTGGGGAAGCGTTCCTGGCCGGGTGAATTGATGGGGTCGCCGAGGTTGACCGGTAATCCCCAGGACCCGTCGGCCTGATGAAAGGTTACATAGAGATCTCCGCCGCCGAATTCGCCTTCACGGTGGGACGACCAAAGAAGGTAGGATTCATCGGGGGCGATCCAGGGACTCCAGTCGATCTCGCCGCCATTGATGGCGCCCGGCAACATTTGGGGTGCGTCGTATGTCCCGTTCCTGAACTCCGACACATACAGCGACCACTCCCACGCACCGGTTTCATCAGGGCCTCCATAATCGAAATACAGATTCCCGTTGTCGGCGAAGCAATAGGAGGCTGACACCTTCCCCTTATCATTCGGCAGGATGCCCGGGACAACCACCGGGTGGTCCCACTTGTCGTTCCCTCGCGTGACGCCGAAGAGTAGATGTGGTCTCGGTCGTTCGTTGGGGTCGGCCTGCGGGTCCAGGGCTTTGAAATAGACTGTGCGGCCGTCCGGGCCCATGGCGGGTGAGCTGGCTGTGCGGCCTTCGGGCACGGACCATTCGCGGGGGGGGCTCCAACCGGTGGAGGATTTGCGGGTAAACCAGATAGCCTGCCTGTCCGGGAGGAAAGGACTCCCCACCCCTGGCTGGTAGTCCGGGTCCAGGGGTATGACCGCCCAGTACATTTCAAGCCCATCGGGAGAAAAGACGACCCGGCTGTGCTCGTGATGCGCGGTGGATACCAGATCCGGCGCAAAGCGCAGGGGGACATCTCCCGGCGGTTTTTGGCCGAGATAGTCAGCTGATAGCTCTTGCGGGCCACCGCAGCTGCCCACCAGGACGGTGAGGCTGATCAGGACGACCCGGACGATCAGGCCCGGCCGAAAACAGGCTCGAATGACTTTCCCCCTTTTCCATGCCCGGTCCGAAGCCGGCTTGGGTTTGATAACTGTATGAGACCCAACCTCTACGAGGGTGTGGGGATGTTGTTGCAGGGTTGTTTTCAATTGATATATGGGTTGGATATGCCTGCCGTATCCCGACATCTCGAAGGCTCGACAGGCCGTCGGCAGGTTGGGGCGTCAGCCAATGGGTTGAGCTTCCGGGTCTTCGGGGGTATATTGGGCGCAAAACCAGAGTAAACTTATAGGAATTCCAGCCAGAATGGCCCCTGCCGACGGCATGAAGGTCTTGATTCGATCCTTTATGCCCTGTGGCTCTCCCCAGTTCCCTGACCCTGAGGCTTATTTAATGATCGGCAAAACACTCGCCCACTACGAAGTCCTGTCCAAGATCGGTGAAGGCGGCATGGGGGAGGTGTTCCGGGCCCGGGATACCCATCTCAACCGGGATGTGGCCCTTAAGATCCTTCCCGAGGAACTTTCGGGAGACCCCGATCGTGCGGCCCGTTTTGAGCGCGAAGCCACCACCCTGGCCAGCCTGCAGCACCCCAACGTCGCTTCGATCTACGGGTACGAGCAGTCCGAGGGGGTGCGCTTCCTGGTCATGGAACTGGTGGAAGGGGAGGATCTGGCCGAACGCCTGCGCCGCGGGGCTATTCCGGTGGATGACGTGGTTCGCATCGCCAGTCAGATCGCACTGGGCCTCGAGGCCGCCCACGAACGCACCATCGTCCACCGGGACCTCAAGCCGGCGAACGTGCGGATCGACCCGGACGGCGCCGTTAAAATCCTCGATTTCGGGCTCGCGCGCGCCTACTCCGGCGACGCCTCCGACGAGTACGATGCGGAGTCCTCGCCGACGTTGACCGCTGCGATGACCCAGGTGGGGGTCATCCTCGGGACCGCGGCCTATATGAGTCCCGAGCAGGCCCGGGGCAAGAAGGTCGACAAGCGGTCGGACATCTGGGCCTTCGGGGTCATCCTTTACGAAATGTTGATGGGTCGGCCGTTGTTCCGCGGGGAAACGGTCACCGACATCCTGGGGGCGATCGTCCACAGCGAGCCGGACCTCAGTGAATTGCCGGACAGGATTCCCCCTGGCCTGCGCACCCTGTTGGGGCGCTGCCTCACGTCGGATGTCCAGGATCGCCTGCGGGACATCGGCGAGGTGCGGTACGCCCTCGCCCATCTCGAGTCGCTTGCGCCGAACACGCCGGTCACCGCCATGAGCCGTCGCTCTGGAAAAGGCTGGAGGGTGGCCACGCTCGTTTTGCTGGTGGCTCTGGCCGGGGTGACCCTGCTTTCGCTCAGACGCCAGCCGTCCCAACCGGTGATCCAGGCTTCGATTGGATTGCCTGCGGGCAATGTTCTGCGCACCCTGGGGACCAATGGCGGGTCCATGCGGTTTTCCCCGGATGGACAGTCGATCGCCTTCGTTGTGCAGTCATTGGGTCGCCAGCAGATCTGGGTGCGGTCCCTGGCCGAGCGCGAGGCGCATCCGGTGCAGGGGACCGAGGGCGGCCACCGTCCGTTTTGGTCGCCGGACGGCAAGTCCCTGGGCTTTTTCGCGTTTGGAAGCATGCGGCGCGTGGCCGCGGCCGGTGGGGCGCCCTTGACGATCGCCGCCGCGGCGGACGGGCGTGGCGGGTGCTGGCTGGCCGACGGCACCATCATTTTTGCGCCCACGCCCGGTTCAGGCCTGTTCCGCATTGACGCGGCCGGGGGAGAGGCGCGGCAGGTCACCGAACCCGGCACCTCTTCCCACCGAGAGCCGCGGCTGACCGGTGAAGCCGGCCAATTCCTGTTCCTGCAGGACAACGGAGGCGCCGGATGGAAGATCTGTCTGGCCCATGTCGACGGGCAGGCCCACCGCGAAGTGGTGGTGTCATCCGGCGGCGCGGAATATGTAGACGGCCAACTCCTCTTTCTGCGCGGGACAACCCTGGTCGCCCAACCCCTCGACCTCGGGTCCGGGCAGCTGTCCGGGGAGGCCGTTCCGCTCGCCGAGGGTGTCGTGCGTGACAAGGATTTCGGCATCGGCGCGTTCTCGGTGTCCACGCAGGGGGGGCTGGCCTATCAGTCCGATCAGGGCGTGGGGTCGCAACTCGTGTTCTTTGATCGCGAGGGCACCAAATTGGGCGAGGTGGGCGAACGCGGGGGCTATTCGCAGGCGGCCTGGTCTCCCGACAACACGAGAATTGCCGTGATCGTGGACGAAGGTGACGGGAGTTCCGATTTCTGGATGATTGATGCTGAAACCGGCGGTCGTCAGCGCTTCACCTTTACGCCCAAGGGCGAGGCCGCGAGCCGAACTCAGCCGGCCTGGGCGCCGGACGGGGACCGGCTCTATTTCACCCTTGAGACCGAGGGTCGGTCCGCCATTTACTCCAAGCGGACGGACGGGGGCGGCGAAGAGGACTTCCTCGTGGAATTCCCCGATGCCAAAATCTGGCCCTATGACGTTTCCCATGACGGCCAGTGGTTACTGTTCGGTTACGAAATGGAAGACAGTGCCGAGGACCTCTGGGTCATGCCGCTGACGGGGGAAGGTGAAGCCCGGCCCCTCTTCAAGACGCCCTTTGACGAGTGGCCCGGGAGTTTCTCCCCCGACGGTCACTGGCTCGCCGTCGACTCCGACGAATCCGGACGCCGGGAGATCTACGTGATTCCGTTTCCGGACGGGGGCGGGAAATGGCAGGTCTCACGGGCCGGGGGCCGCTACCCGATGTGGCGCGAGGATGGACAGGAGTTGTTTTTCCAGGACCCGGAGGGCGGAATCATGGCGGTGTCGATGGACCTGGCCGGAGACAAGTTCTCCTCGGGCGAGCCTCAGCGGTTGTTCCAGTCCTTCATGGTCTCCGGGGCGATGGGGGACTTCGCCCCCAGTCGCGAGGGCGATCGGATGCTGGTCGTGGAACACGCTGTCCAGGAGGCGCCCATTTCCATCTTCCTGAATTGGATGGAAGCCATCGCCACCCGCTGATCGAAACAGCTGTCCTGCCTCAGGAAGGCGCGGAAGCCCCCTCACTCGTGCTTGTGGTACACCTTCGCCACGATCCGCCACCCGCTGTCGAATTTGATGAGCGACAGGTAGTCGGTATAGACGAGCTGGCCGTTGTGGGACAACTCCACCTTGACCATGGCCACGCCGCCGGTGACGTCGATCGACGGCAGCTGGGCCTCCCATACGTTGGCCGTGGGATCGAACTGGGGGTCGGCTTTCTTCTTGGCGACGCCGTCGGCCCAGGTGTCGATGGGGTAGCGGCCGATATCCTCGCCCTCCGCCCAGAAGATGGCGAAGTCGGGGTGGAAGCCGGACCGCATGGCGTCGGCGTCGAGGGCGTTGAAAGCGCCGTTGATATATGATGTCTCGACGACCTGGCGCACGTCGGCGACGTCGTCGGCCAGACCCGTGGTGGCGGTCAGCAGGATGAGCACGCCCAGCACGGCGGCGGTGGCTTTGCCTCTTCCGATCATGGGATCTCCTCACGAGGTGGGTGGCGATTCCGGGAAGCACCACCCTAATACAAAGGTGAGCCGGTCGGCCATCTCTCTTCCAATGGCGTCGATAGAAAGGAAAACGATGAAAACGGCCCTGGGGTTGCTTTTATTGCTGGCGATTTTCAGTCATGTTCCGGGCGCCTTGTCCCAGGAGGACAGCCCCGACATCGAGGCCCAGGTCAGCGAATTCGTCCGCCGGATACTCCAGGACAGCCGGGGTGATTTCTGGTTCGGGACGAATGGCGACGGGGTCGTCCGCTACGATGGGGTCTATCTCGAATACCTGTCCATCAAAGAGGGCTTCGGGGGCCATGCGGTGAGAGCCATGGCCGAGGACGCGGACGGGAATGTCTGGTTCGGCACCTCCGGGGGGATAACCCGGTTCAATGGCACCGAATTTACCAATTTCACGGAGCAGGACGGCCTGGCCGATAATGACGTCTGGAGCCTGGCCATAGACAGCCAGGGACTCATCTGGATTGGGACCTTGCAGGGCGTGAGTCGTTTCGACGGAAAGGCTTTTACCCCTTTTGACCTGCCGGAGTCCGAGCCGGATGACTTGAGAGGCGTGACAAGCGCCAGGATCGTCCACTGCATCATGGAGGACAGTCGGGGCCGGATGTGGTTCGGCACCAACGGCGGGGCCTACATCTACGACGGAGACTCCCTGGCCAACATCTCAACGAAGGACGGCCTGTGCAGCAATGCCGTGAACAGCATTCTGGAAAGTCAGGACGGCAGTTATTGGTTCGCGACGCATCACCAAGGCGTCTGCCGTCTGGAGGGATCCACCTTCACCCATATTACCGAACGTGAAGGTGTAGAGGGCACCGAGGTGTGGGATCTGTACGAGGACAGCGCGGGCAACATCTGGTTTCCCGTTGAAGGCTTCGGGGTGTACCGATACGATGGAGAGTCCTTCACGCAATTCTCCCAAAAAGACGGCCTGGCCAGCCCGGCCATACAATGCACCTATGAAGACAGGGGCGGCCGGCTATGGGTCGGGGGATACCGGGGTCTCTACCGCCTGGATGGGCAGACGTTTGTGAATTTCACCAGCAACCGGCTCGCGCCCATGGGGCCCGTTCAGACAGAAGGTGCCCGATGAAGATCAAGACCCTTGAAGACGCGGCGGCCTTCGTCAGGGACGTGAAGATCTGCACCGTCTTCCCGTCGGACAAGACCGAGCACACCTCTTTGTATGAACACGTGGACCTGCCCGAGAAGCAGCCGGGCGAATCCGGCTGGGGCCAGCGGGTGGAGGCGGTCTGGCCCTGGAAAAACCAGTTGCCGGCGACCTATCCCGACGAGATCTACTACGGGAAGATCAAGGGCGGCTTCGCGGTGCTGATGGAGATGGGTTACCTCGTGGAGGTCCACTTTGCCTCCGCATACAAGCCGGTGGAGTCATTGAAGCCGCTGGCGCAGAAGATCTTCGGGAAAATCCACATGGAGCCCTGGACCACCACCGACCTCCGCAAGGAAATGATTCAGGAAGCCGGTTGCTCAAAAAGCCAGTTCGATACCGCCCTCAAGGCCCTGCAGATCTCCCTGAACATCGTGCGGGACTGCGAAGCCGAGCAGGACACCTGGCTCACCTTCCAGGAAGTTCATGCGGAGATCTGGAACAGGCATGTCCGTTAGGATAAGGCCTCACTTCATCCGGTAGAAGATGACCTCGAGGGGTTCAATCTCCTCTTCCTCGACCTCATCCTCGTCCTCGTCGCCATGGAACGAACTCCCGGTGCCCCGGATCACGATCAGGTGGCCGTCGCCGACCAGGAAACAGGCGCCGTCCTCAATCTCGTTCCCGAGGGGTACCGCCACCTGCCGCAGGAATTCGCCGGTGGGGCCGAACACGTCCCAGGTCTCCAGAATCCCGTCAGGTTGGTCGTTGGCGCCCACGGGGGTCAGCACCCAGATGGTTCCGTCGTCGGGATTCAGCATGATGCGCGTGATGGCGGGGTCACGGTCGCAGATGTCCCATTCCTCGTCGTTGCGAAGACCGCTCACGTTGATGATGGGGCCGGCCTCGTCCTTGTCCTCGTCCGTCCTTTTGCGGGATTCCTGGTCGCGCCCGAAGGCGAACTGAAGCTCGCCCGTGCGGTCGAAGACGGAGACCACGTAGGCGTCGCGTTCCATGGGGACGTAGATGAGACCGCTCGGTCCCACGTCCCACCGACCGTCGAAGTAGTAGTCGGCGGCTTCGTCCCAGAAACGCCCGGTGGGGTCGATGGGGGTGTTCCGCTGCAGGATCCGCGTAAAGGTCTCCCCGTCGGCGTCCGACACCGCCAGGAACCGCTCCGTGTAGCTTGTGGTGGGACTGTCAAAGATCAGGCGGCCGCCGGTGGCCCCGAGGAGTCCGCCCCCGGTGTCCAGGCTGATCATCACGCCTAGGTTTCCGTCCGACGGCTCACCGATGGGGTACCGGGTGGCGACGGGCGTCCCGTCCAGCTTCATGGCGATCATCTTTCCCGGGAAACCCGCGCCGACACCCAGAAGATCGCCCGGCAGGAGGACCAGGCCAATGGGCTGACGCACCTCGCCGGGGCCGTCGCCCTGCCGGGTGAGGGTCCGCAGGTGGTCGCCCTCGGGGCTGAACACCTCCACCTGGCACAGTTGGTTGTCCAGCACATGGACTTCGCCGTTCGGGTGCCGTTTCACGTCGGTGATGCGTCCGAAAAGGACCTCGCCGTCCTCGCCGCCCACTCGCCAGAGTTCCTGAATATCAAGGGTGGAGGCTCCCTGGGCCGGGCCGTCGGTGTCGATGAGGGCGGGCTGGGTGGCGCCGAGGGTCGAACCGGCGACAAAGAAAAGGGCCAAAGCGGCGGTAAGGGTCTTCATGGTCATCCTCTGACTGGCCCGGGATCCGCGCCCGGGCGTTGCTGGGGAAAACGTGGCGGGGGTTCCCGAATTACGAGGTAACCTTCAGAAGTGTTCCAGCCTGACTTGCCGGTTGATTGGCTCCAATTGGAAAAATCAGAACCGGCCCCGCGGTCATTTCGCCCCGGGCCCCACCGGCACGAGGTAGACCGTGGGTGTATCCCCGAGATGGGCATCGTCGGCGGCATCGAGATGATTGATGCGCATGAGGTCGTGGAGCGACACCACGTACGCTTCACCGCGTTCGGAATAACGCGTCAGGGCCTTGGCCAGTTCAAATCCGCTGACCCGCGCGCCCTTGCGGCGCAACTCGGCCCGCCGGGTGCGCAGGTCGGCGTAAGCCCGATGGGAATTCAGGTTGAGGAGGTAGGCCATGACCGATTTCAGCGGCGTCTCGAACGCAGCGATGCGGTAGTCGCCGAGGGCGTCTCGCTGTTCCTCGGGCTTGATGCCCTCGCCGCCCCAGGTCCACTGGCCGAAGAGGGCGTTGCCCTGGGCCGCGAACCGCGAGGTGCCCCAGCCGCTCTCTTCGGCACCCTGGGCCAGGACGAGGGACAGGGGCACGCTGTCCACGCGTGTGAGCAATTCCTTGATCAGGCCGTCGAGGGCGTCGGGTTCAGGCAGGATCGCGGGGTCGTCGGTCACTCGGTAGCGCGCAGCGATTTCGGCCAGCCAGGTTCGGTCCTCCCCTGCGGGGGGGTGTTTGGCGGACACCGACTTCGACAAAGTCGTCAGTCGTTTCCGATCGGCGAGGATCAGCTCGTTGGCCCGCAGGACCAGCGGGGCGAGGGTGCGGAAGAACATCCGCTTCTTGGCCTGGACCGACACCTCGTCCGACACGCGGTCCCGCCAGCGGGGCGGGATGTCGGTCAGGTAGATGCGCGGCACTTCACGCACGCCGGCCTGCCAGGATTCGGGGGTGTAGTTGAAGCGTTCCAGGAGCGGCTCGACATCGGTGTACGAGCTGAACTCGAAACGCTCCACGGGACGTCCGTCGTCCCCGTCATCGCCGTCGTTCCCCGTGCAGGCGGCCAGCGAGCAGCAAAGGAGTAATGCCACGATCGTGGCGGCCGTCCGCCTCGCAACAGCCATATGGAGTGGGGCAACCATACCTTTTGTCCTTCCGAATAGTCGTCGGCCAGGGGGCTGGCTGCGCTCAGCCCCCAGAGCAGGTCGGTGCCGGACGCGTCACGTCATCCAGGTGGCCAGGCCGGCCTGAACCTGCGCGCCTGTCCTAAAAGTAGAATCCCCCGTTGATCGCGAAGCCGTCCCAGTCGCTGAAAATGAACTTGGCCTCGGCAAAGGCGCGGGTTTTCTCGGTGAGGTTGAAGTTCAAACCGCCGCCGGCGTTGATGCCGAACTTGGCGGAATCGGAATTGACGGCGAAGTCGAGCCCGACCAGGGGATAGAAGCGCCCGGAACCGGAATTGAGCATGAAGTGGTAATCGGCATCGAATCGAAAGGTGGTCTTTCCCTGGAAGTAGACCGAGGCCTGGCCGGTGATGGCCGAGATGTCGCCGCCGAGCCAGAAGTCCTTGCGGAGCTGGAACCCGAAATCACCGTCAAGGGCACCCGCGCCGATACCAATGCCACGGTCCCCCGCCAGAACCGGGGTGGCCAGAGTGATCAGGATGATGGTGATAAGAAGAATACGGCAAGAATTCATGACGTGCCTTTCGAGAGAAAATTAAGTGACGTGGTCGCCCCCCAAGTGTGCTGCCTTAGCCTGGGCCGAAGGCCCAGCAAGGCCCAGCAAGGCCCCGGAATCCTACCCCTCTGACCGATTACTTTCAATTGCAAAAACAAGCGCCGGACACCGGGGCCTTCTGTCAGGACCGGTTCGCGGTTCGGCAGCGCCCCGAATCAGCCGATGTGGGTCATCTCGTTGAGCGTGAACGTCTCGACGGCTTCTTCGGTCGCGGCCATGTAGTCAGCCAGGTGCTGGTTGCCCATGTGTGCCTGCCACAGGTCCCGGGATTCCCAGGTCTCGAAGAACAGGAAGAGAGTGGGGTCCTCGTTGTCCTGGTGCAGGTCGTACTGCAGGCAGCCCGCTTCCGCGCGGGTGATGTCGATGAGCTTCTTGAGCTCCGCCTTCACGAGGTCGATCTTGTCGGCCTTGGCCTTTATGTGGGCGACGATGGTAAGTTTGGACATGATTATCTCCTTGTTGTCGGGTGTTATTCGCAGACGGCGCATCCCTTGTCGAACACGACCTTCCAACTGCCGTCGTCTTCTCGCCGCCAGACGGAATTGAAGATCCCGACTTTTTTGCCGTCAGGGGTGAAGACCGGTCCGCTGCTGTGGGCGAGCGTCCCTGATGCCAGGACCTCCACCGTTTCGGACGTCCACGAGAAGGGCGCGTCTTCGCCTTCGAAAAACGGACTCCAGCCGGCCACGACGACTTCTTTGCCGCGCAACGGAGTCGGCCCATCGAAGAAAACCGCCTCGTCCGCCAGGAAGCCGCCGAAGGCCGCGAGGTCGCGGTCGGCCAGGGTTTTGGCAAAGGCCGTTTCCGCCGCGCGCACCTGTTCGTTGAGATCCGTGGGGGTGACCACCAGATTGGCGATGGCCCCGTATCCGTACCACCAGAGTCCAACCGATCCGGCTGGCCGGTCACTCAACTCATCCACCACCAGCGACGGCTTGTCCGCTCCGTTAACAAAAACCTTCACCTGGCGGGCCTCGACTTCCACGCGCGCATGGAACCAGTCATCGCCGTTCGGGGCGGGCGCTATGGGCTTTTCGTATTGCCCCGAACGTTCATTGCGCAACCGGTGCCACGGCCACTGCGGCTCGGAGACGTACTGCACCATGTGCGCGGCCCTCGTGGAGTCCTCGGCCTGGAAGTTGAACGGTCGGAAATACACGGCGTCGTAGGTGGTCTCGTCCACGACCCGGAAGGCCACGCCCACAAAGCTTTTCTGGGGTGGGGCGCTCTTTCCTTTGACGTCGAACTCGAGGGTTCCCTCGCGGAACTCGACCCCGTCGAGCCAGACGACATTCATGGTCTGCCCGTTCAGCTCGACGGCCGAGGCGCCGTCCTTGTGCGCCAACTGCACGGCGTCCACGCGGCCCTTCCAGCCGTGACCGTCGGGGATGTCCTCGAGGCGCGGGGCCGGAACCCCGTCTGCGGCGTGGGCGCCCAGGCACCCCGACAAGGCGATGATCAGGGCCGCCTTCTGCAGACTGTAAACTTTCATGAGCCGTCTCCTTCTGTCACCGGGCCGGGCTTGGGCGAGTCCTGGGTGGAGACTACCCGGTCCGGACCCATCCTGGGAGCAAATCTTCCAGGGCGCCGATGGCCCGGGCCTGTTATGATGCCCGGCCAAACTTGGAAAACCACCTCACCTGCCGACCCTCGGAGGTCCCCATGTTGCGCCGCACTCTCACCCTCGCCCTGCTGATCCTTCTGGTTTTCGCGACGGTTGTCCTCGCCGCCGAGGAGGCCGCACCGCCTCGCCCCAGCCTTGAGCGCGTGCCCGTCGATCCGGCCCTGGTCGACGTGGGCGACGGCGACACCGTGACCATCCGGTGGGGAGAGGACGATGTGGAGCGCGTACGGATCCTGGGGATCGACACCCCGGAAGTGGCCCATCACTCCATGGGTTGGTACGACGACCAGGCGTACGGCCGTCAGGCCACGGCATTTGCCAAGGGTGTTTTCGCGGTGGCGGGCACGGTGGAACTGCTCCGCGCCGCTGAACCCGACGGCTACGGACGCACCCTCGGCTACCTGTTCGTGAACGGGATAAACTATTCGGTGTTGGCGGTCGAGGCGGGGTTTGCAGCCGAAACCGTAGGCCACTACGGCGATAACGGATTGCCGGCGGAGGCGGAGGCGGTCCTCGCCGCTTCGCGCACCGTGGGTCCGGTGCCGTTCGAGGCGCCCTACAAGTTCCGGCAGCGCATGCGCGCCATGAACGACTGGCGCGAAGAGCAGGCGGCCGGCGAAGCCGCCGAGTAGGTCAGCGAGACGCGTGGACCTCGGGCTTGTCCCGCAACCGGATGCGCGACCGCATCAGCGCCAGGAGGTCGCTTCGATTGTCGGTCCAGGGCCGCAGATTCCCGTAGTCGATGTTGCGCAGGTTCTGGACCTGGATCTTGCCCGCCGCCATGAGCGGGCGACATTGCCGGGCCAGAAGGGGCAGCGTGGCCGGGTCGCGGTACAGCAGCAGCCAGACCGCGTGGTTGCCGGATACGCCGTCGGCCCCGCCCCGTGTGGAGATGGTCAGGGCCTGCCAGTTTTCGGCCTCGGCCCAGGCGTAGATCACCGGCACCAGGTCCAGCCAGTTGCAGGACACGTGCACGGCGATCATCCCCGGCTCCGCCAGATGGGCGGTGTACAGGGAGAACGCCTCGCGCGTCAGAAGGTGGACGGGCACCGCGTCTCCCGCGAAGGCGTCGAGCACCAGCAGATCGTAGGCGCGACCCTCCGGGTTCCGGTGGAGCTCAGTCGCCAGGCTGAGTCGGGCGTCCCCGATCACCACGTCCGCCTCGCCCGCTGCTTCCCGCAGATAGCTGAACTGATGACCCGACGGGTCTGCCCCGGCCTCCCGTCCGGCCAGTTCGGCGACCACCGGGCTGAGCTCGTAGAACCGCATGCGGTCGGTCTTTCGCAGATGTGAGGCCATGGTGCCGACCCCCAACCCCACCACGCCGATATTCAGTCCCCGGTCCGGTCCCACCAGGGTCCTTTGTGTGGTGACCGCGATCTCCGCGCCGGTACCGGGGCCGAAGTAGGTGGTCGGCCGGCCGCGCCGGTCCGGATGCAGGAACTGGAAACCGTGCACGGTCGCCCCGTGGAACATGACCAGGCGGTGCCGCTGGGGATTGCCCACGCCGCTCTCCACCACTCGCACCAGGCCGTTGAAGTCGCGATGCTTGAACCGGAGCCCCGGCCGCTCCATGCCGGTGGCCCCCACCAGGTAGGCGCCGAACGTCAGGAGCAGGATCGCCAGCCAGGGGGCCGGGTTGGTCGGCCGAAAGCGGCGTCCACCCGTGCGCAGACCGGCCACGAGGTCGCCGCCGGCCAGCAGGGCCACCAGGGTGAACGCCAGGCCCAGGTCCCGCCAGTCCTGAAGGACCTGGATCGCCAGCACACCTGCCAGCAGGCCCCCGACGGCGCCGCCGGCCGCGACCGTCGCATAGAACCGCGTAAGACGGTCTTCCGCCGGGCGTAATCCGTACAGGGCCGCGTGAACGCAGAAGCAGGCCAGGGTCATGCCGGCGAGCCCGAACCCGAGACGGGGGACCAGGGCGATGGACAACCGGATGTCCACGGCCGGAACCATCAGTCCCAGGGCCGTCAGACCCAGGAGGCCCCGGGCGACCGGACCGGGGTGGACCGTCCCGGAAAAAGCGACGATCCAGGTGACCAGGTACAGGATGAGGGGGATCACCCAGAGCAGGGGGATGGCGGCGATTTCCTGGCCGATGAACCCGGAGGTGGAGGTCAGGATCATGACGCCGGCCGCGGACCACAGCCACCAGCGGAGGGAATCTCCGCGGGGAATCCGGCTGGAGGCCGTGGGCCTGGGAACCGGGCGCGCGACGACGGGGACACGCCGGGAAATGAGAAGGATCAGGATCGCCACGATCAGGAATAGCCCGTCCCAGATCCGGGCCTGGAGGCGGGTGCCGAAGAGCGGCTCCATCAGGAGTGGGTAGCTCAACAGCGCCAACAGCGACGCCCCACTGGAGACGGCGCAGAGGGAATAGATGTCACGACCCTGCCGGGCGCCCGTCTTCAGCCCGGCGGCCCAGCCCTGGATGAGGGGGCCGGCCACGGTCAGCACGATGAACGGGGGGCCCACGGAAACGGCCAGGGACAGCAGGAGTTGCCAGGCCGGAGCGAGGCCGGAAATCTGCAGGGGTGCGGGTAGGACGGATAATGTCAGGCAGGCGGCCAGGGCCAGTCCCGCCAGGACCCGGGTCTGGCCGCGGTGCGAAAGGCGCGTGTTGAGGACGTGGGCCAGGAGGTAGCCACCCGCGAGGGCGACCTGATAGAAAACCAGGGCCGTCACCCACACGGACGCCGCTCCGCCGAAAGCCGGCAGGAGAGATCGGGCCGCGAGGGGTTGGATCAGAAAGACGAGGAAGGCCGAAAGGGCCACGGCGGAAACGATCAGGGGGTGTGTCCGGTTCATACAACCATCCAGGGCCCCCGATGCCAAGGGGCCTTTTGAAATTATGGTCGCAAAATCAATATAAGGAATCGTTACCCATGGTCAAGATCAATCGAAGGCCTCTCATGGCCGGACCCAGGGAACCGCACGCCAAGGCCACCTCACCCCATCGCGTTCGGAAATCGACACCTTCCTGTGACCCGTCCCAGACACTTTCCGGATAGGCCCCATATTCGGCCCCGCGCATTCTTGGCATTAGGCTCTGTCCAACAA
>Ga0209475_10001787_pt1 | contig 24636 bp, 19 predicted proteins | sample tdDd471_FD_187128 | JGI IMG/M metagenome (GOLD analysis project Ga0209475, IMG submission 187128) | Marine sediment microbial communities from the Atlantic coast under amendment with organic carbon and nitrate - tdDd47.1 (SPAdes)... | ecosystem: Environmental > Aquatic > Marine > Coastal >... | reverse complement strand
AGAAATAATCGTAGATTTCCCTGCATTATATTGGCCAACAAAAGCAACTTTTAATTTTTTTTGTTGGCTTTGGTTTAAAAGCTCTGTTTTTAAGGATTCGATTAACTCACTATAATTATTCTCTTTTAATACACTATAAGTATGATTTATAATATTTTCTAACTTGTCTTGTAATACTTTATAATTAAATTCTATGTTTTTCATCGTTCTTACTCCTGTTATTCGTATGTGTTAATGCTAATCTCAGATTGCATTAAATCGTTGATTTTATGCAATTCATCTCTTTTGAATCTGATTTTAGTATTTATATCAATTGTACTCTGCTCAAAGTTTCTATCTATTTCCAAAATGCGAGTTTCATCAGTGACTAACTCAACTATATCATGCTTAAAGGGCAGCTTTTTAATTTGTTGAAAAAGCCTCATAACTATTGCTTTATTTAGCTGTGCTGCACTACTACGAAGGCTACTACATTCGATATCAAGAATATTACAAATGCTGGAAGAGCCTTCGATTAAGAAAGTGTAACTATTATTAATTGAAGATAAATAACCTTTGACTAAATCATTTAGGGAGTTTGCTACTTCATTTTTAAAAATTTGTTCTTGTTCTGATATTTGAGCCAAAATACTTTCTTCTATTTTCTTTTGAGCTTTTTCAATTTTCTTTTGTTTAGAGGTGAATATTCCTTGGATAAGTCCAGCTGCGACACCAATTCCTATAATTGTCCAGCCAATAGGGTTAGATACAAGCCCAAATGTTAATAAAGCTGTCCCAATTGCACCTACAACAGGTCCTCCAATAGCAAACGTTTTTTGTGTATTAAAAGTGGAAGAGGATTCTATCCTAAAGTTCAAATTGCTAATATGTAATGAAAAGTTTTCTGCAAGCTCTTTTATTTCATCTTTTATTTCGTCATTAATTTTTTCAAATTCCCTTTTTAAAGAATTATCTAATCCCGTTATAAAATTCCTTTGCCCAATATCTTTTTCCCATTGTTTTCCGAGCTCCTTCTCGTTTAAAGTGTAATTATTTATAGCAAAGTCCTTAGCGAAAATTGTCATTTCATTTAAGGTTTTATCGATTAGGCCATATAGCCTCTTTTTATATTCAGGTTTTTCTTTAGTGAGGAAGTTTTTAAAACTGGCTAAATCAGCTTTAAGTCTTTTTGTTATACCCTCAATTATACTTAATTGACTTAACAACCCGTTATTAATGGTATAGAGTTCATAATTACACCCATCAATTATATTTTGAGATTTTCGCAAGTGACCATTATCAAAAACAGCTTCTTTCACCCCTTTTAAAAAAGAATCAATATTTGAAGAGTCAAATAATACTTTTTTATGCTCTACATATTCGTCTTTAAAAGACATCTTAGCTGCTAAAAGCATTACTGGATATACACGGTAATAACAATTACCATAGTACTTGTTTAGATACTCATTGATTCTGTCAATATGCCCTTGAATGTTTTTATGATCCTTTCTTTCAATCCATTTTTTTGGGTTTTTTAAAAATAAATTAAGTCGTTTAGGTTTCTCAATATCCTCTTTTACATTAAGTAAGATAATGATTGGCTTATTCCTGGCCTTTAGTTTTGCTAAAAATTTAAACTCTGTATCTTGTATAGCATCATTTGTAACGACATAACATATCAAATCAACTTCATCAATAATACTTTCAGCAATTTTAGTATCTATTTCACCACCTGGTGCTCCAATCCCCGGAGTGTCAATTATTCTTAGATTTTCCCATGTGTAAGTTCTGTTAGAGCGTGTAGTCCTAAGCTTTCCAATACCAATGTCATCATCTTCGTCATTTGTAATTATGGAATGTAGAGTGCTCTTACCTGCTTTTGTTCTCCCTAAAAATGCAACTGAAAAGTAATCAATCGACCTGCGCTTCTTATTAAGAATTTCTAAATTTTCTTCTAGTTGTTTTTGCGCTCCCTCTTTGATTGAAGTTTGAATATTATTTAGAAAGTTCTTCAGTTCAATATCCTGTTTCTTTGCTTTATAAATTTTCTCCGACTGTTCTTCAAGTTCCTGTATTAATTGAATTAACCTTCCAGTAGAGGTATTAATTCTTTTTTGTGAAAAATCAAGATCAGAACTTGCCATTTTGGCAATATCCTTAATCTTCTCATCAAAATCAGGTCCTCCAAGCAAAAAATCTTTGTGCTTTTGAACGAACTTTTTATTACCATTTAAAGTAATGCTAGAAAGAAAACCGTAATACTTTTTTGAGAAAGTATCTTTCCAATTAGATTCCTTAAATGAATATTTATCAATCTCTGTGCTAACTTTTTCTTCAATCAGGCTAAACACATTATCACTTATTGAAACGGACTTTCGAATTAAATTTAAGATTTCTTTTTCCTTATCGTGATAATAACCATCTGAATAAATAATTCTTAAGAAGAAAGTAAAAGCTTCTACTTTTTCTTTCTCAGAGAATTCTTGCAAATCATTTAGTAATTCCTCTAAAGGATGTGTTGTAGTATCTCCGTTTAAAATAGGGATAATGTCATTTTCTATTCCATTAAGCTCATTTGAGAAATCATATAAGATTTTTAATTCTTCATTATCAACTGTATTGTCAGCTTTGATAATATGCGAGGCAACTAAGGCAACAACTTTGCTTTGATTTAAATTCATTTAAAATAGTGAGTTAATTATGAAAGATGGAATATCTACACTCATTCTTTTTGCCACACCATTTGTGGTGATATTTTGCTTGTCTGTTATTTTTTTATTGGCATTATAATAATCTTATCCACTAGTGTTTAATTGTAATCCGCTTCCATCATTAATAAATAATTTCAAACAATATTAACAATAAAAAAATCATTTTTACGCCTGTCAAATGTGCCAACTTCAAAAGCCCTATTAATAAATCTATTTTCAAAGCACATGAAACATTCAAGGAGATGAAAATGTTTTTTATTATTACCTTATTAATTAATCATATTGGTTAAGAGTTCTATTAAGTGACGTTTTCACCTCTTCAACCAAACTCAATGGCTTTATAACCTTAACTCTAGAGGAAAAACTCAACAACTCCATTATAAAATCATGAGTAATATGTAGTTTCAGTTGAATCACAACACCACTATCATCATCTTCTAGAATTACCTGTGAATGATGCAAAGGCATAGACTTAATGTACTTCCCTTGATGAGACGTAAACTTTAAGACGACTTCTTCTGGATCTGCAGTACTGTTCGGACCTACTATGCCAAATGAATGCTTGTAATAATTATTAATTTCTTTCGGTTTAGGATTAAAAAAGGGTGCTTTTAAAATGTCAAGTTCGGAAAACCTGTCGAGTGCAAAACTTTTAATCTTTTTATCCTTACAATCAACACAGATAAGATACCACCTGCCTTTATATTCTTTCAAGTTATAAGGTTCAACAAGTCTTTGAGATGATCTTTTATCTGTGAATGATTGGTAACTGAAATGAATCTGAACTTTGTTCTTGATAGCATGCATAAGTCCAAATAAGTTTTCAGTCCCCAATGAACTTCTTTTTTCAAAATGGATGTGTTCTGCTAATCGCTCGCTTAAACTTAATGCATTAAAAATATCATATGCCTCTAAAATGCGTTCATTGATAAGTTCACCTTCTTCTTGGTTTATATAATAAACCTGATTTGTTCTATCATATGTGATATCTATCCCATAAAGACTACGTATATCATTCAAATCGCGCTGAAAGGTACGCTTGGATATATTAAAATTATAGGATTGGATCTCCGATTCAACCTTTAAACTAGCTTCGATTTCATCAAAGGAAGCTGAGCGCTTCCTTAATTTACTGATGATGATATTATACCTTGCTATAGATTCTCTTTTTGACATGTTCCTATCTTTTAATATCCTGAAAAATATACCAACTTCTTATTCTGAAAACCAAATTCATGTTTAGGATCTGCATAATAATTAATACCATTTCGGATTCTTTTTGAAACTAGACCTCCGGTTATTGCTTTGACCAAATCAAATGACATGCCTGTATAGAAACCTTCTTTTTCAAAACGGGTATAGGCAGAGCTATATTTTTGCAACAACATCTTTTTTCTTTCTGCTAAACTTTTCTGGTTTTGAGTTTGCCTTCTTTTATATGTTTCTATTTCACTTTTACGATCAGAGACTCTTTGTTTTGCCCATTTAATTCTTTGTTCGAAAAATTCTTGGGAATACAAGCCTTCATACCCTTCATCTGAAGTGAGAATATCTATTTTTCCGACATAATGATCTTTACCAGCTTTTTGCATAAAAGCATCAACCTTGTCGTTAAAAAAATCAACTTTATTTCTTAAAGCTTTGTAAATATCCAATTGAGGTATTGTACACTCAATCTTTTTAACTTCTGCCAAGTCACAATTATAGACCTTTCCAATACCCGCAAATATACTGTTAATAGAATCAATTTGGTCGAAAAGACTTGTTCGTTCTTTTTTTAATTCAATTTTCAAGGAGAGAAGGCTTTCTTTTGCACCAGCTATTGATTTTCTTTTTGCTGCTGCATAAATTTTTCGTTCTTGAGGTGTTTCTCCCATCTCTTGTTGATAGGCTCTAAATTCAGTCATAGATTCATACTTCAGTTGATCTGCAGAAATACTAGCTGATTGCAATGACGTGTCATAGAATTCAATAATGAGATTTCTTCCTGTGTAGTAGATAGCAAGGGTTATAGTGTTTTCTATACAGTAAATACCAGAGTAACGATCAATCTCACCAAATACCCATTTCCCTTTTGGATATAACTTTTTTGCAATAAGTTCATATTGCTTATTTTCTGGACCAACTTTTCTATCAGAACTGATGCAATCTGATATCATCCAGCATTCTCCTTGATTGTTAGTTAATAAAGTTAATTCATCTTTGCCTTCATGTATTTTCACATTCCGGTCAGAAACAAACTCTCCAAGTTTAATTTGATAATAGATACCATCTTTAAAATTGAGATTGTAGTTGCGTGGCTGGACCGTATAATCAGGAATATCTTGCTTCTCTGTGTTAGCCTTCTTTTTGAAACTATTCATATTTGGCAATTTCACCATCTGTGCTCTTAATGCGAAGCTTAATAGTAGAACGCCGCATGCTAATAATACTTTTTTCATCGTTTTTGTTTTTTAATTATACTGCAAGATGAAACGGCAGCGCGACAAAACATGTCGTTGTAAAAAAAACATGATTTTATTTTCTCCACGTGGTGGTATAAATAACACACTATTTATTGGTTAGTGAATGTGTTTTTAAGATGGGAAATAATCTGTGGTTAGTTGTCGTAGCTACCTCCATTTTTCTACTATTGTGTTTTTAAAAATTCACTTCAATTCTTCAACTTTCACCTCGTGACTTTATCAAGCTTGATAAAGGAAAAGCGGTGTTCGTCTTCCTCATTCGGCAAGTCCAATGCCAGCCCAATTGGCACATTTTTATTTTCTTCAATATTGATAAGGTATAAAAAAGAGCCAGTTGCCCTGAAGGGTTCGCTGTCGCTCAGACCGTCATAGTTCTTGCTGCTCAATCGTCATTCTCACGGCAGCTACTATGTATTTTTAGCCACTTCGTTCGTTCCTCTCTTCAGTAAATAAAAACCCATCCGCTGCCAATAATTAGGCTCGCCTGCTAGTCGCTTCGCCCTGCGGTTTTGTCACCCTTTTTGACCTGCCCACAAAAGCCAATCACACAATCAAAAACATCGCCAAAACCTTGCTGCAAGCAGTAGCTGCAAATCGGTATGTTCGTTCCTCACATCCCTTTACTTTGCACCAGCCTTGCTCCACTCGCAGGCGGCTCGCACCACAGTGGACTGCAACCCGTTCGTACCTCTCTCATTGCATCCACTCCCAACCGCTAGCTCAAGGCTGTTTTTCCATTCCCGACTATACATAGAATAACTATCGCCTCTATTACATTTACTCTTTTATCATCCTTGTGGTTCGTTGACAAAAAAAGAAGGTTCTAATAACTCTCTTGGTATACCATTCCTTTGAAGCTCAATTGTCGCTTATACAAATTTAAATAACAGACCCTTGCGCACTCAAAAGACTACGGCATAAAATCTCAATTTCGCATTTAAGGGACAGATGGTTTATCAATTTATTCCGTTTCCTTTTGCTTGCTAAGCCCTGTTTTCTTTTGGGTATTTAAGCGAGCAATTAAGCCCTCTCTTACAATTCAACTTTGCCAATTGACAATCAGACATAGTATCCTGATGCAAAAGAATGCAGGTCTATCACTCAAAACCTATTTGCTCGATGTTTGATATACATGCCATGACAGTTCAAGGACAAAACCGTATTAAATCCGTGTCAAGTCCAAGGACAATTATTTTATAACTTATACATATTAATAATGGGGAAAATTTCTCAAGGTGTATTAGGTGGTTTCTCCGGCAAGGTCGGGAACATCGTAGGTGGAACATGGAAAGGTATTGATTACATGCGTATCAAACCCTCCAACGTGTCAAATCCTCGTACTCAAGGTCAGGTTGACCAGCGTACAAAATTCTCTAAAGTGTTGAACTTCCTTCAACCAATGACTGAGTTTTTAAGAGTCGGTTACAAGTTGTATGCAAATAAGATGACGCAATTTAATAGTGCGATGTCCTATCAATTGCAAAATACAATTACTGGTGCTTATCCTGACTTCTCTATCGACTATACCAAAGTGTTAGTCAGCAAAGGTGCTTTATTAAGAGCAGAAGGTGGAGTAGGAGTGTCTACTGAAGCTGGTGTTGTTCAATTATCATGGACTGATAATTCTGCATCAGGTGGAGCGAAAGCCACTGACAAGGCTTTAATCATGCTTTACAATGCTGATAAAAAAGTTGCTGTTTATGACACTGCTGGTGCAGTAAGAACTGCAGGAACTCAAAGTCTTTCTGTCCCTGTTGATTTTTCAGGAGATGAGATTCAAGCTTATCTTGGTTTTATCTCAGAAGATGGAACAGAAGTTGCTAATTCAGTTTATGTAGGTGCTATCACAGTAGCTTAAAGTCACACATTCTGAAATTAAACCGCTGCATTCGTGTAGCGGTTTTTTATGCTTTAGTCTATTATATAGTGACTTTTACTGTCACATAATTACCGATTTTGTATGTATGTGGTATGTATAAGAAAAAACAAAGCAGCTACGACAATGTCGTAACTGCTTGATATTGGGGGTGGGCCCACATGGGCTTGAACCATGGACCCCCTGATTATGAGTCAGGTGCTCTAACCAGCTGAGCTATAGGCCCTCGAAAAACTTATAAAATAAAAGCAATGTTTTATCTTTGTTTTCGGTGTGCAATATTACATATTTGTATTGAATAATTCAATAATTGACACAAAAATTTTATGCAAAAATACAATTCTTTCTCAAATATAATCTTTGATTTCGGTGGTGTACTTTTGAATATTGATCCGGATAAGGCAGTTAACAGTTTTAAAAATATTGGTTTAGAGGATGTTCAATTAATTAAAAATGAATATCGGACTAATGGTTTATTCGATTCACTTGAAAAAGGAATTATTAGTGCAGATGAATTTAGATCTGAAATTAGAAAACACATTTGTAAAGATGTAAGTGATAAGGAAATTGATGAAGCTTGGAATTCCATGCTTTTAGATCTGCCTTACGAACGATTAGAGCTTCTTAGCCGACTTAAGGAAAAGCATAGAATATTTTTATTGAGTAATACTAATATCATCCACTGGGAAGCTTATACGGGGATGATACGAGAAACTCATGGAGTTAACTTGTCTGATTTTTTTGAAAAAGATTATTATTCTCATGATATGGGTTTGAGAAAACCAGATACTAAAATTTATTCATCGGTTTTATACAAGGAAGGACTGGTTGCAGAGGAAACATTATTTATTGATGATATGTTTGCCAATGTTGAAGCGGCAAGATCGGTTGGTATGAAGGGACACTTCCTGGATTTGGATAATGGTGAAACAGTTTTGGACTTGTTCGGAAATTAAAAAGGATTATTTCTTTTTGAAACTACCCATTGTATTGTCGTAATTGATATAGTACAAGCCTGACTGAAGTCCTTTAAGATTGATTTTGGTACCGAAGCCTTTAAATACAATATTACCGAAATTATCGTAAATTTCATATAAAGTGGAGTCTGTAAAAAGAAGTTCATCTTTTACTTTTTCAGGACCAAAGCTAACTAATTTTAGTTTTGATTGATGAACGATACGATCTGAATATTTTGGCTTGCCAGTATAATCAGTTTGACACAATCGAAATAAATTTTCACCTGTATGTGGACGAACATTTAATTCATATTTGTTAAGGGTGGACGAACCTTTTCCTTCCACTTCACCAACAGTTATCCATTTGTTCCAACGATATTGTTGCACAGTAAAAGGAATAGAACCCATTTCGCCACGAGTACTCCAATGCAATATTCCTTTTTTGTCCACCTCTGCTTTTTGTAAAACAAATGATGCCTTAGGTTGTATAACCTCGGCATTTATAACTCTTGGTATACAGCCGCTTTTATAACGAAGTATTACAGTAATTTTTTGACCGATATCAAAATTGAAATGTGTTAAATCTATCTCGAAAGCGCTGCTGTTAATTTCATCAGATGACGTTTGACCATTTACGCTCACTTCGTAAACGCAATATCCAATACCTGAATCGGCAAAGGGGTTCATAACGTAAAGATTTTTGCCCAAATAAATACCACTTAATTCGAGTTTATCTCCATAAGCGAAAGTAAATAGAAATGAAAAAATTATGAGCAGGACTTTTTTCTTCACGCTGATAATGCTATGTTTAGGTCTATACGCAAGATATAAAACTATATGTAATAAAAAAATCCGTTAATCAAGTTAATTGATATTATTGTCAATCCAATCACCGTTACGTTTAATGATTTGTTTGAGTTCAGATATGGCTTCTTTACTAGGAATATTCTTGATTAAAACTTCGTGCCCTTTGTAAAGAGACACCTTACCCGGACCAGCTCCTACATAACCATAATCAACATCTCCCATTTCGCCAGGACCATTTACAATGCAGCCCATAACTCCAATTTTTAAATGAGTTAAGTGGGAAAATTCTTTTTTTACTTCTGCAACTACATCCTGCAACTGGAATAGTGTTCTACCGCATCCAGGGCAGGAAACGAATTCAGTCTTTGTAGTTCTTACTCTTGCCGCCTGAAGAATTCCAAAAGCGGTAGATAAAACCTCATTTTGAGGAAGTATTCCATTGTTTTCTATGCTTATGCCATTACCGAATCCATCGAAGAATAAGCTACCTAAATCGCAAGATGATTTTATGTGTAGATCTTCGAGTGAATTATCGTGGAAAGATCTTTTGAAAATTATTGGAGCTTTACAATTACTTTCAATCAATTTAAATGCAAAGGCTCTTTGTTCTGCAAATGCATTCTGATGATTCGATTTACAGATTAACACGATTTTAGGATTTGCTTTTACCTTTTCAATAAAATCATTGGAGAGATCTTTATAAGTACACTCTAAAAAGTGAATGTCGCAACAAAATGCAGTTAGGTTATCATTTAAAAATTCCTCTGTTTGAAACAATGGATAGGATTTATCGGTATATTGATCAGTTAATTCCCAACATTCCTGATCTACAATAATGCCCATGTCTTTTGGATAATCAGCAAAAATTGGATCGTACCCATTAACATATATGTAATCGGCTGCTAATTTCCCTTTTTCCCACTCTAGTGTATCATCATCCTGAATGTATCCTGCCAATTGTGGTAAATCGGCAGTTAAAAATCTTTCGTGACTTAAATCTGAGATGACTACAGGAAGTTTTTTACTGCCAATATTCTCAATCAGATAGGTTGATCTTTTGTAAAAATCAAACAGGTTGACATCGGCATTTTCAACGGGAACAATTTGCTTATGATTTTCTTTCTCTAAAACATAGTCCACTAATTTTTGCCCAACAGGAGATTCTATTTCCGGATCTTCAGTCAAAGAAATACGAACTGTATCTCCTATCCCATCATTTAAAAGAGCACCCGTTCCAACAGCCGATTTAATTCTTCCGTCTTCTCCTTCTCCAGCTTCGGTAACACCCAAATGCAAAGGAAAATGGATATTTTCATTTTCCATTTCACTTACTAACAGACGAACTGTTTTTACCATCATTACTGTATTGCTCGATTTAATGGAAATAGCAACATTGTAAAAATCTTGTTCCTTGCAAATCCTCAGAAATTCAAGAGTTGCTTCAACCATACCTCTTGGTGTATCACCATATCGGCTCATTATTCTGTCTGATAAAGAACCATGATTGGTACCAATACGAATTGCCGTATTGTGTTCTTTACAGATGCGTAAAAGTGGAATAAATTTATCTCTAATTTTCTCTAAATCTTCCTGATACTTATATTCTCCATAATTGCTATTGTTGAAATCAGCTCTTTTATCCACAAAATTTCCCGGATTGATTCGAACTTTATCAACGAATTTTGCTGCTATCGTAGCCGCTTTAGGATTGAAATGAATATCAGCAACCAAAGGAGTTTGATAACCTCTCTTTAACAATTCCTCTTTTATAAACCTTAAGTTCTCAGCCTCTTTAGTACCTTGAGTAGTCAAACGTACATATTCAGCACCCGACTCAATCATTCCAATAGCTTGCTCAACGCTTGCATTAATATCGTTTGTATCGGTATTGGTCATCGATTGAATCCGAATAGGATTACATGCTCCCATTGGTGTAATTCCAATTTTCGATTCGCTCGATGTGCGACGAGAATAGTTAAAAAGATCTTTACAAAATTGTTTATGTTGTGAGAAACTCATTGCCTTTGATTTGAATTTAAGCACAAAGGTAATTGATAAATTTTATAAATTTGATCATCCTTTAGCAAGAAGTAAGAGCTCTCAAGCTATAGGACAACAATGTAAACCATTCCTATGTCGATAATTGTTCAAGAAGTAAGTAAGCTGTATGGCAAACAAAAAGCACTCGATACCATTAGTTTTGAGATTAACAAAGGTGAGGTTGTTGGATTTTTGGGTCCTAATGGAGCTGGTAAATCAACAATGATGAAGATTATTACGGGATACATTCCACAATCTTCGGGATTTGTTGAAGTGAATGGTTTAAATATTGAGGAACATTCGCTAGAAGTTAGAAAGCAGATTGGTTATTTGCCCGAGCATAATCCATTGTATCTGGAAATGTATGTGAAGGAGTATCTAGATTATGTGGCATCTATATACAAATTGAGTAATAAAAAGGCTCGAATTGATGAAATGATTGATCTTACAGGATTAGGAATAGAACAAAACAAAAAAATTGGATCTCTCTCGAAAGGATATCGTCAGAGGGTTGGAATTGCTCAGGCATTAATTCACGATCCGAAAGTTTTAATTCTTGACGAACCAACAACCGGTCTTGATCCGAATCAATTAATAGAAGTAAGGAAATTGATTCAAGATATCGGCAAAGAGAAAACAGTAATGCTTTCAACACATATTATGCAGGAAGTTGAAGCTTGTTGCGAAAGAGCTTTAATTATTAACAAAGGAAATTTAGTTGCTGATAAACGAATTGAAAATTTAAACTCAGAATTAAATTCTAAGATAATTGAATTGGAATTTGCCGATAGAATTTCAATTGAGAACCTAAAAAGTCACCCAGCAATTAAAGGAATAAACGATTTGGGTAACAATCGATATGCAGTTTCAACGGCTGAAGATATCCGTAAAGAAATATTTCAAACAGCAGTGGCAAACAATTGGATCATTTTAGAGATGAAGCTACAAAGCCAAAATCTCGAAGAAATATTCCATGAATTAACAGTCGAATAAAGACTTACATGTCTTAATAGAGGTCAAACTAGCTGTTTTTCAGGAGTACGAATTGTTAAAACAGCTAAAACAGCTCTTGCATTTTTGTTTCTTTCCGAAATAATACTTTCCTTTGCGACGAAATAAGTGGAAAGATTTGGCTGCTTGCAACCACAGAAAAAAATGCTAAATGGTAAACTATATTGCTTTTCTGCAATTAGATGACCTAACATTGCTTTCCCGTATCGTGAACACCATTATTTAGTAATGGTATTAAACAACAATACGTATTGATTATTTCAGACATAGTTAATTCTCGTATGTAGTATTGATGACACTGAGACAATCGATAGGACAACTAATTTATTAAAATATTATGGGATATTTATTCACATCAGAGTCAGTTTCAGAAGGACATCCAGATAAAGTCGCTGATCAAATTTCAGATGCTTTATTGGATAAATTTTTAGCTTTCGACCCAAATTCGAAAGTTGCATGTGAAACTATGGTTACAACCGGGCAGGTTATTCTTGCCGGTGAGGTTAAAACCAAAACTTATATCGATGCTCAAGAAGTTGCTCGCCAGGTAATCAATCGTATTGGTTACACTAAAAGTGAGTATCAGTTCGATGGAACATCATGTGGTGTTTTATCAGCAATTCATGAGCAATCTGATGATATCAACCGTGGTGTAGATCGTGAAGATCCAATGGCACAAGGTGCAGGTGATCAGGGAATGATGTTTGGTTATGCGAGCAAAGAAACTGATGATTATATGCCTTTATCTTTAGAGCTTTCACATCGTTTGCTCATCGAATTGGCAGCTATTCGTCGCGAAGGACGAGAGATGACTTATCTTCGTCCAGATTCAAAATCTCAGGTAACCATTCAGTATAACGATCAGGATTCTCCTGAAAGAATTCACACCATTGTGGTTTCTACTCAGCACGATGATTTTGGTCCGAATGATGAATTAATGTTGGCTAAAATCAAGAAGGATGTTAAAAACATTTTGATTCCGCGTGTCATCAATCAATTACCAGAACGTGTTCAGTCTTTGTTCGATGATGAGATTATATTACACGTAAATCCAACAGGAAAATTTGTAATTGGTGGTCCTCACGGAGATACAGGATTAACAGGTCGTAAGATTATTGTTGATACATACGGTGGTAAAGGTGCTCACGGTGGTGGTGCATTCTCAGGAAAAGATCCTTCGAAAGTAGACCGTTCGGCTGCCTATGCTTCTCGTCATATTGCGAAAAATTTGGTTGCAGCTGGTGTTACCGACGAAATTTTGGTTCAATTGTCATATGCAATTGGTGTTGCCGAGCCTGTAGGTATTTTTGTTGATACTTATGGTAAATCGAATGTATCGCTTAGCGATGGAGAAATTGCTGAGAAAGTAAAAGAATTATTTGATTTGCGTCCGGCAGCTATCGAGCAACGTTTGAAATTACGTAATCCTATTTACGAAGAGTCGGCGGCTTACGGTCACATGGGACGTACACCGAGAACCGTGGTGAAGAAATTTGATTCTCCTTACTTTGGTGATAAGGAAATGGAAGTTGAATTGTTTACCTGGGAGAAACTCGACTATGTAGAGCAGGTAAAAGAAACATTTGGTTTGTACAACAACAAACACATTATATATTTAAGCCATTCCTTTCGGGGAATGGCTTTTTTGTTAGTGCTTAAATTTTCGATTTAAAAAACGATAAGTAAGATTTGAAACACCTACAAAAATCAGAAACCAAACGAAACCTATAATTATAGCTTTAATCATTATTTTAGAGTCAATAAGATATTCTGGCAAAGGTAATTTTATCAAGTTGGTGATGATTATTCCTATCACAATTGATAAGAATATTTTAAGTTTTCTGTTCATTGTATTTTAGTCCTTTTTTACTTTAGCATCAATTGGGTAATGCATTACTGTATCTTTAATGCTTTTATCTATAGGGATAAATTTGAAATTTATTGACTTTTTAATTTTTTCGTTTGAGTAATGCTTCACATTGTGCGATGCTCGGGCGGTTTCTCTGGTAAAACCTGCAGGTTTAAACAAAAAAATCTTTTTTAGTAGTGCAAATCGCCAACCAATTTCAGTCATTTTTGACGACGCATATATTGTAGGACCTTCAATACCAATGTATTTTGCGATGGACTTGAAAATGAATTCATAGGTGCAGTCTTCGCCATTAAGGATATAGCGCTCGTTAACGAGATTACTTTCCATTAGTTCAACCATGGCTCGGCTTACATCTCTAACATCCACATAACCTGTAATTCCTTTTGTGTAATATTTTAATCCTTTGGCAACTGTGCTAAATAAAAGTGAGCTTCCCTTATCCCATTGTCCTGGACCCAAAATAATAGATGGATTTACAATTACGGCATTTAAACCTTCTTCAATTCCACGCCAAACTTCCAATTCGGATTGAAACTTACTTACCGAATAGCCTGATCGTTTTTCTTCAGGACTCCAGGGAGTTGTTTCAGTAACGGTATCTTCTCCCTCTTCGGGCGATCCCAATGCAGCAATGGAGCTTACCATGCAAAATTTATGAATCCTGGCATCAATACAAGCGTTAACCAAGTTGCGAGTTCCCTCTACATTTATATCCAACATGTTCTTTTTGTCTTCTTTTTTAAAAGAAACCAAAGCCGCACAATGATAAACATCTACAACATCTTTTAAAGCTACTTCTAAAGAAAAAGGATCGAGCATATCACCATTGAACCACTCAATTTTTTGGTAAAGTTCATCAGCTTTATCGGTATAATACGAAAAAGTGTTTTTAACCAAATTGGTATTGCTACTTTCTCTTTTTAGAGCACGTACCTTTTGTCCTTTCGAAACTAAATCGAAAAGTAAATGAGAGCCAACAAGACCTGTTCCACCAGTTACAAAAATCATAGGTTGAGAATTAAATGTAAAAGAAAACAGGGTGAAGTTATTTCACCCAATTCAGTTTAATGGTTTGTTTCATTTGGTAGTGAACGCTTAATGGTACCGGACTTGTTCCAGTTACTGCTTCAATAATTTTCTTTTCTTCAGCAGTATAATCCTTATCTGGGAAGTTGAATTCTACAATTACTTCAGATACACGACGAGGATCACTTGCCATTATTTTCGTAATATCCAGTTCTGTTCCAACAATATCAATATTGTTATCACGAGCCACAATTCCCATAATGGTCATAATACAAGAACCCAATGACGTTGCCAATAAGTCGGTTGGTGAAAATGCTTCTCCTTTTCCCTGATTATCGGTTGGTGCATCGGTAAAAATTTTATTTCCAGATTGTAGATGAATACATTCTGTTCGTAAATCTCCAAGATATTTGGATTTTATAGTTGTCATGGTATTTTGATTTGAAATTTAAAGCTAAATATATCTAATAATTTCGGATTATAAGTAAGTAGGATGAAATGGGATTTAATCATCATTGAAATGCTGATTAAAAAACCTTTAGCAGCCTGAATATGCATGCAATATGATCATTCGCTTTTGTATTTTTTCTATATTTGTAAACTTTTTAGCGAATACAAGATAAAATTAATATAAATGAGCACTAAATTTCCAGAGTACAAAAACTTTGATCTTTCTCAGATCAATAAGGATATCTTAAAGGATTGGGAAGAAAACAAGACTTTTGAGAAGAGTTTGGAGACCCGTGAAGGGAACCCATCTTTTGTTTTCTATGAAGGACCTCCTTCAGCGAACGGAATGCCAGGTATTCACCACGTTATGGCTCGTGCACTTAAGGATATTGTATGTAGATACAAAACTCTTAAGGGATTTCAGGTGAATCGTAAAGCTGGTTGGGATACACATGGTCTGCCAGTAGAACTTGGTGTTGAAAAAGAACTGGGAATTACTAAAGAAGATATTGGAACCAAGATAACCGTTGATGAATACAACGAAGCTTGTAGAACCAATGTCATGAAATATACCCGTGAGTGGGAAGATTTGACTTCGAAAATGGGATACTGGGTAAATATGGAAGATCCATATATTACTTACGATAACCGTTATATCGAAACGCTTTGGTGGTTGTTAAAGCAAATGTTCGAGAAAGACTTGCTTTACAAAGGATATACCATTCAGCCATTCTCTCCCGCAGCAGGTACTGGTTTGTCAACTCATGAGTTGAATCAGCCTGGATGTTACAAAGATGTAAAAGATACCACTGCAGTTGGTATGTTTAAAGTTGCTCGCGATGAAAAGAGTGAGTACTTATACGAAGGAATTGATTGCGATGCCTACTTTATTGCATGGACAACGACTCCTTGGACACTTCCTTCAAATACTGCTTTGGCTGTTGGTCCTAAGGTTGATTACGTTCGTGTTCGCACTTTCAATCCATACACAGGAAATCCATGTGTTGTAATTCTTGCTAAAGATCTATTCTACAATTTCTTTGATAAGAAATATGAAGGTTTGGAACTAGGCGAATATAAGGCTGGAGACAAGCGTTTAACGTTCAAAACTCTTTCGGAACACAAAGGAACGGATTTGGAAGGAGTTCGTTATGAGCAGTTAATGCCGCTTGTGAAACCAGAAGGTGATGCTTTCCGTGTGATCTTGGGTGATTTCGTAACTACCGAAGATGGTACTGGTATTGTACACATCGCTCCTACTTTTGGTGCCGATGATGATAGAGTAGCAAAAGCAGCAGATATTTCACCTTTAATTCTTCGCGATAAAGAAGGTAAGATGCAGCCAATGGTTGATCGTACCGGTAAATTCTTTAAGATTGAAGATTTAGATGATGAGTTTGTTAAGAACTATGTGAATGTTGAAGCTTACGGTGAGTATGCCGGTCGTTTTGTAAAGAACGATTACGATCCAACTTTAACGGAGAAAGATGCAACTTTAGATGTTGATATCGCTGTAGCTCTAAAATTACAGAGTCTTGCTTTTAAGGTAGAGAAACATGTTCACAACTATCCACACTGTTGGAGAACCGATAAGCCAGTACTGTATTATCCATTGGATTCATGGTTTATCAAAACTACGAAAGTTCGCGATCGTATGATCGAATTAAATAAAACCATTAACTGGAAACCTCAATCAACTGGTGAAGGTCGTTTCGGAAAGTGGTTAGAGAATCTTCAGGATTGGAACCTTTCTCGTTCTCGTTACTGGGGAACTCCGTTACCAATTTGGGTTAGCGAGGATCGTACAGAAGTAAAATGTATTGGTTCAGTTGCAGAATTGAAAGCTGAGATTGAAAAATCTATTGAAGCTGGTTTCATGACTGAAAATATTCTTGCAGATTACGTTGAAGGAGATAATAGCAAAGAGAATTACGAGAAATTCGACTTGCACCGTCCGTACGTTGATGGATTATTCCTTGTATCCGATTCAGGTAAAAGATTGGTTCGTGAACTAGACTTGATCGACGTTTGGTTTGATTCAGGTGCGATGCCATATGCGCAGCAACACTATCCATTCGAGAACAAAGAGAATTTCGAAAAGTTATTCCCTGCTCAGTTTATTGCAGAGGGTGTTGACCAAACACGTGGATGGTTCTTTACACTTCACGCAATTGCAACCATGTGTTTCGATGGTGTTGCTTTTGAAAATATCATCTCTAACGGATTGGTATTGGATGCTAAGGGTAACAAAATGTCGAAGCGTCATGGAAATGCTGTGGATCCTTTCGAAACTATTGAAAAATATGGTTCTGATCCTTTACGTTGGTACATGATCACTAATGCTCAGCCTTGGGATAATCTTAAATTTGATTTAGGTGGTGTTGAAGAAGTTCGTCGTAAATTCTTCGGAACATTATATAACACATATTCTTTCTTCCAATTATACGCAAACATCGATGGTTTCAACTATTCTGAGGCTGATGTTAAAATGGAAGATCGTCCTGAAATTGATCGTTGGATTCTTTCTTTATTGAATTCATTAATTAAAGAAGTAGAAGAGTGCTACGAAGCTTACGAGCCAACTCGTGCCGGTAGAGCCATTCAGGATTTTGTGAATGAGAACCTTTCTAACTGGTACGTTCGCTTGTGTCGTAAGAGATATTGGGGTGGAGAATACGATACGGATAAGATTTCTGCATATCAAACTCTTTACAAGTGTTTAGAGACGATTTCAGTTCTAGCTTCACCAATCGCTCCATTTTATATGGATCAATTGTTTAAGGATTTAAATTCGGCTACAGGTCGTTTCTCTGAGCAATCGGTTCACCTAATTGATTTCCCAAAATACAATGCAGAAGAAATTGATAAGGCATTAGAGGAAAGAATGGACATGGCTCAGAAGATCTCTTCTATGTCGTTAGGATTGCGTCGTAAGGTGAAAATTCGCGTTCGTCAGCCACTGCAGAAAATCATGATTCCTATTTTGGATGAAACAATGGTTCCTCAGTTGGAAGCGATCAAGAACATTGTTCTTTCTGAGATTAACGTGAAGGATATGGAGTTCATTACTGATACATCAGGAGTATTGGTGAAGAAAATTAAGCCAAACTTTAAGACCTTAGGTCCTAAGCACGGTAAAATCATGAAACAAATTGCTGCTGCTATTGGTCAAATGAATCAGGAAGATATTGTAACATTTGAGAAAGCTGGAAACTTTGCTATTACGGTAAATGAGCAAATTGTAGATCTTACTTTGGAAGATGTTGAAATCATCTCAGAAGATATACCTGGATGGTTAGTTGCCAACGAAGGGAAACTTACTGTTGCAATGGACGTAAATATCACTGAAGACTTAAGAAAAGAAGGTATTGCTCGTGAATTTATCAATAGAATTCAAAATCTAAGAAAAGACAGTGATTTTGATGTAACTGATAAGATCAAATTAGAGATTATGATGCATGAATCCATTAATGATGCGGTACTTGCTCATAAAGAATACATTGGAAGTCAAACATTGGCTGTAAGTGTTGAATTAGTGGAGAAATTAGCGGAAAATGAAGCTAAGGCAGTGGAGATAGAACAAGGTGTAGAGAGCTTTATTAAGATCGAAAAAGTTAGTGAATAATCGATTTTTTGTTATCTTTAAAAAAAATAGATGCAATGACAGATAAAAAGCGATATACAGACGAGGAATTGCAAGAATTCAAAGATTTGATTCAATCGAAACTTGCAAAGGCTAAAAAGGATTTTGATACATTAAAGGCTGTTATTTCTAACAGTTCGGGTAATGATATTGAAGATACTTCCCCAACTTTTAAAGTTTTGGAAGAAGGAGCTTCAGTTTTGTCTAAAGAAGAGGCTGGTCGATTGGCACAGCGTCAGGCTAAGTTTATTTCACATTTGGAAGGCGCTTTAATTCGAATCGAGAATAAAACATATGGTATTTGTCGCGAGACTGGTAAATTAATCGGTAAAGAAAGATTACGCGCTGTACCACATGCTACTTTAAGTATCGAAGCTAAAAACAAACAGTAAATTATTCAGATAGAATATATAAAATGATTGGAAGAATATTCTTCCAATCATTTTTGTTTAGAAGCAAAGGTTTTTATTTCTTTAAAGCCTGAAAAACAATAAGATTAAACATTTAAAGCAAAAATATGTCGCTATTTAAAAAATCGGTAGCACTAATTGTGGTACTTCTGGTTTTGGATCAGGTGCTAAAAATTTGGATTAAAACCAATATGATGTTGGGAGAAGAATTCTCGGTTTTTGGGGATTGGTTCCTTATCCATTTTATTGAAAATAACGGAATGGCTTTTGGAATGGAGCTGGAAGGCGAGTGGGGTAAAATCTTACTAAGTCTTTTCCGTATTGTAGCCGTTTGTGGAATTGGTTGGTATCTGTATGATATTTGTACTAAAAAAGCTCCTATTGGCTTAATAATGGCTATTTCATTAATATTTGCTGGTGCTATGGGTAATATAATCGATAGTGCTTTCTACGGGATGATTTTTAATGATAGTTACTATCAGGTTGCTACTTTTATGCCCGAAGCTGGCGGTTATTCAAGCTTTCTGCATGGTAAGGTAGTTGACATGCTTTATTTTCCTTTACTTGAAGGAAGATTTCCTGAATGGCTTCCAATGTGGGGTGGAGAGCATTTTGTTTTCTTCAGACCTGTTTTTAATGTTGCTGATTCATACATTACCATTGGAGTTGCATTTATATTGCTATTCCAACGTACCTATTTCATGAGAGAAAAATAGAGAAATTTACTTAATATAGTAAAAGCCCTTTTAAGGGCTTTTTTTGTGTCTTTATGTAAGGTATTTTTGATATAACTCTTGTCAATTGGCGAAATGAAAGATTAAGCCTATTTATCTTTATAATATTTAAATAAAGAATAACATATAAACTAATTTTAATATTTGCAGGAAATTATAGTTTGTATTATATTTATTATTAAATTCACATTAACGACTGCAAGCGATTGTTTATGAGGGTATAATATTCATGTTATTTTGCCTTAAAAGCAGCTACTACTAACGACTACTAATAATAAATTTATGAAAGAGCCATCTACTAGTTTTCAAGAGAAATGTACGATTTGTTATAGTTCTAATTAAATTCTTATACGAATACTGTAAATGAAGATAAATCTGTTTAGACAGACTGATTTTATTCTAGGAGTGTAATTAATTTAATGAGGATAAGAAGATGAAAAAGAAGATTCGTATTTTAATTGTCGAAGACGAATATGTTATTGACGAAGAGATTCTGTGTCGATTAAATGAGATGGATATTGAAATCACTAAAACTGTTTTTCATTCAAGAATTGCCATTCAGTATTTGACGGAATCAGAAATTGATATTGTATTGATTGATGCAAATATAAAGGATGATCTTGATGGATATCAATTAGCAAGAATTGTTAAAAAAGAATTTCACAAGCCTTTTATTTATCTAATACCATCAGGGATACAAGATAATATTGAAAAGCTAAATGAATCAAATCCTAGTGGAATTATCCTACAAAATTCATCTCTAAAACAAATTTATTTTTCAATTGCCCTCGCAATTTGTAATGATCAAGAGTCAAGTGAAAATATGATTTCTAATGCTGATGAAAATACCTCCTTAAACTTATTGAGTAATTGCTTATTTCTTAAAAAGAACAATCATTTTGATAGGGTTAGTTTTGATGAAATATTTTGGTTGCGTGCTGAGAATAATTATACTGTTATTCATACACTTAAGGGGGATTATTTATACTCTATGGTATTGAAGAAATTTGTTGAGAAATTACCACAAAAGCAGTTCTTAAGAGTACATAGATCTTATATTATAAATCTTCATAAAATTGAAGGATTTGAAGGGAAAATGGTAATTATCGATAACCAGCATATTCCAGTGGCAAAAAATTGTTATAAATGTGTTTTCGATCTATTACCAACTGTTTAAGGTGAGAATACTGTCCAGTAAATTCTTAACGTTGTTTTTAAATAAAAAAAAAGAGCCAATTGGCTCTTTTTAGTATTAACATCTTTTTATTTCACAAATTCGAGCTGCACCATCCAATGGTTTGTAAATTTCAATTAATGCAGCTTCATTAATTGCGTTTGGATAAACATCTTTTGCATTACAGAAGAAACGATAATTTACCCCTGAAACAACTTGACTTGCTACTGCAACCGGAGTGTAATGAACTCCTAATATTTCTTTTGTTGCATTAATAAATACGTTTAATTCTTCATTCGAAATTTTTGAACTGTAAGGAGTGTATGCTCCTACCATTTCTTGCGTTTTTTCCATCTTAATTTTTTTATAGTTAAAATTTAATTTTAACACAGATATGTAATTAACTTAACTGTATTATAAAAGTTAAGATCTAACTATAAAATGGGAATTAAAAAATAGATTAATGAGCGGTATTAATTTATGAGTGAATAGCAGCTTTGCTTGAGTAAAGCAAAATGAAAATAACGAAACTATGAATTAACCTGATTCGCTTTTCTTTTACGTTGAGCTTTAAAATAGTTTATCTGACTTCGTAAACTCCAAACACCACCCAATATAACAATTAGGAATATCCATTGTTTTCTGCCCCATTCTGCATCTCCAAAGATTCCTTTTGTTAGCATGATTAGAGCCGTAATGATAAGTAATGTGGTTACCAAAGCTGATACATGTCCTATTGCAGCATTTTCTTTTTTAATTCCTGGAGTGCATAGAAATAAAATAACTCCAAAAAACAGAGGGATCAAAGCAGTAAACTGCCAATCGCCCATTTGATAATATCTAGCCAAAAAGCCAAATGCTCCTGCTAGAATTAAGATTAAAGAATAAACTTTATTGATTTGATATGCTTCTTTCATATTTGTTGTTTTTATTTAGAAAAAATCTAAATACTAAAATACAAAAACTCTTTAAGAAACAAAACAGACTTACAAATTACTGAAAATAAGAAAGGCTATCCTTCCGGACAGCCTTTCTTGGACAACCTTAAAACTCAACCATGAATTGATTATCGTACCGTTACTACTAAATACTTTGAAGATTTCCAGAATTCTACTGGATCTAGAATAGTAATACCTTCAATCTTTTCAACTCCCTCAACCTTATAAGAGCTACTAGGATGACTTGTTACTAAACTAATCTTCTTCCCGTTAACAGGAATAGTTGTAGTTTTGGTGATATCAATTTTCTTAAATTCACTTGTATTAAAATCTTTGCTAAGAACTGCAGTTTTACCAATTCCAATAAATCCACCATCTTTGGTAATCACTTTCTTTTCTTGCAATTCTTTACTTGTACCAAAAACATAAAAGCCGGTATTTAACTCTGATGTTTTTTCTTCAATTTCTTTGGTTTTAGCATCATTTTCAGTGTTTAAAGCTAAAACTGTTCCGTTCAATTCAGTTACCTGCCCATTTAAGTTTTCAACTTCGATGTTTAATTTGGCAACCTTACCGTTTAAAGCTATGATTTCAGTTTCTTTGTTTTCTAATTCAGTTTTTAAACGATCAGTTAGTTTACGCAACTTTGAATTTTGGTACCAACTATTATTTAGTTTTTTATCTAAATCTGCTATTTTCTCTCTGTTTTGCTCCAATAAGTTATTAATTGAAGTCAAATCACTTGCGATTTTTTGTTTCTGAGATTTATTTGGGTTTTCAGAGTTTACCGCAATAATTGTTTCTTTCTCTTTGATGATTTCCAGATTTTCTTCAATTGTGTTTAAAGACTCAATAAAATCATTGATTGTAGAATCTTTTTGCTTAGCCATTGAAGTAAGCTGCTGATTTTGTTCTTTTAATTGCTTTAACTCTTTTTGGTTACAAGCCACAAAAAATGGAAGAATCAACAATACTAGAAAAATGCGTTTCATATAAATTATTTTAGAGATTGGGGTTTCAATATTCTTTCTTTATTTATGAGTGAATATCGTGCCGAAATTCAATCTTGTTAAATAAAATTAAATATTCAAAGTGTAAGTTTCATATATTCAGCGTGTAAACATGGAGGTGTTTTTTTGATTGATCTTAACTTGTAATGTTATACTGACAACTTATGGGGAAATTTTCTACATATTTCGGGTATAAAATCCCCAATTCGAATAATTTCTACAGTTTTTAAAACAAATATGACTTCGAAAATTCTTTTTAACTTTACGAGAAGCTTGTAAATCAGAAAATCAATTGATATTCAAATGAAATCAGAAAGTAGAAGCAGCATAAAAATTAAAGTAGTATTAGGTTATATTTTTGTGTTTCTTGCAATTATAGCTTCTGTTTTTATAGCGTATAAATCTTACAATAAGCTACTTGATTCTGTTATCTCTTTATCTAAACCTGATGCGGAAATTGCAAGAATGAATAGAGTTCTGACTAATTTGTCTGAAGCTGAAAACAAAATTAGAATCTACTCACTTACAAAAAAGGAACGCTACCTGGCACATTATGCAGAGAATATTCTTGAAATTCAAGCTGATTTGGATTCGTTAAGATCTTTTAGTCCCGATAGTAGTAAATCAATACTTTTAATCGACTCAATGAGCTTTTTGTTAGAGGAAAGAGCTGAAAAATTGGAGGAGTTTGTAAGAATAAAACGAACAAGAGAAAGGGAAAATTTAGCACAAAAAGCAATGCAGGAATTGAGCGTTGCCTCGGATTCTGCAAAAACAAAAATAAAAACCACCACTACAACAAAAACCTTTCTGGATACTGTTGTTACGCCAACCGAAGTTAAGGAAAAAAAGAAGGGTATTTTAGCCAGATTGTTTGGTAGTAAAAAGGATACCATAAAAATTGATTCTATTGAAACGATAATTAAACGCACCGAAATACAGGTAGATACGAGTTACTTGCCTCAAAGTGATAGCCTCTTACGTAGTCTTGAAAATATGTTACTGATAGCTCAGGAAAAAGACAGGCGTAACAGAGAATATGTTTCAAGAAAGGAGCTTAAGTTGGTCGAAGAGAATTCCATAATGTGGGATAAAATAAAAATTCTACTTCGACAACTTGAAGAGGAGCGTCTGGAACAGCTAACTACTGAATCGACAAAAGCAAAAGAGATTGCCAGCAATTCCATATTTATTATTTCAGTAATTATTATTGTTGGATTCGTTTTGGGTGTTCTATTCATAATTTTTATTCTTACAGATATCACTAAAAGTAATTATTACCGGAAGGAGCTGTTGCTTGCTAAGGGTAAGGCTGAAAAATTAGCAAAAGTAAAGGAGGAGTTTTTGGCTACCATGAGTCATGAAATTAGAACGCCGCTAAATGCCATTATTGGATTTACAAATCAACTGAATAAAACATCACTTGAAAGTAAACAGCAAAGTTTTGTTAGTGTTTTAAAGAGTTCATCGAAACATTTACTGGGATTGGTAAATGAAATACTTGATCTGTCAAAAATTGAAGCTGGAAAGTTA
>Ga0209475_10001786_pt1 | contig 24636 bp, 19 predicted proteins | sample tdDd471_FD_187128 | JGI IMG/M metagenome (GOLD analysis project Ga0209475, IMG submission 187128) | Marine sediment microbial communities from the Atlantic coast under amendment with organic carbon and nitrate - tdDd47.1 (SPAdes)... | ecosystem: Environmental > Aquatic > Marine > Coastal >... | reverse complement strand
GCATATGATCAACATGATCGGCAGATACTTCCAGTGTCGCGGTAATATTCTGGTGGATGACGAATGTCTGGCAACATCTACTTGTGACTATTTCAACGATGACGACTTTGCCGTTCCACCTGAAGAATACAAACAGCATAGTGATTTCGAATAGCAATAGCACTGCTTAAGCAACATCCAAGATGGGCATGAAATATTGCCCATCTTTTTTTTTGGAAAACAACATGAGTGAATTTACAACCAAAGCAATAGTTTTTGATCTTGACGGAACCCTGACCAATATTGTTAGTCCATGGAAAATGGTACACCAGCATTATGGTGTGTGGGAGAGGGCTGTGGTTTATCACGATCAGTTCTTTAAAGGTGAATTTGATTATGACACCTGGTGCAGAAAAGATTCATCTTTATGGGAAGACAGAGATTATAACGAGGTTTGTGACTTGATTGACAGTATAGAACCCACTGCCGAGGCTATTGAAGTTTTGCAGAAAGTTGCCAGCTATAACAACAATGGATCTGCACAAATTCGAATGATGATTTTGTCCTCCGGTTTTGTGTCGGTAGCTCGCAAGACCATTAAAATGGCGGGTCTGGACGAGGACAGAGTTAAAATCATTGCCAACGATATTCAACAGATTAATGGCAAAATTCAGGGTGTACCGAATGTTAAATTAGGTTCTGCCGAACATGGCAAATCGGCTCATATCAAACGATTTCTTACTCAAAACAGTATCAAACCTGAATGTGCGATAGCGGTGGATGATCGTGATGAGGATCGGGATTTGTATAAAAATTTCGGTGCCTTTATTCACATAAAGACACCGAGTGATTTATATCAGATCTATAATTATCTTGGCTGATTATTTGTCGTCATCATTTTTCAAAGCTGCAAACAGGGCTGCACCGAATCTGCCGGAGGAAATCTCGTCCTGCTTTTTCTGGGGTTTGGTATTCTGTTGCTTGTTGGGCTGTTTGGAACGGTTTGGTTTGCGCCTTTGTGGCGGTCTGGAATTGCTTTCCGGTTTCCCCTGTCTGGGCTGATGATCGGGAGTGTGATACTTGGGAGGCTCCATGGCCTGCTTTCTGGAAAGGCTGATGCGTTTTCTGGCTGCATCAATCTCGATAACTCTTACCGTTACCTTATCCCCAACTTTCAAGACTTTGGCCGGGTCGTCAATGAACTTGTAATCAATTTCAGAGACATGAATCAGGCCATCCTGATGCACCCCGATATCAACAAATGCGCCGAACTTGGCAACATTGGAGACAACACCGGGCAGTGTCATGCCTTCTTCAAGATCCTTGATGTCGTTGATGTCCTCGCTGAACTCCGGTACGGAAAAATCTTCACGAGGGTCACGGTTTGGTTTGGCCAGCTCGTCAATAATATCCTTGATAGTGAACTCGCCAACCTCATCATCCTGATATGCCAGAATGTCAATCTTTTTAAGCAATTCTTCCTTACCAATCAGCTCCTGTACGGAAATATCAAGATCCTTGGCTATTTTTCTGACCAGATCATATCTTTCAGGGTGAACCGCAGAGTTATCTAAAGGCTCGTCACCTACCACGCGTAAAAATCCGGCAGACTGTAAAAATGTTTTTGCCCCAAACATCGGAACTTTAAGCAGTGACTTGCGTGAAACGAACGAACCGTTTTTAACACGAAAGTTAACGATGTTTTTGGCCACGCGGGAATTCATCCCGGCTACTCTGGAAAGCAGTGGAGCCGAGGCCGTATTCAAATCTACGCCGACACCGTTAACGCAGAACTCGACAACATCGTCCAGTTTCTTGGCCAAAAGTTTCTGATCCACGTCATGCTGATATTGTCCCACCCCAATGGATTTGGGGTCGCTTTTTACCAGCTCTGCAAGCGGGTCCTGCAATCTTCGGCCAATGGAGATAGAGCCACGAACGGTCAGGTCGAGATCGGGGAACTCGTCTCTGGCTATCTCGGATGCCGAATATATCGAGGCTCCGGCCTCGCTGACCATAACCGCAATTAATTTGTCTTTGAGGTTGCGTTCTTTAATGAAGTTTCGGGCGACCTTGAAGGCTTCTTTGCCGCCGGTGCCGTTGCCCACTGCGATAGCTTCGATGTTGTATTTTGCCAGAGCCTTGTCAAATATGGCAAAGGTTCCGTCAATGTCGTTTTTGGGCTGCAATGGATAGGCTGTGGTGCTGTTGAGAAATTTACCTGTTTTGTCGATGATCGAAACCTTGCAGCCGGTTCTCAGACCGGGGTCAAGAGCCAGTACGGCTTTGCCGACCAGCGGGGGCGAGAGCAAAAGCACTCGCAGGTTTTCGGCGAAAACCTCGATGGCGACTTCGTCTGCCCTGTGTTTAAGCTCTGTACGTATTTCTGTTTCCATCTGTGGTGCCAGAAGTCTTTCGTATGCGTCGCGGATGGTCTCCAGCATGTAGCGGTTCCAGACACTATCATTGTTGACAATAACTTCGTCGTCTAAAAGACGATAGACTTCGTCTTTATCTACGTCCAGCCTGAAAGATAGTTCTTTCTCTTTGGCTCCACGGAAAATTGCCAGCATGCGGTGGGAGGGGATATTACTTGCCTGTTCGCTCTGATTATTGAGAGCATCAAATTTACCACTAGACTCGGATTTATCCACCAGCATTCTGGTTTTGATTAAACCTTCACGCCAACTCAAATCTCGGATTTCCTGACGAATCTCGCTTTTCTCGCAAATAGTTTCCGCCACAATATCAAGGGCTCCCTTGATGGCATCTTCAGGTTCTGAAATTGTCAGCTTTTCGGACTCGATAAGTTCTTTGGCAAACTGGTACGGATCGCCGGTAATGTCTTCCTGCTTGAGGATACGCTTGGCCAGAGGTTCCAGTCCCAATTCTCTGGCGATTTGCGCTCTGGTGCGCCGTTTGGGCTTGTAGGGCAGGTATAAATCTTCAAGTTTGTACTTGTCGAAGCAACTTTCGATCTGCTTTTTAAGCTTGTCAGTTAGTTTGTCCTGTTTTTCAATAGTTGTGAGGATTGTCTTCTTGCGGTCGGCAAGTTCTTTATAGTAGGTAAAGCGTTCTTCAATCTTCGCAAGGATAACCTCATCCAGGCCACCTGTATGTTCTTTTCGGTAGCGAGCGATAAATGGTATGGTATTGCCTTCATCGAATAAACTTTGAATGCTGAGAAGAAGACTTTCAGCAAGATCAAGCTCTTTTGCAACTAGAGAAATAATTTGCTCTGACATCTGTACTCCGTGCGAATATGTAGTTAAAAACGACAACCAAACTCCCTAAGGGGAGTGCAAGAATTACACGAAAATTGCTCTTTCGTCAACGCAAAAAGCCAGCGATGATTTAAAAAACAACAACAAGCCTGATTTGTAAGAAAGCAGCAGTAGCTTGCTGATAAATATCGTCAGTTTAATGGTTGATGATTTGCTTTAGGCAGTATTTTAAACAGGCTTTTATATTTGGTCTTTTCCAGTGTTTTAGAGTTGTTGGAAAGATAGTTTTCAATGTGTTTGCTGTCTTCACAGGATGACTTGAAATAATAAAGGGGGCGACCATTGAGTTCGTTTATCAGGTGGCTACTCAGGTCTGAGCTGTCACGATTGGCAGTGAAGCGCACCATAGTGGCAAAGGTCGGATCGGTTAGGATAATTGCATTTGTTTCAAGCTCCTCGGAGGCCAGCTTTAGAATCTGTCCATCCTGAAACTTTTCGTTTGGCAAGTAGTCGGTGTGCATTTGTCCCAAATGACCGACAATATTGAGGACAAAACAAAGGGCAAAAATCTTGTATTGTTTTTTTAGCGGATAAGTTTGCAGAATCGGGTAGACCGCCAGTGAAAATGCAGCAAGGAAAAGATACATCGGCCCCAGATGATAGGTCTTTCCAAAGAAAGTGGCGTTAACCACGTCAAAGCTAGACAGGGCATAAATAAGAGAGATCCAGAGGTAAACAAATCCCGGTAGCAATACGTAGACACGGTGTATGCTGTCCATTTTGTGGTAACGAAGAATGGTCATCAGGGCAGCCAGCGAGAGGTATATGGGGATTGAAGCCGGTACCAGCAAGGGAGAAAGGATATTTATCAACCAGTTACCGAGAAAAATAAGCGACTGGTTCAAATAATTAATGTCGCTGTCAATATGGTAGTCCACAAAAACTATTTTGTAATACAGGATCATAGGGGCAAAAAGAAAACAGAACAGCGAGAAAAATAGTATTATTTTGGGAAGACCTATTCTTTTGAATATGCCGAGTATATTGCTTATGGGCCAACTGAAATTTAAAAGATAAAAACCCACAATACCAACGATTATAAACAGTCCCTCAGCTCTGGTATAGCAGGTGGTTATGGAAGTCAGACAGATAGCAAACATATTGGTGTAGGTTAGTTTTTTCCTCTTAATGGCAGAGGTTACAAAAATCGCCAGTAGAAGCAGTCCAACCAACAATGTTGGGTTGGTGGTGGCGGTTTTACTTAATGTGATATTAGTTGGCAGGGTCGCAAATAAAAAGGCAATTATAAAGCTGAAGCGCAGATTATGGTTAGGATGCAGAACCCGTGCGAAAATAAAGAATAGCGGAAAGAGCAGGGTGGTCATGCTGCAGTTGACAATAGCCGCAGCATTAGGGACACTTATTCCAGCCAGAGTAAAGAACCATGCATAGATATGAAACATCGGGCCGTAATCTAAAGTCGTGTACTGAATAGGCAGCCCGTTAACATCTACAATTCGGTACAGGAAAGTGCCGGTTTTGAACAGTTCGCGGATTACCCCAAGGTTTTCCCATTCGTCAGTCAAAACCAGATTTTCAAGGGGTAAAAGATACCATTTCGCGCTGTATAAAAGTACCGTGGTAATGGCAATGGCTAGAGAACACTTGTTTGTGCAGAAATGCTGGTATCTATCTATTTCCTGTAGAGACAATATCATAAAAATCAATGCTAAAATTACTGGTATCAACAGAAAGTAGTGAATTTCATTAAAGTAGAAGTTGTTTCGGGTGGAGAAAAACTTGAAACTTTCACTGTCGATCATGTTGGAAATTTGTTGTCCAACACTTGGTGGTTTGCTTTGAGGCTTGGGATTTGTAACTACTATTGCTTTGGGTTTCTTTAATTCTTTCCAGATTTTTTCAAGTTCCGGATTGTGTTTATTATGTTTCAGCCAGTTATAATATGCTCTATAGACAGATGAATTTTGCTTGCTGCATAGTAATATCTTCGATGTTTCAGCAAAGGTCTGACAGTGCATCTCTGGAGAGTCGTTTAATTTGCTGTGTATTGAAATGTTGTAGATGGAATTATTCTTGTGTATTGAAACCTGTATATTGGTACCTTTGATGCTAATGTCCCGAAGTTTGCCGTGTTGGTTTTGCCAGACTTTTGAAGGGGTTACAAACGACTGTATTGCCTGTTCCTGATTTGCCGGGATTACACTTTTTGCCGAAGCATAGGAGTAAGACAGTAGAAAACAGCAGCAGAGCAGCAGTATTCGTCCCCTGAACAGCGGAGATAACATCAGATTACCTAAATTACGTTAAAAGATTGCCCATCTATTAAGCGTATTCTACTGAGTTTTTCTCTTAATGCAACTATTTCTTTTTACGGAAAACTCTTCTTCGTGCCTGATATTTCTTTTTACGAGCTTCAATTGATTCGTCGTCCAGCATTTCTTCATTTTTACCACGTTTTCGGCTGAACATCTTGATTGGAACGCCTACAAACTTGAACTCTTCTCTTAGTTTGTTGACCAGAAAACGATGGTAGGAGAAGTGCAGACGATCCGGGTCGTTGACTGAGAGCATGAATGTGGGTGGCTCTGTATCTACCTGAGCCATATAATAGATCTTGAGAGTTTTACCTTTTCTGGTTGGTGGACGATTCGAGGCCATTGCTCTGTCCAGCCAGCGGTTTAACTCAGGAGTCTTGATTCTTTTCTTGCGCTCGTTGAAAATCAGATCAACCTTTTTCAGGATAGTTTCAACTCGCTGTCCACTTTGGGCAGAAATAAAAATAATTGGAGCGTAGGGGATAAATTTAAGCCGTTCGCGGATGCTTATGGCCATAGTTCCGGCAGTATCGGTATCTTTTTCAATCAGATCCCATTTGTTTACTATAACAATGCTGGCCAGTCCTTTATCGTGGGCGAAACCGGCAATTTTGGTGTCTTGCTCTGTAACACCTTCATCGGCATCAATCATTATCAGTGCCACATCGGCTCTGTCCATTGCCTTAAGTGACTTGACAATGGTGCGCTTTTCGATAACTTTGGAAACTTTCTTTTTTCGACGGATTCCAGCCGTGTCGATCAGCCTGTAGTGATTTTCTCCACGGACAATTTCGGAATCAATTGCATCTCTGGTGGTGCCTGGAATGTCTGTCACTGCATGCCTGTTATCTCCGGTTAACCTGTTTACCAGTGTGCTTTTACCCACATTGGGCTTGCCGATCACAGCAATTCTGCATTCGTTCTCAGGTCTTTTGGTGCCTATTTTAACGCTGGGATGGTTTTCTTCAACCTCGGTTAGAAGCTCACCAACATCCACGCCATGTTCTGCACTCAGGGGAAAGAGGTTCTCCACACCTAGAGAATAGAAATCTGCTACGTTATCGCGCTGTTTGGGGCCGTCACATTTGTTGACAATATAGTATACAGGCTTTTGTGTTTTTCTCAGGTTACCGACAATTTCTTCATCAGCCAGAACCAGACCTTCACGTCCATCAAACAGCGCAAAGATAATATCGGCCTCTTCAATTGCCAAAAGGCTTTGTTCGCGCATGGCTACAAGCAGGTTGTCACTGGTTTCAGGTTCGAAACCACCGGTGTCTATGATGGTATATTCATAGCTGTAAAATTTACCTTTTCCATAATGACGGTCTACGGTTGCACCGGGCTTGTCGTCTACAATTGCTTGCTTACGGCCAACCAGCCGGTTAAAGAGGGTGGATTTTCCTACATTGGGGCGACCCACCAGGGCGATTGTCAGATGTCTTGTAATTGGTTCCATCAATACCTGCTATTCGTATCCAAATTCGCTAAGGGCTCTGGAGTTGAGTGTCCAGTCTTTTTTCAATTTCACAAACAATTTCAAACCCACTGGCTGTTCGAAATATTTTTCCATTTCGATTCTGGCTTTTTCGCCAATCTGCTTTAGGGTTTGACCACGGTGACCGATTACGATCCCTTTTTGTGAATTGCGTTCGACATAAATATTTGCTTCTATATGAAAACGTTTGCCTTTGTCCATTTCCAGAAAACGTTCGATGCTGACTCCGATGGAGTAGGGCACTTCGTCTCGCAAATTGAGCAAAGTTTTTTCTCGTATCATCTCGGCGGCCAAGAAACGCATGGTTCTGTCTGTGATCATATCGCCGGGGTAGTATGGTGGGCCCTCTGGAATAAAGGGCATGGTGGTACTGATCAGTTCCTTTACTCCATCATTCTTTCTGGCAGATATAAGCAGGATATCGTCGAAATCGTGTGCATCTTTCATGCGCTCGATAAAGGGTAACAGTTCCTGTCTGTCAACCAGATCAACCTTGTTGATGATCAAAAAGCAAGGCTTTTTGTATTCACGAATAGTCTTTAAAATATGTTTGTTGCCTTCGCCAAGGTCTTTTCTATCAATAAATTTGGGGCCGACTTCAACCATGAAGTATACTATATCTGCATCACCAATAGAACGTATTGCTGTTTCCAGCATGTATTTGTTAAGACCTGCTTTGGCCTTGTGGATGCCAGGGGTGTCAAGGTAGACAATTTGTCCATCCTCGAAATGATGCACGCCAAGAATTCGATTGCGGGTTGTCTGGGGTTTGTGGGTTGTAATAGCAATTTTTTCGCCAATTATTGAATTGAGCAAAGTGGATTTTCCCACATTGGGTCTGCCGACTATTGCCACAAAGCCGGATCTGTATGTTTGTGTATCCTGATTGTCAGTCATCATTTTCCTTATCGAAGTTTGCCGACATATCTATTGTCAGCTTAGAAACGGACACGCTGTTTTACCACCATTTGTACTTATTGCAAGCCTAAAACACCATTGTTTTCAAGTTTTTGCATATTATTATACAAAAATTAGGGACTGTGTTATTTTATATTAAAAAAAAGGGTTGACAATTGGTTTTTTATTACTAGAATGACGTGTCAGTTTTGAAAATGACACATGATTCTAGCATACGTGAAACAAGGTAAAAAAAATGGATCCTGCGGAGAGAAAAAGGAATATCCTTACGGCGGCCAAGGTTGTATTTGCTGACAAAGGTTATCATGACGCTGGTGTTGCTGACATAATCGGCGAAGCTGGAATAGCCCGTGGCACTTTCTATCTCTACTTTAAAAGTAAGGCAGAAGTTTTTTCGGCCCTCGTTGAAAATATCATTCAGACAATAGTTGAACAGCTAGAGCCACCCAGTCTCGAAGACGAAAGTGCCATTCTTAATGTCTTCAAAATGAACATAGAAAAATTGAAACTGGTGTTTATGAATGACCCCGAGGCTGCTAAAGTTTTAATAAATGAAACATTTGCGCTGGATCGGGAAGCCCGAGAGCATTTCAGCCAGATGCGCTACAGGCTTATCATGTGGCTGGTTGATTTGGTAAAAGAAGCCCAGGAACGAGGCATTTTAAGACCATTAAATCCGGAAATCCTTGCTTTCGGTTTTATGGGAGTTATCAAGGAAGTGTTTGAAGGTTATCTGGTTTCAGGACATTTACAAACTGACCTCGACCAGATTGGCACTGAAATACTGGACCTCTATATGTTTGGTCTGGTAACACCTGAATTTCAGGGACAGGCCAGAGATAATCTGGAAAATATCAGTGATAAAGAAAAAACTGAAAACTAACATAAATTAAGATATGTACCCATGAACAAGAAGGTACAGGCAAGAGGAAAAACATTATGACCAATAATATATTCAAAGCATTGACCGTTTGTGTGATTTTTGTTGTTTTGTCTATTTCGGGCCAGATTCTGGCTCAGGAAAAGTCGGAGAACGCTGCTGAAACAAAGGCAAAACCGGCGAAGATTTCTGTCGAGGAAATCGTCAAAAAGATGGATGCAAAAATCAGTGGCTATGATGATCAGTACATGCGCATATCCATGAATATCTACGATGTTGACGGCAAAATGAAATCCTATGGCATGGAAATGTACCAGAAAGGTACTGAAAAACGTCTGGTCAAATTTACCTCTGGTGAAATGAAGGGTTTTGCCACACTGATCCTTGATCGTAACAATGTCTGGGCATATCTTCCGGCTTTCAAAAAAGTCCGCCGTGTTGCTGCCACCAACATGAAGCAGTCTCTTGCAGGTTCAGATTTCACAAACGATGATATGGCGGTTGGAAGTTGGGGTAATGACTGGGATATCACCATGGAAAAAGAAGATGAGAAATTCTACTATCTGAAAGCCTTCCCCAAAAAAGGCAAAAACATAACTTACGCCAGTGCCTTGCTGGTAGTCGAAAAAGGAACCTACTATCAGGATCACGTCGATTATTTCAATGAAGCCGGTGAAAAAGTGAAAGTATATTTCTTCAAGAATCTCACCGATTTTGGTCTGGATATCAAGAGGCACCAGATTGTAGGTATGCTTGATCCACGCACCGGTCACAGAACTGAATTGTTTGTTCATGAAATGAAAAACAACCAGGGTTTGAAAGACAAAATGTTTACCAAACGACACCTGCAATGGGGTCGATAATATATAATTAGAGTTTTCGATAAAATAAGATAAATACCTAATATTACGAGGAAATTATGCGACATTTACGATGGTGGCACGCTGGAAGTGTGTTCTTAATCTGCCTGCTGTGCATGGAAAGTATGGCCTTTGCTTCTGGCAAATGGACCGATATGATTGATTTTTCCGGTTATATTCAAAGTGACATTCGTTACATTATTGAAGACTGGAGAGGTGCCAAAAAAGGTGACGGTTACGAGTTTCAGAAAAATCAGAATGATGTTGTTTTAAGGCTTGAAATTTTTCCACATGATAATGTACAGGCTGTTATAGAGGCAGACCTTCGTTTCTACGGTTTCAACAGGGCCGACTCTCTTTATAATGTGAGCGACAGAGGCACCTCTGATCCTTTCAATCTTCAGCTTGACGAAGCCTATATTCATGTGCGTGAATTGTTTTGGGAATGGCTTGATCTTCGTGCCGGTAGAATGGTAGTCAACTGGGGAACGGTTGATCAGTTCAATCCTACCGATAACATCAGTGCCAGAGACTTTTCCGATCCTATCAATTTTAGTGCAAAAGTTCCAAATCAGATGATTGAGTTGACTGCTTATCCGACAGACTGGCTGACACTTTCACTAATTTGGGTGCCAACCTTCAGACCTGCACAATTGCCGGATTCTGCTCCACTGGGATTTGCCGATTTTGGATTTGACAAAAATGGTTGTTTTGCTACAGCTCCGGCACCTCCTTTAACCCAAAAGAATATGGACGACCTCTACAAGCTATTCGAAAGTGCCGGTGATCCGTGTAATCTGAATTTTGTTGAGCCGGGTATGCCCATCGTCACACCCGATTTTTCAATGAAGAATTCGCAGTTTGGTGCAAAAGCACAGTTCTTAATCAATGATTTTGAGTTTTCCTTCAGTTACTACTATGGAAGATTTTCTTTCCCGGTTGCCCTGACTGCTGCTGCGCTAATCGAAAATTCGCAGGTTGACCCCGCTGTGCTGGATATAAAATATATCGTTGAATTATATTATCCCAGAATGCAGGTCGCAGGTTTCGACTTCTCATACTCCGCCGAATGGCTGTTTGATATCGGTATCGTTGGTGAAATCGCAGTGATTTTCCCGGAACAGGTGGACTTTGGTTTAAAAGCCTATTGGTCTGGTGCTGAAGTTGCCAATATGGGAAACAACAATGTACCAAGTACTCCGTTTCCAAAAGCTACAGTTGGTATAGACTATACCTTTACCAGTTGGCTTTACATGAACGTTATGTATGTACGCGGTTTCTTCGACGAGTTCAACGATATTTACGGCGTACACAATTATATGGTAATGGCTGCCGAGTTGAAGTTTTTTGAAGATGAGTTGAAAGTACGAACTGCCGCTGCTTTGAATGTGGATGATACTTCCGCCAACATTAACGGTACAGTGACCTGGATCATTTATCCTTCTGTTGAAGTAATTGCAGATGTATTATGGTTCGTTGGTAATACCGAGGCTAAAGATCCGAAAGATTATGCCAGTAAAAGCAAGTTTGGTATGAGAGCAGTTGGTCGCAACGTGGTGTCTTTAAAAGGCAAGTTTAGCTGGTAAGAAGGAGAGATACTTAGATGAAACGAATATTTAGCCTGATGGCTTTAGTTATACTTGTAATGATGCTTAACTCATGTGGCTGGAAAATTGATGGAATGGATCGGCTGGATGAAGTTTATCCACCGGCGGTTGACGGCGATTGTGAAGGTGATTGTGGTGTTGACCCGGATGGTGACACTGATGTTACTGAAATCGAGTTGGAAGACGTTGAAGGCGATACCTTGGCCGGTGTCTGGGCCATGAAAATGTCATTAAATGGTACCATGAGTCCCATTGGTGTTCCTTGGAAAATTAACCTGACCAATCTCTTCATCGTGAATATTGATGAAGATGAAAGCCAGATGTCTCTGACTTTTTGCGATCAAATAACCAAGATTGATGGTTCTGGTGGCTTGGGCGAGACAGAAATACCGGCAGCACTTCAGACAACAATGGAGGATTATCCGATTGAGATTGCTTTACCGGGAGATCAGAGTGTTTCTGCAACAACTGTTGCCTGGACATGGGGAATCAATCTCGAAGATCCTCAAAATGACGACATTTCCGCAGTTACTGTCGATGACGAAAGAATATTTGATCAGGATAAAGACGGCAATCCTGGAGTCACTATGACTGTTAAAGCCCCTGGAGGCCAAAGATACATGGTTCGCCGAGCTGTCTGGAATCTTTCGGAAGGAACCTTATCAGACGATAAGCAACTGTTAGAGGGTACGCTTCAGTTTCAGGTTGACGAGATTGCCGTTGGAGCAACTTCCGACATGTTGATGACTGTCGCACCGATTACCTCTGACACTGAGGGAAATACCTATGCTTTGCGCAGAATAGCCGGTATTGAACTTGAAGACGGTGATGTGGATGGCGACGAAGAAGATGAAACATTGGTTGATGGTGATGACGATACAGAAGTAGCCGAAGATGCCGAAGAGGGCGAAAGCAAGTCTGTTCGCTTTAAAGACGGTTCCGCCATTACTTGTGATCAACTGAAAGCCCAGTATCAGCAATTGTTTACTAAATAATATATGTGAGTGGTAAAATGACTGAACAATTAACAAATTCTACAGGTAGCAATGGTGTTTTTTCTGCGGTAACCGCATGGACCAGAGGACACCGAAAAATTTCACTTGCAATTGCTGCGGTTCTTACATTGTTCAGTGTTATTGTTGCTCCGATGATCCCGTATATTTCAGATCCGACGGAATATTTCCCGGCGGATGATCCAGAAGTAAGTTTCTGGCTTGATATGACTCGCCGTTTCGGTGGCCTTGATATTTTAATGGTCGGACTGGAAGAGCAGGAAGATGTTTTAAGTTTTGATGGTTTGGTTGCTCTTACCAAGATTTCGGATTTGTTGAACGAGAAAAAAGCAGCCGGAATATTGTCCGCCAGAAGCCTTACCAACGTAAGCACCATGAGTCAGGGCGAAGACGAGACTATAAATGCCTCTTACCTGATTCCTTCTCTTCCCAGAAATCAGGAAGCCAAGGACGAGTTGGAGCAGATTATTCGCGACGATACTCAGGTTAAAGGGGCTTTGGTAAGTTCTGATCTTATGGGCTACATCCTTGTAATTCAGACCGACCCCAGAAAAGATCTCCGGGTAATTGCCGAGTTGGTGCAGGAGATAGTTGAAGGCAATAAAGGCACATTGAACGCATACTACTATGGTGCGCCATTTGTTGCTTCGCAAATTACCAACGGTGTTTATAAAAAACTGGTTTGGCTGGTGCCATTATTTGTCTGCTTCTTATTGCTGGTTTTGTTTGTTGTAATTCGCAGGCCCATTGTTATTGCTGCTGTTCTGGTATGCTCAGGAGCAACGTTGATCTGGTGGCTGGGGATGCTTTATCTTGCCGGAGTACCTCTTTCGCCGACAACGGCCAACGGTGCCCTGCTTATTTTGTCTATGGCAGCAGTTATTTTCGCCAGAGGTGCTGAAGGCTGGATCAGACAGATTCACTTTCCCTTCCCGGCGCGCTCGCTGTACTTCCTCTTGATTGCTGCGATTGCCCTCTATGTGTTGTCTTTTGCATCGTTACCTTTTTTGGCAAACTTTGGTGTTTCTGCTTCTCTTGGTGCCCTGGCGGTTGCCCTGTTTGGGCCTCTGGCTTTTGGGCCGTTAATGAGCCTGATAAAACCTGATGCTGCCATTGACAATGGTGAGTGCAGCAAAATGCCGATCAACAAAAAACTGGGTCTTGCTTTGGCTTTGATCTCTATTGTTCTTGGTTTGGTTGCAACATCTAATATGAGGTTTTATATCAACCTTTCCGAACTTTTCAGCGAGGAAAACGAAGTAGGTCAATCCATTGCCTTTTTCAACAGACGTTTTGGCGGTTCCGAGTTTATGCAGGTTCATTTAAAAGCAGACTTGAAAGATCCGGCAGTTTTGGCAAGAGTGGGAGCGATAGCGGATCTGCTTGAGGGTGAGAAAGAATTTCCCGATGTCAGAGCGATTTCTCAGGTTGTGACATTTCTTTCTAAAAATTTCAGTGGAATTCATCGCATTCCCGATTCTCGCGATGGTCTTAAAAACCTGCTTTTCTTCCTCGAAGGTAGCGAAGATATCCGCCCGATGGTTTCAAAAAGCTGGGACGAAGCAATGATCACCGTTCGTGTTCCTGGTGGGCCTTACAAGGCAGAAGAATGGACAAAGTTGGTGCAAAAGGCACTCGATAACTCCAAACTGGAAATAAATGAGTTAACCAAGCATCGGTTGCAGGCTTTGGCAAATAGATACGATGTTAAAGGCTTTACTTTTGACAAAGCTGAAAAAATAATTGCTTTGGCAGATTTTAAAGATTCAGCAACCAACAGAACTGTTCTGGAAAGCCAGATTGGTAAACTGAAGGAATATATGTTTTCCGGGGACTCCCCTTTCGAACCCAGTGATGGTGACTGGAGCACATTGTCTGAAGTTCTGCAAACCAGTGATGGAGATTTAGACAAAAATTTAACTTCCACTATTATTGCTCTGGAAAATTATAAAAAGCTTGAATATCCTGATGAAGTGGCTGCCGAATTGGCTGATATGCTTAAAGTAAGGCGCAATCATTTATTGCTAGAAGCCAGAAGCGCTCTGCTTACAAAAAAGATGCTTGTAAGTATGGATCAGCAGGATATTCCTGATGTGTTTAGAACAAAGGCTCAAGGCATCTTTGCAGATCTCGTCGCCAAAAGAGAGTTTGCCAAAGATGAGATGAAATTTACTATAAGCGGTTTACCTGCCATCATAGGCAAAGTTGAAACACAGCTTATAGAAGGAACATGGCACGGTGCATTGATCTTGTGGTTTGTATTGGCTATTCTCGTAGCCATCGTTGTCAGAGATGTTCCTGTTGCATTAAGAGCGGCTTTAGAAGCCCTTGTTGCAACATTGCTTACTTTCTTTTTCGGTTGGACACTCGGCGTGCAAGTCGATTCTGCATCAGCAAATTTATATTTACTCCCTCCGCTGATCACGTATTTTCTCTCTCCATGGTTATCTGCCGCTGCCCGTTATGGGAAACCAAAACTGGCAAAATTTTCGAAAACCTTCGCCATATCGCTTGCCGCTGGTTGTCTGACTTTAACTATGACTGGAGTCTTGCCAGTTGTAAGACTTGGTGCCGTAATTGCTATCTGCATGATAGTTTCCGTAATTGTGGTATCCGTTTCACAGCGGATTCCTGTTAAAAATGCCTGAAATGCAATTAGCAGTTTGCCTTTTTGAGCTATTTTATTCATAATGAGACCGCTTGTTTGTATCGTGCTGAAAAGAGGTTTTTATTATGAGTAAGTATTCACAATGGGTTCTAGTGGTTTTGCTGCTGGCCCTGACAATTTGTTCCTGTTCCAATGAAGAAAATATTATTGACGGGGACATGGATAGCGATAGTGAAATAGAAACATTGCCTGACGGGGATATCGAAGAGGAAGCCACTCCGGGTTGCGAGGAAAAAGGCTGTCAGGATGGATTGTATTGCGATCTTGATGATGGTGTGTGCAAGGTTTGTGTGGAAAACTCTGATTGTGGTTTACCCGACGTTGTAACTGGTGTTTATCCAGTTTGCAGAAATTCAAAATGTGCCGATGTTGTCTGCCCGGCTGTGGTCGACGTTCCCGTGCCGGATGATGGATTTAATTTGCCCCTAGAACCCTTGCAGCCTGTATTTGTTGAAAAATTTATGATAGTCGATAACACCAAGGTTTTCCCGATTGGCTTTCAGGGTTTACATACGGACTTATATGGAGAGGCCAAAACCGCCGGGGCAAACTTGCTGGTGAGTACAAGAAAGTGTTGCAAAGATGCACTGGATCTTCAGTATCAAATTGAAAACGTACTTTACAAAGCAAAACATCTAAATATGTTTGCTGCTATTTACGCCATTTGGCCCTATGCCGATTATGAAATTACTCAACAGACCATTGATGCCATGACTGACCGGGGTAATCTGGAATCGACCCTGTTCTGGATAGCCTCTGACAGAGCTATTGCAAATAGTATGATTGATGATGTAGAACCGATTGCCACTGAAATTCTTGACTATTCCAGCAAGAAGCCGATAGCTATTTTTGAGGACACAGGCTACGCCACAGGAAACTATCCCGATACTATCGGGATTCATATTGTCGACCTGGATGTTGCTAGTGGTGAGGCGGGTAAAGAGATAGAGCGGGTTCAAACAAATTTACAGGAAAAACCTGTCTGGGCCAGGATAAAAATTGCTGATTATTCCGAGGCCAAACTGAAAGCTGTTGCGGTTCACGCAATTGCATATGGTGCAAAAGGGATAATTATCGAAATAGCAGATGAAGACAATAACAAGCCTGATGGCTGGGAGAAGGCCAAAACTGTCTCCAGGTATTTACGGGATAGAACTAACATCTGGCTGGAATCCGCTGATGATAATCTGGTTCAGGAGTTAAACACGGATAAGAGTAAATCTTTTACCGTTAATATGGATGGTAAAGGCGCAATTTCTTATCTGGTTAATCCATCTGACGAGAAGCAGACCATAACACTTAAATTTACCAGTTTGCAACTTCCATTCTGTATGGGCTTTGAAGGTGAAAATGCCTATCTGCAGATTACCAGCAAGGATGAATTGGAAATAAAACTTAATCCCAATGAAATCAAGGCTCTTCATACATCTGAGGCAGCCTATACTGGTGACTAATGCTGTAGATTGATAAAATCCTAACAAGATCCTGACAGAATTTTAACAATTGCTTAGAATTTCCTTGTAAATATAGACAAATGTAGGGTAGGGTGCCAACGTTTTATGTGATATATTGTATCGTATTAGGATGGTTGTAACATGATTGAAAAACTTGTACGAAAATTTTTGTATTATCCGCTGGTCTTACGTAAAGAGGAACCCATTCCACCATATGCTTCTGGTGCAGAAGAAGTCTGGATTAAATCTGCTGATGGCAACGATATTCACGGCTTGCATTGGAAAGCTAAAGAAGATCGACCAACGCTATTGTATTTGCACGGTAACGCTCAATCTGTTTATGAGTGGGCCTTGGTGCGGGAAGAGCTTTTAGCCCTGGATTGCGGTATGCTGCTGATTGACTACCCCGGCTACGGTAAAAGCAGTGGCACGCCAACAGAGTCTTCCTTATATGCTGCTGGGCATGCTGCTCTTGAATGGTTGACAGGGGCACAGAATATTGCAGAGAAAGAAATACTGGTTTTGGGTAAATCTCTCGGGGGTGGTGTTACTTGTGAGATTTTGCAGGGTAAGACGATTAAAGGTGTTATTCTTGAATCTACTTTCAGCTCCATTCCGGCAGTTGCCTCAAAGCTGATTCCCGAGCCTATTGAGGGTATGATTTTCAAGACTGAACGATATGATTCTGTTCTTAAGGTTCCCAAAATCAATTCACCGATACTTATTGTTCATGGCACAGCCGATGAGCTTATTCCTTTTGCAGAAGCTGAAAAATTGTATGATGCAGCCAGTGAACCGAAAAAAATTTACTCGGTACAAGGTGGTCACCACAACGATGTTTCCATGGTTGCAGGAGCCGAGTACGGCCTGAAATTGCGTCAGTGGCTGGATGGGTTGGTATAGAAGCATTTAAGCGACATGTTCCAACCCGGAGACCTCCCCCTCGTGCCTTTTGGCACGATCCCCCTCCCTAAAGGGCGTGGGAAATTTGGTGCAAGCCGGGCAGATAGGTAACAGAACAGACCGGGCAGATAGGTGACAATATACTAATCGGCAAGGATGATATTCACACTGCTCTAAAGGTACTACTCACAAATTTCGTCAACCAGACCTGTCAGCAGGGCTTCGCACTGGCCAGACATACCAAGAGCAGCAGAAGCAATGCGTTTCATAGTTTCATTAGCTTTAATATTATCAAGTCGGCTTTTGTCCTGTTTCATGATTGAGGTTAAACCCCAGTACATCGAACCAGCTTCATCCAATTCTTCAGCAGATTTGAATTTACCAGTAGCAATACCACAGAACAGTGGACCAAATTCATTCTCTTCGCTACCAAGTCCTTCGCAGGCCGAAGAATCACCAGACTCCATAATTTTGAAAAACTTAATCACGTAGTCTTTTATTTCCTTGGGATATTCAAGTGCTGTAACCTGGAACTTGGCCAAGTCCTGATTTGCCATATACTTCATTATTATGGGCATGATATTCATGAAACCATATCTGCAATCTACTTCAATTCTGACAATATCTTCAGCTCTGGAGCAATATTCAAATGATCTCATTTCTACTGCTTTACATGAAAAATACTTGTCCAATGCTTCAATAGTATTTTTCGAGCTGTCGCTATCATCCATGTAAGATGCAGCTTTCTGAACGTCTTGCCTGGTTAATTTATTGATATCTTTATTGAAAATATACGTAACCATTTCCTTGCAGGTTTTGAACGGACTTTTGGACCTTAAAACAAGTGGCTTCGGTTCGGCCTGTTCCTCTATTTCCTCCTTGTCCTGCTTGTTTTTGTTCTTGGATGCTTCAACACTTGTATCCGGTTGCTCATATACCGGAGGTTTTGGTTGCTTATTAATTTCAACTTGCGTGACAGAGGAATCCTCTTTATCGTTCCATAAAACTCTCACTCCAATATCTATGATCACAAATAGAATGATAATTACAACGCCGATCCAGATTTTCTTCATATTTCAAACCTCTAGTAGATTTTTTTCTAATATCTAATACATTTAAAATATCTATCAAAGCAGGAATTTTGTCAATGAATTAAGTTTCTTAAACTGCTGTATGACCACTGATAATTCATATAATTCCACCATAACCGTTATTAACTCACAGAAATTCAACTTTATTCCGTCAGTTCGCAATACCTGCGGTAATTTGCCATTTTTTATAACAATTTATTATAAAGACTATTAAATTTATATGATTTTCCCTTGCATTCACTATTTATCAGCGTTATTCTTCATTCGCAACTTGCTATATTTTGTTCTTATTTTGTTCATTATTGCATTTAATAATTTAACCAACACCGAGATGGAATGAATATAAATCTGAAACCGGTAGTACTCTTCATTGGGAACTATGGCAGTGGAAAAACCGAAGTATCGGTCAACTTTGCTGTAAATCGCATATCAACAGGATCAGTCGTCCAGATTGCAGATCTGGATCTTGTCAACCCATACTTTCGCAGTCGTGAAGTACGCGAATTAATGGAAGAAAAAGGTATAGAAGTTATTATTCCCGAAAGCGGATACCTAAACGCAGACCTCCCCATACTTGTGCCTGAGGTGCAGGGATCTATTGCACAGCCTAAAGGGATTACTATTCTGGATGTGGGTGGGGATAATGTTGGGGCAACCGTACTTGGCAGCCTTAAATCTGTCTTGGAAAATTCCAGCTTCGATATGCTGCAAGTTGTCAACGCCATGCGACCCTTCACCGAAACTGTGGAAGGCTGTACGAATATTACAAAGGAAATAGAACAAGCTGCAAGAGCCAAAGTGACTGGAATTGTTGGCAATACACATCTGATGGAACACACAACAACAGAGACGATTTACGAAGGTTATGAGTATTCTGTGGAAGTTGCGGAAAAACTCAAAGTACCTTTGGTATTTATAACTTGCGAAACACGTATACTGCCGGAACTCGATACAAGTAGGATCAAGTGTCCGGTTTTACCTCTAACGCGTCAGCTTTTGCCCCCTTGGCAGCGAAAGCAGAAACTTGGTAGTCAGAATTTCCTACTGTCATAATTGGTAGCGCGAACGAATACGAGGAGAAAAACATGTCCAGAGTTATCATTGACCGAGACAGATGCAAAGGATGTGGCCATTGTGTCGAAGCATGTCCGAAGGATGTACTTGCATTATCCAAAGAGATAAACACGAAGGGCTATTTCCCATCTGAAGCAGTGAACCCGGAAAACTGCATTGGTTGCAAAATGTGTGCGACTGTCTGCCCGGACGTTGCAATAGAAGTTTACAAAACCAAAAAAGGCGAAGACGAAGAAAAACTTGTTTTCACCCGCCCGGAATCTACCACAGAGGCTCATACGCACTACTGTCCCGGATGTACACATGGTGTCATTCACCGGCTGGTAGCAGAAACTCTTGATGAGCTTGGAATAAGAGAAAAAACAGTAGGAGTCGCACCTGTTGGTTGTTCTGTTCTCGCTTACAACTATTTCAACTGCGATTTCCAGGAAGCTGCCCACGGCAGAGCCCCGGCTTTTGCAACAGGTATCAAAAGAGTGCGCCCGGATCTGATGGTCTTTACCTATCAGGGTGACGGAGATCTGGCTTCTATCGGTGGAAACGAAATTCTGCACGCTGCAAACCGTGGCGAAAAATTCACCACCATCTTTGTCAATAACGCTGTTTACGGAATGACAGGCGGGCAGATGGCTCCGACCACCATGCCCGGTCAGTTCACCACAACATCACCAAACGGTAGAAACGTTGATGAAGTGGGCTATCCCTTAAGAGTGTCAGAACTGCTGGCTACCATGAAAACACCGGGTTACATAGAGCGTGTTTCTGTGGATAGTGGCCCAAGCATTTTAAAAGCTAAAAAAGCCATTAAAAAGGCTTTCACATACCAAAAAGAAAACAAATGTTTCTCGCTGGTAGAGGTTTTATCCATCTGCCCCACCAACTGGGGAAAAACCACACAGGAATCTACCCAGTGGTTAAGAGATGTGATGATTCCATATTACCCACTGGGTGTTTTAAAAACTCCCGAAGATTCCGAAGAAGCATAGGAGGGTCAAATGCAATCTGAAGTTATGTTCGCAGGATTTGGTGGTCAAGGCATAATGATGATAGGCAAATTGTTGGCCTATGCTGCTCTTGAAGAAGGTAAAGAAGTCGCATGGATTCCTTCCTACGGCCCTGAAATGCGTGGTGGAACGGCATACTGCATGGTAGTTTTCTCCGATCGTCCGGTAGCCTCACCTGTTATCAGCAACCCTTCGCATCTGGTGGTAATGAACAGACCATCATTGGAAAAATTCGCACCTGTTATCAAGCCTGATGGAATTTGCATGGTCAACAGCTCGCTGATCCCCATTGAAACCGACAGAGGTGACATCGACGAACTTCGTGTTCCCTGCAATGACATTGCCCTGGAACTCGGGAATGTTAAATGTGCCAACATTGTTGCTTTGGGTGCCTTTGGAGCAAGAAGTAAGCTGGTAGATATGGATATTCTCCAGAAAGCAGTTGAAAAGCAGTTTTCTGCCAAACCCAAACTGGTGCCAATGAATATCAAAGCATTCAGAACGGGCGCAGAAAAAGCTCTTGAAGGCATGTAGTTTTTCGGATGAAACATTACCCTGTGTACCTGAATTATACCCAACTGCCCGATTAAATTCGGCAGGATGTGGAGGACAAATAAATGGCAAAGAAATTAATGAAAGGTGCTGAAGCGATTGGCGAAGCCGCGATTTGGGCCGGTTGTAAAGGTTACTTCTGTTATCCCATTACACCGCAAACCGAGGTTGCAGAATATCTGGCAAAAAGAATGCCCGAATCTGGTGGTGTATTTTTGCAGGCCGAAAGTGAACTGGCAGCAGCCAATATGATTTTTGGTGCAGCAGCAACCGGAACCAGAGTTTTCACCTCGTCATCGTCACCCGGCATCAGTTTGATGTCCGAGGCTATCTCATACATAGCAGCAGCAGAGTTACCCACTGTTTTTGTAAACATCATGCGTTCAGGCCCTGGCCTCGGTGGAATTCTACCTGCACAGTCTGATTATTTCCAGTCTACCAAAGGTGGTGGACATGGTGATTATCATCTGGTGGTTCTGGCTCCTGCAACCATTCAGGAAGCTGTCGACATGATGATGAACGCATTTGATATTGCAGATACCTACCGCACCCCGGTTATGGTTGTTGGTGATGGTCTCATTGGTCAGATGATGGAACCTGTTGAGTTTCCCGATGACTATACTCCGGTTAAAGCCGATAACTCAAGCTGGGCCACCACAGGCTGTAAAGATCGCGATCCTCATCTTGTTAAAACATTATATCTGGACCCCCAGCTTTGTGACGATTTCAATCATAAGCTTGCCAGAAAATATGATGAGATAAAAGAAAAAGAGTGTCGCTGGGAAGACTACAACCTTGAAGACGACTACGAAGTTTTACTTGTCAGTTACGGTACCATGAGCCGCATTTGCAAAACTGTCATCGAAGATCTGGAAGCCGAAGGTATCAAAGTTGGTCTGGTACGCCCATTGACTCTCTTCCCCTTTCCATTCGATGCCATCGAAAAAGCATCACAGAAAGACAGCGTAAAAGCTGTTATCAGCGTAGAGATGAGCATGGGTCAGATGGTTGAAGATGTAGAGCGGGCAGTCAAGTATAAAAAGCCTGTTTCCCATTACGGCAGAGCCGGCGGAATTATTCCCACCCCCGATGAAGTTGCCAAGGTAATCAAGGAAACATTGAAAAAGAACAAATAGTTCTTTTAAGATTTAAAAGTAATAGGTAATATTAAGGCCACCATTTAAAGGTGGCTTTTTTATTTGTAAAAAACATGCTATAACTTAACCTTGGAGTTGCATGGATAAATCTAAAGCCACAAAAGGGAGGGAAACATGTCGCATTACAGAAGCTATAAGAACATCGACTACAGCTTGTCACTAGTCATTCTTTTACTGACATTCTTTTTAATTTGTTCCTGTACTGATGACAACGAGAGCATCAACGATGGCGATGTCGATATTGATGTCGAGTCTGCCGAAATAGATGCGGATATGGATCAGGATGCGGATGAGCAGGAAACAACTGACATTGTCGATACCTCCAGAGGCTGGATGGAACTGGTGGATCAAGACACCCCAGACCCTGAGATGACCAATATATCAGTAACCTCAGAGTGGGAAGCCTTTGTACCAGTTGACAGTTACGAGGGACAACCAGGTTACGAAAATGCGGAGTGTTATTTACAGCGTTTCAGTAGAATCGCTTATGTCACAATTGATGGAATTGTAAGAGATTACGGCAACCCCGAGTTTGCAAATGATCACAAAACGGTTTATCAGTTGACTATTCACGATACTCTCTCAGGTGGAGAATTACCGCAGACCTTATTTGCTTCTACTGCTACTGGTTGTTATTTCTGTAATGATGGCAGCAAAAACAAGTCATATCCTAATGCTCAAAGAACCAGAGGCGAATCCGGTATTGCCCTACTGAGTTCTTATGGCAGGGATCCAATTCGCGGACTTGCCCTAAGTGGAGATGCAGAAGCCATGCGTTATATTCCTGCCAGAGTGATGAAGTTTGGAGTCTTCTTCCCCGAAAAGGCAGACGGCTCCTTTGACACTTCGAAAGAAAGTATCTTCTTTAAAGAAACCATCGGGGATTCTATCACTCGTGAAGAGCTGGAACAGAAGATAGCTGCTTTTGGAACTGTTGATGAATGTTCAGGCAGTGTCTCAGTCTGTATGGAATGTGGTACTGCTCAGGCATGCATGGGTAAAGGTGTTTCAGTACCTTGCGTATGTACAAACGAGCTTAAAGGTTGCGAAGAGTTGAAAACAGAGGAAGCCGGGTACTCCAGACTTTATCGACCTTGAATAAGCATTTTTAAAAAAATTAAAAAAGATAATAGATGAGCAACTATTTAAAAAATATGATAAAAGTTTTTACAAGGCTACTCCTTTGCGTGTTGCCATAAAAGCGTTTCGTGAGAAGGGGCTGAAAGAAGCCTTGAAACTAAAAAAGAAAATGAAGAATAAAACCAAATAGCTGAAACAGAGGTACTAAAATGGAACTTTGCTGGTACGGAAACGCAACAATAAATATTTCTACCGCTAAAACTTCTTTTATAACCGATCCATTTATTACCAGAAACCCGGACTTGCCTCCCTTGCGGGTGGAGGATGTCAAAAAGGCGAAGCACATACTTGTGGGTCACGGACATTTTGATCACATTGCCGACATACCCGATTTCGTGAAACAGGTTCCGATACCGATTTATACTACCGAGCGCGTGGGAAATATGCTGATAAATAATTGGGGCGTAGACAAAGATCTTATTCGTGCGGTCAAACCAGGCGACAGCTTTGAGGTTGAAGATGCCAAGCTTACAGTCTATTCCGCCAAGCATGTCAAGTTTGATCTTCCGCTGATCGCCTCTACCGCTGCAACAATTTTAAAGCCACCATATAAAGATAAATTTAAAATGCTGAAGAAAAATCTTATGGATCATAAGAAATGTCCCATGTGCGATTGCATCGCCTGGCAGATTGAATACGACAATAAAAAGCTTTTACATTTCAGCAGCCTGGCACTGGAAAAGAACGAGAATTACCCAACGGACAGCGATATGCTTTGTCTGCCGTTTCAGGGACACAGTCGGCTTGACAAAATCGGTGAGGGTGTAGTCCAGCAGATACCCACAAAATCAGTTTTCATTCACCACTACGACAACGCCTTCCCGCCAATCAGCAGACACGTAGATACCCAGCCGTTTTCGGATTTAATGAAAACAACGCACCCCGAAGTAAAAATTATTCTGCCGAAATATCGTCAGGTGGTTGAGTTGTAAGGGGTTGGTGAAACGAGGATCGATGGTTCATATATTACCAGTCTTATAGAATGTTAACTTGTCACCCATCTCCTCCTGTTGTTTCGGGTAAGAAAATTGAGCGAACTACAACCAGTCTGGTCTCTTCCAATTTGAACTCATCTTAATAGCGTTTTCTTGATGACACAGTGACACTTCTCTAGCGTAATAAGGATTGAGTTTGCTGACAAAGTGGTGTTGCTTGAACAAAGCAAACATCAACATGCGTCATGCCTGCGAAAGCAGGTATCCAGAATTTGGAATCAATGGCATTGGTTTGTCGGAGTTTTTGCTTTTTTTATTTGTACATGAAAACATATTTTTAATT
>Ga0209475_10001783_pt1 | contig 24697 bp, 18 predicted proteins | sample tdDd471_FD_187128 | JGI IMG/M metagenome (GOLD analysis project Ga0209475, IMG submission 187128) | Marine sediment microbial communities from the Atlantic coast under amendment with organic carbon and nitrate - tdDd47.1 (SPAdes)... | ecosystem: Environmental > Aquatic > Marine > Coastal >... | reverse complement strand
TCGTCACCAACAGCCACGTGATCGCCGGTGCGGTGCAGGTCATCGTGACCCTGTCCGACGGCCGCCAATACCAGGCGCGCCTGGTGGACGAAGTGGAGCGTTACGATCTGGCCATCCTGCAGATCGAAGGCGAGAACCTGCCCGTGGCGCATCTGGCCGAGGTGGACGACCTGCAGATCGGCGAGTGGGCCATCGCCATCGGCTCGCCCTACGGGTATCTGCTGGCCGACACCCAGCCCACCGTCACGGTGGGGGTGATCAGCGCCCTGAACCGCGACATCAAGCGGGCCCAGGGTGAGCGCGAGTACCTGGGCATGATCCAGACCGACGCGGCCATCAACCCGGGCAACAGCGGCGGGCCGCTGGTGAACACCACCGGGGACGTGGTGGGCGTGAACACCTTTATCTTTTCCGAGGCCGGCGGCAGCGTGGGCATCGGGTTCGCCGTGCCGGCCAGCCGGGTGCGGTCCGTGCTGGAGGAGATCCAGACCTTCGGACATTACCGGGAGTTCAGCCTGGGTTTCCGGCTCCAGATCCTCTCGCCGGGCATGGTCCAGTTCCTGGAACTGGATGATCCGGTGGGATTCCTGGTGACCGCGGTCATCCCGGATTCCCCGGCCTGGAAGGCGGGTCTGCGGCCCCGGGACATCCTGCGCGAAGTCGAGGGCGTTCCCCTGAGTTCGGGGGACATCATGCATCGCGTGGTCTATGAGCGAAGTGTGGGAGACAGCATCAGTTTCCGGGCCGAGCGGGACCACCAGTCCTGGACCGGACAGATCTTCATTGAGGAATTGCGATAAGGAGCTTTGAGGTGGACACAGCCAACAATACCCCGCGGAAAGTCCTGGTCACCGGCGGCGCCGGTTTCATGGGCATCAACCTGATCCGGTACCTGCTGGACAAGGACGTGGAAATCCGCAGCCTGGACTACGCGGAGTTCGACTACCCCGACTGCAAGGACCGCATCGAGATCCACACCGGCGACATCCGCGACCCCGAGGCCGTGACCAAGGCCATCGCGGGCTGCGACCTGGTGATCCACTGCGCCATGGCCCTGCCGCTGTATTCCCACGACGACATCATGACCACGGGGATCGACGGCACCCGCCTGCTTCTGGAGAAAACCAAGGCGGCGGGCATCAAGCGCTTTGTGCACGTGAGCAGCACCGCGGTTTACGGCATCCCCGATCATCATCCCCTGCTGGAGGACGATGATCTGGACGGTGTGGGCCCCTACGGCATCGCCAAGGTCAGGGCAGAGGAGGTGTGCGAGGAATTCCGGTCCGACGACTTCATCGTGCCCATCATCCGGCCCAAGAGCTTCATCGGCCCCGAGCGTCTGGGCGTGTTCGCCCTGCTCTACGACTGGGCCAACGACGGCCGCGGTTTCCCCATGATCGGCAGCGGCAACAACCGGTACCAGCTGCTGGACGTGGAGGACCTGAGTCAGGCCTGCTGGCTGTGCAGCACCCTGCCCGAAGCCACGGTGAACGACACCTTCAACATCGGCGCGGGCGAGTACACCACCATGAAGCAGGACTGGCAGGCCGTGCTGGACCACGCCGGACACGGCAAGCAGGTCAAGGGCTTCCCCGCCGCCCCGGTGATCTGGGCTTTGCGGATCCTCGACAAACTGGGTCTTTCGCCTTTGTATAAATGGGTATACGAGACGGCGGCCACCGACAGCTTCGTCTCCATCGAAAAAGCCCAACGGGTGCTGGGCTACCAGCCGCAGCATTCCAACCAGGACGCCTTGATCCGCAACTTCAAGTGGTACCTGGCCAACATGGACGCCTTCGCCGAACAGAGCGGCGTGACCCACCGCGTGCCCTGGAAGCAGGGCGCTCTGGGGTTCGTAAAGAAGTTCTTCTAGAAAGAGGCCCGACTTGATCGCAGTTACCGGCGCCGCCGGATTCATCGGCAGCAACATCGTGCACCAGCTGAACCGGCGGGGCGTGACCGACATCCTGGTGGTGGACGTGCATCCCTCGGACGCGGGTCAGGCCAACCTGTCCCCGTTGTCCTACCTTCGCTACCTGACCAAGGACGACTTTGCCGCCTGGCTGGGCGATCCGTCCAATGCGGCGGAGCTCGACGTCCTCTACCACATGGGCGCCTGCAGCAGCACCACCGAAACCGATGCGGCCTATCTGGACGAGAACAACTTCGGCTACACCCGCGACCTGTGCCTGAAGTGCCTGGACGCCGGCGTGCGGTTCATCAACGCCAGCAGTGCGGCCACCTATGGCGACGGCGAGTTCGGCTACGTGGACGACCACGCCGGGATCGATCAGCTCAAGCCCCTGAACCTGTATGCCAAGTCAAAGCAGGACTTCGACATGTGGGCCAAGGCTGAGAATCTCCTCGAGCGCATCGTGTGCCTCAAGTACTTCAACGTGTACGGCCCCAACGAGTGGCACAAGGGCGACATGCGCTCCATGGTGTGCAAGGGCTTCGAGCAGATCCGCGACCACGGCGGGGTGAACCTGTTCAAGAGCGACCGGCCCGCGTTTGCCGACGGCGGCCAGCAGCGTGACTTCGTGTACGTGAAGGACGCGGTGGACATGACCCTGTGGTTCGCCGATCACCCGCTCGTGAACGGCATCTTCAACGTGGGCACCGGCGAGGCCAACGACTGGAACCGTCTCATCACGGCTATTTTCCGGGCCATGGACCGCGACCCCGACATCACCTACGTGGACATGCCCGACCACCTCAAGGGCAAGTACCAGTACCACACCTGCGCGGCCATGGACAAGATCCACGCCGCCGGCTACGACCGTCCGGTGACCGTCCTGGAGGACGCCGTCGCCGACTACGTGCGCAACCACCTGGTCAGCGGAACGCACCTGGGCTCATGAGCCCGGCGCGCCTGTTTCCCGATCCCAACAGGTCCCTGGTGGAGGGACTGGAGGCCCTGCCGAAAATCCTCCGCGAGGTCCTGCCCCTGAAGGCCAAGCACCGCGCGTCCCTGCCCGGGGCCATCCGGCGGCTGTCGGCCTTTCTCACGGTGGAGCGGGAGAACCTGCCCAAGGGCTACATGACCAAGCCCGAGTACCAGGCGGCCTACCTCAATTATTTCCTGCCCTGGAACATCTATCGTCAGGGACGCCTCCTGCAGGGACTGGGCCTGGACCTGGCCGACGGCACCCGCGTGGTGGACCTGGGCGCCGGCCCGCTGACGTTCCTGCTGGCGCTGTGGCTGGCCCGCCCGAGCCTGCGCTCCCGGGCCATCGAGTATCTGGGGCTGGATCTGGCTGAGCCGCCCCTCAAGGCCGGGCGCCGGATCTTCACCGCCCTGGGCGGTGACACATGGCAGGTCAAGACCGAACGCCGGCCCGCCGGAGCCGGGGGCGAACCGGCGGATCTGCTGGTGGCCGCCAACTTCCTCAACGAACTGGAAACCGCCCGTCGGGACCGTCGTCCCCCGAGCGAGGACGGGGACGCCAACACCCCCGAGGACCGGTTGCTGGAACGCTGGGAATCCATGGTCTCCCCGGAGGGCGCCGTCCTGCTGATCGAACCGGGCATGCGCGCCTCGGCCCGTCAACTGTCCAAGGTGCGCCAGACCGCCCTGCAGCGTGGATGGCACGTGGCCGCGCCCTGTCCCCATGCCGGCGACTGTCCCATTCCCGGACTGCGCGGAAAACCCTGGTGCCATTTTACTTTCCGGCCCTACGGCGCCCCCGACTGGTTGGCCCGGTTCAGCCGTGACGTGCGCCTGCCCAAGGAACGCGCCAGCCTGTCGTTCCTGCTGCTGACGCGGGGGGCGGACGGCCCGGTGAGCCTGACCGGCACGGCGAAGCCTCTGCAAAGCCTGCTGCCGGTTCGGGTGGTATCGGAGCCCTTCGACCTGCCGGCCGAGACGTCCGGTCAGTATGCCTGTTGTGAAAAAGGGATGGTGCTTCTCCAGCACGGCGAGCGCACCGGACCGGTGCCCCGGGTGCAGCCCGGCGACAAGGTGCAGATCAGCTGGCCCGCCCGCCCGGTGACGGACCGGAAATCCGGAGCGCTGATCATTCCCCGCTCAAAGTAGGATCAACTGCGGTTGTTGAAGATGCCCGCCACCCCGGCCACCACCAGGCCGGCGCCGGCCAGGGTCCAGCCCGTGACCTCTTCCTGCAAAATCAGCCAGCCCAGGAACACCGCGATGACCGGGTTGACGTAGGCGTAGGTCATGACGATGCGGTAGGGCAGGGCCCGCAGGGTGGCCATGTAGGAGGTGAAGGCGATCACGCTGCCGAAAACCACCAGATAGGCCCAGGCGCCCCAGGCCTCGGGCGTGGGGGTGGGCAGCGGTTCCCGTCGGGCCAGGATCAGCAGCAGGAACCCGAGTCCTCCGCCGATCATCTGCCAGCCGGAGACCACGCGCACCGAGAGGTCGGGCTTCCGACGCTGGAACCAGATGGAGCCGATGGCCCAGAACAGGGGGGCCAGCAGCAGGGCGATCACGCCCAGCACGTCGGCGGTGGTGCCGGTGCGCAGAATGGGCCAGGACAGCACGGCCACCCCGGCGAAGCCCAGCAGGATGGACCCCACCATTCTGCCGGACGGGAGTTTGCGGTCCACCACGGTGGTGATCAGTTCGCCCCAGATGGGCATGGCCGCCACGAGCAGGGCCGCCAGTCCGGAGGAGGCCCGCATTTCCGCCCAGGTCACCAGTCCGTTGCCGCCCACCCACAGCAGAACGCCGCTGCCGAACAAAAGGACCAGTTCGGAGCGTGTGGGGCATAGACGTTCGCCCTTGAGCCTGGCCCAGATCATGAGGACGGGGGCGGCGGCCGCCACGCGCATGAAGGCCAGGGTGAAGGGCGGGAAGCCGGCGCCGTCACGCACGGCCAGGCGGATGGCCAGATAGGTGCTGCCCCAGACGAAGTACACCACCAGGAGGTGGAGCAGGCCGGTGCGATCCAGTTTTTGACGGTCCGGCATGTGGGGCACTTTCGGTTCCGGCTTGCAGGGAGTTGATGGCCACCAAGATAGTGGCCTGGCCGACGCCTTCCCAGCGAAATCGGGCCCCGGGTCCGAAAACGGGGGGCCCCGGTCTTCTTGACCCGGCGCGGCACCCGCAATACATTCGACCGGACCGGCGGCCCCCGTGGCCGTCACCCGATTCTGAACGCCAGCAAAGGGTGGGCGATCCCATGATCGAGCGTTACGCGAGCCAGGAAATGACGGCTATCTGGTCCGACGAGAACCGCTTCAGGCTGTGGCAGGAAGTGGAAACCGTGGTTTGCGAAGTGCGAGCGGACCGGGGCGAGATCCCGGCGGCCGCCGCGTCGGATATCCGTCGGTTGGGCGGTTTCGACACCGAGCGCGTCCTCGAGATCGAGAAAACCGTTCAGCACGACGTGATCGCCTTTCTGACCAGCATGGCCGAACACGTGGGCCCCAACAGTCGGTTCGTTCACCAGGGCATGACCAGCAGCGACCTGCTGGACACGGCCCTGGCCCTGCAGATCAAGGAGGCGGGGGTCATCCTGCGCGCCGCTCTGGTGGACCTGCTCGATACGGTGGAGGCCAAGGCCCTGGAGCACCGGGACACGGTGATGATCGGCCGCAGCCACGGGATCCACGCCGAGCCCACCACCTTCGGGCTCAAGCTCCTGGTCTACTGGAGCGCCTTGGCCCGGGGGCTGAAGCGCTTCGACGCCGCTCAGGAGGAGATCGGTTACGGTCAGGTGTCCGGCGCCGTGGGCACCATCGCCCATCTGGATCCCGCGGTGGAGGAGGAGACCATGATCCGCCTCGGCCTGAAGGTGGATCCGGCCAGCACCCAGATCGTGCAGCGGGACCGCCACGCCAACTGGTTGCAGACCGTGGCCACGCTGGGCGCCACCCTCGAGCAGGTGGCCGTGGAGATCCGCAACCTGCAGCGCACCGACGTGCACGAGGTGGAGGAGAGCTTCGGCAAGGGGCAGAAGGGCTCCAGCGCCATGCCCCACAAGAAGAATCCCATCGTATCGGAAAAGCTGACCGGCATGGCCCGGCTGCTGCGGGGCTACGCCCACACCGCGCTGGAGAACGTGGCCCTGTGGCACGAGCGGGACATCAGCCACAGCTCGGTGGAGCGCATCATTTTCCCCGACGCCTGCCACACCCTGCACCACATGCTCACCAAGATGACCTGGCTGATTCGCGGTCTTGTCGTCTACCCGGACAACATGGCCGCCAACATGGCCAAGGTGCGCGGGATGTTCTTCAGCCAGGCCGTCCTGCTGGCCTTGACCGAGGTCGAGGTGAGTCGGGAGGACGCCTACGCCTGGGTCCAGCGCTGCGCCATGCGGGTCTGGGACGAGGACGTGGCCCTGCGGGAGGCCCTGGGGCAGGATGAGGAAATCAGATCCCGGTTGACGGACGAGGTGTTGGACCGCTGCTTCGACCTGGACCATCAGTTGCGCAATGTCCCGCATATCTTTACGCGGACGTTGGCCGGCAAATCCTGGTAATTGCGAGTCATTCTCGTGACAAATATATGACTCTTTTGTTGACTCCGGAGGTCCGGTTGTCATAAATTTGACGGGTGAAGGGAGCCGGCCTTCTGGGTCGGCTTGTTTATGGAATCAATTCCCCAGGAGGATCCACGATGCGCAAGTTCGTTCTGTTGACGATTATGGCCCTGAGCGCGGTCGCCCTTGTGGCCTACGCCGCCACTGAAGTGCCTGAAAATATCACGATCGACGGCTGCAAGGACGCCAAGTCCGCCGTGGAGTTCCCTCACAAGGCCCACTTCGAATTCGCGACCTGCGTGGACTGCCACCATACCACCGAGGGTCTGACGGCCGAAAACGCCGCCACGATGGAAGTCGCCTCCTGCGGGTCCTGCCACAACGCGCCCGAGAAGGAAGGGACCCCCGTCTGCTCCGACAAGAGCCTCAAGACGAACCCCTACCACATCAACTGCGTGACCTGCCACAAGGCCGACAAGAAGGAAAACGCCGAGACCAAGGCCCCGACCAAGTGCACCGCCTGCCATCCCAAGGAAAAGTAGGCCCGGTCAGCGCCTGTTGTGAGTCCAACGCCCCGGTTTCGCGACCGGGGCGTTTTTTTGCCTGAAAGTGCGTTGAAATGGCGTTTTCGGGAGGATGACCCCAACAAACCCTTTCCCCCTCCGGACACAGGTGCTAGATTGGGCACTTCCTGATGGCCTTCGGCCCGGTTCTTCCCTTTTTTCCCTTATTTGGAGCGAAATGGCTTTCCAGGACGAAAGTTTTTCCCCCATTCCCGTGGGGGAATACGACGATCAGGGTCTGAAATCCTACCTGCGCGAACACGGCCTGACCCTGGCCCCCAGTGAAGCGCGCAAAGTGGCCGATCTTCTGGGCCGCGACCCCACCCTCACCGAGATGACCCTTTTCGACACCATGTGGAGCGAGCACTGTTCCTACAAGAGCAGCCGCCCCCACCTGAAGGCGCATCTGCCCACCACCGGCGACAACGTTGTGGTCGGCCCGGTGGAGGATGCGGGCATCGTCGACTTCGGTGAGATCGACGGGAAAAAGTACGGGATCATCTTCGCTCACGAGAGCCACAACCATCCCAGCCAGGTCATGCCCGTGGAGGGGGCGGCCACCGGTATCGGCGGCATCGTGCGCGACGTGTACTGCATGGGCGGCGAGGTCATCGCCACCCTGGATCCCCTGCGCTTCGGCTGGCCCGAAAAGACCGACGCCGCCGACGGCGAGGCCGCGCACCGCGTGGACATCGCCAAGCAGGTGGTGGACGGGATCTGGCAGTACGGTAACGCCATCGGGGTGCCCAATCTGGGCGGCGACGTCTATTTCCATCCGTCCTACAACGAGAACTGTCTGGTGAACGTGGTGGCCGTGGGGCTGGTGGAGCACGACCACATTACCCACAGCGCCGTGCCGAAGGATGCGGCCGACGAACCCTACGACCTGATCCTGGTGGGCAAGCCCACCGACTGGTCGGGCATGGGCGGCGCGGCCTTCGCCTCGGCCACGCTCGACGCCGAACAGGCCATGGAAAACAAGGGCTCGGTTCAAACGCCGGATCCCTTCCTCAAGCGCATCCTTTCGGTGGCCAACAAGGCCATGCTGGAGTTCACCCGCGAGCAGGGCGTGACCATCGGCTTCAAGGACCTGGGCGCCGGCGGCGTAAGCTGCGTGACCAGCGAACTGGCCGACGCCGGCGGCTTCGGCTGTGATGTGGACGTCCAACTCGTTCACCAGATTGCCGACCTGCCCGCCCGCGTGTGCGCCTGCAGCGAGACCCAGGAGCGCTACGGCATCGCCGTGCCCGCCCGGCTCACCGAGCAGGTGCTGAAGATCTACAACGAGGACTTCGCCCTGCCGTCGCTGTACGACGGGGCCAGCGCCCGCCGCATCGGCAAGGTCACCACCGAGCGGGAGTACATCCTGCGCTGGGGCGATAAAATCCTTTGTCAGGCACCCATCGAAACCATTACCGAGGGCATCCGCTACGACCGGCCCGCCGAAGCGCCCGACCGTCCGGCCGTGGCACAGGACGCCCGTCTGACCGAGGCGCCGCAGAGCGAGGTGGCCGACGAATGGCTGGGGCTGCTGTCCCATCCCAACGTGGCCAGCCGCGAATACATCTACCGCCACTACGACAGCGAAGTGCAGGCCAGTACCATCATCCGGCCCGGTGAGGCCGATGCGGGGGTGATCGCCCCGGTGCCCGGCAGCCAGCGGGCGGTGGCCCTGAGTGCCGACGGGAATCCCCTGCTGGGCCTGGCCGACCCCTGGACCGCCGGCGCCAGCGCCGTCCTGGAGGCCTGCCGCAACGTGGCCTGCGTGGGCGGGGAGCCCGCCGCGGTGACCGACTGTCTGAACTTCGGCAACCCCGAGGTGCCCCAGTCCTTCTGGGAATTTACCGAAGCGGTGCGCGGGGTGGGCGACGCCTGCCGCGGCGTGGGCTGTTTCGCCAAGCCGTCGGCGCCCCTGCCGGTGATTTCCGGCAACGTGAGCTTCTACAACCAGAGCAGCACCGGCCGCAGCGTGGCCCCGTCGCCCATCGTGGCCTGTGTGGCCATCGTGGATGATTTCAGCCACTGCCGCAGTCAGCGTTTCAAGGCGGCCGGGGACCGCATCCTCATGGTGGGATCGCGTCAGCCCGAGATGGCCGGGTCCCTTTATCTGGACGCGGGCTATGCCGCCGGACGGCCCGCCGTGCCCAAAATCGATTTCGTCGCGGCCCGTCAGGAAATCCGGGCGGTCATCGATCTGGTGCAGGCCGGCCTGCCCACCGCCTGTCATGATATCAGCGACGGCGGTCTGGCCATCTGTCTCAGTGAAATGGCCATGGGCCTGGAGGCCGCCGGCTTCCGGGGGGCCGACATCACCCTGCCCGCGGGTGACCTCACGGTCCGCGAGGCCCTCTTCAACGAGAGCGGCGGTTTCCTGCTGACGGTCCAGCCCCAGGACCTGGAAGCGGCCACCGACATTCTGGACGCCGCCGGTGCCGACTGGTGGTCCCTGGGGGAGGTTCTGGCCGAGGACCGTCTCACGGTGAGGCACCCGGATGGCACCCCCTTCGTCAATCTGAAGATCAGCGAGATGACTCAGGCCTGGCAGACAGCCCTGCCCCGCCTGATGAGCGGCGAGACCGCCGCGGATCAGGTGCCGGCCCCGGTGACCGACACGCCGGTGGACCGGGCGCCGGATCTGCCCATGGTGAATCTGGATGCCAAACCGCGTCTGGCGGTGGTCCAACTGCCCGGGGTGAACTGCGAAGTGGAGTCCGCCCGTCTGATCAACGAGACCGGCGGTCAGGCCGACATCTTCCGCTGGACCCGCCCGCCGGTCGAACTGGAGAGCTACGACGGCTACCTCATTCCCGGCGGCTTCAGCTACCAGGACCGCGTGCGCGCGGGGGCGGTGGCGGCCAAGGACCCCCTGTTGCGGGTCCTGCTGGAAGGGGCGGAACAGGGCAAGCCCATCCTGGGCATCTGCAACGGTTGTCAGGTGCTGGTGGAAGCCGGTCTGGTGCCCGGTCTGGAACCCGGCCGCGTGGAGATCGCCCTGGCCCACAACCGGTTTCCCGGCCGCGGGGGCTATCATGCCCAGTGGGTCGCCGTGGAGGCCCACCCCAACGCGCGGACGCCCTTCGTGGAAGGCCTGAGTTCGGTGGTGCCCCTGCCCGTCGCCCATGCCGAGGGCCGCTTCACCCACGAGGATCCGGCCTTCTTCGAGAAACTGGCTGCCGACGGCCACGTGGCCCTGCGCTACACCGCCCTGGGCGGACGCGCCAACGGCAACCCCAACGGGTCCCTGCTCGACGCCGCGGCCCTGACCAACCTGACGGGCAACGTCCTGGCCATGATGCCCCATCCGGAGCGCGCGGCCCAGCTGCGCCACGTGCCCGAGGATTTGCCGGGCGCGTGGGGCCAAAGTCGTCTGGCGGCCGCCGGCAACGCCAAGGCCCTGGCCGGGGCGGGACCGGGCACCTTCCTGCTGCGGCGCCTGGTGGAGATGTGCTGATGAACCGGTTTGTCCCTATCGTACGGGAAAGGAACTCATGACGCGCCAGACCACACTTCTGACCAGTCACAAGGGCGTGGACCTGCATGCGGCGTCCGCTCTGCGGGTCATGCAGGACCGTCTGGAGGGCGGCGAACGGCTCGTGAACCTCCTGCGGTGCGAGCTGCATACGTTCTGGGGTGAAACGGTGGACGGCGGGCTGGACCGCCTGCTGAACACGGGCCGCTACTTCAACCCCAACAAGCACCACTACGGCCACTTCCTGTCCGCGCAGGACACGGCGTCGTGGTTGGGCGGCGACCCGGTGAGTGGCCGCACGGTGAACAACTGGCCCGGCGAATTCGCCGGCACGGACCTGGACGGTTTGACCGACGGCGAGGCCCTTTACCAGCGTCTGCTGGGCGGTCCGGTGGCTGGCGGGCACACTGCCGTGGACGTCATCGCCTTCGCCCTGGGCCAGAGCGGCCCGGTGCTGTCGGGCGTGCTGTGGCGGCTGGTTGTGTCCGGCGACCCGGCCACCGCCCTGGACATCGGCCGCGGCCTGGCCGTGGCGCGCGGTCGCAAGGACGGGTTGCTCCTGAACCCGCACATGGAAGCCTGGCTGATTCGATCCTGAGCCCCTGACCCGAAGGACACGAGACCATGAGCAGACATTGGCGCGAGGAATGCGGAGTGGTGGGCATCGCCGGCGTGGACGGGGCGTCCGAGCTGGCCAGCCTGGCCCTGCATGCCCTCCAGCATCGGGGACAGGAAAGCGCGGGCATCACCGTGGCCGACGGCCACCGCCTGCAGACCTACAAGAAGATGGGCCTGGTGGCCGATGTTTTCGACGAGCAGGCCACCCGCTCCCTCACCGGCACCTACGCCATCGGGCACGTGCGCTACAGCACGTCCGGGTCCAGCAATCTCATCAACGCCCAACCCATCCAGGTGGCCAGTCACCGGGGACAGGTCAGCCTGGCCCACAACGGCAACCTGGTCAATGCGCCGGAACTGCGCCGCGAAATGGAGCGCGACGGCTCCATCTTCTCCACCACCAGCGACAGTGAAGTGATCCTGCACATGCTGGCGCGGGACCGGGCCATCGCTCCGGAGGATGCCCTGCAAACCCTGCTGCCGCGGGTCAAGGGCGCCTACAGTCTGGTGGTGCTCACCCGGGACCGGCTCATCGCCGCGCGCGATCCTCACGGCTTCCGGCCCCTGTGCCTGGGCCGCTACAAGGACAGCTACGTGGTGGCCAGCGAGAGCTGTGCCCTGGACATCATCGGCGCCACCTACCTGCGAGACATCGAGCCGGGGGAAATGGTCATCCTGGGTGACGGCGAACTCACCAGCCGCAAGCTGGATGTCCAGGAAACCGAGAAGCGGTGTGTGTTCGAGCACGTGTACTTCAGTCGCCCCGACAGCAAGGTCTTCGGGACCAACGTGGAGATGGTGCGTCGACGGAGCGGCGAGATTCTCGGCCGGGAGGCCCCGGCCGATGCGGACCTGGTGTTTTCGGTGCCGGACAGCAGCAACACCGCGGCCCTGGGCTATGCCCGGGCCACCGGCCTGCCCTTCGAACTGGCCCTGATTCGCAACCACTATGTGGGGCGGACGTTTATTTCTCCCGCGCAGAAGGTGCGGGACATGTCCGTCCGTATTAAATTCAATCCGGTATCAGAGGTGGTGAAGGACAAGCGTGTGGTGGTCATCGACGACTCCATCGTGCGCGGCACGACCATGCGCAAGCTGGTCAAGCTCATCCGGGCCGCCGGGGCGAAGGAAGTGCATCTGCGCATAGCCTCACCGCCGGTGACCAACCCCTGCTATTACGGCATCGACACCCCCGTGCGGACGGAGCTCATCGCCTCCAGCCACTCGGTGGAAGAAATCGCGACCTATCTGCGGGTGGACTCCCTGCACTACCTGTCCCTGGAAGGCCTGCTGGAAGCGGCGGGCGAAGGGGAGAAATACTGCAACGCCTGCTTCACCGGAAATTACCCGGTGTCCTTTGCGGACGGCGACGGCACCGGTCTGATGACCACGCGGCCGGACCACAGGGAAGTCCCCGTCAAACCCCTGGCACCCACCGAGGGTGCTGGCTGAAGACGAGAAGAACTTGACCGAACCCCTTAAGACCGACGGCCCCTGGCGGCCGGACGGAGCCTTCGACAGCCCGGAATACCTGAGCCGGACCCTCACCCGACGGGTCCTGCCGCTGGTGACGTCTCCCGCCCGCTATATCGGCGGCGAACTGGGCGCGCGCCGGGACGGGTTCGACCCCGCCAAGGCCAACCTCCTGCTGGCCTTCCCCGATGCCTACGAGGTGGGCATGTCCCACCAGGGGCTGCGCATTCTCTATTCCCTGCTCATGGCACGCGACGACACCTTCTGCGACCTGGCCTACACGCCCTGGCCGGATATGGAAGCGCGCATGCGGGCCGAGGGGATGCCCCTGTTCGGCCTGGAGAGTCGACGACCGGTGGGGCAATTCGACGTGGTGGGATTCTCCCTGGGGTACGAACTGGCCTACGCCAACATGCTGACCATGATCGATATGGCCGGCGTGTCCATCTGGGCCGACCAGCGCGGCCCGGACGATCCCATCTTCGTGGCGGGCGGGTCCTGCACCTTGAACCCCGCCGTGGTGGGGCCCTTCCTGGATGTGGTGCTGCTGGGGGATGGCGAGGACGCCATTCTGGATGTGGCCGCTCTCACCGCCCAGGCCAAGCGCGACGGAAAATCCCGGGCCGACCTGGTGGCCGACCTGCGCGCCCTGCCCGGGGCCTGGCATCCCGGTGTCACCGAACCGGTGCGGGCCCGTGTGGTCCAGGACCTGAACACCTACCCACCGCCGGCCCAGTTGGTGCCCATCATCGAACCGGTCCACGACCGGCTGGCCCTGGAGGTCATGCGGGGCTGCGTGAGGGGTTGCCGATTCTGCCAGGCGGGCATGATCACCCGACCGGTGCGTGAGCGCGATCCCGACAAGTTGGTTGAGGCGGCCCGCGAAGGCATTAAGGAGAGCGGTTATGCCGAGGTCTCCCTGCTGAGCCTGTCCACCTCGGATTACAGCGGCCTGTCCGGGACCGTGGCCGGTATCCAGGACGAACTTCAGGGCAGTCGCACCAACCTGGTGCTGCCCAGCCTGCGCGTGGATTCGGTGGACCCCGATCTCTACGACCGCATCAGCCGCGAGCGTCCGGCCAACTTCACCTTCGCGCCCGAGGCCGGCAACATGCGCCTGCGCGACGTGATCAACAAGCAGATCAGCGACGACGAAATTGTGACCACGGCGCGGCAGGCCCTGGCCTCCGGCGTCAAGGGCGTGAAGCTTTACTTCATGATCGGCCTGCCCACCGAAACCAACGCGGACCTGGACGACCTGGTGGCCCTGGTGGGCCGTGTGGTGGGGGCGGCGCCCAAAGGGGGCTCCCAGATCCACGTGTCCATTTCCCCCTTTGCGCCCAAGGCCCACACGCCGTTCCAGTGGGCCGGACAGATTTCCCGTGATGAAATGCGGCGCCGCAACACCTACCTGGGCGGCCGATTGAATCGCCTGCGGGTGAAAGTGAGTCTGCGCGACCCCGAAATCTCCTGCCTGGAAGGGGTGCTGGGGCTGGGGGACGCGCGCGTGGCCGAGGCCGTGGCCGAGGCCTGGCGCCAGGGCGCCCGCTTCGACGGCTGGAGCGAGTTCTTCGACTTCGCCCGCTGGGAGCAGGCCTTCACCACCGTGGGCCTGGACACGGCCGACTATCTGGACCCGCGCGATCCCGAGGCGCCGCTGCCCTGGGACCTGGTCCACGGCGGCGTGGACAAGGCCTTCCTGCAACGCGACTGGCGGCGGGCCCAACGCACTCTGACCTTGGCCGACTGTCGTCTGGACGGGGACTGTTACAAGTGCGACGCCTGTGATGGGGACATCCAGCACATCCACGCGCAAATGCAGGATATCAAGGCTCCGGCCGTGGCCAGGGTCCAGGCGGTGCCAGGATTCGATCCCCGCAACGCCGACCCGGCGCAGCCCGGGAAGGAAGCCCGCAAATGGACGATCTGGCGCCAGCAGGCCGCCAACAAGTGCTGGCACCGGGTGGAATACACCAAAACCGGAGACATGGTCTTCCTGGGCCACCTGGATTTCCAGCGTCAGTTGCAGCTGGCCCTGCGACGATCGGGCTTGCCTGTTGCGTACAGCAGGGGCTATCATCCACATCCATTGGTCAAGTTCGGCCCCCCGCTGCCGGTGGGTGTGGCGGGTTTGCAGGAATGTTTGGATATCGCGTTTGAGTGCCAGGTCCCGTCACTGGTGGAGGCGTTGAACAGCACCCTCCCCGACGGGTTGCGGATATTGGGAGCGGCGGTGGCCGGAGCACAGGCCCCGAGCTCCATAGACCAGATAGTCGAGCGATCGGAATACCTGATCAATTTGCCGGCCCCGGATCTGGGTGGTCCCGGCCGGGACGCGGTGACCGCCGCGGTCGATGCCTTCATGGGCAGCAGCGAATGGCTGTGCGTGCGCAAACGACCGAAGGGCGATTTGGAGATGAATGCCCGGGAACTGGTACCCACCGGTGGCCTGGGTCTTGAAGCTGAACCGGGGGATGACGGAGGGGTTGTTTTGCGGCTGTGTCTGGCCAAGAGCAAAACCGGCGCCTCGCTCCCCGTACACGATTTTCTGGCCACCCTGCTGGGTGAAGCCCTGCCCCAACCCGGGCACAGCCTGATCCAGCGTCTGGGATATTATGGCCGCCATTCTGACGGGCGATGGATTTCGCCCCTCGAGGAAGTAGGTGAAACCAGCCGGCGTTTCTGGCTTGGTCGCCACATGATCGGATAGAACGCCGGCCGGCGTTATGAAAAAAGAAATTATCATCAATTCGTCCGCTCACGAAGTGCGTATCGCCATGATGGAAGACGGCGAGGCCGTCGAGATCCTGGTGGAGCGGGCGGACAGCCGCCGCATCGTGGGCAACGTCTACAAGGGCGTGGTCTCCTCGGTGAAACCCGGCCTGCAGGCGGCCTTCATCGAAATCGGCCAGGAACGGGCGGGGTTCCTTCACGCGTCGGACCTGGATCACGACGACGACGAGGAAGAACTCGAAAATCCCCAGCGCGGCCGCGGCCGCGGCCGGTTCCGCAAGGTGCCCGAAATCGACAAGGTGCTGCGCCCCGGCGACGAAATCCTCGTTCAGGTTACCAAGGAACCCATCAGCAGCAAAGGGCCGCGCCTGACCGCGGATATCAGCCTGCCCGGCCGTTATCTGGTCATGATGCCCAAGGGTCGTCACATCGGCGTGTCCCGCAAGATCGAGGATCGGCGCGAGCGGGTGCGTCTCAAGCAGCTGCTTCAGAAACACCGCTCCGACCAGGGTGCCTTCATTATCCGCACCGCCGCCACCACGGTTTCCGAATCCGCCCTCAAGAACGACGTGGACTACCTCAGCGGTCTCTTCGAGGACATGGCCCGCCCCCGCGAGGACGTCAAGGCGCCGTACCTGGTGCACGAGGACGTGGGCATGGTCGTCGGTCTGATCCGGGACATCTTCAAGGAAGACACCAACCGCTTGGTCATCGACGACAAGGACGACTACAACCGGCTGATGACCTACGTGAAGGCCTTCGCCCCGGACCTGAAGGACCGCATCCAGCTCTACAAGGGCGACCTGCCCATCTTCGACAATTTCGAGATCGAAGCGGAGATCAAGCGCACCCTGGACAAGCGGGTGTGGATGAAGAAGGGCGGCTACCTGATCATGGAGCAGACGGAGGCGCTGGTCTCCGTCGACGTGAACACCGGCCGCTTCACCGGCAAACGCAACCAGGAGGACACCATCCTGCAGACCAACATGCTGGCGGCCAAGGAAGTGGCCCGTCAGCTGCGTTTGCGGGATCTGGGCGGCATCATCGTCGTGGATTTCATCGACATGGAAAGCGAGAGCAACCGCAAGCGCGTGTACAACGAGCTGCGCAGCCACCTCAAGCGCGACCGCGCCCGCACCAAGGTCTTCCCCGTGAGTGGGCTGGGCCTGGTGGAGATGAGCCGACAACGCGTGCGGCCCTCCCTGGAGAGCCAGCTTTCGGACGACTGCCCCTACTGCACGGGCACGGGCAAGGTGCTGTCCATGGAGACGATGAGCAACCGCATCGAGCGCCTGGTGCACCGCATCGCCATCGTGACCAAGGAAACGCGGTTGCAGATCCAGGCCAACCCGGTGCTGGCCCTGTACCTGCTTGAGCAGCGACCGGAGCAGTTCCGCGACCTGTCCAAGAGTTTTGACCTGGAGCTCAACGTGCTGGACGACGCCACGCTGCACGTGGAGGAATTCCGCATCATCAGTCTGGGTTCGGGGAAGGATCTCATCGCCGAGTTCGAAAAGAAGGCCCGCGGCAAGGGGCGCTAGTATCCTGGCAAGCCGAAGCTCCGGACGTTCCCGCGGGGACATCCGGAGCTTTTTTTATGCGGGGTCTAGGAGGGGATCTCCACGTCCACGGAGGCCTGTAGCTGCACGCTCGCCCGGTCCCTGAAATTCGCCGCCAGCATCCGGTTTTTCTCGCCGGGCAGGAGACGGCGTAACAGCCATTTCAACCCGTATTCCAGGAACTGGGCCACCCGGAATTTCCAAACCTGGTGCGGACCGTAGTTCTTGGCCACGAACAGGCGGTAGCTCTTCTGCAACTGGAGAAGACTGAAGCGGCTGACCCGGGCCGCAGCCTGGCCCTCCAGGTGAGCCACCTTCACCTCGGCGCAGTACCAGGCCGTGAGCCCGGCCTGGCGGGCCCGCCAGCACCAGTCGGTTTCCTCGAAGTACATGAAGAAGCGCTCGTCCAGGTGGCCGACCCGGTCCAGGGCCGCCCGGGGCATGAGAAAGCAGGCCCCGGCGATGTATTCCACCTCGGCGGACGGTTCGTCCGCAGCGGGCACGTGCACCACCCGGTTCTGGAAGGGCGGCTTGTTCAGGATGCGGCCCGGATCCAGAAAGCTCAGCCAGTGGTGACGGGGGCGGGGGAAAAAGCCGTAGCTGATGGTGGGGGCCCCCTGTGCGTCGGTGAGCATGGGCCCGGCCACGCCCAGGTTGTCCCGTGTGCGGGCGAAGGCCACCAAGGCGGCCAGGGAGCCGGCAGGGCAAACCGTGTCGGGGTTGAGCAGGAGCACGAAGTCGCCGGAAGTGTGGGGGAAGGCCAGGTTGTTGCCCTTGCTGAACCCCAGATTGCCGCCCGACGGGATGAGCCGGACGTGCGGGAAGTCGGCCTGCACCATGTCGGGGGAACCGTCGGCGGAGGCATTGTCCACCACCAGAACTTCGTGGGTCAGATCACCGCAGGCGGTGGCCAGCGAGCCCAGGCAGTCCGCCAGGAGCGCCCGCGTATTCCAACTGACGATGACGATGCTCAGGTCCATTGCGGTATCCGCCGCCTTCAGGCCGGTTTGCGGGCCGTGGCCAGCAGGAAGATGCCGGGGCTGTCCGGCGGGGTGGCCGCTTCGGCCTTGGCCAGCTTTTTGGCCAGCCGGGTGGCACGGAAGCGCCCGAAGTTGAATCCCTTGCGGATGCCCTCCTCAAAGAGGGTTCGCGCCAGGCCGCTGCGGAACAGGGTTTCCATGTCCAGGTCCGTGAACCCCATGCCTTCGAGCAGGGTGTGCAGGGTGTCCGGACGGAAGTATTGCACCACGTGGTGGTCCGCGCGGTGCTTGCTCACCAGGTCGGGGTCCGAAATCGTTTCCAGGGTGTCCACGGTAAAGAGGATGCGGCCGCCGGGCTTCAGGGTGCGGTAGCACTCGCGGAGCACTTCCTCGTAGTTGGGAATGTGCTCGATGACGCAGACGCTGAAGATCAGGTCGAAGTGGTCGTCGGGAAAGCCCACGGCTTCCAGGGGCTGGTCCAGGAAATCGGCTTCGGCCCGCGGGTGGAGCTTGGCGGCGTACACCCGCGCCTGCTCGATGAAGGTGGTGTTCAGGTCGATCCCCGTGATGGGGCCCGTCTGCTGGCCGATGAGAAAGGTCTGCAGACCGTCACCGCAACCGATGTCCAGCACCCGCTCGTCGCCCCGGAAATCCACCCGGTCCATGAGGGCCTGGAACTCCAGGATCTTGAAGGGGCTGTAGGTGAACCGGATGTGGGGATACAGGCCGAAGGGGATGAGGGTCTTCAGGAGGGTCTGTTTCAAGGTGCTTTCCTTCTCGATCCGGGGGCGTATCAGTGTCGTTTGCCGGCCTTGCGCAGGAATTCCTGCTCTTCGTCGCTGAGGCTTTGCAGACCCTCGCGGGAGATCTTGTCGAGGATGGCGTCGATTTTAAGGGTTTCCGGAGACTTGGGCACATCCTGGGACGGCCCGTTGCTGCCGGAAGGCATTTCATCCGGCCGCACCACGTGGATCTTGCGGCGGGTTCGTCGCTGCCGGGCCGAACGGCCGATGCCGGAAATCTTGTTGTCCACCATCCGTTTGACGGAGGGGATGGTCAGATACATGAAAATGAAGCCGCTGATCATGCCGCCCATATGAGCCGCGTGGGCGATGCCGTCCCCGCCGCCGGGGATGCTCAGCAGGGTGTAGACACCGTAGCCCAGGACCACCCATTTGGCCTTCATGGGGAAGACGAAGGCCACCAGGATGATGTTGTCGGGATAGTTCAGGGCATAGGCCAGGAGAATACCGAAGATGGCTCCGGAGGCTCCCAGCATGATGCCGCCCGTGCCGACGCCCAACAGGTCGAGCAGGGCGTAAAGCACCGATCCGCCCAGACCGCAGACGAAGTAGTAGATGAGGAAACTGCGCTTGCCCCAGAGGGCTTCCACCTGGGAGCCGAACATCCACAGACCGAACATGTTGCCCAGGATGTGCCCGAAGCCGAAGTGGAGGAACATATAGGAGGCAAAGCGCCAGATCTGGCCCATGAAAACGGCGACCTGGGTATTGTAGACGAGCCAGGAATCCAGGGGCCCCAACCCCAGGGGGGCGCCGCGGCTGGTCAGGTTCTGGATCACATAGGCCACCAGGTTGGCGATGAGCAGGATCTTCACCGCCGGGGTCATCCCCATGCCGGCAAACCGGATGCCGCCTTGACGTACGTTTCTCATGTATTCAAATCTCCAGACTGGAAGAACAGAGTGGGTCGTCTGAAAAGGTACACATAATCATTATCGGCACCAACCAGAATATCTCAAGAGGAAGGCCCCCGGCTACCGATGGTTCCCGGTCACGGATGAAAAAAGGGAGGCGCCCTTGAGCGCCTCCCCGTCCGATTGGGCCAAACGGCCGGCTATTACTTGAAAATGGCGGTCATGGCTTCGGCCACGGCCGGGCTCAGCACCGGCGAGGCGGTTTTGGCCGGCACAATGACTTCCACGCCGTAAGTGGGGTCCCAGACAAGTGAGGCCAAGTCCACTTCCGGCACCTCGGTTCCGAGCATCTCGTTGATCTTCGCGATGAAGAGGTTGGCGATGATGCCGTACCCGTGGTTGTTAGGGTGCACGCCGTCCAGGGAGAATCGCGTCATGGCGGCCGCCGCTTCAATGTTCCCCATGGTCTGCGGGAGCAGGAGCATGAAGTGCGTCTTCTCCGGCACGGTCAGGCCCGTCATGGCTGCGTTGGCGTCGACCACGCCCACCGAGGCGTACCCGCTGGCGGTCACGGCCGCGGCCACACCGTCGATGATGCCGTTGTAGGTGGCCACCGCGGTCTCGATGTTGGTGACCTCGGAGGTGGTCAGGGTGTAGTTCGCCGGCACGGGGCTGCCCAGATTGGCCGCGTCCGACGCCCAGCTCAGAGCCGTGAAGGTGAGCAGGCTGACGTTGCTCTCCTCATAACCCCAGGGCCAGGACCCTTCGATCGCTGCCTCGAAGGTGGCCTCGGTGATGAAGTAGGGAATGCTGGTGATGCTCGGAATATTGGCCAGCACGATGGTGGCCGGGAATCCCGTCCGCTGCAGCAGGCCGCCCGCCAGGGTTCCCACCAGGGCCGTGTACTCGGCCTGGAAGACATTGGCCGGGGTCATGCCCTGGTCGGTGCCGCTGGTGGCCGAGCCCAGGATGTCGTTGTTCCCGATCCAGAGTGTCACCAGGCTGCTGCCCTTGGCCACCGTCTGCGCGAACATGGAGGCGGACTGGTAGGCCGGGCTCAGGTCGGGGACAGCCGGCACTTCGGAATTGCCGAAGAAGCTGGCCCGGTTGATGAAGTCGAAGAACGGCACGCTGCGCACGCTCGAGGCCGCATCGTAGGCGTTCATCACGTCATGCAGGAGGGCCCCCGGCACACCCAGGTTGTGGTAGGGCGTGGGCTGGGTCAGGTCCTGCAGGTAGCCGGTGGCCGGGTTGATCACATCTTCCAGATGCGCCTGGCCCAGAGGCATGATGGTTCCCAGGTTGGGGTTCCAGTGAAGGACACCGTAGATCATGCCGGGCGTCGGATGCGTTGTGGATCCCACACCGGGTAAGGACACCCGGGGCTGGGTAAATCCGCTGAATCCGATCTGCTTGGAAATGAGCCGCGGGTAGCTGTTGATTTGGCCGTCAACGGAAAGCCCGCTGTCCATGAATCCCGAGGTCAGGCTGTTGCCCATGGCCACGTAGTTGGCGAACAATTGAGTGCCCGTGGGGGCGACGATGGTGGGGTGAGAGGGGTCATCCGGTGAACAACCGGCCAGCAGAAGGGCCAGCAGGACCGGCAGAATCGTCAGCAGAGTGATTAATTTCTTCATTTCCTGCACCTCCTTCTAGAAGTGGTAGCCGACACTGAGGCCGAAGATGTTCGCGACATTGCTGTATTCGCCCACCGGGTAGGCGGGGTCGGGATTGGCCGGGCGGTCGTTTTCGATATTCTGCCGCTTGTCGGCGATGACGGCCATGTAGCAGCCCGTGAAGTCCCAGGACTTGTGCTTGTACTGGAGGCCGAAGGAGTAGTCGTTGCGATCGGCATCCGGCAGAATGGGGCTCACGGAGGCGGCGGGCTGGGGCGACTTGTCGTGGACGTAACCGACCATGATGTTCAGCTTCTCGGGGATGGCCACGTAGTCCAGCCCGAAGCGGACCTGCCAGGTGTCCTTGTAATTGAAGTGGATCTCCTGGTCCAGGGCGTCCACGGAGAAGTCCATGGGCAGCGACTGGAAGGTGCCCCAGCCGAAGCGAACGTAGTTGCCTTCCAGGGCCAGACGCGGCGTGAACTTGTAAGCCAGGCCGATGCTGAGAATGGACGGCAGGTTGAGTTCGCTGCTGATGGTGGGCGTCAGGGTGCTGGTGGGAACGCCACCGTTCAGGCCGGCCAGCAGGGTGGCGGCCCACACGTAGTTGGGATGATTGGGATCCATGACGTTGGTCATCGTCACGTCCTGATCCTCGTACTTCATGGTCTTCTCGTGGTGGTACATGAGGCCCGCGGAGATCTTTTCGTTCGGCCGGAACATCAGACCGAAGCTGGGCGTGATGTTGATGCTGCTGCTGCCCTCGATATGGGTGTCGATGGCGTTGGCGCCGCTGGTGGGCTGCAGAGTCATTTTCTTCAGGTCCAGCGCCTGGTGGGCAACGTCCAGGCCAATGGACACGGCCCAGGCGTCAGCCACCCGGAAGCTCACGGCGGGGGTCACGTAGACGGTCTGGATTTCCACGTCGTAGCTCACCTGGCGACCGACGAACTCCGTGGGGTTCATCCATTCGACACCCAGGCCAAAGGGCGCGTAGACGCCGACGCCGAAGGCGACTTTCTCGTTGTTGCTGTTGGTGTAGTAGGCGCCCGGCACGAGGAAGGTGTTGTGGGCGACTTCCTCCGTTACGTCGGAGTTGGCCTCGGCGAATTTCATGCGCGGCTGGATGGGCATGATGTTGAGGCTGACCGAGCTCCTGTCCATGAAGGACATGCCAGAGGCGTTGTAGAAGAGGGCCGATCCGTCATCGGCGGTGGCGGTGAAAGCGCCGCCCAAAGCGGTGGCGCGGACGCCCGCTTCATAGATGTTGAACCCGGCTGCGTGGACCAGGGATGAACAGGCCATGAGGACTCCCGCGATGAGCAGGACCTTCGGCGTAACTTTTCGCATATCGCCTCCCTTTCAATCTCGATGGTTTCCCAGGAATTCCCGCAAGTCCCCCCAGGGGCACCCTCGGCCATTATTTGCCTGGATTGCAATCAAATGCGAACTTTGCGACCCTAACACATGGTCCGGAGGCTTAAAAGAGCTTTATCATGATCTCGAAACTGGTATAAATTGCAGGTCATTGGGCGAAGGACGGTGTTGCGAGGCGCCCGTCTGGTCCCTGCCCTGATCGAGGCGCCCACCACCGGTCAGGAACTTCCCTCGGCGTCAGGGGTTGGGGGCTGCCATGCGTGAACGTCACGATCCCTGGCGGTGGCCCATCAGCATTGGTACAGCCCTGGGGCTGTTCCTGGCGGTCATCTTCCTGACGCCCCAGGCCTGGGTGGACATCTTCTTCTCCCCGTTAAACCGCGATTTTTCCTCCCTGGCCAGCGGACAGCGGGCCTGGCTTGAAATCCTGCCTCCGCCGATCCTGGAAATGCAGCAGGCCCCCGATCCAAAGCCCGAGGTGCCGTCACCGCCACCGCAGCCGCGACCGGTGGCGTCGGACGCCCGCTGGTGGACCGAGGGCTGGCGGGTGCGCACCGTGGAGTCCGTGGCGGCGGACCTTCAGGAAACCCGTCTGGACAGTATCGCGGTGGTGCTGGAGATGCTGGACCTCACGCCGGATATTCTCTCGCTGGCCCGCCCCGACAGCGTGCTCGCGTCCCGGCTGCACCTCATGCGGATCGAGGATTCCTTCCGGTTCGATGAGCTGAAGCCCTATCTGGGTGCCATGACCCGGGCCCGGGCCTACCGGGATATCCTGTCCCGGGCCGCGGACATGTACGGCGATTTTCTCCAGTCCGATATCATGGTGCCCGACTGAGCGGTCGGTGCGTGGAAAGGCTTGCCAAGCGGGGGCCGTCCCGTCAGAATCGCCGGACACACCCGGCCCCTGAACGGAGACGCCCATGTTCGACATCACCCGCACCGACGGCGGCGCCGTCAAGCTGACCGGCCGGTTGGATTCGGCCTCGGCCCCCGTGGCGCGGGAGTTTCTGGCGGAGGTGGAGGAGACCACGCGCCTGGATTTCACCGACCTGGAATACATCGCCAGCGTGGGGTTGGGTATTCTGGCGGCGGTTCAGCGCCGTCTGCGGGACCAGGGGGCGGGCCTAATTCTGGCCGGGCTGAACCCTCACCTGCGGGAGATCCTGTCCCTGGCCGGCTTCGAGGGTGTCTTTGAATTCGAGTAGTCTGGCCGCCGAATACGCCTGGCCCGTCCGGATCGCCCTGGCGTTCCTGCCGACCCTGTTTTTCCTGTTCTCGCTCTACCTGCTGGATTCCTTCCGCCTGGTGCGGCCCCGGCGCATTGCCGCCTGCATGCTCTTCGGCCTGGCCAGCGGCGTACTCAGCTTCCTGGTCAATTCCCTGATCATGGAACGGGTGAACCTGCCCATCATGACCTTTGCGGTGACGGTGGCCCCGGTGGTCGAGGAGATCATCAAGTGCAGTTGGATGACCTGGCTCATCCACACGCGCCGCGCCGGCTTCCTGGTGGACGCCGCCCTGCTGGGATTCGCCACCGGTGCGGGCTTCGGCCTCAGCGAAAACGTGTATTACCTGCAGACCATGCCCGACTCGCCCACGCTGGTGTGGATCATCCGGGGCTTCGGCACGGCCCTGATGCACGGGGGCGCCGTGGCGATCTTTGCGGTTCTGTTGCGGGGATTGTCCAGCCGTTACGGGGCGCTTTCCAGCCGGGCCTGGCTGCCGGCCCTGGCGGCGGCCATCGTGGTGCACGCCCTGTTCAACCGGTTCATGAGCCATCCCATTCTGGCGACGGGCATCATGCTGGTGGTCTGGCCCCTGGTGCTGAGGGCGGCCTATTCCCTGGGTGAGACACAGTTGCGGAACTGGCTGGGACGCGGGTTCGACCGGGATACCGAACTGCTGGCCCTGGTCAAGTCGGGTGCGGTATCCGAGACGCCCCTGGGCCGGTACCTGCTGAGCCTGCGCGACAGCTTCCGGCCCGCCGATGTGGCGGACATGCTGTGCCTGCTGCGGCTGCAGGCCGAGCTTTCCATTCGCGCCAAGGGCGTGCTTCTGTTGAGGGAGAACGGTCTGGAACCGAAGCCCGATCCCGAAACCCGCGCCCGTCTGGAGGAGGTCGACAGTCTGGAGCGATCCCTGGGTCGCACCGGGCTCATGGCCCTGCGCCCTCTCTGCCGCTGGCAGAACGAGAACGCCT
>Ga0209475_10001773_pt1 | contig 24826 bp, 23 predicted proteins | sample tdDd471_FD_187128 | JGI IMG/M metagenome (GOLD analysis project Ga0209475, IMG submission 187128) | Marine sediment microbial communities from the Atlantic coast under amendment with organic carbon and nitrate - tdDd47.1 (SPAdes)... | ecosystem: Environmental > Aquatic > Marine > Coastal >... | reverse complement strand
TCCGTTGCCTTTCCTGAAGAAAATGTTTCGGGAGATGAAGATTACAAGCGTGTGGGTGTGTTTGCTGGTCACGAATTGTTCATCAATAAAATGTCTTTGGTCACACAATTTGGTTATTATGTGTATTATCCATTTGATTTTGAAGGGAGAACCTACTTAAGAATAGGGGTAAAACGTTATTTTGGCGAAAAAATATTTGGTGCCATTACTTTAAAGTCTCATGGAGCCAAAGCCGAAGCTGTTGAGTTTGGAGTTGGAATTAGATTGTAAATAAATGAAAAAAATACTGTACCTATTTGTTTTTACTTGTTTTCTTGCTTGTGATAGCGAGGATGCGAACGATTGTTTTCAAAAAACCGGAAACATCATTCAAAAGGAAGTGGTTGTGGACGATTTTGAAAAAATTCTAATTAACCGAAACATTAAACTCATTCTTAAAGAAGCACCAGAAACCCATGTTTTAATTGAAACAGGAGAAAACTTAATGAATGATGTAGAGGTGGTAGTTGTAGATAATCAATTGCGTTTAACAGATAACAATACTTGTAATTTTGTACGGGATTACGAGCCAACTAAAATTTATGTTTCGGCTCCAAATATTACCGATATAAGAAGTTCCACACAGTTCGACATATCTTCCGATGGCGTTTTGAATTATACCGATTTAAGATTGTTTTCAGAAGATTTTAATTCTGAAGGTGCTTTCACTATGGGAGATTTTAGATTGCGTGTCAATACAAACATGTTGAGAATCACTTCAAATAATCTGTCTTCTTTTTACATTTCTGGAGATACCAACAAACTGCATATAGGTTTTTATTCTGGAGCTGGACGTTTTGAAGGAGCTCAGTTAATCGCTCAAGAAGTAAATGTGTCCCATAGAGGGAGTAACGATATAATTGTAAACCCACAACTTTCTTTAGAAGGGGAATTACGTGGTACAGGAGATGTAATTTCCAAAAACCAGCCACCAATTGTTGATGTGGAACAATTATACACAGGAGAACTTATTTTTGATTAAGTTGAAAAAAAATCATTGACTGCTTAGAGGCAATCAAACCCCAAAAACAAAATTGCAATAGCTTAGGCTCCAAACAGTAGTGTTGGTCAAACAATAAAGTTTTAGACCTTTACAACTTTGCGTCTTTGCGAGAAAAAAACTTACTTCGTCAACTCCCGAAACAAGTTTTCCAAACTCATGTTTTTCTGATTCAACTGCAAAATTTTCAACTGATTGTCATGTGCAAAATCAAACACATGGGAACGCATGTCTTCTGTAGTGGAAAAGGTGATTTCATAAATAAAGTCGTGCGTATTTACAACCTGTTTTACTTTTGGTAAGTTCAATAAAAAGGCATCTTCAACCCTGTAATCAAATTCCACAACCACTATTTGTTCCTGACCTTCACGAAGTTCTTTTAATTTCTTATCGGCTACAATTTCACCTTTGTTAATAATAATCACTCGATCGCACATGGCTTCAACTTCTTGCATGATGTGTGTGGAAAGAAAAACAGTTTTTTCTTTTCCAATACTTTTAATCAGGTTCCTAATGTCTACCAATTGGTTTGGGTCCAAGCCAGTGGTAGGTTCATCTAAAATCAGCACATCTGGATTGTGCAAAAGCGCATTGGCCAAACCTACCCGTTGTCTGTAGCCTTTAGAGAGCTGACCTATTTTTTTGTGACTTTCAGGTGTTAAACCAGTAAGCTGTATCACTTCTTCTATACGTTCTTTGGTTACGCCATAAACTTGAGCGTTAAAGGCTAAATATTCCCTTACATACTGTTCCAAATACAACGGATTGTGTTCCGGTAAATACCCTACACTTTGCTGTACCTTCTGTTGGTTGGTATTTACATCAAAGTTGTTCACTCTAGCTTGTCCTTCAGAAGCCTCAATATAAGTGGTTAGAATTTTCATCATGGTCGATTTTCCTGCGCCATTGGGACCTAAAAAACCAACAATTTCTGGCTTGTTCACCTTAAAGGATATGTTGTTCAACGCTTTTTGAGAACCGTATATTTTTGTGATGTTTGCAACTTCTATAGACATAAAACGCTTAGATTTTTTGTAAAAATAACTAATTCGCAAACGATTTCAATTAAAAAACAGTCTTTCCATTTTGTTTTTTCAAATTATTACCTACATTAGCAGTCGCATTATGAAACAGTCAAGCTAAAGAGCTTAACATCCAAGGGGGATGATTATAAAGCTGTTTCATGTGGCAAATATAGAGCCGTAAAATAAGCACATGAAAACAATAACGCATTTTACATATTATAACTGGTATTATTTCTTTTTTAACAGAAGAAACGAGACGCTATATATGTATATGTAAAGATTAATAATATATGTTAAAAAGTCTCGATTTATTTCGGGACTTTTTTTTTGCTAAAAAATTAAAATAAAACCCATAGGTTTGATAAAAACAGTTGCCATACAGGGAGTCAAAGGGTCTTTTCATCATATTGTGTCACAACAGTATTTTAAAAGTCAAGCACATATACTGGAATGTTTAACGTTTGATGAAGCTGTACAGAGCTTGATTTCTGGAAAAACAGAAGCTGTGGTCATGGCTTTAGAGAATTCCATAGCTGGTTCCATTATCCCAAATTATGCTTTGATAGACACCCATCATTTACATATTGTAGGTGAACATTATTTGGATGTGCAACACCATTTAATGGCTTTACCAAATCAAAGCATAGCCAATATTAAAGAGGTGTATTCCCATCCAATGGCTTTATTGCAATGCAAAGAATTTTTTAAAAAATTCCCACACATAAAACTTATTGAAGATAAAGATACAGCTGAAGTGGCACAGCGTATTCAAAGTAAAAACATCAAAGGGGTTGCGGCCATAGCAAGTAAACTGGCTTCAGAACTATTTAACTTGAACATTCTTGCCGAAAGCATTCAAACCATTAAGCATAACGAAACCCGTTTTGTTATTTTAAAAAAAGAAACCCAAGACATTTTAAATGGCGATATAAACAAAGCTTCTATAAAATTTGAATTGGAGCACCAAAGAGGGAGCCTGGCAGCCATGTTGAATGTAATGAGCGATTGTAAATTGAACTTAACCAAAATACAATCTTTACCAAAAATGGAAACACCATGGAAATACGCTTTTTTTGTTGATGTGACATTTGATGTGTATGAAGACTATAAAAAAGCAATTTCCATTATGGAAATCATGACTGAAGATTTTAAAATATTAGGTGAATATAAAAAAGCAAAACCATGATTGAAGCTGCAAAAAGATTGCAAAGCATTGAAGAATATTACTTTTCGAAAAAACTTCGGGAAGTTAGGCTGTTGGAAGCCAATGGCAAACCAATCATTAATTTGGGCATTGGAAGCCCAGACCTTCAACCACCACAGAGTGTCATTACAGCCTTGGGCAAAAGTTTTGAAGCCATACAGGCAAACCAATATCAAAGCTATCAAGGTTTGCCGGAACTTCGCGAAGCCATTGTCTCTTTTTATAGAGACCAGTTTCAGGTGTATTTAAGCCCAACTACAGAAGTCTTGCCATTAATGGGAAGCAAAGAGGGCATCATGCACATTTCCATGGCTTTTTTAAATCATGGAGATCAAGTGCTTATTCCAAATCCAGGATATCCAACCTATGCTTCTGTAACAAAATTACTTGGTGCAAAGCCAGTATTTTACAATTTAAACGAAACAAATAATTGGATGCCAGATTTGGAAGTATTAGAAAGTCAAGACTTATCCAAGGTAAAAATGATGTGGGTGAATTATCCTCATATGCCAACAGGAGCCATTGCGACCGAAGCTTTTTTTACAAGATTGATTGCCTTTGCGAAACGGCATCGTATTTTAGTTGTAAATGATAATCCGTATGGTTTTATTTTAAACGATTCCCCTAAAAGTATCTTGAGTATTCCAGGAGCAAAAGACGTTTGTTTGGAGCTGAACTCTTTAAGTAAAACCTTTAATATGTCTGGTTGGAGAGTTGGGATGGTTTTAGGGAAATCAGACTACATCAATCATGTTTTAAAAGTAAAAAGCAATATGGATTCTGGCATGTTTTACGGTATTCAAAAAGGTGCCATAGAAGCCTTAAGGTGCTCCAAATTATGGTATGCCAGTTTAAATCAAGTTTATCGGGAAAGACGAAAACTCATCTGGCAGCTGGCAGATAGCTTAAACTGCCGGTATGATAAAAAAGCAACTGGATTGTTTGTTTGGGCAAAAGTTCCAGACTTGTTTACATCAGAGGGGTTTATTGATTTATTGTTAAAAGAAAAAAACATTTTTATAGCTCCAGGTACTGTTTTTGGAAGCCAAGGAGAAGGCTATGTTAGGTTTTCACTTTGTGCAACCACAGATGTTATTGAAGAAGCCATTGCGAGGTTATAAATATCCTGCATGGTTGTAATCCCCAAGCGTCGGGACTTGCAGGCTTAAATTACAAATCTTCCATAAGTGAAGATGTCTTTAAAAGACAAAAAATATGAAAAACATATACATAATAGGAGTTGGTTTAATTGGAGGTAGCATTGCCAAAGATGTTAAAAAATTGAATCCAGGGATTTCAATTCATGGAATTGATGCAAACGAAACCCATTTACAAGAAGCATTAACTTTAAAACTAATTGATAAAAAAGCAAATTTCGAAGATTTAAAACATGCTGATTTGGTGATTGTTTCCATTCCTGTAGATGCTACAGAAACCTTGTTGCCACATATTTTGGATGTTGTATCAGAGGATACCTTGGTAATAGATTCCGGTTCCACCAAAGCAAGCATTTGCAAAGCTGTAGCGAAACACCCAAAAAGGAGAAATTTTTTAGCCACACACCCTATAGCAGGAACTGAATTTTCGGGACCAAAAGCTGCTGTGGAAGGTTTGTTCATGAACAAAACAAACATCATTTGCGAAATAGAAAAAACAGCTTTTAAATTACAAGAGCGCGCTTTAACCATTTTCAAGATTATGGGAATGAACATGCGTTACATGAATCCGGAAGCCCATGACAAACACATAGCTTATGTATCGCATTTATCCCATATAAGTGCTTTTATGTTAGGGAAAACAGTTATTGAGAAAGAAAAAAACGAACGTGATATTTTCGATTTGGCAGGAAGTGGCTTTGCCTCAACAGTAAGATTGGCGAAAAGTTCACCACATATGTGGACACCCATTTTCAAACAAAATAAAGTTAATGTTATTGAAACTTTAGATGAGTATATAAACAATCTTGTTAAATTTAAGGAGTTTATGCAAACCGATAATTTTGATGCCATTTTTAAGGATATGGAAAACACAAACCATATAAAAGACATATTAAACGGAATAAAATAAGTAAGCACTAAGCAAATTCCCAAATATCAAAAAAGCAGGACTTGTATAGATAAGTTTGGAATTTGTTTTATGGAATTTTAATACATATTATGGAAAACAAAAAAGAATTAAGACACTGGTTAAATGCCTTCGGGTTAGAGCATCCATTGGTTATTGCAGGACCTTGTAGCGCAGAGACTGAAGAACAGGTTTTAAATATAGCCCATCAATTGAAGGATAGTGATACAACAGTTTTAAGAGCAGGAATCTGGAAACCAAGAACACGACCTGGAAATTTTGAAGGAGTAGGTGCCTTGGGCTTAAAGTGGTTGCAAAAAGCCAAAGAAGAAACAGGCTTGTTAACAGCCACAGAAGTTGCCAATGCCACTCATGTGGATTTGGCGCTGCAACATGATGTAGATGTGTTGTGGATTGGTGCCAGAACAACGGTTAGTCCGTTTATAGTTCAGGAAATTGCAGAAGCTTTAAAAGGAACCGACAAAATAGTGTTGGTGAAAAACCCTGTAAATCCAGATTTGGCTTTGTGGTTGGGAGCTGTAGAGCGTTTTTACGCCTCAGGAATCAATAATCTGGGAGTGATCCACAGAGGTTTTTCAACCTATGAAAAAACCAGGTATAGAAACAATCCAGAATGGCAATTGCCAATCGATCTACAAAACAGGTTTCCAGACTTGCCACTTATTTTAGATCCTTCGCATATAGCTGGACGTAGGGATATTATTTTCGATTTATGCCAAACGGCTCTCGATTTGAATTATGATGGCTTAATGATAGAAACACATCACCAACCTGATAAGGCTTGGAGTGATGCGTCCCAGCAAATCACACCAAACACGCTTATTCAGTACACAAAAGATTTACGTATAAGAAAAGAGATAGGTGAAGCTGCAGAATTTAAAAACAAAATAAACACCTTAAGAACGCAAATAGATGTTATAGACCATCAATTTATTGAAATGTTAGGAAAACGCATGAAGATTGCCGATGATATAGGAGCTTTAAAAAAAGCACATAATGTGGCCGTTTTACAAACCAAACGTTGGAACGAGATACTTGGTAAAATGATTCTTCAAGGAGAAGAGAAAAACTTAAGCGAAGAATTTATTTTAAGGCTTTTCAAAGCCATACACCAGGAGTCCATCAATCATCAGGAAAAGATTATTAACAAATAAAAGTGTTTTCCCACCATTAAGGTTTCTAAAACCTCAATGGTCTTGAGTCATCCTGAAAGGTCTTTTATCAACGATAAGTTTTTCATTTTTAATTAATATTGCATCTTTGTAATAATGACAGGAATTGTATATAAATCTACAGGAAGTTGGTACACTGTTAAAACAGATTTTGGTGCCACTTATCAATGCCGAATCAAAGGAAAGTTCAGGATACAAGGCATTAAAAGCACCAATCCCATAGCTGTTGGAGATCGTGTGGATTTTGATTTGGATACAACCAATAACGAAGAAACCGTTGGTATTGTGACCCATATTCACGATAGAAAGAATTATATTGTTAGGAAATCGGTTAATTTATCAAAGCAAACACACATTATTGCATCAAACATCGATCAAGTGTTTTTATTGATTACCATTGATAATCCACCAACATTTACAAGTTTTATCGATCGGTTTTTGGTTACAGCAGAAGCCTATTCCATTAAAACCATTTTACTGTTCAATAAAATAGACACCTATCAAGAAGAGACCCTTAATGAAGTTAGGTATTTGGCTCATATATATAGGCAAATAGGTTATGAATGTATTGGGATTTCGGCTGCTACTGGTAAAAATATCGATAAGGTTAAGGCCTTAATGCAAGATAAGGTAAGCATGTTTGCTGGTCATTCTGGAGTTGGAAAATCTACCTTAATAAACAGCATTGAGCCAGAATTGGACTTGAAAACAAAAGCCATTTCCAATCAGCATATGCAAGGACAGCACACCACGACTTTCGCTGAAATGTTTGATTTAAGTTTTGGAGCTAAAATTATTGATACACCTGGAATTAAAGGTTTTGGGGTTGTAGATATGGATAAGGCTGAGGTAGGCGATTATTTTCCTGAGTTTTTTAAACTAAAACAGGAATGCAAATTCCATAATTGTATTCATGTGGACGAACCAAAATGTGCTGTAAAAGAGGCCTTGGATAGAGATGAGATAGCCTATTCCAGATATAGAAGTTACATTCAAATTCTGGAAGGTGAAGATGAACATTATAGAACGGATAGTTGGGATAAAGAATAAGGTATGAAAGCTGTAATTCAAAGAGTTTCAAAAGCCAGTGTTACTATTAATGCTAAACAGGTTGCCAATATAAACAAGGGCTTGTTGGTATTATTGGGTATTATTGAAGATGATACTCAGGAAGACATTTCATGGTTGTCCAATAAAATTGCTAACCTCAGGATTTTTAACGACAAGAATGGTGTGATGAATCAATCGTTGCAAGAGGTTGATGGGGAAGTCATAGTTGTAAGTCAGTTTACACTTCATGCAAGTACAAAAAAAGGCAATAGACCGAGTTATATAAAAGCAGCCAAGCCAGATACAGCAATACCAATCTACGAAAACTTTGTAAAACAATTGGAGGCAGACTTAGGGAAGAGTGTACAGACAGGTGAGTTTGGTGCAGATATGAAAGTGGAACTTTTAAATGATGGACCAGTAACCATAATCATTGATACTAAAAATAAAGAATAAATCAATTAATTTTATTGAAAGCTTTGTTTTTTGAAAAATAAGTCTATTTTTGAAACAGAGAAATAAAGTGCCTACATGATAAGAATTATACTTTTAGTTCTCTCCTCACTAATTTATACACAAATAACAGCACAGGATGATAATTTATTTAATGTAAATACCATCCCTTTAGAGCTTAGAATAAAATCGAATGCAGTTGTTAGGTCTGATTATACACATATAAACGTTATTGACTATGATAAATTCGTGTTTACTAATAAACGTATCATCACAGTTCTTAATAAAGAAGGTGATTATAAAATTGGTGCATTTCAACATTACGATGATAACATAAAAATCCAAGATCTTGAAGTGCGAATTTATAATTCACTTGGAAAAGAAATCAAAAAGATTAAAAAGAACGAGTTTAAAGACGTAAGTGCAGTACCTGGTGGTACGTTGTATTCAGACAGTCGTGTAAAGTATTTAGAATATACCCCAATTAATTATCCTTATACCGTCCTCTTTGAGACAGAAGTTGTTTACAATTCCACAGCTTTTATACCAAGTTGGAGACCAATAGAAGGATTTTATATAAGTACCGAAAATGCTGAATATAAAATCTCAAATTCTTCTGAAATATCCGTAAAAGTTAAAACTTCAAATTTTAAAGATTATAACATCAAAAGGCTTAGTGATTATCATTTTATAGCCAAAAACTTAAAATCAATAGAGCCAGAGTCATTCAGTCCAGATTTTAGTACTTATGCACCTTTTTTAAAAGCAGCTTTAACTAAATTTGAAATGGAAGGCGTTAAAGGCGTTAATAACAATTGGGTGGATTTTGGATTATGGATGAACAACAACTTGATAAACGGAACTCAAGAACTACCTCAAAATGTAAAAAACACCATTAAACAACTTACAGCAACTGCTATTACAGATATGGAAAAAGCTAAAATTGTTTATGAGTATATGCAGAATAAAACACGCTATGTAAGTGTGCAAGTTGGAATAGGTGGGTGGAAACCAATGGATGCTGAAGACGTAGATAAGTTAGCTTATGGCGATTGTAAGGCCTTAACAAATTATACACAGGCTTTATTAAAAGAGGTAGGAGTAACTTCATATTATACCATAATTTATGGCGATAATAAATTATTAGATATAGATAAATATTTTTCAGCAACACAAGGTAATCATGCCATTTTATGTTTGCCAAATAATGAAGATTATGTCTGGTTAGAATGTACAAGTAAAACTAGTCCATTTGGTTATACTGCTAATTTTACTGACGATAGAGATGCTTTAATTATAACACCAGAAGGTGGAAAAATAGTTCGAACAAAAACATATCATGCTTCAGAAAATTTACAAGAAATAGCGGCCAATATTTTTTTAGATGAAAATGGATCTGTTTTAGGAGATATACATATACAATCCAAAGGAGCACAATACGGAGAACATGAAGGCATACAAAACAAAACAATAAAAGAACAGGAATTATATTATAAAGATGATTTTTGGAATGATTTAAATAATCTTGAAATTCTAAAAATGGCTTTCAGTAACGATAAAGACAGTATTGTTTTTACAGAAGATGTCAAGGTTAAAATTTCTAATTATAGTTCCAAGGCTGGAAATAGAATATTGTTTCAACCTAATGTGTTTAATAAGTTAACAAAGACTCCTGCCAGTTACAAAAATAGGCAATTACCTTTTGTTATCGAAAGAGGATTTACAGATATAGATGCTTATCAAATAAAGTATGCTAACCAACTTGAAATAGAGGCAATTATGGAGCCTGTGTCTATACAAAATAAATTTGGCTCATATACTTTAAGCATAACAACAGCAAATAACATCATAACATATAAACGTAAATTAATACTAAACAAAGGCAGTTATTCAAAAGAAGATTACGAGAAATTTAGAAATTTTTATTTAAGTGTTAAAAAGCATGATAACTCCAAAATAGTATTTAATTCTAAAACCTAGCTAACCTATGAAATTCGTTTTTTATATAGCATGTGTATTTACAATACATTTAACAATTGCTCAAGATTATAAATTTGGAAAAGTAAGTAAAGAAGAACTTCTGGAAACATCAGATCCTACAGACCCTGAGGCAAATGCAACTGTATTATACAGAAGCCAAGAAATTAAATTTGAATATATTGAAAGTAAAGGGTTTGTACAGAAAAATGATATTCATGAACGCATAAAAATATATAATAAAGACGGCTTTGATCAAGCAACCAAAGTAATAAAACTTTATAATGAATCTAATGAATTAAAAGAAAGTTTAACAGGATTTAAAGCATATACATATAACTTAGAAGGGAATAAAATAATAGATGATAAATTAAAAAGCGATGGTATTTTCGAAGAAGAAACCAATAAATATTGGTTAACAACAAAGTTCACGATGCCTAACATAAAAGAGGGTTGTGTGATTGAATATAAGTATACCATTCAATCCGAACTAATTAGATTAGATGATATAGAGTTTCAACAAGAAATACCCATTCGGAAATTAGATTTAAATATAGAAATTCCTGAATATTATGTTTATCAAAAATATTTAAACACAAAAGCATTTTATTATCCTAAATTAAATGAATCTTCAAAATATAAAGAATTTGATTTTACGTATAGGTTAGAACAAAAAGCAGGTGAAAGAGCACTTTCACAAAAAGTTGAAAATAAACAAAAAGTAAGATTAAATATTATTGAGGCTAATGAGACCAACATTCCAGCCTTGAAGAACGAAACTCATGTGTCTAATATTGATAATTATAGAGCCATCATGAAAATGGATTTAAGTTCCATTCATTATCCAGATCAAGTGAGACGTAATTTTACAACCAATTGGGAAAAAGTAACAAAAACAATTTATGAAAGTAATGATTTTGGAGAGCAATTAAAAAAATCAGGTTATTTTAGTGATGATTTAAGTTCTGCCATTGCAGGCGCAACAAACCCAATAGAACAAACCTATAATATTTTCAATTTTGTAAAAACCAAAGTAAAATGGAACGGACTTCATGGGTATTACGCAGATTTAGGCGTAAGGCAATCTTATAAGCAAGGTGTTGGAAATGTGGCAGATATCAATTTGATTTTAAATGCTATGTTGCGTGAAGCTGGACTAGATGCAAATCCTGTTTTAGTGAGCACAAAAGATAATGGTATTCCAGTATTTCCAACAAGAAGTGGTTTTAATTATGTTATTTGCGCTGTTAAATTAAAAGAAGGTCTGGTACTTTTAGACGCTTCTAGAAATTTCACAAGCCTCAACGTATTACCAGTAAAAGCTTTAAATTGGCAAGGAAGATTAATACGAAAAGATGGTAGTTCAGACTGGATTAATTTATCTGTTCAAGAGCCTTCTAAGGAAATAGTTTCTTTAAATATTAAACTTAATACAGATTTATCAGCAACAGGAAAAGTTAGAAATCAATACACAGACTATAGTGCATTAAAATACAGAAATACCTTTGAAAGTTATTCTAAAGACGATTTGATTAAAGAAATTGAATCTGAAAATGGGTTGTTACAAGTATCTAATATTGAAGTAGAAGATTTGAATATTCCTATAAAACCTGTACTTTTATCTTATGAATATGAACTAAAAGAAGCTTTAGAAGAAATAGGAGGTAGCTACTATTTTTCTCCTTTATTATTTTTAAAAATAAAAGAAACACCTTTTAAGCTTCAAACAAGAAATTACCCAATAGATTTAGATTACCCAACGTCAAGAAAATATATGGTAAACATTATGTTACCTGAAGGATTTCAAGTAGAATCTTTACCAGAAAACCAAAAGTTACAGTATAATAGCACAGAAGGAGAATTTACTTATTTAATTAGAGAGAACGGTTCGATGCTACAAATGATAATTACGTTAGATTTAAATAATACCTTAATTTTACCAGAAAATTATGAGCAATTTAAACAGTTTTTCGAATTATTAGTAAATAAACAAGCTGAGAAAATAGTTCTTAAAAAAGCATAACAATGGATATTAAAAATGCACAGTTGATAGTTGATTCCTGGATTAAAGAGCATGGCGTTCGTTACTTTAACGAATTAACCAACATGGCACAATTAACTGAAGAAGTGGGAGAGGTGGCCAGAATTATAGCCAGGCGTTATGGCGAACAAAGTGAAAAGGAAAGCGATAAAGACAAAGATTTAGGCGAAGAATTGGCAGATGTTGTTTTTGTGGTTCTATGTCTCGCCAACCAAACAGGAATTGACCTCCAAGCAGCTTTTGATAAAAAAATGGATAAAAAAACCAAACGCGATCACGACAGACACCACAACAACAGCAAATTAAAATAACGCAAATTCCTGTGACAGCAGGAGTCTTTTTAAATGAATATCCTACTTCGACAATCAACAATCAACAATCTGCAATCTGAAATCAAAATCACAGGTTCCAAAAGCGAATCCAATAGGTTGTTGTTGTTACAGGCTTTGTACTCCAATATCCAAATAGAGAACTTATCAAATTCCGATGATACTCGTGTCATGTCTAAAGCATTATCGTCTACTTCCAATATTGTGGATGTTCACCATGCTGGTACAGCCATGCGTTTTTTAACAGCCTATTTTGCCTTTCAAAAAGGTCGGGAAGTGGTATTAACCGGATCAGATAGAATGAAGGAAAGACCCATAAAAATATTGGTCGATGCTCTTAGGGAACTTGGTGCAGATATAAGTTATTTGGAAACGGAAGGATTTCCACCATTAAAAATAAACGGAAAAAACCCAACAAAAAATAAAGTGACACTTCAAGCCAATGTAAGCAGTCAATATATCTCTGCTTTATTGTTGATTGCACCTAAATTAGAAAACGGCTTGGAGCTTATTTTAGAGGGAAACATCACGTCTGTTCCTTATATTAAGATGACGCTTAGGCTACTTGAAGAGTTAGGAATAGAAACATCTTTTAAGGATCAAACTATCAAGGTCAAGCAACAATCAGCAATCAACAATCAAATAGCAACAGTTGAATCAGATTGGTCATCAGCATCTTATTTTTATAGCATTATTGCTTTAAGCAAAGTGGGAACCAAAATCACTTTGTCATCCTACAAAGCACATTCTCTGCAGGGAGATGCTGTTTTGGCAGACATCTATCTGCAATTTGGAGTAAAAACCACTTTTAAAACCAATAGGCTTGTCCTTCAAAAAGTAGAAAAGCTAAATAACCTTTCCCTTATTGAATTAGACTTGTCAAATTCACCAGATATTGCGCAAACCATAACAGTAACATGTTTCGCTTTAGGATTGGAATGCCTACTAACCGGACTTCATACCTTAAAAATTAAAGAAACAGATAGACTTCTTGCCCTTAAAACCGAAATTGAAAAATTAGGAGGTATGGTAACCATTACAACCAATAGTTTACATTTAAAAGCTTCAAATAATTTAAAAAGTCAGGTTGCCATAGCAACTTATAGCGACCATAGAATGGCTATGGCATTTGCTCCGTTGGCGCTTAAAACCTCACTAATAATCAATGATGCCGAAGTAGTCTCTAAGTCTTATCCAGGTTTTTGGAACGATTTAAAAATCATCGGTTTTCAAATATCTCAATAATAATTGGCTAAATACTTGACAACGCCTACTTTCAGATTGTATATTTGCAACCTTTGTAAAAAACAAAACACTTTCATTTTAATTTAAAAATTGATAGAACACAATGAAATTATCACATTTTAATTTTAACCTTCCAGACGAATTATTAGCAGAATATCCAGCCGAAAATAGAGATGAATCCCGTTTAATGGTATTAAACAGGGAAAAGCAAACCATCGAGCATAAGATGTTTAAAGATCTTATTGATTATTTTGATAAGGATGATGTGATGATTCTTAACAACACCAAGGTTTTTCCTGCCAGACTGTTTGGTAACAAGGAAAAAACTGGAGCAAGAATTGAAGTGTTTTTGTTAAGGGAATTAAATGAAGAACAACGTCTTTGGGATGTATTGGTAGATCCAGCAAGAAAAATTAGAATTGGAAACAAATTATATTTTGGAGAAGGCGAATCTTTAGTAGCAGAAGTTATAGACAACACCACTTCCAGAGGTAGAACCTTACGTTTCTTATATGATGGATCTTATAGGGATTTTAGGGTGAAGCTAAGGGAGTTGGGAGAAACACCACTTCCTAAATATATAAAAAGAGAGGTGGAACCAGAAGATGAAGAGCGTTACCAAACCATTTTCGCTAAAAATGAAGGAGCTGTTGCAGCTCCAACAGCTGGATTGCATTTTTCCAAACATTTGTTAAAGCGTTTGGAAATTAAAGGTGTAAACCTTGCAGAAGTTACTTTACATGTAGGTTTAGGAACTTTTAATCCAGTTGAGGTGGAAGATTTGTCCAAACACAAAATGGATAGTGAAGAAATAATTATCAACAAAGAAGCAGTAGAAACCATAAACACAGGTATTAAAAACAAAAGACGTGTATGTGCTGTAGGAACCACTGCCATGCGCGCCATAGAAAGCTCTGTGTCTTCCAGTGGTACCTTAAACGAATTTGATGGTTGGTCCAATAAATTTATTTTTCCACCATACGATTTCAGTATAGCCAATAGCATGATTACCAATTTCCACACTCCAAAATCCACACTGTTAATGATGGTATCTGCCTTTGCTGGTCACGATTTTATTAAAAAGGCATACGAAGAAGCCATAAAAGAAAAATATAAATTCTATAGTTATGGTGATGCCATGCTCATTATCTAACTTTACAAATATTCTATTAAAAGGCCTTGTTTTTACAAGGCTTTTTTTTGCTTTACCTAAGATCCTTGAACAAATTAAAAAGTGGAAGTCGTCAATCCAAATTCCTTTCATTACTTTTGCAAACACATGGAAACTAAAAAGAAAGACATACGAGCCTTAAGCAAAGAACAATTACGTGATTTCTTTGTAAAAGAAGGAGACCAAGCGTTTCGTGGCAATCAGGTTTATGAATGGTTGTGGAATAAAGGAGCTCACACCTTTGAAGATATGACAAATATTTCAAAAGAAACCAGACAAATGCTGGAAGATCATTTTGTCATCAACCACATACATGTGGATACCATGCAAAAAAGTGCTGATGGAACCATAAAAAATGCTGTTCGTTTGCATGATGGTTTAATCGTGGAATCGGTTTTAATTCCAACCAGTACCAGAACAACAGCCTGTGTTTCCAGTCAGGTAGGTTGTAGTTTGGATTGTAGGTTTTGCGCCACTGCCAGACTAAAACGCATGCGAAATTTAAATCCTGATGAAATTTTCGACCAAGTGGTTGCCATAGATAAAGAAAGTAGGTTGTACCACAACAGGCCATTGAGCAATATTGTATTCATGGGAATGGGAGAACCTCTTATGAATTATAACAATGTGCTTAAAGCTATTGATAAAATAACTTCAGATGAAGGTTTGGGCATGTCTCCCAAACGAATTGTCGTGTCCACTTCTGGTGTGCCAAAAATGATAAAAAAAATGGCAGACGATGAAGTGAAGTTTAAATTAGCCGTTTCACTTCATTCGGCTATTGACGAAGTGAGGTCCTCCATCATGCCTTTTAATGAAAATTTTCCATTGGCCGATTTACGGGAAGCTTTGGAATATTGGTATGCCAAAACCAAAAATAGAATTACCTACGAATATGTGGTATGGAAGGATATTAACGACAAAAAGAAAGATGTAGATGCCTTAATAGCCTTTTGCAAATTTGCACCAAGTAAAGTTAATTTAATAGAATACAATCCAATTGATGATGGCGAGTTTCAACAGGCCAATACACAAGCTATAGACATGTATGTGTCCATGTTGGAAGCCCATAACATTACAGTTACAGTAAGAAGGTCCAGAGGAAAAGATATTGATGCAGCCTGTGGGCAATTGGCAAACAAGGGATAGCATACAGAAACTATTGAAAAGCCATGTGTTGCATTATACGCAGTCTAAATGTCAATAAACCAAAACGGTTGGTTTTTTAACGGAGCTCAAAATGATGATCTTACAACTGGATTAAAAAGCAATTTTCTTTCTAAAAACGCCTTGGGTTTCTGGGTTATAAATTTCAATTATGTAAACACCAGAAGCTAATCCTGTAGCATCTATTTGGTGTGTTTCCAGAGTTGTTTTGCCTTGCAGTAATGTTTGTCCAGTAAGAGATAACAGTTTGTAATTAATTTCGCTGTTAATATTGTAAATGGATATATAATGGTTTACACAACCTATTTGGTAGGTAATAGGTTCCTCATATTCGCCTACATTTAAATTGTTTACAGCTACGGAAACATTGTCAACCAGTAAAACAAATTTATCTGTACTGTTATTTCTCCATGCTATATATACGGTTTGTCCATTGTAAGAAGCAAGGTCAACTGTTCTTTTAATCCAATCAGGATTTTCAGCACTTGTGGAAAATAAAACAGTATCAAAATCGCTATTGATATTGGTTCCCGTTGTGGAAATCCTTACTTCATAACCATCAGGATAAGAAGCGTCCTGGGCTTTTGCATCCCAAACCAGCTCATTGTTGGCACTTATGTTAATAGCTGGAGTTATCATCCAATCGTCAGAGGTTTGTAAACTGGTGTACCAAGAACCACTCATGGCTGCTACATCTCCAGCAGGACCACCAAAATTTCCGTTTGCGTCATTCCTATCTATTTCTACCCAAGCATTTGTGATAAACGAAATCCCATTGTTTATGGTATGTCCATCGTTGTCAATAACAGTCCAACCTGCTAAGCCAGGACCAGAATCATCAAAATTATCCTCAAAAATTATTTGTGAAAAAGAAACATGACAGCCAAAAACCAGAAAAAGTAATAAAATAGATTGCTTCATGGTATTAATTTTTAATTGGTTGCAACAAGTTAAGATACAAAAAATAATATTAACACTGTGGTTATATTGCATGAAGCACCTTAATTTGAAAGTTAGTAGTATTTCACAGGCATTTTTAGTACGTTTGTTATCAATTTTTAGTCATATTTTCTTTTGAAAATTGTAGAACAAATAAAACAGCCTATTGATTATGAGATGGAACTTTTTGAACAAAAGTTTCAACTATCCATGTCTTCAAAGGTAGCCTTGTTAAACCGAATTACCCATTATATTGTTAACAGAAAAGGTAAGCAAATGCGTCCTATGTTTGTGTTTTTGGTGGCTAAAATGGTTTCCAATGGCGAGATTAGTGAACGCACGTATCGAGGTGCTTCGGTTATAGAACTTATTCATACAGCCACTTTGGTTCATGACGATGTGGTGGATGAGAGCAACAGACGTCGTGGTTTTTTCTCTATCAATGCCCTTTGGAAAAACAAAATTGCGGTTTTGGTAGGTGATTATTTACTCTCAAAAGGCCTATTGCTATCCATAGACAACAACGATTTCGATTTGCTCAAAATTATTTCCATTGCTGTTAGGGAAATGAGCGAAGGTGAATTGCTTCAAATAGAAAAAGCCAGAAAATTGGATATTACAGAAGCCGTTTATTACGAAATTATACGTCAAAAAACAGCTACGTTAATCGCTGCCTGTTGCAGTCTGGGAGCTGCTTCGGTGAAACCAGGTTCGGAGCATGTGGAACGCATGCGAAAATTTGGCGAACTTATTGGGATGGCTTTCCAAATTAAAGACGATTTGTTTGATTATGGCGAAGAGAAAATAGGCAAACCTACTGGAATCGATATCAAAGAACAAAAAATGACCTTGCCATTGATTTATGTGCTCAACCAAGCAGATAAAAAGGACAAGCGTTGGCTTATAAATTCCATTAAAAACCACAATAGGGATAAAAAAAGGGTCTCCGAAGTTATTAGCTATGTTATAGCCAAAGGTGGTCTGGATTATGCTATCTCCAAAATGAAGGCATTTCAGGAAGAAGCCCTTCAAATACTTCAAGTCTATCCAGATTCTGCATTTAAAAATTCATTGGAGTTGATGGTTAATTATGTGATTGACAGAAAAAAATAGGACATTAACCGTTTCATTTTTAGTATTTTAAAATATTATTTCAAAACTTAGGCAACCTTTTGCATGATTTTTTCGTCTTTATAAATAGAAGCAGTTCAAAACCCTTTTAGTGAAAGTTATACAACTCTACAAAAACGAAACAGTGCTTATTAAAAAAGCCATTAAAAACAATCGTGAAGCACAACACGTGTTGTTTGAGATGCATGCACCTAAAATGTTAAGTATTTGTAGATATTATATAAAGGATCTACAGCATGCCGAAGAAGCCATGCTGAATGGGTTTTACAAGGTTTTTAAACATCTTATGGATTATAAGGCAGAGGGCAGTTTTGAAGGCTGGATCAGACGCATTATGGTTCGGGAATCCATATCGTTTTTAAGGCAAAAAAAACAAATTGTGTTCACTGAAGAAGTGATGGAGGAGGCTCATGGTTCTTCCCTTCAAATAGATGTATCAATGGATGTTGCAGATATCCAACGATTGATAGATGGGTTGCCCGAAGGCTATAGAATGGTTTTTGTCATGTATGCCGTAGAAGGTTACAAACATGCCGAAATAGCAAAACTTTTAAAGATTTCGGAAGGCACCTCCAAATCGCAACTCTTTAAAGCCCGAAAACTGCTTCAGGAACAAATAAACAAACAAAACAACACCCATTATGGCTCCAATTAAATTTGAAGACAGCATTAAGGAAAAGCTTGAAAAAAGAAGGTTAGAGCCATCCACTGAGGCTTGGAATAGACTTTCTGAAAAGCTGGAGACAAATACTGAAAGATCTTCCAAAAAAACGTATGTATGGATAGGAATTGCTGCCAGTCTGGTTGGGATTTTTTTAATGACCTACACGTTTTTTAAAACTTCTGAAGTATCCAATCAAAATCCTGTTTTGGTAGATACAGAAACCCAGGAAATTGAAGCCCTTCAGAAAAGTGGTAAAGAGAATCAAGAAAAACAAGTTTTCATGGAACAACCTCATATGGAAGTTGTAGGCACTTCAGAAAATGTGACAAAAACCAATGAAACCAAAAACGAGTCCATAACATATTCAGTGAAAACCACCCAAGTTGCCCAAACAGAAAGTCCGAAAGCGTCACAAAAGTTTTTAAAGGATACACTTCATGAACCACTTTCAAGAGAAACAGAAATAGCTCAAACAGAGACACAGGAACATCCAATAAAAACAGAAACAGATGTTGATGCCTTGCTAAAGGAGGCTCAACAGAAGCTTAAACATACTACTACAGAAAAAGACTATGCCATAGATGCGAAAGCTTTACTTCAAGACGTTGAAGCAAATCTGGACGAATCGTTCAGAGCTAAAGTTTTCGAAACATTGATAACAGGTTACAAAAAGGTAAAAACTGCAGTTGCCCAACGTAACCAATAAATATATCATCCATTAAAAAAAACAAACAATCATGCAAACACTTACTAAATTATTAGCACTACTTGTGCTTGGTTTTTCCATACAGTTTATTCAAGCACAGGAAACGTCCAATCAAGATAAAATTGCTGCCTTGGAAGCACAGAAAGAACAGGTAGTAGCCCAAGAAAAAGAATGGCTTAAAGCCGAGGTTGAAGCAGTTAATGTGCAACTGGACAATAATGAGATCACGCAGGAAGAAGCAGATGGTTTAAAAGCAGATTTTGCGTCCAAACATGCCTTAAATATAGAAAACAGATTGGCTATAATAGATAATAGAATTGCTCTCTTGGAAAGAAATGAACACGTGCCTTATGATACAGGAGCCAATTTGGAAGGGTTTATTATAACTGTAGGTAAGGATGAAGATTCCGATACTTACGATTTAAAGAGTATATATATTGGCCCTGAACAAAAAAAAGAACCTAAAAAGTACGACAGACGTACCACCAGTGATTTGGTTTTTGCCATAGGATTTAATAATGCCATTATAGAAGGACAATCCCTAAACGATTCGCCATACAAATTAGGAGGTTCCGGGTTTGTGGAATTGGGTTGGGCTTGGAAGACCAGATTGCTTAAAAACAGTAATGCCATACGTTTAAAATATGGAGTGTCGTTTCAATGGAATAAATTAGATATAAAAGACAATCTCTATTTTCAGGAAGTAGATGATGTGGTATCCTTGGAAGAATTCCCTTTAAACCTGGACAAATCTAAATTTAGGTCAACCAATTTGGTGTTTCCTGTGCATTTAGAGTTTGGACCTTCCAAGAAAATAGAACGGGAAAACTATTTTAGGTATTCCACGCACAAGAAATTTAAAATTGGGCTTGGTGGTTATGGAGGATTTGTTATCCAATCGCTTCAAAAACTAAAATACGATGATGAACAAGGCAATTTTCAAAAAGATAAAATTAAAGATTTTAACACCAATAACTTTGTATATGGTTTAAGCTCTTATATTTCTTGGGGACATGTTGGTATTTATGCCAAGTATGATCTATCAACCATTTTTAAAGATCAGGCCATAGACCAAAACAATATTTCATTGGGCTTACGTTTCGACATGGATTAGTTTACGTGGTTAATTTAAGTTAGGCCTTTCTGGTTTTAAAAAAACAGTAAGGCCTTTTTAATTTAATTTAAAAACATTTCGTTTTATTACTTTTACTATTCAATGTATATTGTAATTTTACAACCTCAAATGTTTTTAAATTGATATCAAAATCCACCATAGATCAAGTGTTTGAAACTGCTCGTGTAGAGGAGGTTATAGGCGATTTTGTACAGCTTAAAAAATCTGGAAGCAGTTTCAAAGGCCTTAGTCCGTTTAGCGATGAGCGATCCCCAAGCTTCATGGTCTCTCCAGTGAAGCAAATATGGAAGGATTTTTCAAGTGGCAAAGGTGGCAACGTGGTGGCTTTTTTAATGGAACACGAGCATTTTACCTATCCAGAAGCCATCAAGTATTTAGCGAATAAGTACAATATTGAAGTAGAGGAAACCGAACAAACCAATGAGCAAAAAGAGCAGGCAAACGAGCGTGAAAGTTTGTATTTGGTCAGTGAGTTTGCAAGTAGCTATTTTCAAAACATACTCCACAAAACCGATCACGGAAAAGCCATTGGACTGAGTTACTTTAAGGAACGAGGATTTACCGAAGAAACCATAAAAAAATTCCATTTGGGTTATTCTTTAGACGACTGGCAAGCCTTTACAGACGAAGCCCTGAAAAAAGGTTACAAATTGGAATATCTTGAAAAAACAGGTCTTACCATAGTAAGGGAAGACAAGCGTTTTGATAGGTTTAAAGGTCGTGTCATGTTTCCAATTAGGAGTATGAGCGGACGTGTGCTTGGGTTTGGAGGCCGTATTTTAACCAATGATAAAAAAGCGGCCAAATATTTAAATTCCCCAGAAAGCGACATTTACCATAAAAGCAAAGTGCTTTATGGAATTTTTCACGCCAAACAAAGCATTGCCAAAGAAGATAATTGTTATTTGGTAGAAGGTTATACCGATGTCATTCAATTTCATCAAAGAGGGATTAAAAACGTTGTATCGTCTTCTGGAACAGCCTTAACGCCAGACCAGATTAGGCTTATTAACCGACTCACAAAAAACATTACGGTACTTTTTGATGGTGATGCAGCAGGAATAAGAGCATCCTTGAGAGGAATTGATTTGATTTTGGAACAAGGGATGAACGTAAAAATATGTACCTTTCCAGAAGGTGAAGATCCAGATAGTTTCGCCAAACAAAACACCCTTGAAGAGCTCACTTTATATCTGGAAGAACACGCGCAGGATTTTATTCAGTATAAAGCATCCATGTTATTTGAAGCTTCTAAAAACGATCCTATAAAGAAAGCAGAAACCGTTCGGGATATCGTAAATAGTATTTCCAAAATTCCAGATAGGATTAAGCGTGAGATTTATATCCAGGAATGCTCCAAGATCATGCAAATTAGCGAAGATGTGCTTTATAGTACCTTGGCACAATCTTCAAAAAAAGATTTACAAGAAGCCAACAAACAATTTAAAGAGGAGCAAAAAACCTTTGATGTTATAAAAAATCAGCAACCAAAGCCTAAGGTAGATGTGCAATATGAATTGGAACGTAAAATTATCCAAATCTTATTGCTTTATGGAAACAGAACCGAAGATTTTGAGGATTTGATTTTAAAGGAAAACGATAAAAATGAATTGGTTTTAGAGCCTGTGGTGCATCGAGCAAAAGTATTTGAAAAAATATTTTTGGACCTTCAGGAAGACGAGATGGAATTTACCAATTTAAAATTTAAAGGACTATATTATAAAATTATAGACACCTTAAATCAAAATCCCGATTTTGCTTTGGAAAATTTTGTTAACGATGTAGATGCCGATGTGGCCACAGAAATGACTACCATTTTAATGGAGGATGAACGTTATACCTTGTCCAATTGGCATACAAAAAATATTTTTCCAAAAGAAAAAACAGATACCATAGCACAATTGGTAAATGAAACCATCTTGAATTTAAGATGTTTTTTAATCAGTAAAAAAATAGACGAATTAAGCCAGGAGACCAAAGGGAATATAGAAATACAGTATAAAGAGATTTTGGAAGAGGTTGTTGGTTATAAAAAACTGGACAATTTACTATCCAGAAAATTAAATAAGGCACTTTAAAATTCCATCAACTTGGCTCTATTGATCAAATCTACAATATTATCAACGTGTAGTTTTTTCATCAACCTGGACTTATAGGTGCTCACAGTTTTTTCGTTTATTTCCAATTCTTGGGCAATTTCTTTGTTTTTCTTGCCTACGGAAATCAATTTCAACACTTCTATTTCTCTGGTTGACAGTTTTTTATAAGTTGATTTGGTCGATTTGTGAATGCCTTTTGCAAATGCTAATTGACTGGCAAGGTTGTTACTTAAATACGTTTCCCCAGCAGCTACTTTTTCTATGGCTTCCTTAATGGTGATTATATTGGCTGTTTTGGATAAATATCCAGAAGCACCAGCTTTTATGGTGTTTACAGCATAGATTTCTTCAGGTTGCGAAGAAAACATTAGCACTTTGATATTTGGGTGTTCTTTTGATAAACGCCTTAAAGCAGTGATGCCATTAAGCTTTGGTAAATCTATTTCAGATAAAATTACATCTGCTTTCTCCTGTTTTAGAAAATCGAATATAGCTTCGCCATTGCTAACTCCTCCAACAACTTTAATGTCTTTGGAAGCAACAAACAAAAGTTCGATACCTTTTCTAATAATTGGATGACTATCAACAACCAACAGTTTTATCATCTTAAAAAGTTTTAAATATTAAGACTGCTGAGGCAAAAAAGTGAATCATGTTTAGTAAAGATAGTAAAATTCTTTCAAGTATTAATAATTATTGCTTTAAATTATTAGGAATCATGCAAATAGGAATGGGGTTCATTTTGTGCTTATTGGCTGTGTTCAAGCGTTTATAAATTTTAAAAACCTCTTTTTGCCTACCTTCAAAATCGCCTTCTGTTTTATGTTCTTCAACCATTCTCATGGCCCATTCCAGTTCTGGGTACGAAGCACCTATTTGGTCTTCGTCGCTTCTGGCATCACCAAATAAGCCATCGCTTGGTGCAGCTTTCATAATGGATTCAGGCACGTTTAAAATTTCAGCTAATTCATATACTTCAGATTTCAATAAATCGGCAATGGGACTCAAATCAACACCTCCATCTCCATATTTGGTATAAAAACCCACTCCAAAATCTTCAATTTTATTGCCAGTTCCTGCAACCAACAATTTTTTCAATCCGGCGTAATAATACAAGGTGGTCATTCTTAAACGAGCTCTGGTATTTGCCAAAGCCATATCCACAATGGCTTGCTCACCATCCAAAGATACTTCGGTTTTAAACTCTTCAAAAACGGGTGTTAAATCGGTTCTTAAATCGCTAACATTATTATAATTGGCTTTAAGTTGTGCAAGGTGTTCCTGAGCTCTTGTTACATGGCTTGTAGCTTGATGAATTGGCATTTCTAGGCAAAGGACTTCCAAACCTGTTTTTGCACAAAGGGTTGAAGTGACTGCAGAATCAATACCACCTGAAATACCTACAACAAAACCGTTTACTTTGGCGTTTAAGGCATAATCTTTAAGCCATTTTACTATGTGATGAACCACTTTTTCTGTTTGCATTTTAAACGTATTTTAAACAAAGTACCTTACCTTTGCCCAACAAAAGTAAAAGAAACACCTAATTAATAAAAATTAACAACCTATTAGTTTTTTATGAAGAATTTTAGTTTACCGATATTTCTGTTTGTAATTGTATTTTCTTGTAAGAACGACAGCAAGATTGAAAAGGAGATTGCCAAGATAGACGTTGATTTTATTGTGGAGAGGTTTGATATGGCTTTTGGAGAAACAACACCAGAAAATCTGGCAGAGACCAAAAAAGCCTATCCATTTATGTTTTCGGAAAAATATCCGGACTCTTTTTGGATCGCGAAAGTAAACGACACCTTGCAACAGCAATTAACACAAGAAACAGCTCGTGTTTTTCCAGAGTTGAAGCAAGAAAAAGAAGAAATCATACAGCTTTTTCAGCATCTTGAATACTATTTTCCAGAATTTAAGACACCTCGAGTGGTCACTACCACCTCCAATGTGGATTATAGAAATAAAGTGATCGTGACAGATACCATTGTTTTAATTTCCTTGGACACCTATTTAGGGAAGGACCATGAGTTTTATCAAGGCATTCAAAAGTACTTGAGGGAAAACTTCTCCAAAGACCAAATGGTGGTGGATTTGGCAGCTGCTTATGCAGAGAGGTACATCTATCAAAAACCACCAAAATCATTATTGGACGAAATGATTTATTACGGGAAACAACTTTATTTTA